>Ga0123355_10000730_pt1 | contig 44708 bp, 26 predicted proteins | sample TergutEmb28metaG_3_FD_89872 | JGI IMG/M metagenome (GOLD analysis project Ga0123355, IMG submission 89872) | Embiratermes neotenicus P1 segment gut microbial communities from Petit-Saut dam, French Guiana - Emb289 P1 | ecosystem: Host-associated > Arthropoda: Insects > Digestive system > Gut ...
CTACTCAAACCAATCCATAATACCTCAATGCTAGTTCCTATGAACAATTACTAATCCAAACTTCCCATCATAATGGAAACCTCATTCCTGAACAAAACTGTGGCGAACAAAACCCACTATTTTTGTTAGCTACCGACTACAGCCTTATGTTTCACCTGCTCACAACCACACTTACCACATGACCCGCACAAACCAGTCCTGACCTAGCCACGTTGGAACCTCACGTAACTACCTACATTCAACCAATCAATACCTACCACATGACTCGCACAAACCAGTCCTGATCAGGCCACGTCGGAAGGAAGTAGCTGTACCAGTAAGTGAGTACTTTGTTAACTAACTTCATCCATTGCATCTTCCTATTACACTTTTAACTATTCATATTTATTATCCAAAGAGTTTTTAACTTACAAACTTCTACGATATTATATACCTAGACTTTTGTAAATATGCTAATGTACCACCACCCATTACTATCAGAAGTTAACAAGCCAACACACACACTGTTAGTTCATTCCAGTTATTCCTTGTATTTTACAGTGTGACCTGTACCGGAGGCTGCGGTTACAGTTTTTAGTACTCCTGATGATGGGTGCTGTGACACCCGAAACATGTAGAGTGACTTTGCAGTAAATAAATATCTGCATACTGTTGTATCTGGTTGGTTTTTTTATTAACATTGAATTATGATGTACGGAACCATGAGCTTAAAATTTACCTCAAGTCATGTTTGTGGACCCCTGTTACACTCTGATGTGTGCATGATTTTGTATGCAGTTCTTTGCAGGGTTCCATAATTGGCATTCCAGGCTCTACATGAACACTTCCATCACTCTCCTTGCTTTCTGAGTTTATTGTGAAAGAAATTGTGTCAGAAAGAAATATGTACCTCACTGATACTGTTATAATTGGTTCTAAAGGAATACTCTGCTGAAAGCTGATTCACCATTGCACTGTTGATTGCAAATAGTCTAGTATGAATGGTGTGTGTGTGTACTCGTGCTTGTTGTGGTTAGTTTTGAAACCTTGATTCACAGCATTGGTAGTCCTGACACAGAGAATATTTGTCACTTGCACGTGACATTTTTGCACTGGAAAGTTGATTTTGAAAACTTTCAGATGGTGATTAAAAAATTACAGTTGATACTGATGCAAGTGTTTGTATATTAATATCTGGTATTGCTATGGGTGAAGGTGCATTACAGGAAGAGTAAATGTGAATTGGGTCTGATTCCTGGTGAATTCTGTATTGATGTAACAGGTATAGGAGAAAAACCTAAAAGACTTGACATTTGCCATTTGTTTGTAGCATGTACATTTGGTGACATGAGGCCTAGTAACACGTAGTAAGAAATTTTGTACTGTTGTTAAAAATTGGGATGCTATGTGATGTTCCACTCTTAGTAATAACTGTAAGCATCTAAACTGATGCTACTCGTAGGAGTAACTAACCATCTAATGTGTTGCTACCCGTAGTAATAATTGTAACCATCAAACCTGATGCCACTCATAGTAATAACTGTAATCACCAAACCTGACACCACCCGTAGTAGTAACTGTAACCATCTAACATGATGCCACTTTGTAGTAATAACTGTAACCCCATAACCCTCTGTAGTAATTGTACCCATCCAACCTGATGCCACCGATATTAATAACTGTAACCATCTAACTTCATGCCATTCGTAGAAGTAACTGGAACTATCGAACCTCATGCCACATGTAGTAACTGGAACCATGTAACCTGATGCCACATGTAGTAGTAACTTTAACTATCTAACCTCATGTCATTCATAGGAATAACTGTAACCGTCTAACCTCATGCCATTTGTAGTAATAACTGTAACCATCTAACCTCATGCCATTTGCAGTCATAACTGTAACCATCTAACCTCATGCCATTTGTAGTAATAACTGTAATGATGTGATCTGACGCCACATATAATAGTACCTGTAACCATTTAACCTGACACCACCCCTAGCAGTAACTGTGACCATGTAACCTGTTGCCACTCATAGTAATAATTATATTTTTCTAAACTCATGTCATTTGTAGTAATAGCTGTAACCATCTAAAGTGATGCCACTCATAATAACAGTAACCATGTAACCTAATGTCAGGCATAGTAAGAACTGTAACTATATAACCAAACTTATTCATACAAGTAACTGCAACCATTCAAGCTGTCACCACTTGTAGTGTTAACTGTGTAACCATCTAATCTGTCACCACTCTTGTATTGCCTGCAGACAAGTTCAAGTAGAGCATTTCAAACCAATTTGTGCATTGCCATAATATCAGAACCTACAAGCATATTGAGCATTCAGAAACAGAATGTAAACATTAGAACTCAGAGCTGAATATCAGTGCCATGTATGTAAACATATTGAGCATTTAGAAACAGAATGTAAACATTAGAACACAGAGCTGAATATCATTGCCATGTATGTAAACTAGATGAACATTTGTTGGGTTGAGAATTTTTACTTTTGAGAGAATTTCATGTTGAAAATTCTGATGCCTGTCGTAAGAGATATGTGAAATGCTATGTAATGTTTTTCAGTGAACAAATTGCATAAGGGAAGACTGCTCTGCAGTTTGTAGTTCTGCATTTTCAGCAACAATGTGTATGAGGTGAAGAAGAGTGGGATGAAGGGATATTAACCTTTTAGCGCCGAATGTCAACTAAAGTGGATGCGCAGTGGGCCCTTTAAATAGCCGAACGGCCACTAAAGTGGCCGCGCAGTGAGCCCTTTAAATAGCTGAACGGCCGCTAAATTCCGGCGTCAAAAGGTTAATGTGTTAGAAGAATCTGAAATTGGCATTACCCACATGCTGAACTCTGAACATCGGATATTTATTATAATTTGAAAAGTAGAATAATTGTGATTGTCTTTGACAGCTGGGATGATGGATGGACTCCTCAAGATACAGGGTTTGATACTGTATGACTGAGGATGAAAAGGCTGCTGTGTTATGTTCATCTTATAGTTGTGTTGTTTCAAACATCAGCTGCAAGTGGAAATATACAGGATCTCAAGAATTTTCCTTTTTGGCATACATTGATGCAATCTTTTGATTACTGTAGATTGAAAATATGATTATGGGCAACCAGCTGTGCAATACAGCATTGGGTGAACTACAAAGACCCAGGTAACCAGTGTTACCACTGCGACCTGGCAGACACTTAGGAGGCCTTAAAAGTATTTTGATTCAGGTTAAATCTTTGAAGCTTATGGAGTAAAGGATCTTCCAAAGCCTTTTTATACAAAATATGCCATAACAGGTTTTAGATGTGTGTTTTTCTGTTTTTTCACATTTTTTAATATGGTCTTACATCCATTATAGTGCATGGAACTTGGTACAGTTATATTCCTTCAGGCTGCTGTTTGTGTTGTCAGTTCTAAATTTGTTATGGATGCTGATCTGCAAAGTTGTTTCAGGATGATTTTGGATAGTCATTGCTACTGAAAGCAGTTTTGTGATATTGGACTTATTTCCAGAGGATGTTCTGAGGATATGGGGCATTGATAGCGGTACTGGGGAATTCATACTAATCTCTCTTCTTTCCAGATCTGCAGAAAATGCCAATAGTGATTCTGTTGGCAAAAAGAAACGCAGGTTGACTTCCCCCAAAAGAGAGAACCATACAAAAAAGGAGAGGAATTCACAGGGTAAAAGTTGCAATAAATGTGAATTTTGTGGAAAGATCTTCACAAGATGCAAGATGCTGATTCATCGAAGGATTCACACAGGTGAACGCCCCTTCGCATGTTCTGTTTGTGGTGAAGCATTTGTATCAAAGGGAGCCCTGACAGTGCACATGGTGATACACAGTGAAAAACGTCCATTTCCTTGTGACATTTGTAATCGTAGGTTTAAACGGGCATTTGAGCTGAAAGACCACAAAAAGATACACACAGGTGAAAAGAATCACGTATGTGATATTTGTGGTTACTCATGCATACAGAGGACAAACCTTGTAAATCACAGGAAACGACATCTGAATGAATACAAACTTAGGTGTGAAATTTGTGAGAAGGGTTTCTACACGAACACTGAATTGCAGGAACATAAGAATGGTCATACAGGTGAGAAACCTTTTCAGTGTGATATTTGTGGTTTGGCATACCGGTACCGCTACAGGCTCACTGTTCATAAGAAAAAGCATGATCCAGATTACAAACCCCCTGAAAAGACACATCAGTGTGAAATTTGCAATAAGACGTATTCAAGAAAACAGGTGTTGATGTCGCATGTGAAATCGCACACGGGAGAGAGCCAGTGCACCTGTACCATCTGTGGGAAGGCAGTGTCAAGCAAGGACTACTTGAAGATCCATGTACGAACCCATACGGGTGAAAAGCCCAATGTGTGTGATGTGTGTGGCAAGGCATTTATTTCCAAGAAGTACCTGAAGATCCACCAACGAACTCACACAGGGGAACGGCCATACAGCTGTGAGCAATGTGGCAAGTCATTCACACAGCAGTCATCTTTAATTGTGCACAGGAGGTCACACACTCATGGACAGTATGCATGTGATGTATGCAACAAGGGGTTTGTGTCGAGGTCTGTCTTAGTAACTCACCAGAAAATACACAACCCTGGTTTTTAGAATGAAGATACTGGGAATAAACCATATGCATATTAAAAAAAATATTTCATGTACAGTTTAGCATAAGGAGAGTTTTGGTAGTTTGTTAGCGCTGTTTTGTGCTTTCCATCACAGTTTGTGAACTATCAAATTCTACATCGTGATGTTTCAGTGAACTGTTGGGCTGGTGGTGTGTAGGTGTAGGGTAGGTGATTGTTTTGGTTGTGCTGTCATGTAGATGAGGTGTTTGCATCTGTGTTTGAAGTACCCCACTGATGTAAACTTTGTTTATTAGTGCATGTAATGTTTAATTGAAACCAACTTGACAGTGATTGTTTACAGTTGTTTTTTATTACATCAGAGAACCTTAATTCTGACTTAACAGACAGTCTGGCATGACCAAAATGTTAGTTCTGTTATTTTATTCCATACTAATTGCAAAGGTTGGTGGCCACAGATGTGGAAAAATGAGGTTGCAGCAAAGTTTGAGATCAAGTAAGATGCTGCCCTGCTGTGTGCGTATCGGACCTGATGTCCATACACCCTATAAAGCTCTTGTCATGTAGGTTCCTAGGTGTTAATGTGGCCCTTAAGTCATAAAATTTGTAACAGGTTGGTGGAAAATTGCAGGGTTTTTGAAGTACTGGAAATGTAATTTCTGTCCCATTTTTGGGTTAAATGAAGTATTTTTGATTGTAAACATTCACTGTACTGTACTCACCATTTTTGCCTTCACTAAGAATGCAAACTGAGGATGTTTCGCCTCTTCGATGGTGATATCGAGGTTTCATCATATGCTAATGAATGAAGAGCAGTGTATTTGTAACAGTGTGCAGTTGATTTATGAGAATATTTAATCTGGCAGCTGGGTGTGTTGTCTCACATCCACAGATAGCATATTACCAAAATAATTGTTAAAGGAGAAGTACTTAGTTTTGTTACTGTTCCTGTCTTGCACTGAATTTATTCTGTTATATAATTTCAGTGCATTAACTCTGGCTGTCAGGTATGTTTTATGAAACAAGTCATTTACAAATGAATGTATATGTCCAGTGATTGATTTGGCAGGAGGGCATTCTGTGGATCTCATATGACAGGTTATGAAGAAATAAAGGATCAGCTTATTTCTGACAGTTGTGCTTATGCCTTATGTCTGGTTAAGTAATAAAACCAATTTGTCGTCATGGGATGCATTCTCATCACCTTATGTAATTACATGGTGAGGTTGCAGTTGTTAGGGTAATAGAAGTGACATCAAACCCATTTAAATTTTTAATAATCCACATTTGTGACTTTGTGAATGCATGTTAGGCGCAGTTCATGAATATAAATGGTCCAGTGTAAAATTTTTGTGAGTGGTTGGGTTTTTTGCAACTATCTCTATAAATGCATTCTTGGGAGTTGTTCACTCATACCTCAACAATACGAATATATCTCGGCAATGTGGAATTTTTTTCAACATACTGCAGTATTTATTTATGTTATGTCACACTTGTCAGCTTGCCCAGCAATTGTATGTATTTGGTCATTTGTGTGTAAGATGTGGCATGGTAACAAAGGTACCTGTCTAACCAGATGGGAGAATAATTTGTCATTTGAAGGGGAAGTTAGAATTCAGGCTTTGAATCTTTATTGTACTATGAGATGTTATGTTTATTTTTAAAATGGGACGAATGGCCTAGCATGCCATATGCTGGTCTCTTTGTTTACCTGATAGGATTTAAATGTCCATGCTAAGCCAGAAAAGCTCAGGCCATAACAAGATATGGTTGGTATTTAAATATGTGTCCTAAACATTAATATAATGAATTTGAAGATGTATTTTTGTTATGAAAATTACACTCATTTAAATAGCAAATATTTTGGAAGTGATCTTATTTCTGTTATTAATTTTCATGTTTAGATACCAGTGCGTTTGAAAGTGTTTTATGCTTTTTAACTGGCAGAATGTTTGATTAACTGTGTTTACTGAATTTGGATGAAAGTTCCATGGTCTGAGGACACAGGGGTGCAACTGTATGAAAATATGTTATACATTGGGTTCAGAACTTACACGTACTCTCAGTATAGTTTTCAGAACCCAAGACATGAGAGTAGTGTGGTGTCGTTCCACCAGTTGGTGTCGTTATCCTCCATGGTGCCTTACTAAAGTGTTCTGTTATACATTGAGTGAAACCTTTCTAACAGATGACTGCTAGAATGTGTGAATAGTTAATATTGCTTAATTTTAAGATAATTCATCCCCTTTGCATTTTGGAGAATAAGAATCTCAGTAAATCCAGTTAGATGCAACACTTATTTAATCCTGTATTTCTTCAGCAACATGTTTTGACTTACAAGGCCATCATCTGGTTGAACAAGAATAAAAGTTTATGAGCGGAGTTTATGTGGATAAGATCTGAGCTTTAATTTGTTCCTTTTTGGTTAATTCCCCGGCGTCTGAGTTCTAATTGCCGACGTTTCGGAACTCGCTGTCGGTTCCATCTTCATAGGCAGGTGAATGAAGTATGTCAGTGGAAGGACACACTACTTCCTATTGGCTCTGCCACTTCTCCGCTCCAACCCAACCATGTATAAATACCCCACACAATCCTTCCACTGACATACTTCATTCACCTGCCTATGAAGATGGAACCGACAGTGAGTTCCGAAACTTCGGCAATTAGAACTCAGATGCCGGGGAATTACCCAAAAAGGAACAAATTACATTTAGAACGCGGCGAAAGCTTAAGAACAAGAAAGATTTCAGCTGCTTACACTTTTGTATTTTTATTTCACATTTTTCCATTCCATGCCTTACAATTCAATTACCATAATTTAAATCAATTGCGCACAATTGTGGTAGATTTATAATATTATAAAAGCCACTAACTCCTCCATATTTCAGGCCTTACTGGCCTGTCACTAGGGAGTACAGTTATTGTATAAAACTATTTAGGTATTGGTCTCTTGCATGTAGAAGAACTACTGGAAATTTTTCAGTGTAGAATGTGTGTAGGAGTTTTAGATTAAAATTTTGTAAGATTAAAATCGGTGGAGGAGTATGCGCCCTCATTATGAGAGACCTCTACACATGAATACATACATCCCATCTAAAGAAATGCCTGCTACTCCACTGATTATTTGTAATTCTTTTAACTTTCAATCATTGCCATTCTTATCAGCAGTTTTATGATCCAGTCATTTTAAACAGAAACGTAAATACTGAATTCTAACGGTTATTCCTCCTACAGATGCCCAACATAGTAAGGAGATGAGATCTCATTTTCCACATAAACGGTGTACATAATCTTCTATAATTTTTGAACCTGATGATTGCCTTGTTGGCCAAAACAGTTGATGAAATGATGCTAGTTTAAACAATTGTTGCAGTTAGATTTACTGTGATTCTTGTTGATATTGCTACTTCTATAATCAGACACTTTGATGATTTATAGGATTTTTATTACAAAGCTGTATGTATACGTGTTGAGATATTTGTTTATGGTTTATTTGGTGACTAGTCCATACTGTAGTGTCAGAGGACAGGATAATTAGTGAGTTACTGTTTGGAAAAGATGTGGAAGGAAGGGGTTAGGAAATGGTTTTGATTTAGGTGCTGTCTGGTCATTTCTCTGTGTACTGAGGAAAACAGTCAGGATTGCTGTTCATTCCGTGGCACCTCCAGAGTAGCTGGAAGAAGTGTAATCACTAGAGTCATTTTGTTTCTTAGAAGGCTGTAGAATAATTCCTAGTTGTCATCAACTGCAGTAAGGTTAGCACATGTGGCAGTCCCATTTCTCTTAATGAGTCACATATTTTAGTTGATCTTCTGGAATTCTTCTTGTCTGGTACTTTGGAATGTAGGTCTCTTTTGTCCTTTCTTTCTCACATTTGTATAACAACTAAAATTTTGCTGTGGAAGTGGGAGTGTTAGTCACATATATTGAGGGTGATATGGTATTCATTTAGCCAAGATGTGCATGCGGCTGTATTAGTAGCCTTTTCATAGTGCTCTTCCTGTGTTGTGAGTTTGACTGGTTTTGGTCAGTCATAATTGGCAGGTGTGTCAGCATTAAATAAAGTTTGACATTGTTTTGGTGTGTCAGAATTGGGAAATGTGTTGGTGTTACATGAAGCAAAGTAACAAACTTAGCGTAGCAGTATTGTGTAAAAGAACATGGCATCAGAAGTCGCCGGTAATATTTGGCTGTCATTGGGACATGCATGGACCATGAGACTTGAACCATAAAACAGAAGAATTCATTTTATATCTCTCTTCTTTGCAGATATGCAGACACTGCCTATAGTGAATCTGTGGGAAATTCAAAAGGCATATCAAGTAAGGAAAAGAGTTCAAACAAGTGTGAATTTTGTGGAAAATACTTCGTAAAGAGTAAACTACTGATCCATAGAAGGATTCATACTGGGGAAAGGCCATTTGTCTGTACTGAGTGTGGTGAATCTTTTGTTTCAAAAGGTGCTGTGACAGTGCATAAGGTCATACATAGTGAAGAACGGCCATATCCCTGTGATGTGTGTAGTCGGAAGTTTAAACGATCATTTGAGTTGAGAAATCACAAGAAGATTCATACAGGGGAAAAAAATCATGTGTGTGATATATGTGGTTATTCATGCATTCAAAAAACAAACTTGATGAATCATAGGAAGAGACATTTGAATGAGTACAAGTTTAAGTGTGTTGTTTGCATGAAAGGATTTTACAGAAACACTGAAATCCATGAGCACATGATGGGACACACTGGTGAGAAACCATTTCAGTGTGATGTGTGTGGTTTAGTGTTCCGCCATCAGTACCAACTGAAGCAACATCGCATGTCCCATGACCCAAAGTATGAAACTCCTGCTAAGGCACATCAGTGTAAGGTCTGTAGCAAGCGTTACTCACATAAGAAAGTTCTGTTGGTGCACATGAAGTCCCATACTGGGGAGAGCCAGTGTGTCTGTGATGTTTGTGGAAAAGTGCTGTCAAGCAAAGATTATCTGAAGGTACATGTTCGTACACACACTGGTGAGAAACCGAATGTCTGTCACGTGTGTGGGAAGGCATTCAATTCACGACTTTATATGAAGATTCACCAGCGTACACACACAGGAGAACGGCCGTTTATGTGTGAGCATTGTGACAAGTCCTTTACACAGCGTTCTTCCCTGATTGTCCACAGAAGGTCTCACACAGGTTATAGGCCATTTCTTTGTCAAGTCTGTAACAAGAGTTTTGTGTCCAAATCATTGCTTGTTACTCATCAGAAGACCCACCAAGGGTTCTGATATTCATTTAGCATGACTGTTCTTAAATTGATTGACTAGATACATTTTGTGCCAGTTTGCGAATAGTGATTGCATTTTGGGGGGTTGTGTGCTGTGTAGTTTATGCTGCTGAATCTGTGTCTGAAGTATGGGGCAGCAATTTTATGCTTAAGATGCTTCACTTTTCAGTGATACACTGTTGAAGATGGAAAAGTATAATATTTTTTCAGTGAGTTGCAAGAGGAAGATAATGTGAATGAAATCTTTTTTACAAGGTTGAGAGAATGTTATGTGGGAAACAACATGTGTTTGTTATGTAGTAGTGACATGTTGAGCAAATGAAACAGGATTTAGTAATGCTCAGTCCAGGAATTTGGAATTTCTTTTGAACAGATACTGTACATTGTGCTTGGATAGGCATTGTAAGCTCAGTTGCAACCGAGTGATAGATATGAACGTACATATTCAAAGCTGGAAGAATTTATGTTGCCATCTCTCTTCTTTCCAGATCTGGAGACATAACCTCTAGGGGTACAAAATGCAGCTCCAAAAAGGAAAAGGTTTCAAACAAATGTGAATTCTGTGGAAAGGTTCTCATCAAAAGTAAAATGTTGATTCACCGGAGGATTCATACTGGGGAACGTCCATTTGTGTGTCCTGTGTGTGGGGAGGCATTTGTGTCAAAGGGAGCACTAACTGTTCACATGGTTATTCATAGTAAAGAACGGCCCTTTCCATGTGATATTTGTGATCGTACTTTCAAGCGAGCATTTGAGTTAAAAAGCCATAAAAAGATCCACACAGGGGAAAAGAACCATGTTTGTGATATTTGTGGTTATTCATGTATTCAGAGAGCGAATCTGGTGAATCACAGGAAGCGACACCTCAGTGAGTACAAATACAAGTGTGAAGTGTGCAACACAGGATTCTATACAAAGACAACTTTCCAAGAGCATAAAACTATCCACACAGGAGAGAAACCTTACCAGTGTGACATTTGTGGCCTGGCATATCGGTATAGATACAGGCTGATGCTGCATAAGAAAACACATGACCCTAATTTTGTACCTCCTGCAAAGAAACATGAATGTGACATCTGTAAGAAACGTTTTGCTCGCAAGCAGGTTATGCTGTTGCATCTTAAATCTCACACAGGCGAGAGCCAGTTTGTTTGTGATATATGTGGCAAGAATGTTGCCAGCAAGGCATCCTTGATGGTGCATGTGAGGACACACACTGGGGAGAAACCAAATGTGTGTGATGTGTGTGGTAAGGCATTCATATCCCGCAACTATCTGCGTGTTCACCAGCGGACTCACACAGGTGAAAAGCCCCATACTTGTGACCAGTGTGGTAAATCATTCACACAGCGTTCAACTCTTGTAGTGCACACGAGATCTCATACAGGACAAAGGCCCTACATGTGTCATGTGTGTCAGAAAGGGTTTGTTGCAAGAACTCTTCTTGTGACACATCAGAAAAACCATGAACATATGTTTTAGAAGAGGGAGAGCATGTTTATGTACAGCAGTAGCTGCATATACTGATATACATATATATACATACATATATATATATTATGTATATATGGTTTAAATGGAAATGTACTCTTCAGATATGTTTTGTTCAGCAAGATAGTAATGTGAAGACTGGCAAGTTGAGTGAGAATTGTAAATTTTTTAAATGAGGAAGAATTTCTTGCACAGTGATGTAGTTAAAACAGGCTGTTGATACGATATTACTGATCCATAGAAGAAGAATGTTGTTTGGCTAATGTATTAATTAGCAACCTGCAAAAAAGAATTGTTAGAATGTCACATTGTCGCAGTAGGTACGGTATGAGTAAGGTACAGTACAAGTTTGTTTTGTCCAGATTCATGGTTTCTTTATTTACCCGAATGCAAGACGACTCCACTCTTAGATGACCTCCAACATAAAACACATCTGTGAAGGAAAAATGTATTTATTCAAATCTAAGACACCCCTAAAAATAAAATGTCTGCTAAGAAACAATATTTTACTCTTAATTTCATACATTTATTACACGAATGATGTCAGAATCCATCTACCTTTTCCAATCAGTGTTACTGTCTCAATCTTCACAGTCATTGCCTTCATCTTCCATACGCTCACTCCTAAGGTTCCTATCATCTTCACTGCCATTCCACAACATATCATCATTCCCATCCATTGCACTATCACTGCTGGTGTGAGGCACTGTCATGCTGTTAGATCCACACTGACTAAATAATACATTTATATTTCTTGGTTTATAAACTTACTTGAACTCTAAAGAAGAGAGAATTTTCTCCACAGATGGTGTTAGTGGTGTTAAGAATTTTAAAACGTGTGTTCTGGCTGTTTGTGTTATGTTTGTGGTGTGATTAGTCTTTTTATGGTTTTTAATTTTTTGATCAGGTTTTATTTTCAAGACTTTTGAATTTTTCAGCAGACATCTTCCGGTTATTACCTTTGGACGAGATCTGTTATCAGGTGTTTAACAATTTTACTATTTCTTTTTTGCCAAGTAACTGAGAATAATTTCTAAGACAACCACTGGGTTAGGTGCTTCTTTGCCAAAAGAGGGAAACAGAGCTGGTTTCTAAAGTGTTGTGTTTCTTTAAAAAATTAGCTGATGGACTAAGTCCAAAAAAAGAAGATTTTCTCAGTTAAGTGTAGTCATTTGTTCTCTCTTCTGTGTATACATGACAATTTGGCGATGCAGGACATCGTTTGGCTCTGCATGATCCATTTCAGAGCGATTGTCTTGCGTGTGAGTAAATATGGTATTCCTTTATTTCATTTGGTGAAGTTTATTAATTTTGTTTTAGTATCTGTTACTAGCATGTTTATGTGGAGGATGTTATCAGCACAGACTGAACCCATGTCTGCAGAAATGTATGGAGTGGCAGGGGGGCAGAACAGAGTATTTAAGTTCATTCTGTGGCTTGGAGCTGATTTTTGAGTCATAGGTTGTCTTTGTTAGCAGTTCATACTGTTGATTAGCTTGTAACTGGATGCATACTCAATAATGGTGGAATATGTGTGGTAGTTCTAGGATATAACTTGTTGATCAAAAAGATGACATTTTGTGGGAACTCACATCATGTCTTTACCTCTGTCAGTTATTCTTGCATATTGAGTCTGTATGCACCTGTACTGTTTGTGCTGTAGACCCCTAATTTGATTGTGAGTGGTATCATTTGGTACTGGAATTTGTGCTGTTTACAGCAGCTTTTTTTTACATTATTGGCATTCTCTGGTATCTCTGTGATGACATGCAGCTTCCATTTACATTGTATGTTGCGTACAGTATGGGCTGGTAGATTGGTACTGACATTTTTGGAGATCCTCCTGTACACTAAACAGTGAAATTACAAACTACCTGATGAAGTGTGGTTGCTTATGTTGTGTTCAACTTGCTAGAGGCACTGCTTGTTACAGTTTTCTTGATTGGGGGGGGAGTTGCTGTTATTACTCCATCTTCTCTTCTTTTGCATCATCATGTAAATAGGCAGGCAGACACCATTCTGTATTTTGAAGTAAAGTTTTGTCTTACCTTCATGAGATGGATTTAAAAGACAGTTTTTTTCTCTTGATGCATTGAGTTTTTCTGGCTTGATGTGGGTGTTTAAATTGCTACCACATAAACACACAGAGCCCAGCATGTGGCATGTCAGGTCATTTGTTAGTACATTTTAGAGACCAACATATGGTCATGTAGAAAGATAAGGGTTCCAGACTCACTACAGGAAATGTATCACATAAGAAGGCTGCAACGATTGCAACTCATGAGAGCTGCTGAAATGGAAGAGGGGAATAGCTCTTGAATCGAGCCATTAGGAATTGAAAGTTGGAAGTGAGACAACCATTTTAGCAGACTGCCTTGTTTAGGTCCACCATACGTAATTGACGCATTTGCTTGTCCCAGTTATTTTAGCATGTACCAGAACCTAACTCAGTCACGATGCAGGAGGAGGTAGCATGTCCTTTTGAAATACAAGAACAGGCAATCCATAACCCAGATGAGTGGAAGAACACACCAAAGTCAGAAGACTTCTGGGATTATTGTGTTGCCTTTTGTTTCTGGGTTTTCCTTTGTTACATTTGTGGTTTACCATTGACTGTTGTGTTAAGTGGTGTGACTTGCACACTGTCATCTTAACAAGATGGAGGTATGTAACTGTCATTACTGCGGGCACTAACTCACTAAGGAAATTATTTCCCCAGCTGTATGGGGATGGGAGGTTCACTGACAAGCTATATTTGATGCGTTCATAACACGAAAATATACATTCCTTCTAGGAAGGATGACATCCTGGATGATACAGAAGATGTGAATTTTTCACATGTGGCTGTCATAGTTGTCATTTGTTCTGAGAATCTCATTCATAATAGAAACCAGAACATTTCTGGTGCCTTGGAGTGTTGCGGGTAACCAGAAGTCTGTGATGTCAGACTTGTCCAGAATTTATACTGTTCCTTTTTATTGTTTTGAGGATCCGGTATGCTTGGATCATAGATTGGTCTTGAGAATTTGTGTATATGCTGGCCTGTATGCCTATTTTGAATTTCTGTGTGTAGCAGCCTAACTCATTCGAATTATTGCGTTAGTTGATGAATGGATGCTTTTTGGGTTAAGTTAAAGTCGTTTCTGTGTGTCTTCAAGCACTATGCCATGGAAATGTAAGGGAATGGAATCCTTCATTCCTACCTGTGGCACTGGTGGAGTAAGTTGTCATCTTCACATATGGCATCATATCCCAGAGAAATTGAGTCTTCAGAACAGGTCTGCCCCTGCTTAGCATTGTTCCCTCATTTCCTGATCACTTGATGTGTTGTAGTCACTGCACTGTGTGATTCATGCCAGCTGTTCTGCTCTTATGTTGTATCTGCAATTCTATTTTTTGTAGATTAATTGTTGGTCATACATATTAATTGGCAGTTGATATATTTGGATAGCCTGATGTCCTTGTGTGAACAACGGATACTATGACATCAGTTCTCCCCATGATGTGTTCTTTTTGGTAAGAAGTGCGTAGTGAGTTAGTCAAGCTGGGATTGGTTGGTCGATCTGGTTTTGGTTGGTTGGTGGGTGGGCGTTGCACAAATCATTGATGACTTGACACATCAAAGAAGTCAAACAAAAACTTCCGGAACTAAAACTGCCTTCTTCCTAGGTTTGTTGGGGCATGAAGTGAATAGAAGTCATGTTTATGAAATTAGCTATGTATTGATTTCAACAATTTTATATTGGTGGAAAAGACTGGACAGAGAAACATGTTACTTTGTATGCATTCTTTTTTGGTAACTGCACAAGGAGGTAATCATACTGTCAGCTAGCAGTACTGTATACATATATGAACAAAATGATAATGGTGTTAAGGCTGAATGAGTGTGTATTGTTACTAGTCTTGGGTTGTGAAGTGAATGAAGTGCCCATAACAGTTTAAGTGTATTAGATGATGTCTGTTTCATTCTCAGGGATGTGAAACAAATGCTAACTGAATGTATTGACATTTGAATAATAAATGTATTCATTTAAATTGCATAGCACTTATCTTATTATTTTCTTTATGCTTGTGCCTGTCTGTACCCTTTTTGCCTGAACTTTTCGATTTAATCATTCAAGATAGGTGAAAAAGTGGAGGCATATGTGTTTGAAATGTCAGCTTGATATTTGACAGTAAATATGCCCCTCATTGCAGCTAAGGATGTAATGTGATTTGGAGGGCATTTTATCTGCTTTTAGCAGTGAACAGCTTTGGGTGATTAACATACCAAGCGTGACATGGTTGGACCATGTGGCGCGCGCGTGCGCACACACATGAAAGAAGTGAAATTAATATTGGACTTTTAATATGTTAACCTTGTTGGATATAATGTGTTTCTGTGACATGCTGTGTGGTTGACATGAGATTGAATAATCACATACATACTGATATGAGGGCGTAGTATGCCAAAGAATAGTAGGCCATTGATATACTAAAGCACTTTAAGTGTACCACATCCACCCTTTTATGGTGTAATGGCATTTTCTGACTGACAAGTTTTTTTTGTTTCATATTCATGTGCATTGCCAGTAGTTGTGTATGGCTGTGAAGTTTCATGATGCTCTCATGCACATTTTGCAACATATATATTGTTGCTCTTTGGCTGTTGCAGGGGCAAAATTATATTACATAGACAGGCATTATTTTTCTTGTGCCTAAACACACCAGAATGATACGCCTTTCTTGTTCTTGAAATCTCTCAAGTGAGCACATTTTTTTAGGTGATGAAGTTCAGGCAGATGAGATTGAACATTGTTTCATTAGTTTTGTTGCACTGTCTCCACAGAACTGACATATGTAAATGTATGCGTATAGTTTGCATTATGGCTTTACTTTTCATTCTGGAAATGAAACCGTGGATATGTGGAGTAGGAACCTGGACTGGTAACCATTGCATTGTGATGTTTGGTGTGAGCTATATGGGATTGATACTTTGTATGCGTGATTTTCATGCCTTAATGCACGTTATGTGATATTCCATGAAATAGTAATACAGTATGAATTATCTGGTGTGCAGGCTGTAACTGTTTTGCTTCATTACATATTTTATGTGCTGGCCTGCATAGCTTGTCATTCAGTATAATTAAACGCCTTGGTGTTTATGTGAACATTTCTTCTAGTGTGTTATGCATTCAAGGCTGTTTCCAGCCAAGAATGTCTGCACATAACAGTGATTTTAAGTAGATGCTCACTGGGTGACATCACTTATTACCGCGTGTTGCTCTTGTTATGGTACGGCACCCTGTGGGCTTGTAGGAGTTGATAATGTGTAAATTACTTCACATTCAGCATTAGTGGACTTAATTGAGCAATCCTGCATAGGGAGTTTTCTTTGTAGGTTCATGAATGGTAGAAGTGTTGATTTGTGCTCTATTTTTCTAATTGTGAGAGCTCAACAAACCTATTATGCATTACTTGGGAGTAGTTGGTTCATTTGTTAACCGTTGTCATTGACATTCAGTATATCAGCATGTGGGCTGTAAGTCATGTAGAAATATATACATTTTCCAAGCATAATTTAACTCCTGACACAGGTTTTATACTTCAGAATAAATTCCAATGTAGTAGACATGTGGAAAAATATTTGCACATGCTGTGAAATGGAGTTCTAATGTTTGTTCTGCACTTTTGCATTTCCCATACTGTAATTTCAGAACAGAATGTTCTTTGTTATGAATATTTTATGGAAGAGAGTAAAAAACTAATAGAGATACATAAATATTTAAATGTTTGTTTACAGTTTATCTTACAGAAATGTAGTCACCAAATCCCTTGATATTACAGAGGAACTTTTGAACAGGGCCTTTCTAATTATGTGTTTGGAGTGGGTATGTCTCTGAACAAATTGCATTAACACTTTGTCGCTTAAAGAGATGCATGTTATGTCCCTGCAACCAGTGCCTGTTTAAAGGGATTTTCGTACGATACACACTAGGCTGTATGGGTTGTATTTTTTATTGTTTCCTGGAGGTCAGCAGGTGGTGTGCAACCATTCTTGTTTAGCAAGTGTGTGTTTGGTGGGATCAGTTTACATCTTGCAGTTTATCTTGCTTTATTCTGGACACTTGACAAAACTCATGTCCTGCAATATTACCAGTTTCTCTACGTATTTATTTCATTGAGCTTATCACAGTAACTGGGCATGGGTTTTCCCATGCCCTTTATGATTTCTTCTGCTTAATATGCCTGATAAGTGTAGGCTGTGTAGCATCATTTTTGGTAGGGAGTGTGGCCTGTTTGGGTTTGAGTGTGTAAGTCCGCAGTAAGAGGAATATGTCGGTTTTGTGTTTCTTAATTGCTGCAGAATTGCAGGTAGGGAAAACATTTGTGTTGAATGGAATTCCAGGAGCCCCTTATATTTCTTTTGAACGTGGTTTTATACACCATCTGTACTCATCCACTTTCTTCTTGCCCTTGTGCTGTACATTAGTGCATAAAAAATATTTTTGTCAAGTAATTGACTTGTCTTGAGAATTTATCAGGTACATAAGAGTTTTGTATTCTTTTGAGGTATATTTTGGAATGCTGTCAGTGTTTTGACACTTCAGAAGCACCAGTGCTACTGTTTTTCTTGTTCTTGTTTTTGTAAATGTATTCAATGCAAATGACAAGCTTTTATAAGAAGCATTGCAATATTTGCATGTTTTACAGTGGTGTTGCCGAGGATTAATGTCTTCTGGGATGTGATGCCGTATTATTGGGGTGTGTTTCCCGGTGTTTAAAATGAGTCAGGTTGAAGCCATCTTTCTGAAGTTTTTGAAATTCTGCGAACAGTACAGCATCACATTCCAGAAGACTTGAATCCCAAATGGGTTTGTTACATTTTTACTCATTTGTTGGTGGTATTTTCCCTCCATACACCAGATGTGTCGCATGATAATTTTGCCATGCAGGAAATGTTTAAACTTCACACTGAATATGAAGTTTTTGTGTTGTGGAACCTATTTTTCATGTCCAACCAACCAACCAACCAACCAACCAACCAACCAACCAACCAACCGGCTGGCCAGCCAGCCAGCCAGCCAACTCCATGTAGCAAAAAACTGCTTGAGAAACTAACATTTCAACTAGTTTAGAACTTCCGCAGATATAATGCAACCAGAAGACTCATTACCATGTTTTCAAGGGCTCACTACTTATCCTGATCCACATGAAGTCAGTAAATGTGTTCACATTCTGTGACACATTTTAATAACTTCCTATTTATACCCAGGTCTTCCAATTGGTCACAAGTTTCCCCACGAAAACACAGTAGGCATTTCTCTGCTGTCTCACATGAATCTCAGCTGACTTATGCACAATAATCTAATAATTTTTGCTTGGTACATAGGCATTTGATTGAATACTTGCTCTTAATTCCTGATAGGAACTCTCCTCTTAGTCTTCACTTTCAGAACCATAATATGGTACAGTGACTTGGAAGCACTGTATTTGAAGTCCTGTCACTGACATAGTTTACGGTCTGAACTAATGATGTGATTCTCTTGCATACAAAAGTCCTGCCCCTAATTGATGATAGTCATTCCCCTTTCCATAGAAAAAAGTATATTTCTCTGCTGCTGCCAGTTTCTATCATAAATAATCAAACTCATGATGGGTGGATGAGCAAGAGAACTGTATTTAAAATGTTATGATCGGTTTATGTTACTTTCTTGTACTATTTTGCTTCATGAGACTATATTGAATGTGAACAAGACTGTGTATTTTCATTGTCTGAGTGGCAAAGATGCTACAGTCAAGTTAAAAGAGTTTACAAAACTATTTCCTAGTAGTGCAGACATTTTCTGCGACAACTTGATTGTATTATTAAAGGAGCTGTACACTAGTTCATGGAGATAAACTTTGTAGCACATAAAGATTTTTCTTCTTTCCAGGTCTGCAAAAGAAATTATTACTCATTGTTTTGGAAATTCTGATGGTTTGGTTATTAATTCCAAAACAAAGAGACCTTCAAAAACTGATGAGAAAAAGGACATAAAAAGGAGTAGGTATATTACTAGAGTTGTCCAGACACGTGAGACAGTGATACACAGACGAAATAAACTACATGACTGTGCTTCCTGTGGGGAAAAATTTGGCAGCAAGTCGGAGTTGGTATCACATGCAAAATGCCATGAAACATTTAAATGTGATGTGTGTGGTAAGGAGTGTGTCTCTAAAGGACATCTGAAGAGTCACATGATTGCACATACAGACAACAGGCCTTTTCAGTGTGATGTGTGCAGTAGAAAGTACAAACGTGCTTTTGAGTTAAAGAAACACAAAGAAACACATACTGGTGAAATGGAACATGTGTGTGATATTTGCGGGTATGCAACATTTCAGAAGTCAAATCTTTTAGTTCACAAAAAAAGACATCTGAATGAATACAAATTTAAATGTGATGTATGTAGTAAAGGATATTACACCAACACAGAACTGCAGAGGCACAAGACAATTCACACAGGTGAACGGCCATTCCAGTGTGATATTTGTGGTAAAGCCTACCCATACAAGAGCAACTTAGCATTACACAAGAAGAAACATGAACCAGACTACAAGGATAGGCTACACTATCAGTGTGAATTTTGTGGGAAAACATTTCTGCACAATAACTCACTTCGTATCCACAGGAAGTACCACCTGGGTGAGAACCAACTCATCTGTGATGTATGTGGTAAGACACTGTCAGGTGGAGAATCTCTCAAGGCACATAGCAGGATTCATACGGGGGAGAAGCCATTTGTTTGTGATGTTTGTGGTAAAGGCTTTGGCAAACCTGATTATCTAAAGGTGCACAAGCGCACACATACAGGTGAACGTCCCCATACATGTGACTTCTGCGGCAAATCGTTCACACAGCTATCCACATTGACTATGCACAAACGCTATCACACAGGACAGAGACCCTATCAGTGTCATCTTTGTAACAAGGCATTCGTGTCGAATACCTTACTGAAAACACATCAAAAGTGTCATGGCTTTTAAAGTATTTTCATCTGCATTTGTGAGTAAAATTCTGTTTTAATTTTATTCAATCTATACCAGTTCATATCATGTAAGGGACAGTGCAACTGTGTGTTCTGTGTTTGGAACTAGTGGTGATGGCCCCAGAAATAAGTTTGTTTCATGAATGAATATATGTAATTGATGAAACTTGTGATGAATTTACATTCCCTCCCCCCAACTTTTGGGCATGCATGCAAATTTCTTTGTGCTCTCTTGAAATTTTCATGAAGTATTATTATTGTCATCTCATTTTTGAAGTGAGAAAACATTCAAATGAAAATGTTAGCTTATTTGGCTTTCCTTCTGGAATGTGGAACAGTCTGTGGTCTGGGAGTGCACTTTCTATCTGACATTGGGAAGTGCTATTTTACAAATAATGATGACTGCAACTGTTTTTTAAATGTGTACATACACTAGCATTTTACGTTAGTGGATTCATGTAACGTTTAGAGTGGCATTTCTGTGAAACACAGGCTTGAGGTAGTGCCAAATATTTGGCTGCTACTAAATTTTGCAAGATGAGTATTTTTCAAGTGAAACTTGTGAGAAATTTTTATTAATAAACACTTCTGGGTTTATTTTGAAGAAAAAAAAATCTAATTTACCTGGAACTTACTATGTAGCTTGTGAGGAACCGAACTGAATATACACAATTGCACCTTTTCCCAGGACATTTCATACTTTGTACTAACATGTTTTGAGGATAGTGGTCATCTGTCACTGTTGTGACTTTTGTGATGCCAGGGGAGGGAGGTTTGAAATATTGTGTCATTAAAAGTCTTAATTTAAGTGGTATGATTCTGTGCAGAGCTGGCTAGACTTCTCATACTCAAGTTATGCAATTTGCTGGCTGTTGATGAATGGGTAAAAGACAACCTGTTGTAATTGTTTCCAGTAGGCCTAAATTGTACACTTTGTTTTTTGATGTTTTGCATTGTTAAAATAGTATGAACTGGTGTTTTAACTTTAAACAGTGGCAGTTTCTTTCTATAGGCAGTTAATTTTTTTGTTACTTTGGGGGGGCATAAGTTTGTGACACCATTTTGGAAAAGGGTGGGCGAGATTTTTGTGATGGAACGTGGCAAGAGGGGGGATTAGGGGTTATTTTTATGTCAAAATCGTGTTTTGTCATTTATGGGCATCCTCATATTGACTGTATTGAGAGACAGTGAAGCATGTCTGATTTGTACAAGTCTTAGTTGATTTAGTAATTTTTGAAATTGTGTGATTAAGTAAATAGTTTAGCTGCATAACTACTTGGGTTGACAGGCAAACAGGTAATGTGTTTAACACAAGGTTTGAGTGCTATGTCTTGCTTCCAAACCCCACCTTCCATGTGATGTTACTCAGGCTTACGTGTATGTGACACACATTATACGTGTGTTCTTTTAAACATTTATCATCTTTGTATTACATTACTGCAAAGGAGATTGTGCTTGTTTCAGCTGGACCAGCATTAACATTTTTAATACTTGTATCATTGCCTCTGATTCAGACTATTGCCTCCAGTGCTGTAATACCAGATTTAAAATTTCGTATTCCTTGAAGGAGACTGTTTGTCCAAGTTTAGTATTTGGATGTATCCCCATATTGCCCCTCTTTCCACATAACAAATATTAATATAAGCTTACTCCATTCAGAACTGAAACAGATGGAGAGGTCTTTTAGGGCACGTATGTATTGAACACTGTCTTTGCCAGATGTTTTGAGGAACATCGGTCTTTGTCATTGTCCAGTACGTTGCTGGTCTGTGAGTTCTGCAGAAGCTTCATACCTCATTCAAAATTCCACTGACTATATTGCTCATGTAGTGTGTAAAGCATGTATAGGGGTGTGTCTTTGAAAATGGCCATGGACCATATCTGTAACTCCTATAATCTTAGTAAGATTTAAAACAAATATCTCGCTGATTAAAAATTTTGTAGAATGTGTAATTTGATGTACAAGTGTATATTTTTTTTTTTTTGAGGTTCATTACATTTAATTGATACTGCAGTGTAATTAACTGCATGGTAACAGGATCCTTCCTCAACTGGTGGTACTTATTCAATGAAGAAATGCGTATTACTGCAAAATTTTGAAGATTTGTCACTGCCAATACTACAGTTGAAGCTTACAATCTGTCACAATTCATTTGCTTGAAGTTCTGTGGAAGTTTCTGTGTAGTATATACATGAATGTGTTGTGGTTATTTTTTCTTTATGTGAATGTATGCCATGGTAGAGGAGTGATACTGCAAGTTTTTACCAACACTGCTCAGTAAGTCTGGATTAGTGGTACATAGTAAAGTATTAATATTTTACATTGGCTGGTCAGTATTAGTGTGTGGGTTGGTGTCTAATGTCAGTAGGCTGTTCTTGAAATATTCTGTTACTGAACCATCATTATAGCTCCAAGTCATAATTTGAGGTATCTGTTCTTTGGGGATGTGATGCAGCATCAGTGGTTGTTTTCTGACATTTCGAGCCAGCATAATGATCTTGTAATGCCAGGAACCAAGTATCCAGTGGTGCTGTGTCACTTCCCAGATACCTCATCTGTACTACTGTGAAAACCTGTGAGTTGTTATGAGCCAGAACTGTGGCTTTCCATTGGGAGTCCCTCATCTAGAAGCATTAGGTCTTGTTTTTGAATTGTACTTGCTGTCTTGGGCTTTTCCTGGTAACTGTGACAGTTATTGGCTGACTGTGTGACCTGAGAAAAATATGTGAAGATCTTGCTGACAGCTATTGGCTGACTGTATTGACCTGAAAAAATATATGAAGTTCTTGCTGTTCTGGAAGAATATGTGAGATCTGTAGATCTGACAGCCAAAATATTGGTGGGTCTGAAAAACACAGTACACTGATTCCAAATATTTAATAGTTGGAATTTCTGGAATTTGATGTTGCTTTTGGCAACAACATACATCCACTTAAATAGGCTTTCAAAAGTAAGTGTGGTTTTGATTGAAACTGTAATCCATAGCAGCAGGAAATGTCTTGACCTCGGAAGAGTGATGTATGGGCTGAAAACTTCACTTAAATTTATTTATTTTCTTGGTTGTCTTTATTGGAAATTGTGTCATGGCTACTTTTGTTATATTCTATTATATTATGTACTTACAAAATTGAATTCATATCATTAAAGAGTTGAATTTGTAGAGGTCGAGGATAATTGTTGGCAGAATTGATTAACCCTTTAAAGACGAAGCACAGTCTGCATTATTTAAAGACCCAGTTTGTACCTCGCAGTAAACACTTTTCATCTCGGTTGTAAAACCGAGTCAGTTATGTTGTATGGGGCAGAAGTTGCTGTTTATTCTGAGATAAATACAAAGCACATAAAATACAGTGTGGGCAGAAAGTACAATTATTGAATGTTAAACCTGTTGGTGCATCATGTAACCAGTAGGCTTTAAAAGGTTAGTGCTGTCTGAGGGAGACATGTTAAATGACAGACTTTTTTGGCAAATTAAGCGAAATGTAGATTATGTTGTGCTGCATTAATATAACATTATATTCATTATCCTGCATTTTCTGATTTGTCAACTTTATGTTTTGATTTTGAACTTACTATTTTGAATAAGAATGGTTTGCCACAGTAGTGGAAGTAATCGATTATTTATAACAAGGGTGCTTGATACTGTCTTCCATATTCAGACGTTACTGTCACCAGTTTTCTTCAGCATTCTTCTCATGTGCGTGTTTTGGACATAGTAAGTGTGAATCCCAGAGCACTAGATTAGTTACTAGTCACATGTTTTGTATTTATCAGGTACTGGTACTGAAGTAATGCTGCTGTTGCATTGATGCTTGACATATGCTAGTGTAAAGTTCACTGAAGTTTCGGTGTTAAGTTCTGATTAGTCCCATATGTGATTACAATTTTTGCAGATATACATCTGTGTATATTACAGTTTGAGGGGTGCTGTGAAATTACAATTCTTGGCATTTATGCCTTGAATTTGGACAACTGTTGAGAGGCAGCTTGATTTATTGGCAAAGTATGATGTTGCTGTGCTGACCTAAGCATGGGTATGCTTGAGTGCTTAGTATTGTAATAAATTTTAACTGAATATTTATGCCATGAATTTGAAGAGGTATTAGATTGTTGGTTTTATACGTTTTATTGGCAAGGTATGGTGCAGTGCGACTAAAGCATGTTAATCTCTTGACTGCTGTATCGCTTCATAGAATTTCATTTCATGTTCATGCCATTAATAAGGAAAGTTCTGAAGAGAGCTTAGTAGATGTTATCAATAGAGTATTTATGCTGCTGTGCAGGCTGAAGCATAGGTATCTTTTGACTGCCTCATGACGATCACTTCCATCTTGTATAAGTAATTGTAATTAGAGTGTATTTAGTTGCTGGTTGTAAACTTGTAATGTTCTGACCTATTCTGCCAAACTCAAAGCCATACCCATTCATAACCAAGATTAGCTTCCCATGTTCCTGAAGTGAAAGCAGCCATAGTGTGCGCTAATGCACCCACACAAGCCCACGTCACATTTTTAATTTTTGTACCCTCAAGAGCATGGTAAATCTACCTGTCTGCATATACTTGCTTGAAATGGGTCAATTGTGCAGAGGGAAAGGGAGAGTAACATAATAGATGGAAATGTCTTCCTGTTGTTTTAGTTACTGTTAGTGTGGTAATAGTATCTCAAATTATGTTATTGTTTGTCAGTTTTAGATTCATTGTGTTAGGGGAAGTGCTAACATTTTTTGTGTTTTTCTGTAAATTCAATTTCTGTTTTGATATTGTAGCTACATTATTTTATTTAGGTAGGTGACTTGATTCATGCCCAGTGGAAGTTTATAGTTATATTCCGGTTTGTTGAGAGGTCAGTGGGTTTACTGTAGGAAATTAATTTTTAATCTGGCAGTTGGGATTTAGCATAATTTGTCAAGATCTCTCTATGAATGTAGTGTGTTGTTTTATGTAATAGCAGACAATGCTGCAGAAGTGATATATCCCATCTGACAAAACGTTAGGTAAATTAAAATTGTTCTGTGCTGAATGTTAAAGAGAACAGTTTTGGCTACATGAAGTGTAAATGCTTTATCGGATAAAGTGAGACGTGCGTTCATCATTGAGATGAAATGCTGAGGAAATAGGAGTGAAAACTCTTTTGGTGGTGGGCCTTGTAATAGAAGTTTTGTAGTGACCAAAGTCAGCATCAGTTATTGTTATATGGTTTGCTGTTAGTAACTTGGTTGATCATTTTTAGTATCCAACATTGATACCCTGTGCCCACCCCAGAGTATTAATTAGGCTGTTGGTTCATTTGGGTTTCTTTGCAGCATGCTGCTGTAGAAGAATCTTCCAGCATTCCTTTGGAATGTAATTTCCCTTTCCCTGGAGAGAATTGGATGCCCTCATCCCCCCTACCAAATACTATGGAATGGCTTCTAAAATACTGTGTTGCTGGACTTATGAAATTTGCACTGTGTTTCCCTTCATGACACCATGTGTTTTTAAAATTCTATTGTGCAGCCCAGTACAGAACTGTTATCACCCATACCTTGTGTTAACTCTGAATGCATTGATATTATTTTGTGTGAGCAGTATTGTCACTTCCTGTAGGCTTGCTTATCATGTAAAATGTAGCCGACTCAACATCTGTCAGCATGCAAAGGGAGTAACAAATGGTGTTGGTCAGATTAAATTATGCTGTTGAAGATTCATTGCACTAAATTCTTTATTCATGATACTCCGTTTTTTTAGAGAGAAATTTTTGCTCTGGTAGTTTTGGCAATAAGACTGATTCTGAATGTGATACAAGACATTTGTGGTAATTATTTCTTTTTGTCATTTGTATTTTGGAATGTGTGTAAGACTAGACCTGGGTTGTGAAACTGTGTTGCCTAAATGATATTTGCCAAAAATTTGGACGAACATTTTGAACGTGTCCTGAAGATAGAAGACTGTCAGACTACACAGTGCCATATTAATCAGCACTGCAGACTGCTGTGGGAACCACAGATTTTGTACCTTAATGTTTGTGTTCTGATGTGTACTGGATACCTCATTGTAATAAAGTAACTGTTACTTTTACATTCATTTGTTCTGTGACTTTAATATGTTTGTGGTGGAGTCTTTTGTTGTCCTTATTCCTCAACGTATTATTTGCATGTTGTCAAATTACTGTAAGGAAACCCATATTTAAGGTTTCTTTTGGGAGAAATTTAATTAGAATACCAAACCAAGAAGAACTTGACTTTTGGAAAAATTGAAGCTGGTACTGTCAGGAACATAGAGACTATTGGTTTGGGATCATTGATTTGAATGGTACATGAGGGAGATATTAATGGGGGTTGGAAGTGTGTGTTTTAATGTAGTCTTCTCTCCACTGAATTGAGGTTTTGCTCTGTAATGGGAGGGGTAGTTGATAAGACTGATCTGCCACATGAATTCATGCAACTGAAAGTGAATGTGGTTGAGCAGTAAACATAGTCCTAATTTGATATTGAGCATTTATGAATTTTATGAGATTTGTTGTGGTTTAGCGGAACACTACAGGTCGAATGATGGACCGAAATACTTCTTTGGCAGTGTCGCGTCCTCTGAATGAATCTTTCTGTACCCGTACTTATTCAAGTTCTGTTGAAGCTTGTTTATCTATTCATGTGTGCCATTCTTCATGAGTGCTGTGCTTCAGCCGATGAATATGTGGCCACAGATAGCATGCATACTTAAAAGGCACTGTTTGAACCTGCAGAGCCTATTATAGCAGTGGATTCATTGTAATGTGCAAAATCTCTGAAGACTTCATTAAAAGTGTTATATGTATTCAGTATTGGTTTGGCAATAACAGCTGAAAACTACTAGATAAAATATGTTGGAAAATATGATGGCACAGAATGTACAGTGGTAGCAGGATTTCTTGGGGAAGGAATGAAAACTCGAGATTTACTCGGGTCTAGTCCAGGAGGAATTGTTATGTCAGCCTGGTTTGAGGCAGATGTGGAGGCTCCAGTGATGAAGCGCCTTATTGAAGATGAAATTATTTTTGCTGTGAAAACAAGAAGTGGGTCTGAGAATGAAGGTGTAGTAGTCTACCAGCATTAATGAAGTGATAATATGCTTAGGAAGTGGGACTACAGACCACCTTATAAGCAACAGATATAAATGCTGTGTGTCACACTGCAAACTAGAGAATATTATGTGATATACACTTACAATCACATATTTTGACTCTGCAACAGTGTTGTTGGATTATACGTGAGTAATATATGAATGTTAACAGGACATACTTCACGTACATGTTAATTGCATCACATTGATGGATGTTGATACCAATTTAATAACATAAATTTTTGATATAGTAGTAACATAATATAAAGCGGAGTTTGTTGCCTTATATATCTGAATCAAAAGTTAGCAGCTGTACATAGTGTTAATATTGGGGCCTTTTTGTTGTTTGTAGAACTAGGGAAACTGGCGTGCTATAGGAACATTTCTTCTGAATCTCATTCTCTTTACAGTTCTTGTGCCAGGGGGGTGCATAACTACATGGGAAGCCTTATCTTCATGGATGCTGTTCAGTGGTTTTTGCTGATGTAGTTCCACAAGTACTGTTGCATAGAAGTATGTAGATGTTGACTGGAGAGGTCTATAGTGTAGACTGTTACGTAGTGTAGTAGGTAATTTTTGGGATTTATTTCAATATCTTCTTTTACAGGTACCCTTGTCAAATGTTTGGAAATTTGGAAGATTGTTCAGTAATCATGAAGAACAGAGTTAGTGTGACACAGGAATGTATTGGTCAGTCATTTAAAGAGAAGAAATGGAAAGAAATCAGCAAAGTATCAAGGGAAGGGGGAAAAAATATGCCCTTCAGGTGTGAAATCTGTGGAAAAGCTTTTGAGTATAAATCTGGCTATGATTATCACATGATAAAACATAGTGATGTACGCCCTTTTCCATGTGATTTTTGTAAGAAGAAGTTCAAGCGAGCTGCTGAGTTACGGTTGCACAAAAAGATTCATTCCCAAGAACCAGAAAATATATGTGACTTATGTGGGTATTCTGCAATACAAAAGCATGCTTTAAAAATACATCGCAAAAGACATTTGAAACAGTATGACTTCAAGTGTAGTACATGTGATAAAGGTTACTACACAAGAATAGAATTGCAAGAGCACGCTGCTGTGCATGGAGATATGAAACCTTATCAGTGTGAAATTTGTGGCTTATACTTCACTTACAAGGGCAGCCTGGCACAACACATGAAAAATAAACATGATCCTAATTTTAAACCATTAGAAAGTCACCAGTGCGAAATGTGTGGGAAAACTTTTATAAAACGTAGTATATTAACATCACATAGGAAAGTTCATATGGGAACAAATATAGTGGCGTGTGATATCTGTGGGAAGAAGGTGGGAAGTCGTCAGAGTCTGAAGCTTCATCTTCGAACACACACTGGTGAGAAACCATTCATTTGTGACACATGTGGTAAGGCATTCAGTTCACGGGGCTTGATGAAGATCCATATACGATCCCATACTGGTGAGAAACCACATGTGTGTGACCAGTGTGGGAGGTCATTCACCCAGCGTTCAACACTGAATGTTCATAGACGTTACCACACTGGGGAACGTCCATATATATGTTCATTGTGCAATAAGGGCTTTGTTACAAAAACTTTATTGAAAGTCCATCACAAAGCCCATGACATGTAGAATTTGGTTATCGTACTGAGTGAATTGTGAATGCATTTTTTAAATGAAGCTAGAGACTGAATAGCCAGTTATGTCAGCCATTTTTAATGCTGTACATGAAACGGGCTACTTTTGCAGTAGCATATGGAGTGGCAGGGTTGGAAGTCAAAATCCAGCGCTGCAAACATGTGATTAAATTTTATATTTTCTCAGTTCAATGCATAGACAGCATCTTTGTGCCACATTTGTGACCAGTATTACATTTTTAAGCATGTTATTGAATGGTGGCAGTGACAAAGGTTATGTAGTGTCAGTGATAGATGAGTTAAGTATTATGGACCTTTATGGACTGATTCTTCTGGAAAATCAAAATACTGTTACGAAAACATGTCCCAGTGCTACTTCTTTTCACAACAATCATTGTGTACTTTTTGGGTCTATATGTAAATTTCTGCATTTAACTGGGTTTACAGCCTCAAGAGGTGCATGTAATTAGTGTGTATCTTGTTACTTTATTTTTCTTTAAAATTTTTTAATAATAATAATATTTATTTACTGCAGTTGGGTTGTTACCCGGTGGCAGTTGTTATTTTACATGTATACAAAACGTAAAATTGATTACTATTAAATTTAAGTCGGGAGGGCTACATGAGAAGCATGTAGTGGCAACTTGGAATCTTGGGAACCATCTCAGCATTTGCTTTTAGACACAGGGAAACCAAGAAAAACTTGTGGCCGGTCGCAGGACCTTCCAAATACTGACTTCTAGCCAGCAGTCCGGCATCTAAAGTAAAAAACAGCAATGCACACATTGTACAACAAATACACGTAAGATAACAACACACCCACACACAAGACAACTTAAAACTAACAACAGTACACACGAGACATTTGGTTGTTGTAATACAGTGAGATAATTTTTGGCTTCCTGTGATCTAGAATTATTTATTCTACTATCACCAGAATGGTTTTAGCACATTTCCCAACTTGTCATAAACTTGCTGGAAATTTGGTCTTTTTATTTGCTTGTATAGCAGTTGGGTCCTGCTGCTGATCGGTGGTCATAATAATGTGTTCCTACTGTGTGGATCCATGGAAGGAGCTGGAATTAATGTTGAGATGAATGTAATTTATGGGAATGATGCATGGTTTTCAGTGCTGAGAGTGACTGTGTCAGGAATTCATTTCCCTTTCTCTTTGGAATAATGATGTACTAGACATGGTGGGCTGGTGAAATTCTGGCTTTCTTTTGGCTGGCCATGTGTATTTTGTTCTGTTGGTACACTGGATAGTTGATGGTTATGCAAGACTATGTGCTGCAAAAGTGGATCAGAGTCTTTGGCTCATTTACTTAACTTCCATGAAGGAATATGTCTGAGGAAAGCTCATTTTCTGAAAGATGTTGCATTTTTAATTTGAATGTGACTTGTGAAGGATAGGTATGACATCCAAATGATACAGTGATTGTCTGTTTATTTGATTCATTGTAGGAATTGCTGGTGGACTGTTGTGGACATGGTAATAAGGCTTTGGCATGAAAATTCTTTACTGAGTGACAGGTATGCAGGAAGGACTGTTGGATAGAGTTATCTTGTTATTTTGTGATGTAATATAATGTGTAATATATTCCAAGGGATACCGATGACTTGGTTAAGACTGCCATTAGGAGAAAAGTGTGTGTAGCTTTCATTTTAACAGTTCAATCACACCTGTTTGATACTGATGTACAGAGTATCAGTTCTTTTTGCGTATGAATTTTTATCATACATATCTTTTTGTACTGGATGTTGGTTTTGTTTTTTGTTTGGAAGTAGGCTTTCATTTTGTCCCAACAGCTTTTTTCCCATTGTGTATGGTGAATCATCATCATTGATCTTATTTAATATTATCCAGAAATCCGTGTTCTTGCGCCATCGTGTGTTGGGTTTAACAGCAGTGCAATGCAAAGAACCCATTACCGAGGTGTTGTCTCGTATTCTGCACATATTGAGTAGCAGCCATGTGTATTTCAGTGGGTAGAAGGACTGTTCAAATCAGTCCACTAGCTCAGCCAGAGGATGTGTTTAGATGTAGGAATATTCCCTGGCCCTGCAATCACTCACTCACTTGCTCGCTGGCTGACCCATGCACTCACAGACTCATTCCTGCACTCTTATCTCTCTTTGTACGGTTTATGGAGTTGAAATTCACCTGTACAAATTCTTGGTGTGGAACTTAAAGATTTTTGTTAGGTGGTTTCTTTCGACTGGCCTATGTGGTGTGTTGCTGTGTAGTCCTACATGCCCTTCAAGTTATTCTCCCAAGATCAGGATGATGTGCTGGACATAAACCATGACTAATTTCCATTTTGTCATGAAAGATTTACAAAGCCAAGTATCGTCTGAGGTGGGGAGTTATTGAATCCTGTTGAAACCATGTGTACAACCATTTGTTTTCTGTATGTTGCATGTAGATGTTTGTCAGTATTGCTATGACAGATGTAACAGAATGGTTTCTGTTCGAAAACAGAATCCAAGTACCAATTATTTGATATGGAGATCATAAAATATATCCATATATTATTTATGAATTTAGAGAAGTTGAAACTTTTGACAGGGTGAGGGTGGGAAACCAAATATATGTCCAGCAGAATTAATGTTCACAAAATCTGCACTTCAGTTATAAGTTCAACATAAAATTAATTATGACAGCAGTAATAATTATTTATGGATGTGCCCCATTGGGGGAAGTAGATGTGTCAGGAAAAATTGGCTTTTGACGTGAGTTTGAAACTGCAGTTTATCTCTAAGGCCAGAACACATGGCAGTTTTGAGTTCTTGATTTTGAACCTTGTTACAAAATTGATTTTGAACCTTGTTACAAAACCACTCCACCTAATTATGGAAACATTTTGTTTTGAGATTGGTGTGTTGTGACACAGACATGTGCGTTGTTGACGGGATCAGATAGTTGTTAAGGTGTGTGTTCAGGTTTGTGGTATGCTTCCTTCCTGTAATTTTACCTTACAGTACAATCCTATTGTCAGCTTGTTGGGCATAAGAACACAAACACGTTTTTCCTTTTTTCGTGCTGCATGATATCCATAAGTATGGATCACATATATTATTAATGACAGTAGATTGAGATTAAGAAGAGTTCTTTCATGTAAAACTGACTTATGGAGTATGGTCACTGTAAATATATTCGTATTTGTGAATTTTGGAATGCAGAAATGCTGATTGCTCTCTTTCGTGCATAGATGACAAGAATTTTGAGGGTTCTGGCTTGCTTGCTGTGCTGTGTGTTGAAAGTGCTGCGATGTCAGCTGATACCATGAAGTCAGAGAAATCAATTCAGCTTCTCTTCTTTCTAGGTCATCAAGTGAGTCATATAGTTGTGATGGGAGCTCAGCATTCAACAAAGGAATAAATGTTTCAGAAGCACAGTATGGGAGCCCAGTTCATAACTCTGATACATGTTTATTGTGTGTGGGTGCTGAGGCTAGTGTTTGCACAGCTTGTTTTAGTACTCCAGGCAAGACATCCTTGAAACTGCACATGAAAAGCCATCCAATTAGCCAGGACTACAAGTGTAACACGTGTGGGAAAGATTTCCAGTCAAAACAGAGGCTGAAGCGTCATATGGCCAGTCACAATGAGGAAAGACCATTTTCTTGCGATATTTGCAGTAGAAGCTTTAAGCAGTTTTATGAGGTTAAGAAACATAAGAGAATTCATACTGGGCATAAGAGTTTCAGTTGCAAGATATGTGGTTATGCTACAATTCACAAAGCATACGTGGAGCTTCATGAAAAGCGACATCTAGGTCAGTTCAAGGTGAAATGTGACCTATGTCAGAAGGGTTTCTTTTCAAATTGGGAGTTGAAGGAGCATAAAATCACCCACATGGGAATGAAATTGTTTCATTGTGATATTTGTGATAGAGCTTATGAATACAAGAATAATTTAACTCAACACAGACGCACACATCATCCTGACTTGCATCAGGATGTGAAGCTGAATCAATGTGATACCTGTGGGAAGACTTTTGCCTACAAGAAGTCTTTGCTCCTTCATGTGGCATCCCATACAGGCCAGAATGTTTTTTTGTGTGACATATGTGGCAAGTCTGTATCAAGTATGGACTCCTTGAAATCCCACCGCCACCTGCACACTGGAGAGAAGCTGATTGTCTGTGATGTGTGTGGTAAGGCTTTTAGTGGACGATGCAATTTGCGTGTACATCAGCGTACGCACACGGGTGAGAAGCCGTATAGCTGTGACCAGTGTGGGAAGTCATTCACTCAGCGTTCAACTCTGGTAGTGCACGAGAGGTACCACAGTGGGCATAGGCCATATCAGTGCCATGTGTGTGCTAAAGGATTTGTGTCCAAAACACTACTGAAATCTCACCAAAAAATACATGGCTTGTAACAAATTTTGTTTTATTTATGACCATGGTGTGACTGAATTTTCTGCACAGACCATCTGTATGCTTTCATTATGGTTTTGGTTTAACTCTTCAACCTGCATCTGTACTGGCTGAGCATCTGGCATCATGTCTAATTATTGTGAAATTGGTTTGTTATTGTCTGACATGCAGTGTTGTAGGCAAGATGTGTGAATTCCTGTTTGTGGTAAATATTTGAAGGCCATGTTGCTTTTGATTAACCTTTTGGCGCCGGAATTATTTTTTTAATTTTAGCACACCCTGTATATGAAATGTGAATAATACAGGAACCAAATACGTTAGATTTATGAAACAATCTGCATTTTGAAGAGGAAAAAACGGAGAGTATATACCATGTTTAAAATGTTCAGTACCTATATTTGTTGAATAAATATATAAAATGCAACATTTAGAGGTTAGCGGTGTGGTACGACCACTATAGTCGTCGTTAGGCGTCAAAAGGTTAACACTGTATTTCACTATACAGTTCAGTTTCTGCAGCTTTGTTTGTTACCCTATTTCCCTAAATGTTTCTATATGGCCATACACATAGCAGAATCAGGTAATAACAAGGTTGCATAGATTGAAATGTATAGTGACATATAATGTATCCTGTTTTAGTATTAATGTAAGCATAACTTGTGGTCTCATTCCTTTCTTAGATATTTGTAACCTGCAGCAGTGTGGACAGGGCACTTGGATGTCCTTTCTGTGTATTATGTGCTCAGTTTCCTAAAGTCTGATGGGCAGCAGTATAGAAAATACATGTGGTGTCCTGTATTAGCATGTTGTATATACAATTTTTGGCATCAGATAATTTTTGCACATGGATTAGATGATTTATTATGTTATACACATGTATTGCTGAAGACACATTTGACAGTTTTCCCATGTTACATTGTTCCACCATCTATGAATAACATCTTAATTTAACATGACTTGTTATGAAATAGTTGCAGCAATTTCATTCTTGATGGTCTGGTACAGATTAAATTAAAGAAAGTCTTGCCATATTTTTATGAACTATATACTGGGACAATTACTTGGAATGTCCCATATCACAATATGCAATTTTAGAACTGATATTGGAAATGTGCCACAAGGAATTGTGTTTTGTTTGAAGAATCAAGAACATCATATGAACATTAAGCTTATATGAACTTTCATTATAGTGTTCCAGTACTTGAATATGTGTGTGATTAAGTGATGGCAGTTTTTACTTTTGCATGCAGTCACTAACCTTTTTGTAACACATTGCAGAGATAGTACTGTTCAAGCTGGGCAAGATGCGTTACGTTCACTTATTGACGAAACTGAGTTAGAATAGACACAATGGGGTGAAATGTGTGGAATGCCTGTGACAGAATGGATATAGTGGTAGTAGAAGTTTTGTATATTTTTTTAGCCTGATAATAGTTGATATCTAGATCAAAACATCTAACGTTTAAATAAAAGTGCAGATGTGTTATACTGAGTATTTATTATTGTTTTGAATATTTTCCTGAAGATACAGTGGGATGAATTGCATTAATTTGGTTTGTAGTAAGTTACAAAATGGAGTACATGATGTCTGCGTTACAACAAAACATATGTTTGGGTGGGACAATGGGCTCGACACTGGTAAGGTGGACCGCATGACTAGAATCATTTGAAGATGTTATAAAACTGCACGCAGTGTTGTGTTTGGCGATTTTAGGGCATTTTCCTGCTGTTACTAACTTCCACACCATTGTATTCAAGTCAGATTGGTCTATTACAGTTACCATTAGAAGAGAAGACGTACTGTTGCTGGGCAGAGATAACTTATTTAGTGAAAGGCTTAGATTATGATCTTAACAGAAACATTCTCTCTTACTATTATGAATTGTTTCCATATTTTGTCTGTTTTCGATTACTGAGAAGTGTGACTCCCACATAATAGTTGACTAACGGCAGAATACTAAAGTGTTAGGCTTTTGTATTCTAGTGATGACACAGTGTTTGTACTTTATATATATTTGTGTGTATTTGTGTCTATAACAACCATCTTGCTTGTATGTGAAATAGGATGGGTGCCATTGATTGTGTTAACCAATACTGTGTGGCATACACATTGCATTCCATATTCTGCCTTTCACATGTTATTATATTTGAAATGCTGGTTGAGTAGAGATTTGAGAATCTTATCTTTAAGTATGTAAAGATTACATGTGATGCCATGTGGTCTGGTGGTATATATGTACCAGTGTTCTAGAGAAAACCACAGCATCTATTATTAGGATATCTTTGTCTAGTTGAAGAAAGCAGGAAGTTCTTCTGAAGCGTCAGTATACACTGAGGTCTTCATTTTAGTGGGATGTTGCATGGTGTAGGTTGGTAGTTGCTGACCAGTGTTTTGCAACATTTTCGGTTTCTCTTCAAGGGTCAAGCAATCCCAGATGATTGGACCCTGGAAGATGTGACCAATGTTGTTTGAGAACAATGGTAACAAATTACCAGCCTTCACCACACAACATTACAGAAGAGCAGAGACCTCAACTACCTGACAGCAGAAGTCTGACATCTTATATCATAGTGCATCTGTAATGTATGTTGTGCTACATCCCAGAATACAGGTACCTTTTTTGAAAGTTGTTGATCATTGTTCTTAAGGTTGTGTTGAGTTTTATCCTTCTAGCTGACGTATGGGGTTCTGGATTTATCATATAAATTATTTGTTGGATCTCTCATGACTTTGGTTCGTGCACTTCATCCCATATGTTATTGTGTGTAGGGATAACGGACACTTCAGATAATGAGCCATTTCTGCAACCTGTTGGTGATATTGATTGGGCTGTATTTTAATACTTCTTTCAGCTGAGAATGAAAATAGACTGCTCTGTCAGTTTGAAGCTTAGTGATGATGGTGTGATACTGTGAGACCTTGACCATTGTCCCAGTTTTATATAGCCTCCAGGTTTTAGATTTTGGTGTGTGTGCCATCAGGTGAACAGAAACCCACTCCATGGGGTTTGTAGGTGCAGCTGCTCTCAAATCGCAGAATAACAGCAGTTTTGGTTTTTGAAGATATATTTCTACTTTTATGTACAGTGTGAAACAGATAGATCTCTTCCATGCTTGTGCCTGTAACATTGTTACCTTGGTCTGATGTCATTAATCTGTTACGTGTTTGCAAATACTGGGAATTCTTTTACCCTTCTTTCTTAAAACCTGCTTCCAATATTGGCATTTAATTTTGTACCGCATTTATAAGTGACTTTGAACTGCATTGTGAAGCACATGGGTTTGGTTGGTGACACAGTAAGAGACTATTAAATTACTTTAGTGAGGAGTAGGGATAAACATGAGGTAATAAGAAACAGAATAGTGAAACCGAACGTGTCGCAGTCATTTTGCAGCGGTAGTAGGTGTAGCAATCTGTTCCAGAGCAGGTGACCATGGCAGTCTGGACTGTACTGTATAAGGTTACTGATGTTCCTGTCAAATGATTAATATGATTAGTCATGATTCCTAAGACCTTGTTAGGAAAGAGGGTTATTGGAGAAACAGCATATAATGGAATTCTGTTTTGATTAGGCACTCTGTGTATTTTCACAGTATTTGCCAATAATGTGTTGATTATCATGCAGGCCATATTTGAATTAATGGGGAAGAGTTAGTGGGGAAGAGTAAGTTGTAAAATTTTGTGTAAGTAAGACTTGCTCTCTGTACATGGTTTACATTATTCTGCAATGAAATTGTTCGGAGAAAGGATATTGGATTATATCTGTAAATGTTTCAAATAAATTGAATGGCTACCTGAAATAAAAGTGGCAGTTATGTATTTATGGATTAATATTATTCTAAGTGAAATTCTAGTTGGCTTCATAAATTTGATACAGTATCCTACATCCTGAAAACACAAAATTGTGTGTGGTAATATGCTGTTCCAGGCTAGAGTTTTTATTTCTGACTAGATGCTACTTGTACCTTAGTGGGTTTTTGTGCATTCTGTTTTAGGAACTGTAGTCTATTTTCCTGGTTTGGGTCTTATGATACAGCTGTCCAGATTTGAAAGAACGTGTTTCTCATTGTCCTGTGAGAACAGACAATTTAAACATTTCATTGTATTGTTAACTGGGAGCAGGTAATGTTTTAATGCTTGTGAGTTTGGGTGAGCAGCACCTTTTTACATAGGTTACTGACAAGTTCAGAGCTTGTTTCTACTTTTCTTCTGGATTTTTTGAACAGAAGTTACTGATTTGAAGTAAAAAACAGGGGATCTTTGTTTCTAGGTATGCAGCAGACGTTATCAGTCAAGTTCTTCAAAATGGTGATGGCAACTCGTCTGGCCCAAAGCAAAGTAGAGTTTTCAAGGCTAGTCAGTTGGCAAAGTCAGGAGATAAGTTGAAGCATGGAAGAGCACGTGCTGTACGTGAACATGTCTCATGTACTAAAAAACATAGGAACAAATTATGTTACAAGAGATGTAGTGATTACCATGGCTGGCAGGAGGACTACAGATGTGATCTGTGTAGCAAAACATTTGTTTCCAAGAAGTTGCTGACGCGTCACATAGTTATTCACAGCGATGAACGTCCATACGTCTGTGATGTGTGTGGGAAGAATTTCAAGAGACCATATGAAGTGACATTACACAAAAAGATTCACACGGAGGCCAGAAATTATATTTGTGATATTTGCAGCTATGCTACCACCCGAAAGGCTTATCTTGAGATCCACCGTAAGAGGCATTTCCAGCAGTTCAAGGTTGTGTGCATTGTGTGCGGAAAGGGATTTTATTCGGATTTTAAGTTGAAGGAACACAATATTGTACATACAGGTGAAAAGCCCTTTAAGTGTGACATTTGTGGCAAAGGTTACCCTTACAAGAACAATCTGGTGGCCCATAAGAAGGTGAACCACCCAGATTCTCAACAGGAAGTCAAATGTAACAGGTGTGAAATGTGTGGAAAGACTTTTGCATATAAGAAGTCTCTCCTACTGCACATAAACTCCCACACAGGAAACAATGTGTTCTTGTGTGACATCTGTGGCAAAGCCCTGACAAACAAGGAGCACCTCAAGTTACACTACAGGATACATACTGGCGAGAAACCAAACGTGTGTGCAGTTTGTGGCAAAGCTTTCAATTCTCGGAATTACTTGAAAGTTCATCAGCGTACCCACACTGGTGAACGACCGTATATCTGTGAAATTTGTGGCAAGTGTTTCACACAGCGTTCTACCCTTGTGGTGCATAGACGATACCACACAGGGCAAAGACCTTATAGATGTCATGTCTGTAATAAAGGCTTTGTGTCCAAAACTCTTCTCATGGCACACCAAAAGACACACAGTCTCTAGGACTTAATGGTGCAAGAATGTTGCATTTCAGTTAAGGGCCATACAGCGGGGCAGTTAATTTCATAAGAAGTAAGGTCAGTGATTTTTTGGTGTGTCAGATTTTTTAGTCGTTTCAACGTTGAGAGATTGATAGTTTGGATTATTGTTTTGACTCACTTATGTTGATTTCTAGTATGTGTATTGGCCATTGTACGGAATAGTGCCATGAATTCATGCAAGTAGAAACCTTGTGCAAGTGATAATTGTTGACATGTTCATTAAATTCCTTGCCTTTTATGGAACGAGAAATTTGTCTTGTTTTACTATGTCCTGTTTACTGTTACTGTATCCTGTATTGAACCATTGTAATTAAGTTCACACCTCCAAATCTAGGTTGACATTAATTTCAGCATTTCGTTTATCTCTGTTATATCTTGCCAACATATTTTATGCTTCATTTTTCAGTTTAAATTTTATGCATATTTTGGTCTTCACCATGTATGCTTTGCAACAACCGTAATACTTCGAGTGACAAGTACAGACTGTGTTGTATACATCTTCTGTTAATTATCATGTCTCGTCATGCAGAGTGCCTTAAGGAACAACTTTTTGTACTATAATTTTAATAAATATCTTTAGTCTACATTCTTCTCTGAGAGTGAGTTTACAGAGGTATTTCAGACTACATATTTCTTTATGTGTGTGATTAGATTTTGATATCATTACACTGTTATGTTTTGTAACTATGTTTGATTCAGTTTTTTTTTTCTACCTTTTGTGAAAGTGGTATGTTGTCTTCATTGCCTTATGCTCTTGCAAATGTTCATATTTTAGGCATGGGATAATTTGATAATTTGTACAGTTCCAAAATTAAACCTACGTACTTAATTTCTATTTCACCTGCTGTAGTAAACTGTGTGCATAATTTTCTGCATCATTTCTATATACATCTTTAATAAAAAGTTGAAAATCATTGTAGGACACTTTTTAGTTGTTGCATTAAGTGAAGTGGTGAGAGCAGGCAGTGGTTGTAGGTTTAGTTTGGATGCCTTCAGCCACTTATGGATTACATAAACTTGGGATCAACAGGTGTGTCAGTTCCAGAATATTAACTGACCTGTATGAATGTTTGTATTCCTGTGAAGAACATGGTGTCAACATTTCAATGCTGAAAGTGGGAGTTCTTGGCATTTGTAGTTGCTAGTTTAAACTGTGAATGCCTAATTAAAATTTTAGGTACTGTAGATCTCACACGGAATGGCCAAATGGCACTTTCTGGTCTTTGCCATTGTACTGAGGAGGTTAGCACATTTGTAACACATTCCAGCTCATGCCTGGAAGATGTTTGGTTCAGAATTTTTGTGGCATACAAATGGAACTGGCATCATTCCTCTCATATTTCCTGCAGTCTGTGTTGGCAGTTGCTTGGCCACTGTGTTTCAGCTGCTTGTCATGCTTAGTCACATATTTCATTTGATTCATTTGATACTGTGTTTTTAAATAGCATATGAATCTAAATTCCTCTGCACTTTTTGATGGGTGTCACTAAACATGTAGTCCATCTACTGTAGTTGATATCACATAACAGTTTATTTCTTAATCACCCTGTTGGCATAATTGTGCCATACAGTACCTTTTTGTGTTCAAACAGTTTACTTGGCTATCTGAAATGTTGTTTGTACTGATATTTTTAGCTCTTCTTTACAAAGTAGAAAGAAATGCAGCCTTTTGTGGAGTATACCTGTCCATCTTTTCATGACCTGGTGTCTGTAAGTGAGCTACTAGATGGTAGGTTTTTGATGTCTGTGTCATATCTTAGCAGTGCATAATACAACATAATAAAATCTCATTTAAAAATTAGGACTGTGATGATAGTACCACACACTAGTGTTTAGATGGATTGGGGACAATGTTAAAACCATTAATTAATAACGGATGAAATGTGCATATGTTGTGTTGTTGGTGCATACTGGGAGACTGCTTCACATAAACTTTTCCTGCAAGTAATAATTGTGAAGCGGTTTGCAACTTTCTGTGCTTGTGTCAGCTCATACTGGCCTAGAAACACAGCACCAACTATTCCTGGGGAGAAAAATTAAGATATGTCATGTGTATTTTGTATTATTGAGTTCATAATAACCATAATGGATGGGCATCACTTCAGATTTTTCTTCCTTCTAGGTGTAAAAGAAAAAATAAATTTGATGTAGTGGAAAATTCCAAAAGAAACTCATTGTGCAGCAATATCAAGAAATTTTCCAACCGTGAAGGAGTCATGAATGTCACTAAAACCTCTCACATGGAGAAACTATGTTGCAAGAAGTGTGGAATTGTATTGTTTGCTATAAGAACAGTGTGTGTTGTGTGTTGTGAAATGGCAGGATCGAAGTGGAAGCACAACATTTCAAAGAAAACCGCTTTTGTCAAAATGTATCCAGGAATTGTGGTAAAGTATTGCCATCAAACTGTTTGCTTAAACTCCAGATTACAGACCAAAAGAAGCGTGCAGTTGAGATAAAATGAAGTTGATGATGGGGAGGAAAGAACTGGAAGAAAAAATAAGATGTGGAATATACAGTAAGGGGTTTACAACATGGTAATGTCAGTGTGAAAGAAGAAATAATGATGGACGAGATAGTTTGTGAAACGTGTGACTAGATGTTCCCGTCACAGACTCTTCTAAAGCACAATGCCGTGGCCTATAGTAAGGAGCATCCTTGTTAGTGTGATATGTGCCATACAAATTTTAAACGGTCATATGAACAGAGTGAATAAAAAGGTACACACAAGAGAAGATAATCACATGTGTGATATATGTAATTACAAGACTGTACACAAATCTGCAATTGAAATTCACCAAAATAGGCATTTATGACAGTTCAGACTGAAATGTAATATATGTGAAAAAGGTTTTTATGCACTGTCTGAGTTACAGGAACATACAAAGATACGTGCAGGGGAGAAGCCTTTCCAGTGTGATTAGTGTGGGAAAGCATATCCTTACAAGCACAACTTGAATGCCAATAAAAGCACCATTCATTCTGAATCTTAAGGATGAGAAGAAGTTGAATCTGTGTGAAATGTGCGGTAAAACATCTGCTTATAAAAAGTCTTTGCTATTATGTATGGCTGCTCACACAGGTGTCACTCTTTATATCTGTGACATTTGTTATAAATCACTGACCAGCAAGGAACACCTCAAGTTTCACTGTAGGATACATACAGGTTAGAATCCCATTGTTTGTGATGTGTGTGGTAAGGCATTCAGGAAATGTAATCTGAAGCTGCATCAAAGAACACATACTGGTGAGCGCACTTATATCTGTGGAGCATGTAACAAACCATTTACACAGCGCTCCACACTTGTGATTCACAAATGTTACCACAGGGCAGAGACCCTATGAGTGTCACTTATGTAACAAGGAGCTTTGTATGTAAAGCACTTCGGAACTCCCATCAGAAAAACCATGCTCTTTAGTAGTAGGTATGTTCCATCTGATTATTCTGTCTGTACACCACTAACACCATGCAATAATTCAGGTTTTTGCCAATGAAGTAGTTGAAACCCTTTCTTTTCTTGGTTGTTGCACAGTGTAAATTGGTTTGTTACTGACATTTTGGGACAGCGTATTGGTTCCGTCAGGATCAAGAAGTGACCTGTGCTGTATCTCAAAGCATGGCCGACAAACCAACCCACACTGCAGAACAACCCAGAAGAGCAGACGTCACCAGCATGTTTCTTCCTGTGTCTATGCCTGAGATGTCTTTGAAGATTATATACTAGGCTTTAATACTTTTTATGTTTATTTTCATGTGCTGTAGTTCACAGGCTTAACATTGTATCTGAAGTATAATTGCTAAGGCACAATTCTTTATTTTTTCATTTTTTTGGCACGTTTGGTGGTTAAATAGATTGCATAGCATCAGAACTTTTAGGCTGAGAGGAATTATTATTGGATATGATCTAATTATTAGAGTGGAAATCATATCATTTGAAAACTCTGATTCAAGAGTCACTGATTTATAGAGTGAAGGTAAAAGAATGCAGTTGTGTTAAATATCCACAGTTGATCACTGACTGGTAGGCATCATCTTGATGAGGTCACTTGTTTGCACGTATGTACGTGACCATTACTGTTGTTACTGCAGCAGTTAGTGTTCCCATGGATACAAGTTTCCCATTCAAGATAGTTTACGTTAAATGAGTGTGGTCTTGGCCAATGAACAGGCATGTCGTACTTTGCCCGGAAGTGAATTTGGCCATGATCATGTTCTTTAACTTCACATTGTGCATGCCTTGTTTCCACATGGTCATCACTTGGGCATCATGCAATGCTGATGCGGACAGGAAAGAATATTGAAAGATTCTGTGTTTGCACATGAAACAGCCTCTGTATGGACTGAGAAACGTGCACTAAATTTAGGGAGATTAGTTACATGGGATGGAAGAGTACAGTAGCTTTTCAGTTACAGTGATACTACAAGGCTGATTTCCAGTCGAAATTGGTGTTTATCAGGAACATGCTTTTTTCCAATCCCTCATGCCATGATTTGGTAGAAATATAAACTTAAAAGAGGTGTCAGGAATGGATGCAGAACAAGGGAGAGCATTGTTGACATAGCTGTAATATGGCAGATTTGTTGGTGCTCTCTCTCTCTTTCTCTCTCCCTCCAACAAGGCAGATCCAAGTGGACCTGGTTTGACACAAGTATCTGATTGCTGTATATTAGGTTCAGCTCTGCTTGGTTACCCGTGCATATCAACATGGTTTGATAGGTATCTGACTGCAGTATGTTAGGTTCAACTGTATGTGATATGTTCACAAGTAAATAAACCCAGTTTGACAGACATGCATCTGACTGCTGCGTGTTAGATTCAAGTACACAGTTGTTATGCTCAGAAACCGCGAGTGTGACACACATTGATGGAAATACACAGAAGATAGTTGAGTTATAAGCAGGAGATGGGTGGCACTCCAAAGACAGGGAGGAAGGATTTTTCTGCTAACATTATACACTTTAAAAGCTTGAGTTGTCAGTTTTTTAAGGCTTTTATTGTTTTTTTGTGTATATGTAAACCAAATTTAATAGATGATTTGGTGTTACAGAAACAGAGGTTGAAACAATTCAGGTGTGATTTTTTGCTTTTTGTTCATAAACATTCAGTCCATGAAGATGCACTGTTCAATACAAGAAATCCAGATTTAAAAATCAGTGAGTTTAGTGTTTTGAAAAGGCTGACATTTAACTTTTGTATGTTACATGCCAGTTATTCTACACAGTAACTACATGAAATATGTGTGTGACTACATGCACACACATGGGCAGAACAGCATTTAATCTGTCAACCAGAAAGGTGCATCTGTCATACTGTGTGTAATATCAGAATAAGACTTTTCTGTCTGGAGGAGACATTAGGAGTATGAAGTGTGTTGAATGTTTGCTAAGCTGTTGAATGTGAAACATACATCATGCATCAGAATGATGTCTGATGCTTCTTTTCGATTTTTCAATATTCGCTTGATATTTATGATTTCTTTTATCACAGGCAACTTTGGGCCTGTCAGCTGCTCTGATCTGTGAGATTGGCCTGTTCTGTACAGATGGGTGGGTTTTCAAATTGTATATTTCAGTGTGTCAGACACATGCAGTTGTGTTTGGAAACTTTTACTTGAAATGTGGCTGTGTCTGAAAGTGATAATTGTTTCAAATTGTGGGAAATGAAAATGAAGCCTATCTTATTTTAATATGCTAGTCTATAATACTTAGGGAAATGAAGGTTTGTTATCATTAACCCTTTGACGCCTAACGACCCCTATAGTGGTCGTACCACACCACTAACCTCTAAACGTTGCATTTTATATATTTATTCAACAAATATAGGTACTGAATATTTTAAACATGGTATATACTCTCCGTTTTTTCCTCTTAAAAATGC
>Ga0123355_10000731_pt1 | contig 44693 bp, 40 predicted proteins | sample TergutEmb28metaG_3_FD_89872 | JGI IMG/M metagenome (GOLD analysis project Ga0123355, IMG submission 89872) | Embiratermes neotenicus P1 segment gut microbial communities from Petit-Saut dam, French Guiana - Emb289 P1 | ecosystem: Host-associated > Arthropoda: Insects > Digestive system > Gut ...
CGAGGGGTGCGGTAACGCTCATGAGACCTCCTCGCTGGCGCTCGTCGGCCGCATTCGCGGACGCACAGTACTTACCGAATCGCTCGCAAGCTCGCTCATGAGACCTCCTCGCTGGCGCTCGTCGGCCGCATTCGCGGACGCACAGTACCTAGCGACTCGCTCGCAAGCTCGCTCATGAGTCCTCCTCGCTGGCGCTCGTCGGCCGCATTCGCGGACGCACAGTACCTACCGACTCGCTCGCAAGCTCGCTCATGAGACCTCCTCGCTGGCGCTCGTCGGCCGCATTCGCGGACGCACAGTACTTACCGACTCGCTCGCAAGCTCGCTCATGGGGCTACTCCGTGAGTGGTGAGGCCGGCCGTCTCCGGCAGGCCGAGCATGAGGTTGGCTATCTGCACGGCCTGGCCGGCCGCGCCCTTGCCGAGGTTGTCGGTGACGGACACGACGACCGCGCGGCCCGCGTGGGTGTCGGCGGCGACCTGAAGGTGAGCGCCGTTCGACCCGTACACCGCGGCGGTAACCGGCCACTGCCCGGCCGGAAGCAGGTGCACGAACGGGCTGCCGGAGTAGGCGGCCTTGAACGCGCCGCGCAGCGCGGCTGTGACGCCCGCAGGCGCGTTCTCGGCGGCAACCGTGCCCGAGGACACCCCCATACCCGAAGACACTGTCACGCCCGGCGCCAGCCTGGCGGTGCAGGTGGCCAGGATGCCGCGTGGCATGGGGGCCAGCGTCGGGGTGAAGGAGATGGTGACGGGTGCGCTCGGAGCAGCGGGTCGTTCGGGAGAATGGGTCCGGGCCGACGGCTGACCGCCCGCACCGTCACGATAGACCTCAGCCAGTGCCTGCTCTATCTCCGGAGTGTGCCGGTGGGTGCCGCCTACCTTGTAGGCGGACATGGAGCCGATGACCTCGCTGGCGAGCAGGTCGTGGCGGAGCGTGCGGCCGGCGCCGGAGGTGCCGGACGCGGCAACGATGACAATGTCGGCAGGGTCGACTAGTCCGGCGTGCAGCAGCGGGGCGAGCGCGAGGATCGACGTCGTGGCGTAGCAGCCAGGCGCCGCGACCGTGCGCGCGGCCTTGATCTGCTCCTTCGCGCCGGGCAGTTCCGGCAGTCCGTAGACCCAGCGGCCGGCGTATCCGGCGTCGCCGTAGAACTGGTGCCAGGCGGCCTCGTCGCCGAGCCGGAAGTCCGCGGACAGGTCGACGATCCGGGCGTCCGGCAGCCGTCGCGCGAGGGTGGCCGACTCGCCATGCGGCAGGGCCATGAAGATGAGCTCCGCGCCGGCGAGTGCCTCCGCGTCGGTCGGGCAGAAGCTCTTGCCGTCGAATGCCGGGTGGCCGGTGAGGTTCGGGTGGATGGATGTGATCGGCTTGCCCGCGCTCGACCCGGCCGAGACCGCGGTGATCTCCAGGTCAGGGTGACCGGCGAGCAGGCGGAGGAGTTCTCCCCCCGCGTAGCCGCTGGCGCCCGCGACAGCGACCCGTATGCCCATGCTGCTGCCTCCTTGCTTCTGAAGAAGTATGCACTCTATTGCATGAATATGCAAGATGGCAGGCTCGTGCGCCCCGGTGCTGCGGCTAGGGTTAGACGCGGGCCGCAGCAGCGGTGAGCCGTGGCGGCAGCGGGTCGCGGTGGCGGTGGGAGCGGTGGCAGTGGCAGCGGTAAAACGGTCTTACACGCAACGGCTGCGGCGGTGCGAGGTGCGGTACTTGACGAGACACTGGACGACAACATCCGGATCGGCGCGGCGCGGCGCGGCGCGGCTTGCCGGTGGTCGCTCCGCCGTGCCCGGGCCTACTGTCAAAGTGCTGGCTGTGGCAGTGCTTGCCGTGGTGGCTGGGCTGGCGAGCCTGACGGCCTGCTCATCGGCTCCGGCGGCCGGGGCGACGGGGACCTCCTGCGGCAACACCAGGACCGCCGCCAATGTCCTGGTCGCGATCCAGGTGGCGAAGGGGACGGTGGACTGCACCACCGCGCTGCGGGTCGAGCGAAACTACGCCACCATGATCAGCAACGGCCAGGTCCGCGGAAACGGCGGCGGCGCGCCGGTCACGGTGGACGGGTGGACCTGCGAGGGATACACCACGCCGGTCGCGCTGCGCACCGGTGACGCGTCCGAATGTCACACGGCTATGGCGGAGGTGGTCGCCGTGCTGGTGCTGCCGTCGTCACCGCCGCCGTCGACCGCTGGCTGAAGGCCGGCGCCCGGGACGAGCAGCTCGCCGCCCAGGGTGCCGTCGGCGCTGGCGCCGCCCGCGACCTGGGGGTTCGCGGCAGGCTGGGCGCCCGTGCCATGCTGCCAGAGCAGGTCCGAGTCCGCGGCGGAGTCGTTGACGTCCGGCGGGCTTACCGCGCTCAGCCCGCGGCTCGTGCTGATCATCTGGACCTGGTCCCGGCCGGAGGCCTTCGCCCGGTAGAGGGCGGCGTCAGCGGCGGCGAGCAGATCCGTGAGCTCCCTGTTTGACCCCGCGTCGAGCGCCGCGACACCAATCGATACGGTGACCTGCACCTGTTCGCCGCTGCCGAGGGCGATGGGCATCCGCGCGATGTGCGCGCGCACCCGGTTGGCGATCTTGAAGGCATCGGTGGCGCGGGTTTGCGGGAGGAGCATCACGAACTCTTCGCCGCCGAACCGGCCGGCCAGGTCGTATTCGCGCAGCACCTCGGTCATCGTCTCGGCGATCCGGCGCAGCACCTCGTCACCGACGAGATGACCGTGGGTGTCGTTGATCTGCTTGAACCGGTCAAGGTCGAGCAGCGCCACGGCGAGCGGCGTGCAGGTCCGCACCGCCCGGGTGACTTCCACGGTGGCCATGCGTTCCCATGCGGCCGCGTTGAGCAGCCCGGTCTTCGCGTCCGCCCGCGCCTCGTTGAGCAGGGACGTGTGCCGGAAGGAGCGCTGCAGCAGGGTGCCGAGGGGCAGGGCCACCAGCAGGATCCAGCAACTGATCGTCATGCCCACCGCAACTAGCAGTGCGGCACACATCTCGGTGGCGTCGTTCTGCAGGGACTCCCTGGCGAACAGCGTGTCCATCACCCGGTCGTGCGGGTTATCCAGCTTGTAGGCAGACAGGATGAGCACCTGATTGACCACCCACTGGGTGAGTGCGCCGACCCCGGCCGCAACCAGCCACAAGCCGGCATGCTCGATAAGGGAGTCCTTCGTGTGGTGCTGGATGGGGATGAGTGCCATGAAGACGAGCCGGGCGCAGCCGTAGGAGATGCCGATGGTCGCGGCGGTGTAGACGCGGCGATGCAGCGGGGCCCGCTTGATCCGCCACTGCGTCAGCGCCAGCCGGGAGATCGGGACGATCAGTGCGTACAGCGCGGGCAGCAGGAACACGACGGGGAGTTCCCAGACCGCGTAGACGTCCTTCCCGACACCGTCCGGCTCGCTGGTCCGGCGTGCCATCTCCACCGAGACAGCGCCACAGGCGAGCAGGGCACCGAAGAGCACGAGGTTGCTCTCGTGGAGCTCGAAGTAAGTCGCGCGATCCGCGACCCAGGCGAGGTATCCGCAGGTCACCACGGACCAGAGGACAAGGAGCGGGACCGGCATCGAGCGGAAGGGCCGGTCGGGGACACGTGGCAAACCGCGCTGGAGCACGGTCCGTCCAGCGTGATCCATATGACCTCCCCGGCTGGCGCGACGCTTTCCGTCGCCGTCCACGACGAATACCTTGGGATAGCGCAACGTGCAGTGCTAGTCCCACATTGTCACAGATCCCACGTGCACATTGTCAAAACTTGATTACCGACAGACAAGTGGGGCCATCAGGTGACTTGTCCTGATGCGGCTGTTCCGTCACGAAACCCTTGCGCCACAAGCGTTTTGCAAGCGTTTGCAGTGCACATACAGCACGCTACCCCGTGCTCTCCGTGACAAAAATGTTACCTTCACCTAGATCTGAGGTGAACATTTGGGGTTGGTGTCAGGGCCGGTTTCCTGGGTAGTGACAAGTCACGATGAATCCGGACATATACCGGCAAACCGTGGCTTCGGACTTCGGACAGGCACTCGCCGGGCTGGCTAACTGGCCCGGCCCACTGGCTAGCCGGAGACCGTCCCCGCGAGAGGAGGACGGCATGGGAACGACCGGCTGGTCATAATGCGGACGGCGCGCTTACCCGCTGCGCAGCAGAGCCGGGTTGCGACGGGGTCACCCTCGTCGCAACCCGGCTCTGCGCGTCCTAGCCTGGCCGCCTCGGCTGGCCGCCTCGTCCGGCCGCCTCGGCTGGCCCCCTCGGGTCAGCCGCGCAGCTCCGCGCCGATGCGGCGGGCGGCCTCGGCCACCGCTGAGTCCCGGGCGGCCGTCGCCTCGGCGGCGGTGAGCGTCCGGTCGGCGGCACGCAGCCGCAGCGTGTAGGCGAGCGACTTGCGTCCGGCACCGAGCTGGCTGCCCGTGTACACGTCGAAGAGCCTGACATCCTCGAGCAGGTCGCCCGCGCCGTCCCGCAGCGCGGCCGCCACCTCGGCGGATGGCACCTCGTCGGGCACGACGAGCGCGACGTCCTGCGTAGCGAGGGGGTAGGCGGGCAGCGCGGGGCCGCGCACCGGGCCCCTGGCGTTTGCCGCCGCCGCGAGCACGTCGAAGTCAAGCTCGAACGCGCAGGCCCGCGGCGGCAGTCCGTAGGCGGCGACGACACGCGGGTGCAGCTCGCCCGCGTGGCCCGCCAGCCACTCGGCAAGGCCACCCCCGGTGCTGCCGGTCTCCCCCGCCGCGCGCACGTACAGCGCGGCGCACCGGCCGGGGTGCCACGGCGCTTCCGCCGCGGCCCGCACGTCGAGGACCAGATGGCACGCCGCGGCTACGGCGCGTGCCGCCTCGATCGCGTCTGCCCACGTCGCGGGGCGGCCGCCGCCCCACCAGCCGGGCAGCTCACGATTGCCGGCGAGCACGCCGGCGATCCGCGTCGGCTGGTCAGGCAGCGCCGCCTCGAGGGTCGCGAGCTCGGCCTCGGTCGGGCCGCGGTCAGTGGCCAGGATCGGCGCCTCGGCCGGCGGGCCGGGCTTCGGCAGGAACACCAGGCCGGTCTCGAACAACGCGGTGTCCGGGAAGCCACGGCCCACGTTGCGCGCTAGCGTGCGGAAAAGCCCGGGCAGCAAGGTAGTCCGCAGCTTCGGCTGATCCTCGCTGAGCGGGTTCGCCACCGCGACCGCGGGACGGCGCCGGTCCTCCGGCACCAGCATCAGGGTGTCGGCCTCATCCGCCTGGGCGAACGGTTCAGCGTGCACCTCAACGAACCCGGCGCCGCCGAGGGTGCGGGCGACCGCACGCAGCGCCCGCTGCCTGGCGGTGAGGCCGCGCCCCGCCACGGCCCGCGGCTGGCGGACCGGCACGTTCCCGTAGCCCTCCAGCCGGATGACCTCCTCGGCCAGATCCGCGGGGTCGGTCAGGTCGGGACGCCAGGACGGCGGCGTGACCACCAGCACCGTGTGGTGACGGTCATGCCTGCCGAAGTGCTCGGCCGGCTCGTTGTCATCCGCACCCGGTTGGCCGGGAGCCGCTTGCCCGGACTGGGCTTGCCCGGACTGGGATTGCCCGGACTGGGCTTGCCCGTCGGACGCCAGAGCGGCGCGCCAGGGGGCGATCGTCGGGATCCGCGGCGCCTGCTCGACAGCGACCGAGCAACCGACTTCGGTCAGCCTGGCGACCACCGCGTCCAGGCCGTACACCATCCCGGCCACCTGGTCCGGGTAGTCGGCGGCCATCTCGATCGTCACCGGCGTGACCGGCGCGTCGGCAACCGTCGCGCCGCGGACCACGGTGGCACCGCCAAGGCTGGCGAGCAGCGCGGCCGCCCGCCCCGTGGCGCGGAGCGGGAGCTCCCGGTCGGTGCCACGCTCGAACCGGTAAGACGCTTCGGAGTAGAGCCGGTGGCGGCGTGCCGTCTTCGCGACGCCGGTGTCGGAGAAGTGCGCCCCCTCGATGACGATGTCGGTGGAGGCTTCGTCGATCTCGGTAGCGAGGCCGCCCATCGTGCCGGCCAGTGAGATCGGGCCCCGGTCGTCGGTGATCAGGATGTCGGCCTCGTTCAGCGTGCGCGTGACGTGGTCCAGGGTTTCGAGCGTCTCGCCCGGCCGCGCGCGGCGGACCACGATCTGTCCGGTGAGCTTGGACCGGTCGAAGGCGTGCAGCGGCTGGCCGAGCTCCAGCATCAGGTAGTTGGTCACGTCGACGGCGAGGGAGACCGACCGCATCCCGCAGCGCGCCAGCCTGACCCGCATCCAGAGCGGCGTGTGCGCCGCCGGGTCGAAGCCGCGGACCTCACGTAGCACGAACCGGTCGCAGGCGGTGGGGTCGCCGATCGCGGCGGGCCAGGGACCCGCCTCGTCGGGGGTGCCCGCACCAGCATCGGCCGCGCCCGCGTCCGGGCTGCCAGCGTCGTGGCCGGAAGCGTCCTCGCCGGGGACGAAGGTTACTGCCGGGTCCGTGTACGGAACCTGGTACGCGCTCGCGAGCTCGCGCGCGACGCCGCGAATCGAGACCGCGTAGCCGCGGTCCGGTGTCACGGTGATCTCGAGCACGTCGTCGCGCAGGCCGGCATATTCGACGAAGTCGACGCCGAGCGGGGTGCCCGGCGGCAGCACCAGGATGCCGGTATGGTCCTCGCCGATGCCCAGTTCGTCGACCGCGCAGATCATGCCCTCGGACACCCGGCCGTACTTCTTCGCCGCGGTGATCTCGAACCCGCCGGGCAGCACGGCGCCGACCGTGGCGAAAGCGACCCGGTCACCGGGCGCGAAATTGGTCGCACCGCAGATGACGCCGGTGACCGTCTCCGGGTCGGCGGTCAGCTCGGCGTCGGTGGTGGCGACCCGGCAATACCTGATCGGCTTCTTGAACTCCGTCAGTTCCTCGACCGTCAGCACCTGGCCGACGGTGACGCCGCGAACGTCGTGCCCGACCTGCTCGACCGCCTCGACCTCGAGGCCGGCCTGGGTGAGGCGCCGGCCGACCTCCAGGGCGTCGTAGGGCTCCGGGATGGGCGCGTACTCCCGCAGCCAGGAAATTGGCACTCGCATCGTCAGATCTCCGTCCCGAACGCCCTGCTGAACCGTACGTCCCCGTCGTAGGTGTCCCGGATCTCGTTGATGCCGTGCGCGATCATCAGCGCCCGCTCGACACCCAGCCCGAACGCGAACCCGCTGTACCGGTCCGGGTCGATGCCGCAGGCAACCAGCACCCGCGGGTTGACCATGCCGCACCCGGCGATCTCGATCCAGCCCATGCTCCGGCAGGTGCGGCACGGGTCGGCGCCCGCCTTGACGGACTCGCCGCGGCACACGTGGCACTCCATGGATACGTCGGCGGAGGGCTCGGTGAACGGGAAGTAGTCCGGGCGCAGCCGGGTTCGCAGCCCGGCACCGAAGAGCGCGTCGACGAACGCCTGGATCGCGCCGCGCATGTCCGCCATGGTCAGCCCCTCGTCCACCGCCAGGCCCTCGATCTGGTAGAAGACCGGCAGGTGGGTGGCGTCCAGCGCCTCGTTCCGGTAGACCTTGCCCGGGCTGACCACGTACAGCGGCAGCGGCCTGGTAAGCAGCGACCGGATCTGCACCGGCGACGTGTGGGTCCGCAGCACCATGCCGCTATTGGCCGGCGCCACGAACAGCGTGTCCTGCATCTCGCGCGCCGGGTGGTCGGGCGGGATGTTGAGCGCGTCGAAGTTGTACCACTCGGCCTCGACCTCGGGCCCCTCGGCCACCTCGTAGCCCATCGCGACGAACACGTCGGCCAGCTTGTCGGCGAGCATCCCGACCGGATGCCGCGCGCCGGCGAGCTGACGGTCGTACGGCAGCGTGACGTCAACGCGCTCGGTCACCAGGACCTGCTCGTCCCTCATTCGCTCAAGCTGCTCCTGGCGCACCCTGAGCGCGTCCTTGACGCTGTTGATAGCGGCGCCGACCCGGCGGCCGGCGTCGGCCTTGGCCTCCGGCGGCAGCGCGCCGATCTCCGCGCGGGCAAGGAACAGCGGGGCGCGGTCGGCGTAGTGCGCGAGCCGCGCCTCCTTGAGTTCGTCGAGTGTCTTGGCGGCGGCGATCGCGTCGAGCGCGGCGGTGGTCGCACGCTGGACCTCGGCAGGCTCCAGGGCCGTCACCGCCACCGGGTCATAGTTCTTGTTAGGTGCGGACATCTTTCGCTTCCTCGAGGTCTGCTGAGAGCTGGAAGGTCCGCGATGGGAGCTGTCGCAGGAATCCGGAACGAACCGGGCCGACTCCGTCCAGCACACCGAACTGTACTGGCTTCGCGAGCCGGCCAGGAGGCCGCACCGGGATACCGCACCCTGATCGCGCATCTTCGTGGGCCAGGTGAGCCCGCGGTCGCGCAGTTCCGCCTGCGGTTTTGTACCGCGCTAGGCGATGGGCGCACCCGCGGGCAGGATAAATCGGAATTCCGCGCCGCCGCCGGGCGCGCGGCCCACGGTGATGTCACCGTTCATCGCCTCGACCAGACCCTTGACGATGTAGAGCCCCAGGCCGGTGCCACCCCGGCGCTTGCCCCGCCAGAACTGGCGGAACACCCGCGGCGCCACCTCTGGCGCGATGCCCTCGCCTTGGTCACGCACGTACACGGCGATGGCTTCTGCCTGATCGCCGCCCACCCGTGCGCGTTCTACCACAACCGTTACGATACCAGCTCCGTGCCTGACAGCGTTCTCCACCAGATTGGCGAGGATCTGGTCAATCTTGTCCGCGTCCAGCCAGGTGTCGGGCAGGTCGCGGGCGGCTTGGAGGCGGAACTTGTCCTCCGGCTCGCCGGCTGCCACCCGCCCGGCGATGATCTTCCTTGCCCGGTCGGGCACATCTACCAGCTGGCGGTGCACCTCCATCCGGCCGGACTCGATGCGGGAGACGTCGAGCAGCTCGGTGATCAGCCGGGTTACCCGGTCCGCGTCCGCGTTGACCGTCTCCAGCATGACCCGCTTCTGGTCATCGGTGAACCGGCCCCATTTGGCGAGCAACGTCGCGGTGAACCCCTTGACCGAGGTGAGCGGAGACCGGAGCTCGTGCGCCACGGTGGAAACGAGCTCGGCACGGCTGCGCTCCAGCCGGGCCCGCTGCTGGGTGCCACGGAGAGTGATGACCAGCCGGCGGACCGGACCGCTGCGGCCATCGCGAACGTAGCCGACCGAGACGAGCAGTTCGGTGCCGTCGGTCAGCGAGAGGCCGCGCTCGGGGTGCCTGGTCCTGGTGGCCAGGCCGTGATACGGGTCGGCGAAGACCCACCAGTCCCGGCCGTCGTTGTCCCGGAAGGGCAGCACGTCGAAGACGTACTTGCCGATGGCCTCCTCGGCGGGGAAGGCGGTAAGCCGGGCAGCGGCCCGGTTGAAGACGATCACGCGACCGGTCTCATCCGCGACCACCAGGCCGTCGGGCAGTTCGTCCGCCATCAGCGACTGAGCATCGGCCAGGGAGCGTGCGGCGGCGGCGTCCCCGGACCGGCCGGCATCCAAGGACATGGCCGTGTTCCCGGACGGCGCGGCAGACCTGCCAGCCGCATGTCCGGCGCGACCTCGACCGGTGCCGGGTGCGGATGCCCGCCGGCCTGGTCTGTTGTCCTCCACGGCGCTTGCGCCTCCGTCCAGCAGGGGTGCCGCATCCGGCGGCCGCTGCAGCTCATTCCGGGATGCGGGTGACGGAAATGTGATGTGACTCTAGCGCGTGGCCCGTCTCCACGACAGTACCGGTCACTGGATTTCGCTACGTAACAGTCCAGATACCCAATGCGGCCAAGGATCTCACTGTCCGCCGCGAGACGGACAACGCGCTGCAATCATAACGGCCCGCCCCACCGGGGACTAAGCGCCGTTGCCGCGCAACGACACAGCGGAGGCATACAGGCAGACCGCGGCGGCGGTGGCGAGGTTGAGCGACTCCGCGCGGCCGTAGATCGGGACCGCCACGCTCTCGTCGGCGAGCGCGAGCAGGTCGTCGGGCAGACCCCAGGCCTCATTGCCGAACAGCCACGCGGTCGGCGCGGATAGCGACTTCCTGGCCTGCGGGGCGTCCAGGCTTGCACCCGCGCGGCCGTCGGCGGCGAGCACGCGCAGCCCGGCTCGCTTAAGCTCCGCGACCGTCTCGGGCAGTCGCGGTCCGATGACTACCGGAAGGTGGAACAGGCTGCCGGCGCTGGCCCGGACGCATTTCCCGTTGTACGGGTCGACGGAGGCGTCGGCGAAGATCACCGCGTCCGCGCCGGCCGCATCGGCAGTGCGGAGCACGGTGCCCGCGTTGCCGGGGTCGCGGACGTTGGCGAGCAGCGCCACCAGCCGCGGAGCCTGCCGGCCGCGGGTGACCTCGGACAGCGGGACATCCACGAAATCGCAGACGGCAAGCAAGCCCTGGGGCGTCACGGTCTGTGCGAGTTCGCTCATCACTTCGCCGCTGACCAGCTGCACCTCGACGCCGGCGGCTTCGGCGGCGGCCACGAGGCCGTCATGCCGGGTCTGCGCTTGCGCGGTGACGAACAGGTCCCGGATCCCCGCCCCGGTCGCCAGGGCCTCCGAAACAGCTTGCGGGCCTTCCGCGAGGAAGGCCCGCTCACGCTGACGCAGCGCCCTTTTGGTCAGCCGGCGCGCGGCCCTCAGCCGAGACGTGCTGGCGCTCGCGTACATCTCATGCCTCGTTCGGGGGTACTCCCCCGCTTCGAATCGGACAGCAGCCGAATCAGGCTGCGGCGCCGACGGTCTCGGGCAGCGCCTTGCGCGCTACCTCGACCAGTGCGGCGAAGGCCGCCTCGTCGGTGACCGCGAGGTCGGCGAGCACTCGCCGGTCAACCTCGACGCCGGCCGCCTTAAGGCCCTGGACGAAGCGGTTGTAGGTCAGGCCGTTCGCCCGCGCGGCGGCGTTGATGCGCTGGATCCACAGACGGCGGAAGTTGCCCTTGCGGTCCTTGCGGTCGCGGTAGGCGTAGGTCATCGAGTGGAGGACCTGCTCCTTGGCCTTGCGGTAGAGCCGGGACCGCTGGCCCCGGTAGCCCTTCGCCCGCTCGAGGACAACCCTGCGCTTCTTCTTGGCGTTAAGCGAACGCTTGACGCGTGCCATCTTTCAATCTCCTCTACAGCAGCGGTTACGGGGGACGGCTTAGATGCCGAGCAGCCTCTTGACCTGGCGGACGTTGGACGGGGCGAGCTCGACCGTGCCGGCCAGCCGGCGCGTGACCCTGGAGGACTTGTGCTCGAGCAGGTGCCGCCGGTTGGCGCGCTGGCGCAGGATCTTGCCGGACCCAGTGATCTTGAACCGCTTGGCGGCACCGGTCTTCGTCTTCATCTTCGGCATGGTGGCCGTCGTCTCCTTTATCTTCCGGGGGAGCGACCCCCCGTACCGCCCGGTCGGGCGTGCCCGGGGCGTTGTACTGCCGTGTGTGCCGCCCGGAGGCAGCGTTACCTGGCGGTGCGGCCGGTCTTGAAACCGGCCGCACCGCCCTCCCCGTAACCGGGGTAAACCTCTACGTGTCGGTCGGCGCCGGGGTCGGTGTCTCGACGGCGGTCTCGGCTACGGCCTCGCCCGCGGCTTCGCCGCGCTGGCTCGGGACCGGGCGCGCCTGCGGCCCGGGCTGCTTGCCCTCGGGCTTACGCCGGTGCGGGCCGATCACCATGATCATGTTCCGGCCGTCCTGCTTGGGCTGCGCCTCAACGAATCCGAGTTCGGTGACGTCGTCGGCCAGCTTCTGCAGCAACCGGAACCCGAGCTCCGGACGAGACTGCTCGCGACCACGGAACATGATCGTCACCTTGACCTTGTCCCCCGCCTTGAGGAACCGCTCGACGTGGCCCTTCTTGGTGCCATAGTCGTGCGGGTCGATCTTCGGCCGGAGCTTGATCTCCTTGACGATCGTCTGGGTCTGGTTCTTGCGCGATTCCCTGGCCTTGACCGCGGACTCGTACTTGAACTTGCCGTAGTCCATGAGCTTACAGACCGGGGGTCGTGCCGTCGCGGCAACCTCGACCAGATCGAGATCGGCCTCCTGAGCGAGCCGGAGCGCCTCGTTGATGGAGACGATCCCGATCTGCTCGCCCTTCGGGCCGACAAGCCGGACCTCCGGAGCGCGAATGCGCTCATTGACACGCGTTTCGGCGCTGATGTGACCTCCACAGGTTCATCTGTCGCTGTCGCCGGACCTTCCGGCGGCAGCCTGTCTGCCGTGACAGTTGCCTGTCGTGACCATGCCGAACGGAAAAAGCCCCGCCAGGCAACGTGCGCCGGGGGGCTACCACATCCACGGCCGGGGCCAGCTACGCTGGCGACCGCGCCGCGCATACCCGCCGACCCGTGAGCCGGCCAGGTGGGAGGTGGTCCTCCGCTTGCACATCCGGCACGCACTGCGTACCGGACTGGTCGCTGACAAGAGTAACAGCACTTGACCGCTAAGTGGTATTCCGGCTACCGGGGACCGTCGCGGATATAGCGGACGCGCCACTCGCTCTCTTCGGTGAGCGTGCCCGACTCGCCGCGAGTGTACACAATATTGGGTACGCTCTTCCTATGGAGGACACCGACAGCCAGTTGAGCGTGCGCGACGCCCGGGCCCACTTTGCCGACGTCATCACGCGCGCACAGCACGGGACGCCTACCGTGATCACCCGCAACGGCCAGCCGGTCGCCGCGGTGATCCCGATCGAGGACTTCGACGCACTTGAGGAGGCCGTCGACCGGTACTTCGCCAGAGAGGCCGATCGCGACCTCGCGGAGAACCCGGACGCGCCGACCTACAGCATGTCCGAGGTCATCGCAGCCGTCTTCGAGGAAGAGCCTGGTAAGGGCGTGGCGTGAAACACACCTTCCGGTGGCGCGAGCGCGCGGTCAGGCAACTGCGCGCGATCCCGCAGCCGACCGCGCTGACGATACTGCGTGCGCTGGCGGAGCTCGGGGATGACCCGCGCCGCCCGGACGCGAACATCAAGAAGCTCACCGGCTACGACGACCGTTACCGCCTTCGCGTCGGCGACTACCGGGTCATCTACGACATCAGCGACGGACAGCTGATGATCCTGGTCGTCGGCGTCGGGCACCGCCGCGAGATCTACCAGGCGACGACCTAAGTACGACCGGGTCGCCTACCCGGTGGGCTCCAGCAGCCAGTCCGGGCTGGTCAGGGAGGCTTATCCGGCTACGGTGAGCTACTAGTTGACGACGCGGTTGCGGAAGGTGCGGACAGCTAGGGAGCCGAAGATCAGCGTGCCGCCGATCAGGGCGATGAGGATCGCCCAGAGCGGCATGTGGCCGACTCCTGGAGTCAGGGCGGCACGCAGGCCCTCGTTCATGTAGACCATCGGGTTGATCAGGGTGGCGATCTGCAGCCAGCGGATGGAATGCAGGGCCGACCAGGGGTAGTAGACGCAGCCGAGCATGGTGGCGGGAAGCAGCACGATTGCGAAGATCATCTGGATCTTGCGCGGGTCTACGACAGTGCCGAGCCACAAGCCGAGCGCGGCGGTCAGCGCCGCGGAGAAGATCATGACGACCGCGAGCAGGAACCAGTTCGACACGTGAACGTGCGGTGCCTCGCCGGCCGCGTGCACGAAGTAGACGACCGGGAAGACGATGCACGCGCCGATGAACGCCTGAATCGCGCCGGCCGTCATCTTCTGGATGGCCAGCACCCGGATGGGTACCGGGGCGAGCGCGCGATCCTCGATCGTGCGCTGCCAGGAGAACTCCATGACCAGCGGCATCGTGGTGCCGAACATGCCCTGCATGAGGAACATCGAGCCCATCAGGCCCGGCACCAGGATCGTAGAGAAGTTCACGGCCTCGGCCGCACCCTTGGCGGCGCCGCTGGTGCCCGCGGCCACGGTGAAGCCGCTGCCGATCTTGGGCATGACGTACGCGAAGACGAATGCGAACAGCAGCGGCTGCACGACTGCGCGGATGAACGTGGACGGCGCGTTCCTGCCGAGCACCCGGAACTCGCGGGCCATCATCGCGGCGAACGTCTTGAGCAGCGTCGGGCGCGGCACCGGAGCTTCGTTGATCAGCGCGGCGATGGCCTCGGCAACCGGAGCGTCGCCTGAGCCCGCGGCCGTGTCGATGTTGACGGGCTGGACTGTGGTAGCCATGGTCGGTTTACTCCCGGTACTCGCGGCCGGTCAGGGCGAGGAAGACGGTCTCAAGGCTGGGCTTCTGCTGGGTGGCGTCGCGGACGTGCAAGCCCTCCTTGGCGCCGATCGCCACGAGGTCGCCGAGCAGGTCCTCGGGCTCGCTGCTGAACACGCGGAGCTGGTCGCCGTCGGTCTCCACCTTGGAGACGCCGGACCGGCCGGTCAGGCCCGCGCGATCCGGGAGGTCCTCCGGCACTGGCTCTTCGTACCTGACGGTGATGATGGTGACCGCGCCGGCGTTGTCCTTGAGCTCGTCCACAGTGCCTTCGGCGAGGATCTTGCCGTGGTCCACGACCGCGATCCGGTCGCAGAGTTCCTCGGCCTCTTCCATGTAGTGGGTGGTCAGCAAGATGGTCTGCCCGGAGGCGTGCAGCACCTTGAGGATGTCCCACAGGTTCACCCTGGTCTGCGGGTCAAGACCGGCAGTGGGCTCGTCGAGGAAGAGCACGTCGGGGCGGTGCACCAGGGCGCGGGCGATCATCAGCCGCCTGGCCTGGCCGCCGGAGAGCTGATCGGCCATCGCGTTGCTGCGGTCGGACAGACCGAACGCGTCGATCAGCTGCACGGCGCGCCCGCTAGCCACGGACGGGGACAGGCCGAAGAAGCGGCTGCGGAACTCCAAGTTCTCCTTGACCGTGAGCTGCATGTCCAGGGTGTTGTTCTGGGTGACGACACCGATCCTGCGCTTGACCGCCACCGGGTCTCGTACGACGTCGTGGCCCGCCACCCAGGCCCTGCCGCCGGTCGGCTCGACCAGGGTGTTGAGCATGCCGATGGTGGTGGACTTGCCCGCGCCGTTCGGGCCGAGCAGGCCGAAGAACTCACCAGCGGGCACGTCGAGGTCAATGCCGCGCACGGCGTCGACATTGCCCCGGGAGGACTTATAGGTCTTCCGCAACCCCTCGGTCTTGATCGCCGACGTCACCGTCGGCGGCCGGGTTCCCCGGGTATGCCTGGTAGCAGTCGTCACCTGCCGCGTTCCTCTCGCATGAGCTGGCTGAGATGGTCGATCATCGCAGCGAAGAACCTCCGGACAACAGCCTCGTCGTCACTGTCCACGAAGTCGAATGCTTTACGCACCGGGGTGGCAGCCTGGTTGCAGGCTATGTCAGGTACTGCTGGTCTTAAGCCAGCCGGGCCGGTTTCAGGCCAGCCGGGTCACTTCGACTGTGACCCGCATGTCGGTGTCGGGCGGCCCGTGATAGATCCCCTTAAGCGGCGGGACGTCGGCGTAGTCGCGGCCCCGGGCAACGACGACGTGCCGCTCGCCGACCGGGGCGCCGCTCGTCGGGTCTAGCGGGGTCCACGACCCTGCCCAGTACTCGATCCAGGCATGCGACTGGCCGATCGCGGTGTGCCCCGGCCTCGCGTCGGTGTCCGGGTGCAGGTAGCCGGAGACGTACCTGGCCGGGACGCCCGCGGCGCGGATGAGCGAGACCGTCAGCTGTGCCATGTCCTGGCACACGCCCTGGCCCTTGTCCCACGCCTCCTGGGCGTTGGTGCGCACGCCGGTCGCGCCCGGCATATAGGTGACGTGGTCGCGGACGCGGGCCGAGATCGCGCTGGCGGCGTCATCCGGGGACAGCGCCGACCGGGAGACGTCCGCCAGTGCCCGCTCACAGACCTCGCGCGTCACCGTCGTCAGCGGCGTGGGCAGCAGGAACTCCAGCAGGCGACCGCTGGCGGCCGAGCGCAGCTCCGCCCAGGACGGGCGGTCCGCGGTGGCCGGGATGCCGCCGGACGACTCGGTCTCCACGGTCGATGTCGCACGTATGATCAGGTCGTCATGCGGCTCGGGCACGTCGAAGACGCTGACGTAGGTGCCCCAGTAATCGCTGTAGGTCCAGACCGGCACGCCGGGCCCGGCCGTCACGCGTGACTCCAGCGTCATCTGGCTCGGCAACGTCAGCGGGGTCATCCGCGCCTCGTTGAACGAGGTCAGCACGGGACCCGCGTACCTGACCTTGGTCGTATGCTCAATCCGGATTCGCCAGCCCATGGTCAGCCGTCCCGTTCCCAGGCGACCGGCGCCTGGTACTGGAAGTACCGCTTGGCGATCGCCTCGCTCGCCTGCACGCACGTCTCCTGCAAGGTGGACAGCACTTCCGGCAGCTGCGCTGGCAGCTGTTTCGGGTCGGCGTACTCCAGCCGGTTCCGCAGCCGGCCAACCGGACGTCGCGCCGGATCATCGAGGCCGGCCCTGGCCGACCCAGGGTTCAGCGCAGCCAGGCACTGCTCCGCGGTCGCGAGCGCGTGCACGACCGATCGCGGGAAGAGCCGGTCGAGCAGCAGGAACTCGGCGACCCGCGAGTCCTCGGCGGCCCAGCCGTGGGTGCGGATAAACGACTCGTGGGCTCCGCAGGCCCGCAGCAGGACGGTCCAGCCAAGATCGTCGGGTGCGGACATCCGGGCCAGCAGCAGCCGCGCGGTCATGTCGGCGCGTTCCAGGGAACGGCCGAGAACCAGGAAGCGCCACGCGTCGTCGTGGCTCATCGTCGAGTCGGCCAGGCCGAAGAACAGCGCGGCCCGCTCACGGACATATCTCAGGTAGACATGCGGGCCAAGCCGCTCGGCCGCCCGCTTCTGCCCGGCGAGGCCGTGCGCGGTGACGTTGAGGCACTCCCACATCTCGCTCGAGATGACCTCGCGGATGCCGCGGGCGCCCGCACGTGCGCCCAGCATCGAGCCGGCGATCGCGCTGGGCGACTGCGCGTCGTAGACCAGCCGGAAGATGACGACGCCGATGTCCAGGTCCTCGCCGACCTCGACGGGCACGCCGAGGATGCCGAAAAGCGCGCGGCAAGCCGCGTCGGAGGCCCCGGTCTCCCCGAGCATCCGGTGCACGGACACGTCGATCAGCCGCGCGGTGTCGTCCGCGCGCTCCACATACCGTCCGGTCCAGTAGAGCGTTTCCGCGATGCGGCTGAGCAGCTCCGCGTTCACTGGTCAGGACCGCTCTGCCGGCCGACCGAGCCCGGCTGCGGGCCGCGGCCCATGGCTGGTAGCCCCGTGCCTGGTAGCCCCGTGCCTGGCAGGACTGCCGTTGACATTACTGGCGATGGCAGGACCGGTGGCAGCACTGGCGACTGGGGTACCGCGGCGGCCCGGGGCGCCCCGAGCACCCAGGTGTCCTTCGATCCGCCGCCCTGGCTTGAGTTCACCTTGAGCTCGCCTTCCGGGAGCGCGACCCGGGTAAGGCCGCCGGGCAGGACCCAGACGTCGCTGCCGTCGTTGACGGCGAACGGCCGAAGGTCAATGTGCCGGGGGGCGAGCTTCTCCCCCACCAGGACCGGCGAGGTGGAGAGGGCGACCGGGCGCTGCGCCATCCAGCCTCGCGGGTTGCTGCGCACTTTCTCGCCGAGAATCGCGAGCTCGTCGTCAGTCGCGGCGGGTCCGATGACGATGCCGGCGCCGCCCGCTCCGTCGACCGGTTTAAGCACCAGGTTGCGCAGTTCGGCAAGGACCCAGCCGAGCGTGTCCTTGTCGTCGAGGCGGTAGGACTGGACGTTCTCAAGCAGCGGTTCCTCACCGAGGTAGTAGCGGATGAGGTCCGGCAGGTAGGTGTAGACCAGCTTGTCGTCCGCGACGCCGTTGCCGATGCCGTTGGCGATCGTCACAGTGCCGTGCCGCGCCGCGTTGACCAGGCCGGGACAGCCGAGCAACGACTCGGGACGAAAGTGCAGCGGGTCCAGCCAGTCGTCGTCGACGCGCCGGTAGATGACGTCAACCGGCCGCCTGCCGTGCGTGGTGTGCACGAAGACACGGTTTCGCCAGCAGAACAGGTCGCGGCCCTCGACGAGTTCTACCCCCATCAGCCGCGCGAGCAGGGTGTGCTCGAAGTAGGCGGCGTTGTGCACCCCAGGGGTGAGCACGACGATGAAGGGATCGACCACGCCGTGCGGTGCGGCGGCCCGCAGCGCGCTCAGCAGCCTGGACGGGTACTCGTCGACCTGATGGACCTTCTGCTCGGCGAACAGTGCGGGGAAGGTCCGGGTCATGGCCAGGCGGTTCTCGATCACGTAACTGACGCCAGAAGGGACCCGGACGTTGTCTTCGAGTACGCAGAACCTGCCCTGCTCGTCGCGGATCAGGTCGATGCCGGCGACGTGCACCCGTACTCCGTTCGGCGGGGTGATCCCGGCGACCTCGCGGCGGAACTTCTCGCTGGTGTAGACGAGGCTCCACGGGACGACCCCGTCATCGAAGGCGCTGCCCGCCCCGTACACGTCATCCAGGAACGCTTCCAGAGCCAGCACTCGCTGGCGGACACCCCGGGAGACCAGATCCCACTCGACGGCGTCGATGACCCGCGGGATCAGGTCAAGCGGAAACGGCCGCTCTTCTCCCGCGTAGTCATAGGTAACACCCCGGTCGGTGAACACCCGGGCCAGCTGCTCGGCGCGGTACCTCAGCTCCCCCAGGTCCATCGGCTGGAGCACCGAGACCAGCGCGTCATAGGCCGGGCGGGGCTTCCCGGGGGCCGCGAACATCTCATCCCAGGCCTCAGCCAGCCGGTAACCGTCGAAAATGTCCGCCACACCCTCCAGCGTAAGTACCACCTGTTCCACGCCTATTTCGGCAGGTGACAGATGTGTTTCTAACTGTTTCGCGAGATGTCGCAGTCCGGCGGCGGGTCGCATACGGGACGCTGACCGCCGGGGTTCTCATGCAGGTCTCGTTCACCACTAGGCTGGTGGGAAGAGGAGGGCAGTATGTACGTTCCAGCCCATTTTGCGCCGGATGAGGCGCTGGTCGACGAGTTGCTGCGCAACCACGGGGCGGCCGATCTGGTCACGGTGACCCCGGGTGGGCTGGTGGCCACGATGCTGCCGTTCATCTACGAGCCATCGGCCGGCGAGCAGGGGGCCCTGTACGGGCACCTGGCCCGCAACAACGAGCAGTGGAAGCTCAGCACTGAGGGCGATTCGCTCGCCATCGTGCGCGGGCCCGACGCTTACATCACGCCCGGCTGGTACGCCACCAAGGTGGAGCACGGGCGCGTCGTGCCGACCTGGAATTACGTGACCGCGCACGTCTACGGGCGGCTGGTCGTGCATGACGACGCCACCTGGACCGAGAACCTGGTGCGGCGGCTGACCGCAAAGCATGAGGCCTACCGGGACCATCCGTGGTCGGTCGACGACGCGCCGCGAGAGTTCATTGAGGGGCAGCTGCGCGCGATCGTCGGTATCGAGCTGCTGATCACGCGGATCGAGGCGAAGGCCAAGCTGAGCCAGAACCGGCCGCCCGCCGACGTGGACGGGGTGATCGCGGGGCTCCGCGAACGGGGCGACTCCGACAGCGCGGACGCCGTGGAACAGGCGCGACGCTAGCTACCGAAGAGCCCGGCGCTAGCTACGGGAGAGCCGTCGCTAGCTGGCTACGCATGCGCGCGGCGCGCGAGCTCTGCCTCGCCTGCCTGGCGCATCGCCTCAAGTGGCGCCGTCTTGCCGGTCATCAGCTCTACCTGTGCCGCCGCCTGATGCAGCAGCATCGCGAAGCCGCTGACCACGATCGACCCGGCCGCCGTCGCGGCGAGCGCGAGCGGAGTCGGCCAGGGGTGGTACACGACGTCGAGCACGGCGGCCGGGGCGCGTGAACCAACGGTTCGTTCCGCATAGCTGTCGGCGGCACCGGCGGGGACGGTCGAGATGAGCAGATCCGGCAGCACCGCATCGCCGCTCTCGAACTCCTCGAACGAACGGAGCCGCACCTGCAAGCCCAGGCGGTCGGCGGTGGTCAGCAGCCCGGTCGCGCGGGACTCATCGCGGAGCACGATGTCGGCGCCCGCCGCGCCGAGTTCCCCGGCGGCGGCCAGGGCCGAGCAGGCCGTGGCGCCCGCGCCGAGGATCGTGACGCTGCCCGGCCGGGGCACCCCCGCCTCGGTGACCGCATCGACGATGCCCTGCACGTCGGTGTTGTAGCCGTAGCGTCCCTCCGGGTGGAACACGACGGTGTTCGCCCCGCCGGTCGCGCTGGCGACCTGGTCAACGTGGTCGAGCAACGGCAGGACCGTGCGCTTGAGCGGCATGGTCAGGCTCAGCCCCGCCCACTCCGGGCCGCGGCTCTGCAGATAGCCGGCGAGCTCGTCCTCGCCGCACTCGACGAGGTCGTAGGTCCAGTCGTCGAGGCCGATCGCGGCGTAAGCCGCACGGTGCAGCGCGGGCGACAGGGAGTGGGCGATGGGCTTGCCGAGAACCGCTGCCTTCATAGCGTGCGAGGGTACCCGTCGTTACTGGCCTTGCAGCGGCGTGTGGGAGAACGTGGACTTCCCGCCGGTGTTGGTCAGGAAGTACAGCCAGTTCCCCGGCGTCGGATGCAAGATCCCCTGGATCGCGGTGTCACCCGGGTTGTCGATGGGCGTAGGCGGCAGGCCGGTGTGCTCCGTCATGTCGTTGTACGGATTGTTCATTGCCTCCTGCTGCTTGGAGACATTGATTCCGTACGTGTTCAGCCCGTAGAACAGCACGCTGTCAAAGCCCATCGTCATGCCGGCCGCCAGCCGGTTCTTGATGACGGTGGCGATCTTCGGATAGTCGGAAACAGAGCCCCCCTCGGCCTGCGCCATGCTGGCCTCGATGAGCAGCTGGTACGGCGTGAGGTGGACGGACCTGGCCTCCGCCGCGATGTTAACGACGGCTGGATCGGAGTTGAAACGCTGGACCATCGCCCGCAGGATCTGCAGCGGGGTCTCGTTCGGCGTGATCGCGTAGGTCGCGGGGAACAGGAAGCCCTCGACCGCCGAATCCGGGAAACCCTTGAGGCCCTTGGCATAGGAAGGCAGGCCGAGCTGGGCGGGGTGGTCGATCACGGCCTGGAAGTCCTTGGCCGGGATCTTGGTCTTCGCGGAGAGGATCGAGATGATCTGCGAGACCCGTTTGCCCTCGGGGATGGTGACCACCGTCTGGACCATGTTCTTGGGGTTGATCAGCGTGGCGTAGGCGAGGCTGGCCTGCATGTGGTGGTGCAGCTCAAAGAAGCCCGCCTCAAGGCCGGGGCCGTTCGCCGGCGCCGACTCGGCGGCATTCTCGAACGCGCGGGAGGAGGCCACCACGCCGAGCGTCACCAGCCGTTGCGCGAGGCTGAACGCCGTGTCACCGCTCATGACCTGGACGGTCACCTCGCCGGTTCCCGGTCCCGCGTAGTCCGCCGGGTGGTACTTGGCCTCGTACCGGTGGTAGACGTACAGCACCCCGATGACGATCGGGGTCAGGATGACGAGCAGCGCGACCCACGGCGCGAGGCGGCGGACCGGGCTGCGGCGGCGCTTTTCGGTGTGAAATTCCGACCAGGCTTCACGGTCCCGGCTGTCCCGGCCGCCGGGGTCGGGCCAGCCACCGTCGCGGTCGTCCGGCCCGCGGCCGCCAGGACCGCGGCCGCCGGGACCGCCCGGCCGGCGGCCGTCGCCTCGGCCGCCGCGCGGGTCGCGGGGGTCCCTTTCACGCGGGTCCTGGACCCGGGGGTCCCGGCCGCGGCCGCGGGTGCCGGAATCGTCACGACCGCCGCCGAATCCTGGCAGGAACGACTCATCACCGCGGTCGCCCCAGTTGGAGCTGCCGCCCTGCCCGTACTGGTACTCGTCGTCGTAGCGGCCTGCCGCGCGGCGCGGCTGAGCCCCGCGCTGGTCGTAACCGGGCGGCTGCGGCCGCTGCGCTGGGCTGCCGCCCGCAGGCGGCCAGCTGCCCTGCTGACCGGGGTAGCCCTGGCCGCCGTACCCGTCGCCGGCCCCGGCTGCCCGTGCGCCGTTCTGGTCGCGCCGCCTGACGGATCCGTCCGACGGCCGCCCCGGGCGCTGCGGCGCTCCGGAGCCGTCCTCTCCGTCCGGCCCGCCGTAGCGTGAACCGCGCCCCGATCCCTGTCCCCCGCGATAGCCGCCGTTCACCGGGGGGTCCCGGCTTGCGTACCGTGCTCCGGGCCGACGGCCACCAGCTGCCCCGGGGCGTGCCCGGTCCGGCGCTCGGCCTCCAGGGCCGCCTCGAGCAGGACGGCCGCCGCCGCGGCATCGACCGTCTGCCGCCGGGCACGCGAGTCGTGCCCGCTGGCGCGCAATGACTCGTGCGCGGTGGACGTGGTAAAGCGCTCGTCGACGAGACGTACCGGCAGCGGCGCGACGCGCGCCGCGAGGTCCGCCGCGAACTGCCTAGCGGTAACCGCAGCCTGGCCCTCACGGCCGGACAGGGACCTGGGTAGACCCACCAAGATCTCCATTGCTTCTTCGGCCGTCGCGAGAGAGGCAAGCGCGTCCAGGTCGCCTTTGCCCCGTCGCACGACGGTCAGCGGGGTAGCGAGGACGCCGCCGGGATCGCTGCGTGCAACGCCAATGCGGACACTACCCGGATCAACGGCCAGACGCACGCCTGTCCTCACCGGTTTACCTGTCCGCACGAACACCCCATGAGGTTACCGGGCAGTTCGCCCGCTGTCCCGCAATGCACGACGAATACCATCAAATGCCGCATTCACCGTGCCCGGGTCCGCGCCGGGCGCGCCGCCGCCCTGCGCGATGTCCGGCTTCCCGCCGCCACCGCCGCCGAGCGCCTTGGCCGCCCCACTGACCAGGGTTCCGGCGGACAGGCCGGATCGCTGGCCGGATTCGTTGACCGCGACAACCACCACCGGCCGGTCGGCTGGCGTGCCGATCAGCGCGACGACCGCGGGCTCCGAGGCCGGAATCCTGGCCCGCACGTCAAGGGCGAGCTTGCGGATGGAGTCCGCATCGGTGCCGTCGGGCACGCGGTGCGTGGCGAACGCGATCCCGTCAACGTTCTCCGCTCCCGCGGCGATCTGCCCGGACGCCTCCAGCAGCTGAGACGAGCGCAGCCGGCCAAGCTCGCGCTCCGCGTCACGGAGCCTGGTCACCATGCCCGAAACCCGCTCCGGCAGCTCCTCGGGGCGCGCCTTGAGCTGCTCGCTGAGCTGGTTGACAAGCACGCTCTCCCGGGCGAGGAAGCGGAAGGCATCGATGCCTACCAGCGCCTCCACCCGGCGCACGCCCGAGCCGATCGACGCTTCGCCGAGGAGCTTCACCAGGCCAAGCTGGCCGGAGCGCGCCACGTGGGTTCCGCCGCACAGTTCGCGCGAGTACTCGCCGACCTCCACGACACGCACCTCGGTGCCGTACTTCTCACCGAACAGCGCGAGCGCGCCCATCGACCGCGCCTCGTCGATGGACGTGTGGTACGCGCGGACCTGGAGGTCGTCGATCAGCACCCGGTTGACCTCGTCCTCGACCTCGCGGAGCACGGTCACCGGTACCGCGCCGGTCGCGGTGAAGTCGAACCGCAGCCGCCCTGGCGCGTTCTCCGAGCCCGCCTGGGCGGCAGACTCGCCGAGCGCGCCGCGCAGCGCGCGGTGCACAAGGTGGGTGGCGGTGTGGCTACGGGAGGTCGCCCGGCGACGCTCGACGTCGATCTCCGCGAACGCGGGCAAGCCGGTGGTGAGCTCGCCGAACCGGACGACGCCACGGTGCACGACGAGGCCGGGCAGCGGGGTCTGCACGTCGGTCACCTGGACCTCGGCCGGGCCGCCGGGGCCGTTGGTCCTGATGACGCCGTGGTCAGAGAGCTGGCCGCCGCCCTCAGCGTAGAACGGCGTCCGGTCGAGGACGACCGCGACCTCTTCGCCCGGCGCCGCCGCCTGTACAGGCACGCCGTTCGCAAGCAGGCCGACGATGGTCGCCTCGCCCTCGGCCATGTCGTAACCGGTGAAGGTGACCTTGCCCGCCTGCTCGAGCAGCGAGGCGTAGACGGAGATGTCCGCGTTGCCGGTCTTCTTCTCCCGCGCGTCCTTCTTGGCCCGCTCCCGCTGCTCGGCCATCAGCCGTCTGAAGCCTTCCTCATCCACCGAAAGGCCCTGCTCGGCGGCCATCTCCAGGGTGAGGTCGATCGGGAAGCCGTACGTGTCGTGCAACTGGAACGCCTGCGCGCCGGACAGCACGCTGGCGTGCTTGCGCTTGGTTTCCTCGACCGCCACGTCGAAGATCGCCGTGCCCGTGCGGAGCGTCCCCGCGAACGCCTCCTCTTCGGTGTCGACGACCCGGTGGATCCTGGCAGCGTCCCTGCGCAGTTCAGGGAACTGGTCGCCCATCACGTCGAGGGCGACCGCGGTCAGCTCGTGCATGAACCCGGTGGTCGCCGCCGCGCCGCCGCCACGCTGCGCGCCAGACAGCAGCCGCAGGTTGCGAATCGACCGGCGCAGGATGCGGCGCAGCACATAGCCGCCCGCCTCGTTCGAGGGCATCATGCCGTCCTCGATCAGCATGACCGCGGAGCGCACGTGGTCGGCGACGACCCGCAGCGCGATGTCGCTGCGCGGGTCGGAGCCGTACTCCTGCTCGGTGAGCTCCGCCGCCTTGTCGAGGATCTTGTAGGTGGTGTCGATCTCGTAGATGTTGTCGACGCCCTGCAGCAGGGAGGCCATCCGCTCCAGGCCCATGCCCGTGTCGACGTTCTTGAACGGGAGCGGTCCCTCCACGTCGAAGTCGTCCTTGGCGCGAACCCTGGACAGCATGTCCTGCATGAAGACCAGGTTCCATACTTCCAGGAACCGGTCCTCGTCGGCCTCGGGCCCGCCATCGCGCCCGTACTCGGGACCGCGGTCGTAGTAGATCTCCGAGCACGGGCCGCCCGGCCCGGGCACGCCCATGTGCCAGTAGTTGTCCGCCAGGCCGCGGCGCTGGATCCGCGCCTGCGGCAGCCCAACCTGGTCCCGCCAGATCGCGAAGGACTCGTCGTCGCCGTGCAGCACTGTCGCCCACAGCTTGTCCTCGGGGAAGCCGAAGCCGCCGTCCCGTTCGGACTTGGTGAGCAGGTCCCACGCCCAGCGGATCGCGTCCTCCTTGAAGTAGTCGCCGAACGACCAGTTGCCGAGCATCTGGAAGAATGTCGCGTGCCTGGTCGTCTTGCCGACCTCTTCGATGTCGAGGGTCCGCACAACCTTCTGCACGTCCGCGACCCGCTTCCACGGCGGGGTCTGCTGGCCGAGCAGGTAGGGCTTGAACGGCTGCATCCCGGCGACCACGAACAGCAGCGTGGGATCGTCGGCGACGAGGCTGGCCGAAGGCACGATCATGTGCCCTTGCGCCTCGAAGTACGCCAGGAACCGGCGGGCGATCTCAGCCGACTGCATCAGCGGTCATCCTTTACACGTTCATCGTCGCGAGTGCTTACGTTGCCCGGGCGAGCGCTGCCAGGGTTCCCGTTACCACGGTTCCCGTTGCCTGGGCTCGTTTTGCCACCGATAGCGCCAAGGGTAGGACGTTGACGGCCCGGATGCCGAGCCAAATAATCGTCCATCCCCTCGCGCACGTCCCTGGCGAAGCGGATTGACTCCCGGGCCCAGTGGCGCTTCTTCACCGGCACGGCACGGTCAGGGCGCGTGCCGAAGGTCTCCGATACCTGGCGGGCGAGCGAGCTGACCCGCCGGTATCCCATGATGCCGCCCGCCGCGCCGACGGCCAGCCAGAATCCCCTGCGGATCATTTCACCACCTGTCCCGGCAACGCCTTCGTGCCGGAACGGCGCACGATGACCGCATGCCGGACTCCGTAGGCGACGGCGGCAGCCTTGCCGAGCGGGCCGCCGATCAGCGCCCCGCCCACCGTGCGGCCGACGCCGGCCAGCGCGGACGCCTGCCCCGCGAGTTCGGTCACCGACGCCCCCAGGTCGTCCATCGCGGCGGCGACTGCCTCGTGCCGGTCCAGCTGGGCGTTGGCGCGGTCCACCGTCGCGTTCGCGCGGGCGAACAGCGCGTTAGAGCCCGCGCTGGTGTCCCGGACCAGCGTGGCAGCGTCCCCGAGCACCCGGGTGAAACGCACCGCCAGGTAGACGCCGGCACCCGCGAGCACGGCGAAGCTCACGGCCGCGATCAGCGCGGCGACCCCGGTGAGGCTCACGACTGTTCCCCCTCTTGCTTGCGGTCCCCCTCGGGATGCAGGATCTCGCGGATCAGCCGCGAGCGCTCGCTGAACCGGCTTTCTGCACCATGAGTCGTTGGTTCGTAGTACGCACGGCCGTCTACCACGTCGGGGGCGTATTGCTGCGTCACGATCCCCTCGGGCAGATCATGCGGGTACACGTAGCCTTCGCCGTGGCCGAGGCGCTTGGCACCAGCGTAGTGGGCGTCGCGCAGGTGCGCCGGCACCGCCCCGATCAGCCCCGCCTGAACATCTGCCTGGGCGGCCCCGATGGCCCTGATCACCGAGTTGGACTTCGGCGCCAGGGCCAGGTGGATCACCGCCTGGGCGAGGTTGATTCGCGCCTCGGGCAGGCCGACGAACTCCACCGCCTGCGCGGCGGCCACGGCGACGCCGAGCGCCGTGGGGTCGGCCATCCCGACGTCCTCGCTCGCGTGCACGATCAGCCGCCGGGCGATGAACCTGGGGTCCTCCCCCGCCTCGATCATCCGCGCCAGGTAGTGGAGGGCAGCGTCCGCGTCGCTGCCCCTGATCGACTTGATGAACGCGCTGATCACGTCGTAGTGCTGATCGCCGTCCCGGTCGTAGCGGACGGCCGCCCGGTCAACCGCGCGCTCCAGGGTCGCCATGTCGATGCGGGAGGCGCCGAGCGCGGCCGCCTCCAGGTAGGTGAGCGCGCGCCGGCCGTCGCCGCCCGCCAGCCGCACCAGGTGGTCAAGCGCGTCCTGGTCGAGCTGCACCTTGCCGTCCAGCCCGCGTTCGTCGGCCAGCGCCCGGGTGACCAGGTTCCTGATGTCGTCGTCGGCCAGCGGCTGCAGGGTGAGCAGCAGCGACCGGGACAGCAACGGGGAGACGACCGAGAAGGACGGGTTCTCCGTGGTCGCGCCGATGAAGCTGACCCAGCGGTTCTCCACCGCCGGCAGCAGCGCGTCCTGCTGCGTCTTGGAGAACCGGTGAACCTCATCGACGAACAGCAGGGACTGCCGTCCGCTCAGGCCGAGCTCGCGCCGTGCCGCGTCCACCGCGGCCCGCACGTCCTTGACGCCGGCGGTGACGGCGGAAAGCTCGGTGAAACGGCGGCTTGTGACCTGGCTGACCACGTAGGCGAGGGTGGTCTTGCCTGTACCGGGCGGTCCCCACAGCACGAGAGACATCGGCGCGTCGTTGTCGATGAGCTTGCGAAACGGCGAACCAGGCGCGGTGAGATGCTGCTGCCCGACCACCTCGTCCAGCGTTCGCGGCCGCATCCGGACGGCGAGCGGCGCGGCGCTCGCGGCGGCCCGTTCCTCGGCGTCATCGAACAAACTGTCCATGCCAGGAGCCTACTCGCTTCCGCAGTGCCTGCCACGAAGGCGCTTTCGCGCGCCCGCGAAGCCGCCGCAGCCGGTGGCCCGCAGGACGGAACTTCAGCCATGCGATCAGCTCGGGCAAGCAGGATTGACGGCCAACGTAGCATGTGCTAACTATTGTTTGCAGGTCCTGGAGAGGATGTTGTGGACACGTTCGGAATGACTGGCGACGATCTGTTGCGGGTGCTCACGACCCTGGCCAACCCGCATCGGCTGCGGATCGTCGCCACCTTGGCTGCAGAGCGCAACTACGTGAGCCAGCTCGCCCGTGAGCTGGACATCAGCCGCGCCCTGCTACAGGTTCACCTGCGGAAGCTGCAGGCCGCCGGGCTGGTGGCAGCTGACATCGAAGTATCGGAAGACGGGAAGGCCATGAAGTTCTACGACGTAACGCCGTTCGCACTGCAACTGACGCCACAGACGATCATGGCGGCGGTGCCGACGCTGCACGCGGACAACGATCTTGAGTCGGGGGCACGGCGATGAACTGGAGCGCGAATGACTGGCTAGCCCTGGTCGCCATGATCGCCGTCACGATCATCGTGCTGGCCGTAGTGGAGAACCGGTCAAGGCGGACCAAGGCCAAGGCGCAGCTGGCTGCTGGCCAGGACTACAGAGCCCTAGCCGACGAGTACCGGCGGCTATCCGACATGTCCATCACCGCACAGGAACACGTCGACCTCAGGCTCACCGAGCTCGGCGTACAGGTCGAGGCGCTCCGGGACCGGCTTGAGCACATGCAGCGAATCCTGAACGAAGTCGAATAGCCCTGGTCTTCCCGCTGGCCAGGGGGCTCCGCCGGGCCCGCTGGCCAGGCCGGCTTCGCCGGGCCCGCTGGCCAGGCAGGCTTCGCCCAAGCCCGGGTCAGGCAGGCTTCGCCTGGGCGGCGGCCGGGGCCGGCTTCGCGTCGATGCCCGCTTCCTTGCGCTGGGCGGCGGTGATGGGGGTCGGGGCGCCGGTTAGCGGGTCGGCGCCGGAGGCTGCCTTGGGGAAGGCGATGACGTCGCGGATCGTCTCCGCGCCGGCCAGCAGCATCACGACCCGGTCCCAGCCGAAGGCCATGCCGCCGTGCGGCGGCGGACCGTACTTGAAGGCGTCCAGCAGGAAGCCGAACTGCGACCTGGCCTCTTCCTGGGTCAGCCCGATCACGTCGAAGACCTGCTGCTGCATCACCTGGCGGTGGATACGGATCGAGCCGCCGCCGATCTCGTAGCCGTTGCAGACGATGTCGTAGGCGTCGGCGAGCGCGCCGCCGGGCTCGGCGACGAACTTGTCGGCCCATTCGGGCAGCGGGGAGGTGAAGGGGTGGTGCACCGCCGTCCAGCCGCCCCCGTCGGTCTCCTCGAACATCGGTGCGTCGACCACCCACAGGAACGACCACGCGGTCGTGTCGACCAGGCCGCAGCGGTCGCCGATCTCCAGCCGGGCCGCGCCGAGCAGCTCCTGTGACGGGCGGGCAGCACCCGCCGCGAAGAACACGCAGTCCCCGGGAGCAGCCTTGACCGCCGCGGCCAGCCCGGTTCGTTCGGATTCCGAGATGTTCTTTCCGACCGGGCCGGAAACCGAGCCATCCTCGCCGATCAGGGCGTACGCCAGCCCGCGAGCGCCGCGCGATTTGGCCCAGTCCTGCCAGGCGTCGAGTTCCCGGCGGGTCTGCGACGCGCCGCCCGGCATCACCACCGCGCCCACGTACGGCGCCTGGAAGACCCGGAACTCGGTGCCGGAGAAATAGGCCGACAGGTCGGTCAGTTCCACGCCGAAACGCAGGTCCGGCTTGTCCGAGCCGTACCGGGCCATCGCCTCCGCATAGGTCATCCGCGGGATCGGCAGCGGGATCTCGTAGCCGGCGATCTCCCGCCACAGGGTGGACACGATCGCCTCGCCGACGCCGATCACGTCCTCGCGGGTGACGAACGACATCTCGATGTCGATCTGGGTGAACTCCGGCTGCCGGTCCTTGCGGAAGTCCTCGTCGCGGAAGCAGCGGGCCAGCTGGTAGTACCGCTCAAGGCCGCCGACCATCAGCAGCTGCTTGAACAGCTGCGGAGACTGCGGCAGCGCGTACCAGTTGCCCGGCCGCAGCCGGACCGGGACGAGGAAGTCGCGGGCACCTTCCGGCGTGGACCGGGTCAGGTACGGCGTCTCCACGTTCACGAAGCCGTAGTCGCGCATCACGTCAGACAGCAGGTAGGCGGCCGTCGACCGGGCGCGCAGCGCGCGGGCGGTCTCCTCGCGGCGGATATCCAGGTAGCGGTACTTGATCCGGACGTCCTCGCTGATCTCGGTGCCGCCCTCGACCGGGAACGGCAGCGGGTCGGCCTCGCTCAGAACCTCGACCGCCTCGGCGACGACCTCGACCGCGCCGGTCGGCAGATCGGGGTTCTCGTTGCCCGCCGGGCGCTGCCGGACCTCGCCGGTCACCTTGACGCAGAACTCGGCGCGCAGGTCGTGCGCTTCGTCTTCTTCACTGCGCCACACCACCTGCACCACGCCGCTGGCGTCCCGCAGGTCGATGAAGATGACGCCGCCGTGGTCCCGCCGCCGCGCCACCCAGCCGGCCAGGGTTACCCGCTCGCCCGCGTGCTCCGCGCGCAGGATCCCGGCCTCGTGGGTCCGGATCATTGGTTGTCTCCCGCTAGTCGTGCGATCAGCCAGTCCACGGCTGAGGTCGCCGGTACGTCCTGCTGGTCACTGGTTTTAAGGTCCTTTATCCGAACGGTCCCGTTGCTCCGCTCTTCGGCCCCGATCAGCGCCGCGAAGGCGGCACCGGACCGGTCGGCTGCCCTCATCCCGCCCTTGAGACCCCGGGCGCCGAACGTCATGTCCGCCAGAATCCCGGCCCTGCGCAGCTTCGTGATCAGGGCAAGCACGTCGGTGTGCGCGTCCTCGCCGAGCGGGACGCCGAAGACCTGGCAGCGGGCCGCAGCCGCCTGTGCCGCGGCATCGGCCTGCTCGGCCTCGATGGCTAGCACTATACGGTCCAGCCCGACGGCGAATCCGATGCCGGGCAGGGCCGGGCCGCCGATGTCCTCGGACAGGCCGTCGTACCGGCCGCCGCCGCCGATGCCGGACTGGGCACCGAGCAGCGCGTGGTCGAACTCGTAGGTGGTGCGCATGTAGTAGTCGAGGCCGCGGACCAGGCGCGGGGTGTCCTGGAACGGGATGTCAAGCGCGGTGAGCAGGGCACGGACGGTGTCGTGGTGCGCCTTGCAGTCCTCGCACAGGTAGTCGACGATGTAGGGCGCGTTGGCCGTCTGCTCGCGTACCTCCGGACGCTTGTCGTCCAGGACGCGCAGCGGGTTGATCTCGATCCGCTCGCGCGTCTCGGCGTCCAGGTCAAGCTTGCGCAGGAAGTCCTGCAGGGCGGCCCGGTAGCCGGGACGGCAGTTCCTGTCGCCGAGCGAGTTCAGCAGCAGGGTGAACTGGCCGAGGCCGAGCGCCTTGTACGCGTCGTAGGCGACGGCGATGGTCTCGGCGTCGACCGCCGGGTCCTCGGTGCCGATCGCCTCCAGGTCGAACTGGTAGAACTGCCGGTAACGGCCGGACTGCGGGCGCTCGTAGCGGAACGCCGCGCCGCTGGTGAACACCTTCACCGGGAGCGCGCCCTTGTGCAGGTTGTGCTCGAGGACGGCGCGCAGCACGCCGGCGGTGAACTCCGGGCGGAGAGTGATCTGGCGGCCGCCGCGGTCGGTGAAGGAGTACATCTCCTTGCGGACTACGTCGGATGATTCGCCGACACCCCGGACGAATAGCCCGGTGTCCTCGAATACCGCTGTCTCGACGGGGGCGTAACAGGCACGCCGGGCGGATTCGGAGAACGCGGCACGGGCACGGTCGAAGAGCACGCCGCGCGGCGGAACGTATTCGGAGACCCCCTTCGGGGCCTGGAATGCCATGGGATCTTCACATCCCCTTCTGGGCCGGCTTCAGGCCGGTAAGGAACGGATTACTCCGGCGCTCTGCGCCGATGGTGGTCTGCGGGCCGTGCCCTGGAAGCACGACCGTCTCATCAGGCTGCTGCGCCAGCGTGCGGGCGAGCGACTTCAGCATCTTCTCGTGGTCGCCGCCGGGCAGGTCGGTCCGCCCGATCGACCCGGCGAACAGCAGGTCCCCGGTAAAGAGGAGGGAGCTGCCTTCGTCCGGGCCGCTTTCGTCGTCCGGCAGTGGGCTCTGGTAGGTAACCGAGCCCTCGGTATGGCCGGGGGTATGGGCGATGGTGATATCCAGCCCGCCCACGGTGATCGTCTCGCCGTCGGCCAGCTCACGGACGTCGTCCGGCTCAGTGAACTCGATGTCCGTGAAGAGATTGCTCAGCGCCGGGTTCGCCCACGGGCCGAGCGGGTCGCCGAGCCGCGCCCGGTCACCGGGATGGATGTACGCCGGGATGCCCTTGGCGCCGCACACGGGGGCGACGGAGAACATGTGGTCGACGTGGCCGTGCGTGAGCAGCACGGCGACGGGGCGCAGCCGGTACCTGGCGATGAGCTCTTCGATCCCGGGCTCCGCGTCCTGGCCCGGGTCGACGATCACGCACTCCTCGCCAGGCCCCGGCGCGGCCAGATAGCAGTTGGCCGCGAAGGCCCCCGCGGGAAACCCGGTGATTAGCACTGTCACAGGCTACCGACTCGGCCCGCGGCGGAGCGAACCAGATAAGCGCAGGCCCGGCGGTGCGGCCCAGGACCGGGCGCCCCGCGGCGAGGGGAACCTGTAAGCCGCCCGTAGAGACTACTGCGAACCGGTAACGACAGTACCCTTCCAGGGCGCTAGGCGGGTACGATGCGCGAACGATCGTGCGCTAACGCCATCAAGGTGGCGATGCGCGGATAAGGCGATGCAGGAGGTCGAAAACCCTTGGCGGGGACCAGAGACCGGGCGCGACGGCGCGCCCGCGAGCGGCACGAGACGCAGCGGCAGATTCGCCAGGAACGGCTGCACCGGAACCGGCAGCGAGCCAGCATCGGGCTCGCCGTGCTGTGTGTCCTCGGCCTGGCCATCGGGCTTTCCGTCGCGTTCATCGGCGGCGGGACACCGAAGGCGGCGCCCAAGCCCAAGGCGACGGCCTCCGCGTCGACATCCCCGTCCGCGTCCGCAACGGCGTCCGCTTCGGCCGCGGCTGTCAGCGAGCCGGCCCATCACTGCACGTACACGTCGACAAGCGGCTCGGGATCCGCGCCCAGCCTGCCGACGTCGAGCCCGGACTACACCGCCGCGTACACCGCCACGCTCAACACCAATGTCGGCCCGATCAAGATCGACTTGCTGAACTCGAAGGCGACGTGCACGGTCAACTCGTTCGTCCATCTCGCCGAGACGAATTTCTTTAATAACACGCAGTGCTGGCGAGTCTCCGACACCGGCGGGCTGTACTTCCTGCAGTGCGGCGACCCCACTGCCCTGGCCAAGGACAAGCTGTCGTGCTCGTCCTCCACGCTGGGCGAAGGCGGCCCCGGGTATTCAATCGCGGACGAGAACCTGACCGGTGCGACCTATACCGCCGGCACCGTCGCGATGGCGAATGGCGGCGCGAACACAAACGGCAGCCAGTTCTTCCTTGTGTTCAAGAACACCACTCTGCCCGCCAACTACCCGCCGTTCGGAACCATTACATCGGGGCTGGATATCCTCCAGAATGTAGCTAAGGCCGGCACTACCTGCACTATCCCCCAAGTCGGCGGTGGCGTTCCGAAAGACAAGGTCATCATAGACAGCGTGACGATCAAGAAAAGCTAAGCAACACACAACGCCCCGGTCCGCCGGGGCACCTAATGAACCAGGAGGTTCGCCGTGACCACCGCCAACGATCCCTGGGGTCGGGTAGACGCCGACGGGACGGTCTACGTGCGTACTGCCGATGGCGAGCGGGTGATCGGCTCGTGGGCGGCGGGTAGCCCGGAAGAGGCGCTCGCGTTCTACCGGCGCAAGTTCGAGTCGCTGGAGACCGAGGTCGCGCTGATCGAGCAGCGCATCGCGTCGACGGACATCGCCCCCGCCCAGGCTCAGGCCACCGTGCAGCGTCTGCTGACGGCCGTCACCGAGGCCAACGCGATCGGCGACCTGGACGCGCTCAAGACCCGCCTCGAAGCGCTGACGACCGCGGTCGACCACCGCCGGGAGGAGGTCAAGGCCGCCCGCGAGCACGCCCGGACCGAGGCCCGCGAGGTCAAGGAGCGGATCGTCGAGGAGGCCGAGCACATCGCCGCCGAGGCGACGCACTGGAAGGCGAGCGGCGAGCGGATGAGCGAGCTCCTCGAGGAGTGGAAGGCCGCCCCGCACGCCGACCGCGCCATCGAGGCGGTGCTGTGGAAGCGGCTGTCCGCGGCGCGCAACTCCTTCACCAAGCGGCGCAAGGCCTACTTCGCCTCCCTGGAGGCCGATCGGGAGGCTGTCCGCGTCCGCAAGGAGAAGCTCGTCGAGGAGGCCGAGGCGCTGTCGGACTCGACCGACTGGTCCGCCACCTCAAGTGCCTACCGCGAGCTGATGCGTCAGTGGAAGGACGCGGGCCGGGCTGGTCGCGACGACGAGGCCGAGCTGTGGAAGCGGTTCCGCGACGCGCAGGACAAGTTCTTCGCCGCGCGGTCGGAGGTGTTCGCCGCCAAGGAGACCGAGCTGCGCGCGCACGCGGCTGTCAAGGAAGAGCTCGTCGCCGAGGCCCAGGCGCTGCTACCGGTCTCTGACTGGCGCTCCGCACGGTCCGCGCTGCGCGGCATCCAGGAGCGCTGGGAGCAGGCTGGCCCGGTCCCCCGCGAGTCCCGTGAACAGCTCGAGTCGGGCCTGCGGAAGGTGGAAGAGGCGGTCAAGCGCGCCGAGGACGCCCAGTGGAAGCGGTCCAACCCGGAGGCACTGGCTCGCGCCGAGGGCACGGTCAGCCAGCTCCGCTCCGCGATCGAGTCACTCGAGGGCCAGCTGGCCAAGGCCAAGGCCCGCAACGACGCGGCCGGCATCCGGAAGGCCGAGGAGGCGCTGGCCGCCCGCCGCTCGTGGCTAGTCGAGGCCGAGCGCACCCTGGCGGAGTTCAGCGGCTGACCTCAGGACGATCCCGGCAGCAGTTTGCAGTAGCCGGCCCCTCCGGGTACTTCTTGCTGTTATCAATGTGATGCCAGACGCCTTTGCATGGCTGCCGCACAGGCAAATCAGGTCGACGTGGACGTGACCGTGGTCACCGGCCATGCAAGGGCGAGGCAATGGCCGCTGGCCGTGCAAGGAAACAGGACTTCCTGCTGTTATCTCGCTAGTTGGTAACGCGGTAGACGTCGTAGACGCCGTCGATGTTGCGGACCGCGCGGAGAACGTCGCCTAGGTGCTTGGGGTCGCCCATCTCGAAGGTGAAGCGGCTCAGCGCCACCCGATCGCGGCTCGTGCTGACGCTGGCCGACAAGATGTTCACGTGCTGGTCGGACAGGACCCTCGTCACGTCGGAGAGCAGCCTGGTGCGGTCCAGCGCTTCCACCTGGATCGCGACCAGGAAGACCGAGGCGTCGGACGGCGCCCAGTGGACCGGGACCATGCGCTCGCGCTGGGTGTCGGACAGGTGGGCCACGTTCACGCAGTTCGCCCGGTGGACCGAGACGCCGTGGCCGTGCGTGACGAAGCCCTTGATCTCATCGCCGGGGACGGGGGTGCAGCACTTGGAGAGGCGTACCCAGACGTCCGCGATGCCTTCGACCTCGATGCCAGAGTCGGTGCCGGAGCGCGGCTGCGGGGCCCGGGTGATCTTCGGCGGGATGGGGATGACCTCGGCCAGGTCTTCCTGCGCTTCCGCGGTCCCGCTGACCGCGCGGACAAGCCGGCCGACGACGGCCTGGGCGCTGATCCGGCCCTCCCCGACGGCGGCGTACAGGCTGGTCAGGTCCGGGTAACGCAGCTCGCCGGCGATTTCGCGCAGGGTGTCGGCCGACATCAGGCGCTGCAACGGCATGCCCTGCTTCCGCATCACCTTGGCGATCTGGTCCTTGCCCGCCTCGACCGCGGCCTCGCGGCGCTCCTTGGAGAACCACTGGCGGATCTTGTTCCTGGCCCGCGCCGACTTGACGAAGTTCAGCCAGTCGCGATTCGGGCCAGCCTCCTGCGCCTTGGAGGTGAAGATCTCCACCGTGTCGCCGTTGTCGAGCGCCGACTCCAAGGCGACGAGACGCCCGTTGACCCGGGCGCCAATCGTGCGGTGACCGACATCGGTGTGAATCGCGTACGCGAAGTCCACCGGGGTAGCGCCCTGCGGAAGCGCGATGACCTCGCCGCGCGGGGTGAACACGTAGACCTCGGCGCTGCCGAGGTCGAAGCGCAGCGAGTCCAGGAACTCGGCGGGATCCTCTGTCTCGCGCTGCCAGTCGACGAGCTGGCGGAGCCAGGCCATCTCGGCAGCCTCTTCGGTGCGCTTGGCCCTGTCCTTGTCATGGCCCACGCCGGTGCCGGTCGAGGCGAGGACCGGACCGTGGGTCACCATGTCTTCCTTGTACTTCCAGTGCGCGGCAACGCCGTACTCGGCCCGCTTGTGCATGAGCCAGGTGCGTATCTGCAGCTCCACGGGCTTGCCGCCCGGGCCGATGACCGTCGTGTGCAGCGACTGGTACATGTTGAACTTCGGCATCGCGATGTAGTCCTTGAACCGGCCGGGAACCGGGTTCCACCGCGAGTGGATGGTGCCGAGGGCGGCGTAGCAGTCCCGGACCGAATCGACGAGGACGCGGATGCCCACCAGGTCGTAGATGTCGTCGAACTCGACGTTGCGGGCGATCATCTTCTGGTAGATCGAGTAGTAGTGCTTGGGGCGGCCGGTAACCGTGCCCTTGATCTTCGCCTCGCGGAGATCCTCCGACAGGTCGGAGATGACCTCCTGCAGGAGCTGGTCGCGGCGGGGCGACCGCTGGGAGACGAGCCGGGCGATCTCGTCATACCGCTTGGGGTAGAGCGTGGCGAACGAGAGGTCCTCAAGTTCCCACTTCACGGTGTTCATGCCGAGCCGGTGCGCCAGCGGTGCGTAGATCTCCAGCGTCTCGCGGGACTTGCTCTCCTGCTTGTCGCGCGGCATGTAGCGCAGCGTCCGCATGTTGTGCAGCCGGTCGGCGAGCTTGATGACCAGCACGCGGATGTCGCGGGACATCGCGACGACCATCTTGCGCACCGTCTCGGCCTCGGCGGACTCGCCGTACTTGACCTTGTCCAGCTTGGTCACGCCGTCGACGAGGGCCGCGACGGCCTCGCCGAAGTCGGACCGCAGCTCGTTGAGGGTGTAGGCGGTGTCCTCAACCGTGTCGTGCAGCAGGGCGGCGCAGATCGTCTCGGTGGGCATGCCGAGCTCGGCGAGGATCGTCGCCACGGCGAGGGGGTGGGTGATGTACGGGTCACCCGACCTGCGCTTCTGATCCCGATGCCAGTGCGCGGCGACCTCGTAGGCACGCTCGACCGACCGCACGTCCGCCTTCGGGTGGTGGGCGCGGATGGTCTTGATCAGCGGTTCGAGTACAGGGTTCACACCGGACCCCCGCTGGGCTCCGAGCCTCGCCAGGCGGCGGCGAACGCCGACACCGGGCGGGGCGGCAGGCTGTGCTTGCGGCTCGGCCTGCTGGCGGGCGGGGCGAGCCGGCCGCGGCGCGGCGTTGGGGACGGAGCCGGGCGCGGGCGCAGGAGACTGCGGCTGCGTCGCCGTCGTCTGTGCCGCCCTCTGGTCCGTGTCGCCTTCACGCGCCGCCTGAGTGCCAGGCGGTGCGGCGTCCTCGATCCGGGCAGCCCCCTCGGCGCCAGCCGTGGCGGTCGTAATCACATCACCGGCCACAAGCGCTCCTCGCATCTGCCAGGTGAACAGTCTACTTGCGCTTGTTAACTAGCGGGTAGAGACCGTTCATTCCGTGGCTAGACCACCAGGAGCGGACGAATGTCTAGGTCGGGGATGTTCTTGCGGCCGTTGAGGAAGGACAGTTCCATCAGCACGGCGAGGCCAACGACCTCGGCGCCAGCCTGCCGGACCAGGTCGGCCGTGGCCCGGGCGGTACCGCCGGTGGCGAGCACGTCATCCACGATGAGGACCTGATCGCCCGGCTGGAAGGCATCCTGGTGCACTTCGAGGATCGCGCTGCCGTACTCGAGGTCGTACTCCCTGGAGTAGGTCGCGGACGGCAGCTTGCCCTTCTTCCGCACCGGCACGAAGCCCGCTCGCGTCTCGTAGGCGACCGGGGCGGCCAGGATGAACCCGCGCGCCTCGATGCCGACCACCTTGTCCACCGGGCCGAAGGAGGCCGCCATGGCCTCGACGACACTGCCGAACGCCTCAGCGTCGCCGAGCAGCGGCGTGATGTCCTTGAACAGCACGCCGGGCTGCGGGTAGTCGTGAACGTCGCGGACGTGGGCGGTGACGAGGTTCGCGATGTCCGACTCTGGTGCCTGGACCACCGGCCGTCTATCCCTTCCGCTTCTTAGCACCGGGGCGGCGCTGGGCGCTGCCGCCGCGGCGCGGCTGCTGCCGGATCGTCTGGCGTGGCGGCTGCGCCGCGCGGGACGCGGTGGCGGAGACCGCGAGGCCGTCGTTGTCCGGCTCGACCGTCTCGTCCGACCCGTCGGCCGCGGTCACGTCGGCTGGCTCGTCCGGCTCCACGGCCGGGTCGGCTGCGGCCTGGCTCACGGAGACACGACCGGCGTCCGCCGGTGCGGTCGCGGCTGCCACCTCGCTCGCCCCCGTCCCGCTGGCGGCGGCACGCTGAGCGGCCCGGCCGCCCGCCGCCCGGCGCCTGACCTTGGCGGCGAGGTCCTTGTACTTCGGCTCCCGCTCCTTCAGGTCGGCGAGCACCGGGGTGGCGATGAAGATCGAGGAGTAGGTACCCGACAGCATGCCGACGAATAGCACCAGCGACAGGTCCTTGAGCGTGCCCGCCCCGAGCAGTCCGGCGCCGACGAACAGGATCGAGGCGACGGGGATCAGCGCGGTGAGCGAGGTATTGATGGACCGGACCAGGGTCTGGTTCAGCGCCAGGTTGGCCGCTTCGCTGTAGGTCGATCGCTGGGTAGTGAGCAGGCCGGCGGTATTTTCTCTGACCTTGTCGAAGACGACCACGGTGTCGTACAGCGAGTAGCCGAGAATCGTCAGCAATCCGATCACCGAGGTCGGGGAGACCTGGAACCCGGTCAGCGCGTAGATGCCGATGGTGATCACGATGTCGTGCATCAGCGCGACGAACGCCGCCGCCGCCATCCGCCACTCGAACGCGATTGACAGGTAGATGACGATCACGATGAGGAAGATGATCAGCGCCTCGATCGCCTTGCTGGTGATCGAGCTACCCCAGGTGGGGCCGACGAGCTGGAACGTCAGCTTGCTCTGCGGGAAGCCGAAAGCCTTCTCCAGCGCCGTCGCGACGTTCTGCTGGACGCTGCTCGCCAGGTTGCCGGTCTGCACCTGCCACTGCGAGGCGAGCCCGGAGATGTGCTGGATCTGGGCGTCGCCGCCGCCCGCCCCCGACACCACGCGGGCGATCTCGCCCTGGCTGGTAGCGGCTGTGTCAGGGAACTGGAACTGCGCGCCGCCCCGGAACTCCAGGCTGAAGTTCAGCCCTTTGACCAGCAGCGCGACCACGCTCACCAGCAGGATAAGGCCGGAGATCGCGTACCAGAGCTTCTGGCGGCCGACGAAGTTAATCGAGACGTCGCCCCGGTACAGTCGCCCGGCGACCCCGCCATGGTGGCCCGCCATCATGCCTCCTTCGAGGTCGAGGAGCTAGCGGAGGAACCGACTGGCCGCCGGACCGTGGTTCGCTGGGCGCGGACCGTGCGCCGGGAACCGCCGCGCCACGGCGCCTTCGCGCCGAGCCGTTCCGGGTCGAGGCCGGACCACTTGTGCCCGCCGCCGAAGAACTCCGTCCCCGCCAGCAGGGTCACCATCGGCTTGGTGAACAGGAAGACGACTATGACGTCGATGACCGTGGTCAGGCCGAGGGTGTAGGCGAAGCCCTGCACGTCGCTGACCGCGAAGTGGTAGAGCAGCACCGCGGCGATGAACGACACCGTGTCAGAGACCAGGATCGTCCGCCGTGCCCGCTTCCATCCGGCTTCCACCGCCGGGCGCAGGGTCTTGCCGTCCCGCACTTCGTCACGGAGCCGCTCGAAGTAGACGATGAACGAGTCCGCGGTGATGCCGATCGCAACCACCAGGCCGGCGATCGCCGACAGCGACATGGTGAAGTTCTGGTACCTGCTGAGGATGACCACCGCCAGGTAGGCCATCAGCGCCGCGATCAGCAGGCTGCACACCGAGACAAGGCCAAGGCCCCGGTAGTAGTAGAACAAGTAGATCACCACGAGGATCAGGCCGATGACGGCGGCGATCAGGCCCGCGTCGAGCGAGGCGTGGCCGAGCTGCGCGGAGACAGCCTGGACGTTCTGCAGCGTGAAGTTCAGCGGCAGCGCGCCGTACTGGATCAGGTTCGAGATCTGCGTGGCCTGGGCCTCGGTGAAGCCGGCGCCGCTCGGTCCCTGGATCTGGAACGAGCCGCCGGTCAGCGCGCCGTCTGTCTGCGGCGTCTGCTGCACGTTGCCGTCGAGCACGATCGCGTTCATGTCGAGGTACGCGTCGTCCTCGTTGGTGTTGATGTTCGGGAAGTACGTGTTGTACTGGTTCGTGGTCAGCGTGCTCCACGCCTTCTGGGCCGCGTCGCTGAGGGTGATGCTAACGATCCACTCGGTGGAGTTCTGCCCCACCTGGGGGCTGACCTGGGTGATCTCGCTGCCCTCGAAGGTGACGGGGCCGAGCACGTACTTGGTGCCGCTGGCGTCGCAGGAGACAACCTGGCTGGCCCGGTTGTCCCACTGGTCCCCCGCCGGGGTATAACCGACGCTCGGCTTCCACGACGAGTCCGAGAAGACCCCGGTGGCGTTGGAACTCGGCTTACAGACCAGCTTGTTGAACAGCGCCATCGTGTCCTTGTTCACCAAGGACGGGTCGCCGTAGCTGACCGGTGCCGTTGACGACGACGCGGCGGTCGACGTGCTCGTCGGGGTCGGCGTCGGCGTCGCGCTGGCAGTAGCGGTGCTGCTGGCCGTGGGCGTGCTGCTCGCCTTCGGCGTCGTGCTCGCGGACGCGGTGGGGCTCGGGCTGCTCGCCAGCCGGGCGGAGACCGCCGCCGTCGAGGACTTTGGTGACGCACTCGTCGTCGGCGTCGCGGTCGGCGACGTCGTCGCCTTGGGAGTCGATGACCCGGTCGGGCTCGCGGTACCGCTGGGCGAGGCCGACGGCGACGGGCTCGATGTCGACGACGGGATCGAGGAATAGGGTGCCGCGAGATACACCGGCCGGAAGGCTAGCTTGGCGGTGGTAGACACCAGCTGGATCGTCGCCTGGGGGGGCTGACCGGGGACGGTCACCTCGAGCAGGTCCGAGCCGATCTGCTGTACCTGAGCGCCGGTGTTACCCGTACCGTTCACCCGGGAGAGCAGCACCGAGGTGGCTTCCTGCATCTCGGCGGCAGACGGCGCGCCCTTGGAGTCGTGCGCCTGGAGCACCACCTGAGTGCCGCTTGAGAGGTCAAGCCCGAGGCCGACCTTGAACTGCTTGTTCCAGTTGCCTGGGCTGAACGTCTCCTTGCCGGTGATCGAGATCAGCATGATCAGGATCAGTACGGCGAGCGCGGCCAGGGCGCGGCCCGGGTGCGAGCCGCCTCTGCTTCGGGGTGCCAATTGTTGCCTGCCTCTTAGCGTGCGTCGGTACGAGCGCTAGCGCCAGTTACTTCTTCTTGGTGCCGGTGGCCCGCTCGTACGCCGTTTCCTCGGCGTCAGCAGACTCGCCTGCGTCAGGCTCTTCGTCGGTGTCCTGAACGTCGTCGGTGTCGTTGACGTCGTCGGTGTCGTGGACATCGTCGGTGTCTTCGGTCTCGTCGTCGCTGCCGAAGGACTCCGCCTCGGGCTCGTCACCCGGGGAGACCACGTCCATGATGGCGCGCTTCATGTAGCGGACCTCGATGCCAGGCGCGACCTCGAGGACAACGTCGTCACCGTCCACGTCGACCACCGTGGCGTACATACCGGCCGTGGTCCGCACGCGGGCGCCGGGCGCAACGGCGTTCTGCTTCTGCTGCGCCTGCTGCCGCCGGCGCTGCTGCGGCCTGATCATGAGCAGGTAGACCGCCACCACGATGATCACTAGGAAGATCAGCGTGGACGAGCTGAAGCCGCCCGATCCGGACGACGAGGCTGCAAGTACGTTCCCCAGCATTGGGGCATCCTTCCGATTGACTATCCGCCCGCTGGCCGGCGCACGTCACCGAGATGACGGGCTTGTGCCAACCTGCGCAGTGTAGCGGCGCTATGAAAAACGCATAACCACCCTACGGGGTTTCCGTCCGTGATCGATACCGCCGACTCCAGATCGATAACTCGACACGGCGTCACCGTACTCCCACGCTGGTGTGCTGCCACCCGATTGCCACCTTCGGCCTGCCACGCCGGGCGGGAACTGTCAGTCGAACAGCGTCGGCGTATCCGCGGACGGGGCATCAGCGGGCGGGGGCGGGGTAAGCCCGAGGTGCGCCCAGCCGGACGGGGTGGCGACGCGCCCGCGCGGGGTCCGGGCGATCAGGCCGTGCCTGACAAGGAACGGCTCGGCGACCACCTCGACGGTCTCCGCCTCCTCCCCCACCGCGACGGCGAGCGTGGACAGCCCGACCGGGCCGCCGGCGAACCGCCTGATGAGCGCGTCGAGCACCGCCCGGTCGAGCCGGTCGAGGCCGAGTTCGTCCACCTCATACAGCTCGAGCGCGGTCCTCGTGAGGTCCTTGGTGACCACGCCGTCAGCGCGGACCTCGGCGTAGTCGCGAACGCGCCGCAGCAGGCGGTTGGCGATCCGGGGCGTGCCGCGCGAGCGCAGCGCGAGCTCCTCGATGCCGCCGTCGTCGATCCGCACCCCAAGCAGGCCGGCCGACCTGGCGACGATCACGCCGAGTTCGGCCGGCTGGTAAAAGTCCAGGTGGCCGGTGAAGCCGAACCGGTCGCGCAGCGGAGCAGGCAGCAGGCCTGCTCGCGTGGTCGCGCCGACCAGGGTGAACGGGGCGATGTCCAGCGGGATCGCAGTCGCGCCAGGCCCTTTGCCCACGATGATGTCGACCCGGAAGTCCTCCATCGCGAGGTAGAGCATCTCCTCCGCGGGCCGGGCGAGCCGGTGGATTTCGTCGATGAAGACGACCTCGCCCTCCTGCAGCGTCGACAGCACGGCAGCCAGGTCACCCGACCGCTCGATCGCGGGACCGCTGGTGATCCGGAGCGGCGCGCCGAGCTCGGCGGCGATGATCATCGCGATCGTTGTCTTGCCGAGCCCCGGCGGGCCGGAAAGCAGCACATGGTCCGGCGGCCGGTTGCGGCGCAGCGCGCTGCGCAGCAACAGGGAGAGCTGCTCACGGACCCGGGCCTGACCGACGAAGTCGTCGAGCCGCTTCGGCCGCAGCGCGCCCTCGATCGCCCGCTCGTCGGTGTCGGCAAGGGGAGAGACAACGGTGTCGTCTCGCCGGCGCCGGGCGAGCTCCGCTTCTTCCGCTCTCTCGGCTCGCCGCAGGGCGTCACTGTCCGTCATTGCCGCGACAGCTTCCGCAGCGCGGCGCGGAGCGCTGTGGCCACGTCGGGAACAGTGTCATCCGGTGTCTCTTCCGCCACAGCCGAGACCGCTGCCTCAGCGTCCCGGGCCGACCAGCCGAGGTTGGTCAGCCCGGAGGCCACCTGGTCCCGCCATGACGGCACGGCCTTCCTCGTGACGGGGGCGCTGCCGTTGCCGGTGAAGTCGCCGGGCGCACCGAGACGGTCCTTGAGCTCGAGGACGATCCGCTGCGCTCCCTTGTTGCCGATGCCGGGGACCATGGTGAGCGCCCGCAGGTCGTCGGCCGCTACGGCGCGGCGGAGCGCATCCGGGGAGTGCACCGCCAGCATCGCGAGCGCGAGCCGCGGCCCGATTCCGCTGGCGGTCTGCAGAAGCTCGAAAACGTTCCGCTCATCGTCGGTCATGAAGCCGAAGAGGGTAAGCGAGTCCTCCCGGACGACCAGCGAGGTCGCGACCCGGGCCGGATCCCCGGGCCGCAGAGCCGCGAGGGTGTCCGGAGTGCACTGCACGCGCAGCCCGACCCCGCCGACCTCGATGACCGCTCCGTCCGGGCTGACCCCGGCCACGGTCCCGTTCAGGTGCGAGATCACGTTTCGCCTCCGCTCACGCGCCGCATGTTCGTCTGTTCGGGCCCCGTGTCTGTAAGCACCGTGTCTTTAAGCGCTCTGTCTTTAAGCACTGTGTCATCGAGCACGGTGTCATTAAGCACGGGGCCGGCGGTCGCGGTGGTCGGCTGTCTCACCCTGATCGCGGGCGCACGCCACAGATGACAGATGGCCAGCGCGAGGGCGTCGGCGGTATCCGCCGGGCGCGGCCGCTCGGTCATTCGCAGCAGCCGCATGACCATCGCTGTCACCTGGTCCTTGTCCGCCCGGCCGTTTCCGGTCACGGCAGCCTTGACCTCGCTTGGCGTGTGCAACGCCACGGGCAGACCGCGGCGCGCGGCGCAGACGATCGCGACCGCTCCCGCCTGCGCGGTGCCCATCACGGTCCGCACATTGTGCTGGCTGAACACGCGTTCCACGGCTACCGCGTCCGGCCGGTACTCGGTCAGCCAGCGCTCGATCTCCTCCTCGATCGCCAGCAGCCGGTCCGCGACGTCCTCGTCCGCGCCAGTGCGGACGAGGCCGGCCGCGATGAGGGCCGGGGGCCGGCCGGGCAGGCCCTCCACGACGCCTAGCCCGCACCTGGTCAAGCCGGGGTCCACCCCGAGCACGCGGGCGCGGGCCGGGCCAGTGCTCGCCGGACCAAACTGCCGGGGCCCAGCGTGCAGCGCCACAACGCCCACCATCCGATCCATCCGCCCGCGAACACCTGTTCGCCACCCTACCGCGCTCGCCTCCGGAAGCGGGCTTATCCGGGCCGCGTGTCCTTCGAACGTGCCAAACCCAGGGAGAAAGGGGCGGGACAGCCGGGACCCCGGGCCGGTTCAGTCTTTGCGGGCGACCCCGGCCCACAGGACGCTCGGGGTCGTCGTGTCGGCGGGCGAGTCGGGGCGCCACTCGTGAGCAAGCACAACGCCGGGGTCCAGCAGGGTCAGGCCGCCAAACAAACCGGCGACCTGTGCGCGGCTCCGCGCGGTGAACTGCTGGGCCATCGAGTCGCTCAGCTGGCGGCCTATCTCCGCCATCGCCTCCTGCTGCACGTCGCTCGCCGGGTGCGAGACCACCAGGTGGCTGCCGGCCGGGACGGCCGTCATGAAACTGTGCACGATCCCGCTCGGGTCTTCCTCGTCGCGGAGCGTGTGCAGTACCGCGAGCA
>Ga0123355_10000732_pt1 | contig 44692 bp, 26 predicted proteins | sample TergutEmb28metaG_3_FD_89872 | JGI IMG/M metagenome (GOLD analysis project Ga0123355, IMG submission 89872) | Embiratermes neotenicus P1 segment gut microbial communities from Petit-Saut dam, French Guiana - Emb289 P1 | ecosystem: Host-associated > Arthropoda: Insects > Digestive system > Gut ...
CATTCTGTATAAAACTTGCTCGTGCTTTAAATGTGGCACAGTCTGTATAATATCTGCTCGTGCTTTAAATGTGGCACATTCTGTATAAAACTTGCTCGTGCTTTAAACGTGGCACAGTCTGTATAATATCTGCTCGTTCTTTAAATGTGGCACATTCTGTATAAAACTTGCTCGTGCTTTAAATGTTGCACATTCTGCATAAAACTTGCTCGTGCTTTAAATGTGGCATATTCTGTATAAAACTTGCTTGTGCTTTAAATGTGGCACAGTCTGTATAAAACCTGCTCGTGCTTTAAATGTGGCACATTCTGCACTACATTTGCTCGTGCTTTAAATCTCGTGCGCACACGCACACACACACACACATATATTTATATATATATATGTGTGTGTGTGCGTGTGTGTGCGTGTATCCAGTAATTGGACTAACTCCTCTTTATCATTTTACAAATGTATTTCATTCAGTATATTACAATAGCCATTTATAAAATAATACATTTTTTTCTATTTTTTAAACGTTTGATGAGGCGACTGAAACGTTGATTCGTTCATGTGAATACCATTCAAATACCCACCGCTGTAAGTAACAACGATCGATGCAATATTCATATATGTTTGAAGCCGATTAGAATTTACCACGCTGAAAAACGATTAACCGTATCAAAAGGACATGGATATACAATTACTTGAAAAAGAAAAAATCATCAAAAGCAGTGTTCCGTTCGTTTTATTTTCTTATATATTTTTTAGCAAAAGCTTCTTACAGAGATAATCATTTATTCATATTTCTTGCTTGTGATATTACGAAGTGTAAACGATAAGAACACTCACTTTCAAGGAGGACAATAATGCTTTAAGTGACTACTTTCGGTCGTCTTCAAAAACGACTGTCAACATCACACCTAACTCTGAACCTGTTCCATATTTGCCGGAAGAGAGCGGGTCAAATTTCCTCCAAAAATCAAATCAGTCAAATTATCTTTGTAGGATCAAAACTTTTAATCGATTCTCGAAATGTGTAAAAATCAATATCTCTCTTTTCAATACAAACCCTTTTGTGCCAAAAGTCTATAATGAAGTTAAGGAACGAAGTCCTCGGTATGATGTGCAGGATGACAGTCGGGGGTTCCCACTGTCTTTGTCCTTCAGACTGCTCCGGTTTACATCCATCAACTCAAACCGCCTGTCTGTAGTAGGTTTTCAGGTGAGACATCCCCTTTGTTTTTCCAATAATTAACAGAATGTATATAATTGTATAGCTCAACACATCATTTATTATATAAATATAATTAAAAGATAATTACAGGATCATAGCAGCGATACGTTTCGATTTTTTATAAAGCCATGTTCAGGCTGTAACTTAAATGGGCTTATATATACAATTTGAAATATCTTAAATTACGAGATCTCATTTAAGTTATAGCCTGACTATATTTTTTATGAAAAACCGAAACATGTCGCTGCTATGATCTTGTAATTGTCTTTTAATTATATTTATACAATATAGTTTGTGTTACACTATAAAATTATACACATTCTCTTAACAATAATAAGTTATCACTAAAAATATTTATGTGAGCAGAATAACTAAACGAACAGACAGAAATATACAAATGCGCTAGAAAGGGAAAGTTAACGGCTTGAAAGAGACTTTTAGGTGGCCGTGGCCGATCTATGGGTATTATTTCCGAGGCTTCAATATAGCAACGATTCCCAAGACCTCGTGTGTGACATTTATTGTCCAGTAGCTGATATTACAATCAGCAGTATACTTTGTCATAAAAGAACAAATTACAATCATTTAATTCCGCACAAGAATAGAAGCTATTACTAAAGATATGTAGGTAATGTAAGGGAAATGATCATGTAAAACCATACTCGGTATAGTTTTTCGTCTTGTCGGAGAGGTGTAATGGCCTGGAACGCTTACACACTGCTCTTGAGGGTCTGAAAGCGTTTTGGAGCATTGAGATGGTCGCGTTGCAGTCATTGTGCTGTGTCCCTACGATACTTGCGATTGGCTGATTCCTTTCTCCCCAGAGAAGCTTCTACCACAATACTTATACGGCTCTTGCTTTGATCACCTCAATAAAATTAATGTCTACGGTACGTTTAGGCCTACCAGATGTGTGGTGGATCCAAACTTTTCCTGTTATTGCTGACTTGGTATATTCCGCAAGGCCTAATGTCTGATAAAATAATAATAATAATAATAATAATAACAAAGCAGAAATGAAAGTGAATAATAATAATAATAATAATAATAATAATAACAACGCAGAAACTGAAAGTGAAATAGTGGCAGCACAAGACCAGGCACTACAAACAGAATATTATGCGACAAAAATATTGAACAGAGAGACAAATAGTAAGTGCAGACTTTGCCAACAATTTGACGAGACAATAGACCACATAATATCAGCATGCCCAATACTGGCAAAAGAACAGTACATAAGAAGACATGATAGAGTGTGTGCACAACTACACTTCAACATATGCAAGGAAACAGGGGTACAATTGGACAAAAAACACTAGTATGAAAATGTGCCAAAATCATTAGAAACAAGTCAAGGAGTTAACCATATTGTGGAATCAACAAGTACAAACTGTCGGAACTATCCCCAACAACAAACCAGACATTATAGTCCGTGATAATGAAAAGGGAACATGTGTGTTAATAGACGTTGCAATCTCAGGAGACAGAAATGTGATTAAAAAGGTAGCTGAGAAGATTCTAAAATATAAAGATCTTACAATAGAAATACAGCGCATGTGGAATGTAAAAACAAAGGTGATACCAGTAATAATAGGGGCGACTGGGACTATTTCAAAGTCATTTAGAAAATACGTAACATACCAGGAAAACATGAAGTCAAGGAACTCCATAAAACAGCCATATTGGGCACTGAACACGTACTTCGGAAAGTGCGTATGTAAAAGTACAATAGATTCAACACTGGAACTAATGATATAAGCACCATGAATAGTAACAACAGATTAGTTACAACCCTATATCCCCAAGGGACATAGTTTGTCTCAGGAATGTACGTATAAATATCCTGCATAAAGGAGATGATGATAATAATAATAAAAATACTAATACGCAGAAAATAATGAATGTGAATTCGCATAGTACACAGCCAAACATGGATAGCATGTTTCCTCCAGGTACTTGACATAGAACTACGCGACCCTACAGACTTTCGGTATAGGAAGAACACCAGTATGTACTTCTCAGGTATTAAGGACCCTAATAATGTTACTGGAGGATGACATTACTGCAATCGCAAAGGCGATACCACCTACCTGATCACATCTAACGCTATGCCACTGAACGAACTGCTGTAGCTGGATAAAACCTCACCCTAGAACAGGCCATCAAGGCACAGATGGGGAGTATAGATATAGGTATACCCTTCCTTTAACCTCGGCCCTAGATGGGGGTGGGTGTTCAGCGCCACGCCTCGGCCGCTTTACCCCGGGGAAAAAAACCCGGTAAACATTGTACAGGAGATTGTGTGGGTCCTGGAATCGGCCTGGGTTGGTGTGGAATATTTCGTCCCACCACGATTCGACCCCCAGACTGTCCAGCCTGAATGAGTCGATACACCGACTGAGCCATTCTGGCCCTTGTTGCAACCGGTATGCTGTAGAATTGTATTCGGGAGACACCTGGTTCGCCTCTCAGCCCGATCATTGGCTATCGTGTCTGAAGTGCTTCCGGTTCTTCTCCAGTCGTTTGAGGTACATTCCAGGATTATACCTCAAAAAGCCCACAAGAACTTCCTTCCAACCCCTTTGTAATTCAGTGTTCATAAATTATCCCATAAGTTGACGCTACACCATGAGTTACAAAGAGCATACTAAAATAAATTACAAATATTAAACACTAAGGCACTCCATGATACGCTGCGTCACATGCAGTTTACTTTACCTCCCCAAAACACATTATCGATATGTACTTGAATTCCATTTCACCTTACACCAATCTGCGTCAACCCATCCCACACCGATGACATAACGACGCATTTCGTGACTGTCAAACATATTCCACATGGCGTAGGGTGCGCGTGCACTCAGTAGAATGCCACATCAAGATGACCCAGACGATTCGACTTCCCAGGCTTGGGATCCAAAGCCTGTGGATGCTTAGATACATCTGAACGCAATATGACCTGAGTCAACAGACTTCCATATCATCGGCATTCTATTCCCGGTTGGCTTCCTATCACAACACGTTGTATCAAAGAGGGTAACCTCCATCACGTTTCATTGGTTGCGTCGCATCGTTGTTGTGTGGGCGTGTGTTTGAAAATAGCTTCAGAACCAATACATAGTAAGAATGAGACAGAAATACGTTGAGCGAATAAATAAATAAATAATGATGCTGAAAGTTGAAAGTTGAAAGAGAGAAAACCAATTAGCGAGAAGAAAGATATATAACAGTGACGACAATTATCTTTTGATGCTGTGACATGATGGATGGCACCGTACGGTTTGGTACTCTTACACTTATCAGCACTTCACGATATATCCCACCTGACCCTTCAGAATGTAATTTCTAACATAAACAAAATTTTAGAAGACAGTGGACATTTTAAGTCTACAATTAAAGAGATGCATATATATTACAGGCACGCCACTAGTAGTTACTCCCTCGTCCAGCCTACACAATCTCCACGCCTACTCGTGGTCTTCACATAGCACGTATGGTCCTATTCTACACCAAATCTGCATGCTATACAGCTTATGCCTCCATCTAACTTGAAGGGTCAGAAAAGGTGACTGGGGCTTGTCTCGTGGATGGACACTAAAGCCGGTCTGCACGCATTCTATAAGGGCAAAGAATATTCTGCCACTGAAGACAGGCAAATCCCGATTCCTCAGTCGTGCAGTCTATACTGTATACACTGTAACTGCTGAGCTATCCAAGACTGTGTACGGTATAACGGCATAATATACTCCTGTTTTTAGACGTTTATGTGCACTTTTTAAAGTGTATTATGGGGAACGGTCTGTAAAGCTATGCGCGACAGGTTGCGAAGGCCTTACTATTTGAGTAGGGTTGATCATGTTCGGAAAATTAGGGACAGGAAGCAAAGAACGGATATCGGGAAGTATTCCTTTGTAAATAGGACCATTAAAAACCGGAACCAACTACCTGCAGAAGCGTTAGGGGCTTTCCCTTTGAAACAAAAAATTTTTAGGTACAGAGTTAGGAAAGCGATTATAAACGGTTTGAAGCGAGAGGAATAGAAATGTGGCGAATCGTCTATACGTGCAGTGAAGTGAAATGCGGTGAAGTGTAGTGATGTGAGTGTAATGGAGCAGTAGGAAATCTAAATGGGGTTAAGCCAAACGAGAGGATAGTGAATTGTAGTTGTGTGAAGTTTAAATTAGAGCAACTGAAGTGTCGACAAGTGAAGTGAAGTGGAGTGAAGTGTAGTTGGGCGAGGTGTAGTGAAGTGGAATGAAGGTCTTAGTTAACAGGGTGTCTATCATTATTAGAAGATATATAGATCTATGAACTTTGCTGCTATATGGCTTTATCCATTATCACATTCTTTCATATTCTTTTGGTTCCATTTTTTATAATTGTACATATCGTTGTATGTTTTGTATGCTTCTGTTTCATTTCGTAAATTATGTAATTTTATTGTTATGTTTAGTTGTTCTTATTGTTATGCGTGTTCTGTTCTGTGTGTTCTGTTTCATTTTGTTATTATGTGTATTGTTTGTGTACAAATGTGTACTGTACTACTGCCATCGGGTGTCAACCCAGCTGCAGTTAACAAAACATATCAAATTGTGAAAAGCAACAATTAGCCTCGTCATGTCTGTCGGTCTATCCATCCGCATGCAACAACTCGGCCCCCACTGAACCGACTCTGATGAAATTAGATATCTGAGTATTTTTCGAAAATCTGTTGAGAAAACTCGAGTTTCGTTAAAATCTGACAAGAATAACGGGTACTTGACATGAAGACCAATGTATGTTTTTTATCGTATCTCGCACAGTTCTTCTTAGAATGAGAAATGTTTCAGACAAGCGGTGTAGTGAAAACAAAACACATACTTTATATTCAATAATCGTGCCGTTTATGAGATAAAGTGAAAAAATATTGTACAGCTGAGCAGGCCACTGATGAAAATATGGCTCATGTGCATTGTATGCTGGGTAACTAAGGCTACAGACACACATTCAGAATGTGTAATACTTACTGCTTTTCCACTACAAACAATGGTTGCACGAATGTGCCACAGTGTTGCTTCATACGTATATTGCCAGCCTTTCTTCGTTGATACTGGCAATGAAATTGTCTGAATACTGCACAACCTTTACTGTGTCAGAGCGTCGAGTATGGAAAGCCGAAGATGCAAATAACTTATATGTGTAATAATAATAATAATGTATTACTAAATTTAAGAATTCCTAAGAAAAATCACCATTTTCGACTATTGTCTTATAATTATGGCAGCGGAGACCTAGTTACTAGAAAATCGGTTAAAGGAGATTCCACTGTGTTTGTGTATGTGTATATGTGTGTATATGTGTGTGGGTCTGTACATGTGTGTTGTGTTTTGTGTGTGTGTGTGTGTGTGTGTGTATGTGTGTGTGTGTGTGTGTGTGTGTGAGGACGTTGTATCACGAACACGAGCTCTGTTGGAACAAAATACCAGAGAAAATATTTAAGAAAAGCATACCGTTAATGATACGAAATAAAGTCTACAAAACTGTAACAACGTAATTCGACACGCGCCTAAAATGATAGAGTAAAACCAAGCAAAACAATGGCAGCAAGAGATATTCATATATTTGTTGCAGTTAAAAGGTATGTAAAAGGGAAGCACGAAACGACAACCACAACTCAATCTATATCAGATTTATTGCTTGCTACATATTTCGGCTCTAATGAAAAGCCACCATCAGGCAATCAAAAATATGTAAAGAAAGACAGTTAAATATATTCTACTAAATGATATTTTTTCATACAGCTGAAGTCACATATTTTCAAAATTTGGATTTGTGTAAAACCAAACTTGACAAAAGTCAAGAATTGAACATTAAATATTAAAATATAAAAAATCAGTATTTTATTACAATTTTACTGTTGTTTTATAGTACTTCAGGCGTGAAAGGAAAGTTCTTCAATATTAAAATAAACTTTGCAAGTTACACTTTACCTTACCTTTTTTTTTAACTTTGACTGGCCCTAGAGGTGTACGGTAGACTATACTACATAGGTTTTCGGCCTTGTTTTTCTTTCCTTCTATCTCATTTTGGCAATTAGTGATAGTATGTCGATGATATCTTCATAATATAATTAAACAAATCGACTAGATCTTAGCAGAATGTGGAGGCTACCTTTCACTTCAACTTTTATTAACTACTGTGAGATGTCCTACTGCAATTTTTGTGTAGTTTAAGATTTCAGCTTTCTTAAAAAAAAAAGGATTGTTTTAATGTGTTAATTTGTCTTTTTTTGTATTTTAATTGCCTGATTATGGCTATTCATTAAAGCCGGAACATGTAGCAAACAATAAAAGTGATACATATATAGGTGTGTTTGACGGTCGTACTTCCCTTGCACTCTTCGTGTATCACAAATAAATGCCATTGATAAATATACAACTTTTGTCGTCACACAATCTGATCCCCCTCTCTGTTTGCGAAGTACTTAACTTCTAGGTCCTTAACGTGTTCTAATTCCATGGTGCACAATGCTGAATACTGAAACTGAAGTAATTCTCTACCTGTTTCAGGACCAGACACGTGAACCACATCACTGGGCCCTAATGTCTGCCATTAATCTTCATGGCACGATTACACAAGATTCCACATCACAGGTTGTTACAGGTTATGTTTATTTGTCAAAGTACAACCGAAATGTGTGTATAATCTGTCTTTAACTGACATATTATTTGGCTGATATTCTGATGAGGAACAAAAGCAACTTGGAGGAGAAATGTTTTACAAAACGGAATTGCATCTCTTCGCCTGTCACCTTTCGCACAATGTTCCTGACCAGCTGTTTGGAACAATTTAAGTCACTGGTCAGATCATAGTGGATCATGTCTTATATCTAGAAGTCAGTTGTCTTCGTCCAAGCTCAATCTGACTGGTGTTAGAAAATGTGAGTAAATTACATCGAAAAATTTCCAAGCACTCCCTTCCTTTCGTCTCCTTATTTTACGAATACAACCGAGTTCTAAACTAAAGTCTGTACCAATTATACATTTTCTTTGGAAGCCGATCTGCAACGAACCCAGTCAAAAATTACAGATCCCAATAATTAATTACGTGTCGGTTCCCTTCGATTCGTACTATTGTGCGCTGGGTCTGAAAAAATTTCGCATTTCTTATACACGTTTCAGTAATGTCATATGTTGTAAATTCACCACAAGCAACTGAAAGCTTCTCTAAAAGTGTTCGTTCTGACTGTACCTCGTGGATATGAATCAAGATTTATATCATGAAACAATTTAAAAAAAAAACAAGATCAACACATAATTCTCCTAGTTCTATTCTGTTCCGTCTGACGTAGTGCGTTCCGGTATCTAAACAGCAATGTCAATAAAATTTAATGGCCAGAACTACAGAGTTAGAAGTTTTGTTTCCGGACCTTAATTAATCGTAAATATGTTGAAAATCTGTCCTAAAATTTGTTAGCAGTAACTGGCTGTTTGGAAGAGAGGCCTCACTGAAAAATTTACAGTTGTTTGGGCAATCACTAAATTCCCGGCCCGTTATAGACATTATCGTGTTCAAAGTTTCCCGTCACTGGACATATCCAATTAATTATTTTGGACAGGGTCTTCCTTCGGAAACTAACATCTGAACATGTATCGAATACCTCTTCAATATTCCAACCAAATGCACATGAAATATTAAATACATATTCATGTATATTTGGCTGGAATATTGAAGAGATGTTCGACGTAAAGAATGCACGGAATGGTAGACTTTAAAATAGCTGTACATGTAGTGTTTTATGTCCCTTCTAGACTAACACAGTGTATATCATGTGACAGCACGCAAGACCGTTAGCTCTCCGTCGAAACAATCCCTTGGTGACCGCTAATTCAATACATACGCAGCTGTCGTATATGTCTTAATTAGGGGTGCACAAATTCTGGGCGCCTGGTCACCCGGGCAAATAATTATTTTGCGGTGACGCTTAATATCTGTGGGTCCTCAGTGCTGACTTCGTACATTTCCCCATTGTAGCGCCTAATATTTTGAGTTGGCTTCTGTGTTTGGAAAATTTGTACACCACAAGTATTGGGTTACTTTCCTATACCCGCAATAAGTTGACGCGCCAAGCTATGGTTACGAGAGACCAAGCAATGATCACTGCCACGCGAATTGATATTCCCCTGCAAAAAAGTTTTCACTTTAAATACCTGACTTTCGAAAGCAGACATGGCAACAAACATCACATTAACTATACAGAAATATGTTTAACAGCCTATTTCATCCTGTAGATTTATTTCATGTCTCTATTATCTCCCACCACATAGGTTGCCGGTCTAATACCTCACTCACTCTACTGTTTTTAACACAATAAAAGAATTCCCTCCTACTGAAACAAATGCCGAATTTTCAGGCTGAACAATGTACAAAGGCCCAGACGCAAATCCGACGCGCATATTTGTCTTTATTTTCGTCAGTTCCTGAATGGTTCCTCAAAATAAATCACGAGAATTCTCGTCCAAATCATTTCCAAATCGTTATTCCTTAAATTCGAAATAAGCAGCTGGAAAAACGTCGTCAAATAAGAAATAATATTTTTTTAAATAGTCTCGTATTAACTACTTTAACAGTTTACTACGGATAAGTCACGCACTTTGCAGTACGAGTTGAGAAATGCAAGAAACAGGGCTACTGCAGGTGATGTTTTAAATCTAGAACTTAAATTTATCACCAAATCATTTAAACTCCAATACAAAATTATTGGCAATACATAACTCCTATTTTTGGTTATTAAGTCAGTCGTGTTACGTAACATTAATATATATCCCTGCTCAAATTATTACCGTGTTTTACCTAAACAGAAGCTTAAAAGCTGTTGGTCTACGTCACACGGTAACTGAGCCCCAACACAGGTTTTTCTATTTTATAGTGATTTACTTTACAAGTATTAATGTCCAGTGACGGAGATGTTATTAGGGTAAAAGCTTCCGACACTGTTGAGTGTCGTTTAATTAGTAATCCTAATGCGGATATAAATGTCGTTTATATACGGCTTAAAATTAAATACCAAATATAGTTGTTGTATAAACGAGTCAGGGTTTCTAAACACGCATAGAAAACAATTTATCCCATTATCAGTGAGAAACCAGATGGAATGTTTTCACCATTTATACATGTCAATGATATTTGGGAATTTGTTTTTTTTAATTAAATTGATTTCGAAGAGAATGTGTTAGATTATTGTAAATCAGTCTATTGATATAACTATCAAGCAAACTAGACAATATAAGACAACATATCTGACATAAATAACGATTATTATTTAAATTCTTCAATTACAAATTAATTTGTAATATGCTGTACATTTCATGGCCCATGAGTAGAAATATTTTTTTTTACTCGAGGTAATATCAATGATCATCAATTTAAGATTATCTTGTTCTATACAATTTTATGTAAAGCATAATTTATCGTAACCTTAAATACTCTTTCTTCTTTACAATGTAAAAACACAGCGAAAGATGATGTTTTATGTATGTATGTATGTATGTATGTATATATATATATATATATACACAAATGTATATGTAGATGGTTCTGATTAAGGTATGATTTAATATGTATCCAGTATGTGTCTGTGTGTGTGTGTATTTTTGTACTTATGCGTGAAATACTCTCATAAACCTGAGCATGTTGCTGCGCAGTGTTGTTCAAGCTGATTGTTTGAATGTTATTCCATAAATTATAAAGGACGCATTCCCCAAAGTCGGTTGAGATTATAAAACACAATACTTTCTTGTAACCAAAACACCAGAGTAACCGTATCACTAAAGTCTATGAATATCAAATTCCGCCGTTTCTTTTCACGTATCTGACTTCAATGAAGCAACGGCAATTTTTCTGCTTTGAGATTAGAAGAACTTGTAATACTGTTGTAACCAACAGCAAGTGTAATTAAATATATACTGTAAAAGCCAGTCAGATCGCAAACACTTAGTGACTTCCAATAGTATAACCAGGTACGGCGTTTTGTCAATTACATTTCTTGCAGTTGTAATCACAGTGTAGCAAACGACTACAATAAAGTTGAGGCACAGTAAATACATCTCCTCCTGTATGGGTATGAAACTTGGTAGAACACCTGACTTAAAATGGTTGCTTGTCTCAATTATGTCCAAAAGTTCGTTTTTAGAATTATCCTTTTAAGCATACTGGAGTACATTACAACGAACTGTGTGGTTTATGTGCTCGATTAGAAAGTGTAAAGACCTTCATAACTCAAAAAAGTTTTATACAGTGAAGGCTTTATATAAACAAAAGACTTAAGTAGATTGAAGGGTTTTGTTGAAAAGAATTTCGTGTAAATATAGACTTATTAATAAGGTAATATTCCGAATGCTTATGTTTATAATTAGTGTGAACAAACACATTAATATTCCGAGGTATAATATATATGTAGACATTTAATAAAGAACTAATTGTAGTTCATTACAGATGTTATACTGCGCGCAGTATATTTCGAATACATTACAAATGGAAGAGCATGACACAATCTTTCACCTTACACAGCCCTATTCTAAGTCGCATTACACCGTCGTACGATCTGTCTCCTCTTTTATAATAAATTCGTAACAATAACACTGCGCACAAACGCCCTGTGAAAATTGATTATTTTTTTATATTCCTTTAATGGATATTTTTCACTTTGCAACAGATTTTTACCTTAACAAGGAAGTTAACATTCTAAAATTAAAATCTCCCTGCCGCATTCTGAAATATTATACGAGTTGTCTGATATAGTAAGAATTCAGGCAACACGAATACCGGTACAGAAAGCCGATATCTGAATGAAAATATCACATTTTCATATTTAAGAAGATACCAACTCTTGCTTTCAAAGAGACAGTTGTAATTATCGGAACTGCGCAGTATATACGCTTTACACGTGTTTGTTGGAGTTGAAATTCTTGCAGCAATTTACTGTCCATAATAGGCACTTCTAATAGTTCAGCGGTACACAAGGTACTTCCTACTGACTCTTTTATTCTCTACGGACAGATGTAGCCCCCAAGATGGACTTCAAGCCATCTGTCTTTGTTCCGCAAACACTCTACCTTTTAGTCCAGAGAGGAAGTACCTTTCGTGTATTTTATAAACTATTTACCAATAAGTTTTGACTAACTCGTCCTGCGCATATTAAAATCATAGATTTATAGCAATTTGATAATAATACCTGAAAAACAAATCTGCGTGCTTTAAAGTTCTATGTATTAACCACACTTTATATACGGCCCTACTTATGTATTTAATATTCTTCAAGTGTTTATCAAAATGTGTAACTGATATACTATGTTCTCAATTCAATTCATTGTGCAGTTTCCATACGAATGACATTAATGTGTCTTCGTATCAAAACGTACTGTAACGTAAAAAGCGCCAGTAGTTGCAATACGAAAGACAGGGGGAGACTTTAAAAGGGTGTATATGTACTGAGGACGAATAAGTAGTAATCTAGCCAAAGTGCTACACTGGTGATATGTGATTTACTGATAAACGTTATGAAGGTACATAATACTTAACACCAACATGTTGTACAATAGTCATATATGTTAATTATTGCTTCGACATGCTTCGACCTGAGCTGTTTTTCATCTTCAGGGAGATCACCAAGTTTTTCGACTTCTGCTGCTTATGCGTCAAATTATGTGGCAGAGATTATACATGTATAATTAAGATTATAATTAAAACTGAAATATTAAAACCTGAAAATCAGTTTATGTTTTAATCTCAATTATAAATTTAATCATACATGTACAATCTCTGCCACATAATTTGACGCCTAAGCTGTACACGTTGAAAAACTTACGAGCTCCTTGAAAATGGCCAACTCAGGCCAAAGCATGTCAGAGCAATAATTAACAAATTGAAACTTTGTCAACAATTTTGTGTTAAATATTATGTATGTATTTTAGTTGAGGGGAAAATGTACAGTATTCAGTTTTGAGTGTAGTAAAATGTGTGACAATTACAGTTAATGTGTCATGGAAATGTAATATATGTTATAATACAGAAAGCCGAATTAAACGTTCTATATAGAAGACAATATTAAAATTGGATGTACATAAAAAAATTATACCATAAATTTTATTCAATATTTTGTGTTATTGTTTCTAGCCTGAACGTAATATAAATCAGTTAAAAGACTGCCAATTAAAACGGAACTGATAAGAATTTATATAAAATCGGCTCCAAAAGAAATTTTCTAACTATCAAAGTCTTCATTTTCTGTCAGGTTACATTCGGGAACCAAACTATTCAAGTACATCCTTGATTGCAGCAATAGATGTTTCAAAATTTTTACTAAGGTTCCTTGGCTTCTGATATCCAAATTCGGGTCCAGTGGGTTTTGAGGCATCAAGAGTTTAGAGACACAAAATGAAGTGGGTCTCTCACAACCCTTGAAGATGAAGGCGTTAATTTTGTTCTAAAATTCGCAAAACATTAAACAAAAAAACGCAGCGACACATCTCAGGAGATCTGAACCATCAACAAAAACGCTGCGGAAAACTAAAATCTCCCCTACCAAATACATGTTAATATGGATTCTGCTTCAGTGGCTTGTATTGTGCCATTTCGCAGAAAATTGCTGTCTCCATCTCCGTTACATTGGTTCTCTGAAAAGTTCGGAATTACAGCCTACATCTGCTCTGTTCGTCACCTGGCAACAGGATCCACATTAGCACTGAACCAACAAGAAATTATAATATATTTTCTAAATATCCTCGAGGAAGTTCAATCCTATTGTCTTTTAGCGTCAGTAGTAGTTTTGTACAAGTGTATATTCTAATTTAATAAAAGCCATCCCGTTGTGTTGTGATAATAAAGCGACGGTATATTCTAATGTTATATATATACTATACATACTATGTACATAAATTACTGTAAGTACAGTACCGAAAGGCGAACATTATGTTACAACTGCAATATGTAATACATTTAAGTATCATACAAGGTGGCCTGCTCAGTCACAATCTGTAATCAAATCATGTGACATCAAATTTGTATCTGTTAACCAATCCTGTACCCTGAGCCACCTAGAGTACCAGACATTAGAAAAAAAAATTGTATATGTAGAACTTATGGCTGCGTTTAGAAGTAATATAAGGCTTGTATTTTAATTTCCAATTAAAAGTGGCAAAACTGTGTGCTCAAACGAGTGCCTCTTCTAAGTGTACTGCAAAATAAGGTTAATCTGTAGTGTTCAATGTGTATTAAAATATGGTCATTGTGTCTAATATTTAGTGTTAGTGTTGTAATCACGGACATGTCTAGATTTGTATAAGAAGAGAGACACACGAATGGTTAAAAAATGCTGTGGTGTAGTGTTAAAAATTTTAAAAGTAATACATGCTCTTATTTATAGAGTAAAGTGCCAACATAACACGTGGATTCAGTCACGTGAGTATGTTATCAGTGTTGTGGTTTTGGAGTTGAAAGAGCAAAGAGTTATGTCCGATACATTTAATTACAAAATCATTATATGTTCGAAACACATTCACAATGAGCCACAACATAAGCCTCAGCCCATATATACGCATATTACGTAGCAGCATTAATCATGTGCTTGACCAATCAGAATAACTGTATCTCTGAGCCCCCGACTAATTTCTGATTGGTTGCCAAGTTCACATGATGTTATAATTTTGGTTCTGAAATGTTAATAGGACCAAACACACAAAAGGATTTCGGAGAAGTGTTAGAACAATTCAAAGCCTACTTTCCCATTACACAGACTTCTAAATCTACATTTCTATTGTTATTGCTGCTTTTAGTTTATTTTATTTTTATGATTTTTTTATTTAACCTTTTGACGCCTAACGACGGTTATAGTGGTCGTACCGCACCGCTAACCTCTAAAGGTTGCATTTTTATATTAATTCAACAAATATAGGTAATGAATATTTTAAACACGGTATATACTCTCCGTTTTTTTCTCTTCAAAATGCAGTTTGTTTCATAATTCTAACGTATTTGGTTCCTGTATTATTCACATTTTATATACAGGATGTGCTAAAATTAAAAAAATAATTCCGGCGCCAAAAGGTTAAGTACAAATTATCTCTACGTTAAATGTGCTGGATATAATCTTACGGAGTTGTGTTAAGATTTACTACTGACAAACTGATATCCAGTTCTCCTTATGCACTATTTCAGTACCAACTTTCACTTGCCCAGCTTCAGTGGACCAATAGCCATCGCCATCAGACAGATAGATCCAGCAAATCTTCGCGACAACCAAAATGTTGTTTTGCATTTTACAAAATTCAGAGTAACATATTTTACTAAGGTCTGTTACTGTGCGTAATTTCAGGAGCTAAAAGTGTCACTCCCGCTTCACAATTTCGCTCGCCCGCCATGTTGTTGTTATTGGCAGTAGGAAATTTAAATATCAAGGTAACGGGGCGTCCACTTGTGATATAATGTTGCGTGGATACAATTTGTTGGGTTTCCAAGGCGGATGCTGCTCAAATGGCGGTGTTTTGGGCTATACATCTTGTTGGTTTTGGGTTATACATCTTGTTGGTTTTGGGCTACATATGTTGTTGGTTTTGGGCTACACATCTTGTTGGTTTTGGGCTACACATCTTGTTGGTTTTGGGTTATACATCTTGTTGGTTTTGGGTTATACATCTTCTTGGTTTTGGGCTATACATCTTCTTGGTTTTGGGCTATACATCTTGTTGGTTTTGGGCTACACATCTTGTTGGTTTTGGGCTATATATCCTGTTGGTTTTGGGCTATATATCTTGTTGATTTTGGGCTACACATCTTGTTGGTTTTGGGCTACACATCTTGTTGGTTTTAGGCTACACATCTTGTTTGTTTTGGGCTATACATCTTCTTGGTTTTGGGCTATACATCTTCTTGGTTTTGGACTATATATCTTGTTGGTTTTGGGCTACACATCTTGTTGGTTTTGGGCTATACATCCTGTTGGTTTTGGGCTATACGTCTTGTCGGTTTTGGGCTATACATCTTGTTGGTTTTGGGTTATACATCTTTTTCGTTTTGGGTTATACATCTTGTTGGTTTTGGGCCATACATCTTGTTGGTTTTGGGTTATACATCTTGTTGGTTTTGGGCTATACATCTTGTTGGTTTTGGGCTATACATATTGTTGGTTTAAAGTTAAATACGATTATCTCTATCTTTAGAATATCGGTTAAATGGCTCAAAAGTCGAAGTGAGGGAGACACAGGATCCTTTTGATTTTTAGGAAGAAAAGTGGGTTATAAATTGTGAAAAAGTTCGTAGTGATTCTGCTGACTGTGTATTTGCGCAAAGTCAAATTATCTTAACACTGATAGAAATGTTATATTGTCGACAGCTGTGTCTCGTCGGGTGCAAAATATTATTATACTAAATGAAATGCCTTTTTGTAAAAACTTGAATACAATAGCCAAATATTTATCTAAAGATAGCTTATCCAAGAACTTAACATGCATTCTGAACAATGGCCTCTATCGCATAGCACAACAGCAGTTACACTCGATCTACTTTTTCAATAACATCTCAGAACAAAAGCTGAAAGCGCTTCTCCACTTCATGAATGTTTCGCACTGTATATTGAAGTCTTTGTAAATAACCAGCTAATATATGTACTTGACATGTTCTATGATATTTACTAAGTATAATAAACCCCTTCACACCATTTTTCCATGGTTTGAGGTCAACATTTAAACCCAGCTCTGTAGGGTCATTATTTTATCTGATCAATATTGCTTCTTACTTCTAATTCAAATGTGCTTGTGAGTCGACCGCTGAGTTCCAGCGGTTTATCTGTTGAGCGACACCACAGAAAGAGACAAATTGTATTGGTCAGATAAAAAAATTGTTCCTATATAATATCTACCATATCGGTGACAAGAAGAGTAAAACATTAGTGATGGTGGTGGTTGTAGTAGTAGTAGTAGTAGTAGTAGTAGTAGTAGTAGTAGTAGTAGTAGTAGTAGTAGTAGTAGTAGTAGTAGTAGTAGCAGCAGTTGTATGAGGAGGAGGAGGAGGAAGAAGAGGAATAGTGAGGGTGGGTAGAAATAGTAGTAATTCCCTGCGCATAAACATTCTATATATATATACATAACCGTTTACTTGGTCAAAAAAACTCTTCCTCTCCCCCTTATGGACACTGGCTTCAGCCTGCAACACGGATACCACTCCAAACCAACTACACTGAAACTCCAACACACATCGAACCAAGAACATAACGACCAATGTGGTAATTCAGCAGCATAGTCGCAAGCTCCGGATGATGGATATATTAATGTCCGAAACATGTTGAGCACATAAGAAGTGAAATAAAATAGTAGGTGACATCAAGTTGATCTTTTATTCTTCAAATATTATTTTTATTTGGCAGGAAAAATGACAAAAAATTTAGGTTGTCATATAAACTAATTTATATCTATAAGAACATGACAGGTCAGTCTAAACCACAAGGAGTACTTCAATACAAACACAAGAAAACAGAGCAGATTTTATTAACATCTTTGCTCGATTTATTCCTGGTCATCACGTTAATTGACAAATACTGCCAATGGCAAAGCTACGGAATTTTTTGTATGTTTTGTTTTGTATTTTAAAGATCCGTCCGACACAAATGTGTAGCATTGATATTGTTTTAGAAAGCAACGAATCCTAATAACAATTCATAAAACATTTCGAAATTGTCATGTTTGTTTCAAAATCTCTCCACATCGCTCAACAAAACCCAATTACTGATTACTTGAGAAACATTACTTACATTATCTTAAATTCATTAACCATCTCTTCAAATAAATGTAAGGGTATTTATTACCCATATAACGGTGTTCAAAACAATCGCCCATCTCAATAGAATGAATACAATAATGACAGTTGTAAATAAAGCATAAGTACTCATGTCTTATAAATTTAAATTCTATTTTGTTCCGAAACTTAGGCCTAATCCACACGCGGTGGAACTTAAAATAAATAGCAAAACAAAAATTTCAGCTACTGAAGTTTTTAAATTTAATTGTGTTTCTAACATCCCGAAGCTTCTAAAATACTTAATTTTAATTTACATAAAGCGGAAGTGACTTAAGAAAATGTGTTATGAGATTTCTGGTCCATGAACGATGCTCCACGAAGGGTCTGGTGGATCGACATACGACAGAAAGCTCAACGTATAATTGGAAAATAGTGGCATTTTAAGGAATAAGACAATGTTATGGATTTACTCTTCAGTTCATTGGTACATATTATTTTATTTGTAATATTTTGGTATTCTGGGAGAAGAATGTATTTGTGATTAGTAGGAAAACAGTGTTCATGATTTGTTTACTAATATTTAAAAACGTTTGTGGCTCTGAATGTTCATAAAAATAACTGCTGAAGAATGAAGAAAGAAGAGGAACTCCAGAAACTTTTAACAAATTCCGAAGGAATTTATACACTTTATAGTCCCTGTTTCCCCAAAAACATTTTATTTTCAGTCCCATTCCACTCAAGTATAAATACGAGTATCTTTTCAACAAACTCCGTTCTTCTAATTTCAACCAAACTTGCATTTTATTCAGTAAGCTTAGAGAATACCCTGCTTACAATTCCTCTAAGTACAATTTATTAATAGGCACAGAGTTCAAAATATTTACAGTACAAATTCAAAAGGTTTTATTGCACAATAAATGTTTGCAGATTTATGAACATCAGTGTGCAAATTTTACTTATATCCTCTTTAACTTTAACGTCGTATTCTAAACTGATTAACAGTTCCTTGAAATGTTCAGCAGAAAATGGACTTTATAACAGAATACAATATTATGAAACGGGGAAACGTACTTGGTAGTGGAGGAAACCTTCCATTTTCAAAGTTCTCTTCGTCTTAGACCAAAGTTCTCTGCTTCAGAACTTGGGAACAGAGACGTTTAGAGGAAACAGAACATGTTGAATGTTCCTCAAACTGTTCAGTTCTACAAGGTTTACAATATATTGTAAACACACTGTGACGCTGCACTCCACATCAGATAGCACACAGAATAATTCATTACGTTCCTGCCTGCGAGACACCCATTCAGTGCGTGCTTCCGTTAATCCTCTTTCTAACAGTTTTAACCACTCCTAAAGTGACCACTTCAGAGGTTAATATGTTCTTTAAAACAGAAAGAACGACACATGAAGAACCTCGAATATTAAAAGTGTCCATAGATGGTGAGCATTGAAAAAATTTGCAAAGTGGTTATAAACGTATAAATTATTTCTAGCTGAATTAGAAGAATGGAGGGGAGCAATTAAAAGGGTAGGTATGCCACTGAACCAGCAGGAAAATATGTATTCGTGTTTTTTCGTAAGTGGACTGGTTTAAGCTGGCTGAGTCTCGGTGTATCTTGGCAGGCTTATACATATACTCGATAATGGACTGGTGGGTTCCAAAAGAGGTACAAGGGTGTACCTAGTAAATAAAGTTTCCTCTGTCACTAGTATTTCACAGAATTCTAAATAATTAGTTATACGCTTATAATTAATCCAATTCTATCAAAATTTCTTTGCGTGGCCACGGGATTTATTCTGAAACTTTCGTCATATTGTTACAAATATTTAGCTCTGAACATCATTAACATATCCCGTAACTAACGAAGTGAACTAAACTGAAACTCACTTACTGTCACTATGATAATTGAACTCCACACATTAACACAAATAACATCCCAGACCATCAATTGATATTATTTTGAGTCATTTCGATCCATGCATCATCTGTCTCCATAAGATCTAACTTCATATCACCTTAATTTCTCCTTGTCTCTCTTCCAAACTAACGTCTCGCAACATTTTTCCCAATCATATTTCTGCAGGTATGTTTGGTTGCCCTCACCAAATTCACATTTACAGCCCACAGAATTCTACTTCTTGTTACCATCCCAATAACGCTATTTGACCTAAAAATTCGATTCTGTAACATTCGTATCGTCGTTAAATGAAAAACTAAAATAAATTACAAAGTTATACAATATACCTCTCACTCCACAAATAAATTGGCATGTTAAATGCAATAAGAAAGAGACAACATGGACCGGCTGCACTTTACGGTATTTCGATATATCTTTCTGCACTATCGCCTGAAATATGAGATCATGGCAAGACTATCATTCATGATGAACTGGCTTCTTCAGCTGCCGGTGATCAATGAAGACGTATGACAGTAATGGTTTAGCCAGTGATGAATGGAGACTTGAAACCAGATACAGATGAGTGATGTATATCCTTCTCAAACAGTATCAATAGCGACATCTCGAGACCATTCCGAAAATGACAGCACTCAGGCAGCGTCTGTCAAAATTCTTAATCCCCTAAGCGGGAGCAGTAACTTATAAAATCCCGAAATATCCATCAGTGTTCTTAGAACTATATAGTAATGCAAATGCGTAGTACCATTAGAGCCGATTTACTTTGTGAATTTATTTCCACTTGTCACCGCAAACTCGCAGATCTGGAGTTCCTGTCCATCTGCCAACACATTAAGACCAACCAGTTACTGTAAAGAAGGTGGCAGGAATGTTTTCAGGGAAATAAGACTAAATAACCTAACAGAATTGCGGGAAATAGTAAGATTTTCATTTCAGTAACAAAAATTCTGCGATCTGCCTAAGATTCTTTTCGGATATTTTACCTTCTGTTACTTAAAACCTTGAAGATCATAATATAGTTTTTGTTCTATCTTCCACATAATATGGGTACGAAGCGTGTGTGAAACTAAGCCTGAGAAGACAAATCGAATTTTTAAAATTTTATAGCTTAAAACTCACTAAAATAATATTAATGGATTCTGTTACGACCTCAGGAAATACACTATTCGTTTCTCGTACAAGTTTCCGTCTGTTCCGAGAGTCGCATGAGACCATAAACATAATCTTCGGTTAGAACGCAGGCTTTTTAATGTTACAGCAGGTGACACACATACTGACCATTCCGGTTAGGTAATAAAGACTATATATATATATATATACATGATTTAGATAATAAAGATCACATATATATATATATTTATTTATTTATTTGTAGTTCTTTCCTCACAGAGGGAATAGTATGTTTGCTGTATGAACACAAATATGTTAATATTGTATACAAGTAGGTAAATAATCGCCTTCATCTTGAGAATTATATGAAATACATATACACTGCCAGCAGACAGAATGCTGAATTTTAAGCGTTAAAATTCTCGGTACATTTACCGAAAATGAGTCCTCTAAACCTGCTATTTAAATTTCCAGAAGGACACACAAGACAAACGCGCCAGAAATATATGCCATAACTTGCGCAAAACATTACATATGTTCCTGCTGGTATTAACGACGGCCAAACGTGAGGAAATATAAGCCTGTCTGCAGCGCCGAACAGTCCTGTTTTACGCAGGGCAGACATGGCTGACAATTTGGAGACTGGGAGGCATAAGAATCATAAAGGTGTAAGAAAATCCTGTGAGACCTGGAAGGTCATATACTGGATCTAAAGGGACTTTTGTGTGGCACTACTTTGGCCATAATTAATAACTTTTTTAAATTTTGTTGATGTGAAATAATTTAAAAAATAATAAATACTCCATAAAAAGTTACATCTTAGTAATAAGATAAATTATAATACAGCATGGTAAAAACAATTTATTTATAAATATAAAAATTAACATATTCTTTTGAAATTAAAATATAGGTCTCCGGCCAATGGTGAGTCTTTCTTTGTTGTTCTGATATTGTAATTGCTTTATATTTCGTAAGAAACAGTGGCGTCGCATTAAATACCCGTCGGTACAAAGCATATTGCCTCGCAGGCCAGTTTTAGTTAAAGCACCAGACATCTGAGAAGGCACTAAATTCTACCTTAACATAAGACAGTTTTGTAGGTAAAATGTCCACACACAACCAGAATAAACGCGAGAGCTTTTAAACATATAAGCTTACTGAGCTAGAAAACCGTGCGTGCAGAAAACGGTAAGTACACAGGAAAACATACTCTTGTGAACAGTCGATGTTTAGATGCATTATAAAAATAAATTCTCTACACGAAACAACGCAATATTGACCTTGAACTGTGTAATGTAAAACTGGAATACCTCTGAGAGACACAAAACCTTTGAATTGAATAATTAAATTACATCCTTTTGGTCGTGTTATACAGAAAAGAAACCGAGCCAGTAATGTATAAGGCATCAATATACGTGTAAGTCCCCTAAGGTTGCTGTTCCCTTGCTGATAACAAAGCATTTCATAAATATTTAAAGACTGAATTCCTACCTCAAGATAAATATTTATGTTTTCAGGCTGTCGCATCGGTGTAGTTGAGGGGCTCGTTCTTGTGGGATTTGGAGCCGCGTCACCGTGTAAATGGTGCCCGACCTTTCGAGAGAATGTGGTTGTCTTGGGCCGAAATGTTCAGTCGAAATTCTGACACATGACAATGACACCAACAAGGTGTCTCGAAATGTCGGACACAACACCTAGTGACGCTGTCCCACACGTCAGATCAACGGAGACCTCTAACACACTGAAGCCGTCCAACACTAAGGCCAATCGGTTAATGCGCTGATATTCATAGCATATCAATGTAAAAATATATTTCGTGGCCAAATGCGCTATTTTTAATATTACAGAAGGGGGTACATACAGAGTGTTTCAGGAGGAATCTGCTAAATGTCGGGAGAACGATTCTTAGTGTAATTTGCATCGATATAACGAAACATACCTATATCCGAATTTGAACAATTACGGGGATAGTAACGCCAAACAAAAGTGGCTCCACGTACTGTACCGTTTAGCGTTATGTGTTATCCGTACACCGCGCAGGTCCGTCTTTGAAACGATTGCCAAACTAAGCCATATGCAGGCCAATTCAAACTATGTTACCTACTTGGAGATCTAAGTGCAATTTATGTTACATTAGCACGAACAGTCCTAGACGCATTAATGCTGTTATGTCAACCAAATATTAAGTAGCTCTTAAGTGCAGATCTTAACATTACAGGAACTGCAATTTCTCTTCCATTTAATACAGATTCGGTAAAAACTAGACGTGTAACGGGTCACATTCTGTAAAACTTCCCTCTCCATTATCTCAACAAATGTTCAGCTTCGGATACACCTATTTTTTGCTATATCCATGTAATTTAACCTAAGGGACGTTCACCCGTAGTATGGCAGATTCCTCCTGAATCACCCTGTATACTGAACGCCGTGTTTTAAATTGTTAAAACAGCGACGATCTCCAGGAAGATAAATGTGCGGTTTTCGCGATAACTTACAATCAATCCAGCTCTTCGCCACTAACATGACAACTCCGAACGGGGAGTGGGATGTGACATTACCCGTGTCACGTATTATGGCCACTTGAAAGCTGACTTAGATTATAAAAGTCATTTCCCATATTCAGGAAGCACTCCCGAGAATTTTTGGAATTCCAATATCCGTAGGGACGATTCAGCACTTAGAGAAGGAAAAGGTGAGTGAAGAAAATTTAATAATCATAAGATGAATTACTTCTCATGAACTTGGTAATGAAGGAGCAACTTCGGAACTTACCTATGTTAATCATGGAATCCAATTACTGAACGTGGAAGAGAGTTTCTGAATAGTTAACACATTGAAAATGAACATATTGAAAATAAAATACATTTCCATTACAAATGTAGTTCCTTACGCTACGAAAAAGTTACATTTCTAAAGATTACGAAGGGAATAAATAGTTAGAACGCCTGAGCCTCCCTTGCAGGAAAAATTAAGACCTACCTTATGACAGTGCAGTGGGAAGACGTGTCTTTGGATGGGAGCCTTTAATGGGGACTTGTAGACACAGAAATTAATTTTGGGATTTCATAAAAGTAAGAAATTATTTCACCAGCTGAGCGACTGCCAGCTTCTGGCAAAACTTCCCCTTTGCATATCTACTCTGTTAACAATATAAAGCAAGAAAAATTTGATATTAGCAAAACGATACAAAATGCGGTTCCAAAAATCAACCTCAAGCAAAGCCCATATCAGGAAATGATTCACTTCTCCAACTGCATTCCAGAGGAATATACTTGTAACGTGTATATTCACAGTCTGACAACCTACGAATATTTCTGCGTGATTTGAGGCTTCCGTCGCGAAGTAGAAAAGTACTGCGTTTTTCCGGGTTATTACGGCGCGATAGTGGAATATTTTTGAACACTTTTGAAAGCTACCCTATTCTAATTTTATTGGTTCTCGCTTATATAATTTCCCTTTCAGTACCTCAGATTATACAGGTTGTTCCGCAAAAGGTGTGGCAAAATTCAGTTTGTTACTTCATGGGACATTTTCGGTAAAATTGCTATATAAACTTACGCCCGATTTTCAACTTACACGTAGCTATTAACACTGTAAAATTTCAAGATACTGCGCCATACTCTACAATTTTAGAGAATAGAGAGTCCACTGACCGCATAAGGGGAAAGAATGGAAATATCAGAAAGGAAAAAAATTCTTTTTAGAGGCGCAGAATTGTAAATACACAAGGGTGGAGATCATTTTGAACAACACTGAGTATAAAATAACTGACAATTTACTTTCGTTGATTTCACTTAATAATTTTTTTTCCTCCTTGCAACACATCGAGTTAAACGAGCATAACTAACTGGCAATACGAATAAAAATTGACGTCTTTTTCGTGGTATTCTTTTCACTTACAGACAGAAGGTTAAGGCGTGATTGCTGCCTCTGTTTTGTGGTTAAGATTGAATACATTTGTTCCGTGAACTTATCTGGCACGTAAGTTTCTTCTTCATAGTACAAAATCAAAAACACATTCTGTAAAGTTTTCGCAAATTAAAATTCTGATAGCAATGTAGCTGTTGATAATCGGTCATAGGTTGATACAGCATTTTTAATCGAAATGTTTCATAAAATAACATCTTGATTTTGGCACATTTTATAAGGAACACTGTGTATAAGGTCGAGTATCATACTCATTAAAGTGAACGATAAACTTAACACTATTAAAACTCACCAACTCTTTGAAGAGCGACTGCAGAAAGGACAAGAGGCGTAAGAAATAAAATAAGAGCGAAAGGCGAAAGAGAGACGCTTTAATGGTGAGAAATTCGCTTGACAATAAGCTCGCGTAATTGTGATAGACCGGATAATGCTAATAACATTTAGCGTTCACTCGGTGCTCTGTAACACGAGGCAATTACCTCTGATAATTTATATACTAGGTACAGCACCATAAGCATAGAGTAAAAGGCAAAGTGAAAGTGATCCCGTTACAGGCCCGGTGTAGTCCAGAAGGTGGGTAGAGTTATAGCTCTACTCTTCCGTGACCGCGGCACTAGAACGGGAAAGACCCGGTACCCATTTTACAGGAGGCTGGATGGGCCCCAGGGCCGGTCTGGACAGATGGAAAATCTCGTCCCCACCGGGATTTTTTAATTATATCTCTAGTAACACAGGTCAATACAATCGAAGGAAGGGTTATATATAGATTGTCCCAAGAGCATTGTATACATAGATTGGTAGGTTAATATATGTAATCGTAGTACATAGCGCTAAAGTCTTTGGGCATCGTGATATGTCACTGACTTTGAAATTCCGTGTACTATTGCTTTTGTGTCATAAACCACACCATCGTCCTCCCGTAGATGTCCATCAGTGTGGGTCAAGGATGGTCAGTTAGTTGCCGATAAGGTCTCGTTCATGCTTGTGGCACATCAGTTTCCTTCTGGATCTGAGTAAGAAATCCATGAACTCGTGTAAGGTCAGGGTTGTCTGTTGTTGAATTTTGAAGATAACGACATTTGCTAACACCCATAATATTGCACGGTGCCTTTTGGGAGGCCATATATTAAAATGAGGATGGAGTGCCCAGTCATCTCGTATACGTGCTGGAATCGTTCGCAACATCGTTGCAAGTAGGGTTTTCGTACACTGCCATATCGTACGGCCTTCGCCACAGGCAATCAATCGATGTTCCAAAGTATCAGCCGTTGTACATCGCCGGCAGGAGTCAGAGGGTACCATACCGATACGGTGTAGCCGTACGTTGGTGGGAATTATGTCATGTATGGCTTGATACCATACGCATCTCGTATTTTCTGACACTGGGGCATCATTTAAGTTTTTCCATATACGTACTCAGTCTATATTGGGCCAGAGTTTTTGGACACGCAGTTCAGGGATTCCAGCCGCACCTTGTATACTTGTTAGGAGGGCTGTGTAGAGTCGTCTCTTATAGGGTTCGGGTGTTCAGAGGTTTCTCTCATCGGCGCATATGCCGATTCGATGTTGTATCGATAGAGATAGTCGAATTTCGTTGGGATCCTTTTTATTGGTGGAGGATTCGGTGTTCTTCTATGTAGTCGCCGCTTCGTGAGCCAGTTTTCAGTTAAAGTATCAGTCCTTCGTCCTTGCTTCTCCATTCGCAGCATGAAGAGTGTCATACATTTTGCCGTTTTATGTATGAGAGCTCTGCCCCTAATTCTTTTGGCCGTTGTAACGTGGATAATGGTAGTCTGAAGATTGCGCCTTTCCATAAGAACCATGATATGGCTGTGTTCATCTGCCGGACGTAGTCTGTAGGGGGAGGGAAGATTTGCGTAGTGAACCATGCACGAGCTAGGAGAAAATCTTTTACATAGCGTATCCTATGTTCGAGGTTTAGCGCTCTATGGTAAGCTTCTTGTGCTTGCGCGCGAATTTTTGCTCTCAAGATCGCCCATGATTTAGCTGCAGATTGCTGTATTTTCGACATCATATGGAATCCTGGAATTTTAATTTCATCGTGGTATGTAATGTCCATTACGGGTGTTGATTTGTTTCAGGATCCAAGGGCAATAGCCCGTGGTTTGTTTGTATTGATGCGTGCTCCAGTAGCGTGCATATAGTAGTGTAGTATCTCCTGGATGGTGTCTATTTCTTCTGGTTGCGTAACAATTATCGTTACATAATCGGCGTATGCAATGGCCGTTGTTTTGGTGCTATTATGTCTTATGTATAATCCATTCAGCTTTTTATCTAGGTTTATTAACAGAGGATTTATGCATAAGGCGAATAGTAACATACTGAGGGGGAATCTTTGTCGCACTCCACTCAGTATATTGACCGGTTTCGACTTGTGGCCATTTAGTGTTAGTGTGGATGGGGCATGTGGCATCGGCGTAGATCTTTTGTAGCCTTGAGCAGAAGTTATCACCTATCCCATATTCCCTTAAAATCTTGAAGAGAAAACTATGTGACATTTTGTCGAAGGCCTCCTTGAAATCAATCGATAATAAACATATTGGTTTGTTTGTTTCCTCGGCGTAAGCTATTATATCCCGCACAGTGGCAACTGCGTCAAAAATTGTTTGGCCATTTCGCCCACAATATTGGTTACGATGTAGTATATCTTCCATCCATGGACGCAGACGGTTTGCTACGATCCTAGTAAGTAATTTATAGTCTATGTTGAGCATGGTGAGGGGTCTATAGTTTTCCGGACTTACTGGGGCGACTGTTTTGAGTAGGCACACAATGTGGCCATGTTTGTGCGCGTCAGACACTGCTCCTTCCATGTACATATTGTTTATGATGTCTAGTATAACATTTTTGATGACGTCCGACATCTGTTTAAAGAATTCGTGACATATTCCATCTAGACCGGGCGACTTGTGTCGTTTCCCTTTGTTCACGGCCTCTCGCAATTCTTCCATGGTGATTGGATGGTCTAGTTCATTGTTTGCATCTCCCGAAATTTTCGGCATACCACAGGACACCAGCTTTTGAAAATTACGCTTATTCATCTGGTGATGACTGTATTTTGTTGCCAGAGAGATCGTGAATAGTCGCAATATATCGTCTTGTTCAACCTGGAGTTGTCCTTGTGCGTCAAGTATATGTGTTACTAGACGTGTTTTTTGACGCTTGCGTGAGCGTATATAGTGGTAGGTGGTGATGTCTTCGCCTTGAATATTATCGTTTTCAACCGTGTCCATTAGCACACCTCTCATGTAACTACTGGCCAAGCGTAATATTTTCGCTTTCAACCGTAATATAGTAATGGCAACATTTTCCGTCGCGAGGGGGGGGATCGTACTGCATGGTGAATTGCTTCATAGTAAAAATCTTCCATGTCTCTCCTGTCACGATTCCTCGATGCGCCCTCACGCTGGAAGGTCTGTCGTATCCTTGGCTTAATATACCGATCCCACCATAATGTCTTGTTGGGTTAGTATTTTTCTGTCATTTTCCATTTGCTCCAGAGTATCATTAGCGTGTCACGAAATGTGTTAACCTCCAAAAGGGAGATATTCATTTTCCATGATCGTGTTTTTCGAGGAAGGTTCTGAAGGGGGTATGTCAGACGTACTGCAACGGCAAAGTGGTCAGTAAATGGGGCAACAATTGTTTCAGCTCCTTGCTTGCCTTTCCTTAGTGGGTCAGTTATATATATTCTGTCAATCCGTGTAGCACCTTCGTTCGTGTAGTGTGTATATGGCGGTTGTTGGGGGTGTGATTCCCACACATCATGAAGGGCTAAACCCGCTATTGTGGATGATAAAGCTTTGCTTAAGTTAGGCGTGCCAGTACAGTCCGATGGAGACGTAACGCAATTAAAATCACCCGCTATCAATATGTCTCTTGAATTTGTAGGAAGTAGATACGCAAGATCATGGGTGAACAAGATTTCGCGTTCTTGTCTTTTTTCTGCTCCAGATGTGGCGTAAATATTCATTAACCATGTGTCTTTGAAGAGTCCTGCTATCCCTCTACCGGATGGCAGCCGTTTGATGTTACTTAGAGATATCCCTTCTTTTAGTAGTATTGCAGTACCTCTTTTATCGGTGCCTTCATTAACTAGTGCTGCGTAGCCATGGAGGGAGGAGAAGTCATTGATTGTTACTTCTTGTAATAGCGCAATGTCTGTGTCCTGTCGAAATAAAAGGTTGTTAATCATTTGCGTCTTCAAGGGTGAGGAGATCCCATTTATGTTGAGAGTTGTGATTTTGTAGGTATATAGCGTATTTATATGTGAGAGCAAGGTTTGCGGCTGTACTGTTAAGTTTGATTAGGCATTTTCAGTCTCGATTGACTTCTCGTTCTTTCGCGTACCTTCAGCCCATCTCTGTCTACTTTGATTTTCTTTGTACGTTTGGAGCTTGTCGTCTGGGTAAGCTGAGTATTCCCGGCATCTGTTATGTTGTCATCGCTCTCCTCGTCTTCTTGTATGTCATCTTTTGTTTCTTTTGATTTTTCGCGTTTCTTTCCTTGTTTGTCATGGTCACGTTCAGCGTCAAATTCAGTGGAAATAAGGTCAGACCACTTCGTTACGTTTGGGTATGTTGCTTGTGTGTCTGGTGGGGCCAGACTTAGGTCTTCATTCATCCTATCGATGTTTTCGGTCTTATTTTTTTAATTCGATAGGGTCAATACCTCGTTTGCCCGGGGGCATAGGTGGTGTTCCACGGTCATGGGGACCTGTTTGTTGTGTGGGCCTTCATCAAGCGACCTTGCTCGAAGTCGAAGACTTGACGTGCCTCTCCATTTGAGAATTGAGAAATGTCATTAAGAGTCATTGTTGTCTATAGATGGTGCCTTCTCAGTACCACGTTTAACCTTATTTGCCCATTAATTCTCATCATGGCTTGTTTGATGACTTCCTGGCATTTTCCTACGCGGGCACTCAGTTATTTGGTGGCCCTGCTCATTGCATCGGTAGCATGTCATGGGTTGTCCTTCATATGATATGAGAGCACCGTGGCCGTCTACATTTTTTATGCGACGGAATGTGTTTCTTTAGACTAATGTCTACGAGTCTAACGCCTGTTTTAACCTTAAATCTGTAGGCATGCGACCATACTTCGTCATGCATCTTTTTGATCTCTCCCTATGTGGACATGGCATTTGTTATCTGGGCTTCAGTAACTTCAGGGGGAAGTGTAGTTACACGAACCCGTCTTGACCCTATTCCTGTTACTTTGACTGTCACTTTGGAAATTACTCCATTCTCGTGGTAGAAGTCGAGGTCACCCTGGATGGGTTGTAGCACTCGCATCATATGCTCAGAATTCACAAACTTCACAAACACTTTAAGTAGAGGGCCATCTAGCTGAAATTACATGGACGTCATCTTCAGTTAGACGGACCGTTTCGTACAACCATTCATGGATTTGGAATGCATTTATTCTTGGACTACGCACATCAAAGGAACATACTATCGTATTTTGTCTGTCACACATTGCTCTTAGTATTGTACTTACGTGGTCACAACCCACTCACTAGGGTTATGATACTAGATATTAATTTGCACACACACTTTCACCGTCCGCTACTTCTGCTCAGAGCGACTGGCTCGTAGCACAGCACGTTGCAGACTGACTCGATCCTGGACCGTCCAGTCCGTAGCGCAGTCACTATACTGACTGCGCTACCCGGCCCACAATAAGCCTACAGTAGCAACTTAAAATTTAGGACTAAAATTTAAATTTGTGAAGCTTGCGAATAGAAGTGTAGGTCTAATTTGAGACCTTGCCATGCCATTTCGAAAGGCTAAGAAAAACTACGGCAGAACACACTCTAGATACTCCGGTTCAGGACCGACATTGCAAGTCAGTGTGTCCCGATTACAAAGCAGGAGAGGTATCCACACCACATCGACATTTCGGCTTTCAGCTCCATTAAACTGAATGAGTCACTTTTGTAAGAGATGTATGCCCATCTATTATTGCCCGCAGAATGTAAACCGCTGAAAGTTCTAGTACTTTACACGTTCCTTCATGTTTTACACAACCTATTTACACAATGTTGCACTATCTCACCAACAGCAGTAGGTCACAACCGACACCTCAAAAAACGCCGGTTTGTTATAAACTGGTAGTGAATAAGTTATCGTGCTCTGTTTTTATGTTTAAATCGTCAACTCTTTCTTCAGCCTCAAATCGTACCTCACAGAAAACGCGTTTTGTCTCAATTATGAACAGCAACAACGGCGAAATATTATAAACTAAGGAGGTCTTTATATAAAGTATCTGTTATTTTTTGCCCATGTGAACAAATTTTGGTAAAAATTCGAAATATGAAATTTAAAAGAAATCCATCTAGTAGTACTAGCCCTTTTTTCAATGCGGACAGACATGGCGAAATTAATAACGTCGTTATCACAAACATTTTTCAAACACACCTGAACCTAAATGACAAAACAGCCAAAAACACAGAGAAAAAAATGCCATCAGAATATATATGGAAATCATAGACCATGGTAAAGTGGAGTCTTAATATGTAACATCTGACACAGCAAGGTGTAGTGTTAAATTCTTCGAAAATCATACCTATAAAAAAAGATGGAACATACGGAACTAAAGCGTCATACAGAGCCAGGAATTTGCAAAGGTCATAACCAATTCTTTAGGGAATAAATAAAAACTATCTAGAAAATGCTGCCATTTCCAGACACAAAATCAAGCGTTTCGACAAAACAGTAATAATTCCTATATACCCGTTTTGCTGAGGATTGACATTTTTTTTTGTGTGCGAACATTAAATACACGTAAGTCTACAAATGCACGTTAATTGCAACAATTTCCCACTCTTCTACATAAAAGCCAACCAGTGAAGAACAATGGGTATTGCCGTATATTCAATACACCAACCAATTCCACAGAGCAGGATTACTGAAATGCTGATGATTGCTCAATTTTCTTGTAGCTACAAACCCGGCCATTTACAGAACCGCTGTTTATTAACGTATTCACAAGAACCACTGGACCAGTTCATCCCCATCCACAATATCACAATCTTCCTTTGAGATCCTGTTGAATGGAACCTACCCAACTACCCCTGTGTTGCCAAAGTAGTATCTTCCATCTAAATTTTCCAACATCTGTAACTCCACTTCAAATCCGTCAAAGCCTTCCACATGTCTCTCTCTATTACGCTGCTTATTTTGAACATTCTAAGAAGAATGCAAGCTACATAGACCAAGTTATAAATAACACAGATTAAAACATATGACACAACCGAAAAACTGTTTACGGATTCGAGGAATACAAAGGGCGTTTTAAGTCCGTTAAGAATTTATCACATAAGAGTTGCTGAAGCGCTGTAAAAGAGCCTGGCGCAACAGAAAGGATGGTTAGTAGCGGGTTGGAAACTCGGCAATATGGATCGGAGCACTAAATCTCCATGCTAAGACATCTGTGACGAAGCACTTGTGCCCTGAACGTCAGTCGAATAAAAAATTTAAAGCTTTCTTCTGCAAGTCATGAAGACTGGGAGAGGGGTCGGAATGTTGGGACTCCATTCTTACTTTTGATGTTCTACACAACTAGGACGGCAGAGGTGTCAGCTCTAGGCGCCGGCAGCAATTTAACCCCAATGAAATTCCTTGGTGCTAATTTCTGGTACAGGCTGAGTGGACTCCAGGGTTACTGAATGAGGGCAGAAGGAACAGTTCACTTGAATATTTTCAAGGATCCTACCGGCAATCGAACCCGTAACTTCCCATCTTGAGGCGCAGTGGAATGACAGTCTAGTGATCAGACATAATTAAACTGACACAGAAAGTTGTCATAGGTTACTTTCGGTCTTTCTGGTCTGTCACGACATTGTACTCTAAGGTTATCTAAAACAATTCGTTGCACCAGAATTTGCAAGGTGTAGAAGGAAGAAGGGTGTCAGAGTGTGGGGGCGGTAATCCGGTCATCTAAACAGACCATGTGCTGTTTTGTGACATTAGAGCTTTGAGGATTGTTTATCCAAATTAACATAAACGTTTAGTTCCTACCTCACTGAGAACAGAGACCATGTACTTTACGTTTTTTAAAGGCTCGTCAGCCCTATTGGACCTAAGCCTCTTCATTGCTGAGGTTTCAATATCACATTCAAACACACACCACTCGGTACAATTCCTCTAGATGAGTGATCGGCCCGTCGCAAAGACGTCTACCTGACAACACACGCCATTCACAGGAGACAGACATCCATGCCCACAGTACGATTCGAACCCACAATCCCAGCAAGCGAGTGACAGCAGATCCACGCCTTAGACCGCGCGACTACCGGGATCGACATAGTCGTTAAAGTGAAAGAGTAATTAAGGTTGTTTAAGGAAGTGATGATAATTGTTCTGAATATTGCACGCTACACATACGTACATGTTTTGGCAAAACACGGTAAGTTTAATGTTACATTGCGCGGTACGTACAAGTAGTTATCACTGGACTTCAAAAAGTTAAAATAATGTAGCTGGTGACTACAACATACGCAATGCGATAACGAAGAAAAGAACGATGTTTTTAAACGTCTGGTGTAGCGAGCATGCAGGGGGAAGTGCACTGCACGCAATGCATACCAAAACTGACATCTCATCCCGTTTTACTGCCTCGTCTGGACATCTTTCTTTCCTAGTGCCAGTGTCACGACTTCTTGCCCAGCTTCTAACCTAGTCTGTGTACATGCATGCCTTCCCATTTGTTCCAAGGATTAAACTTTGAAAACAGTGAAAGCAAGTTACCGAAAACCAGTTAGGATAACACAGCCAGGTTTACACACGGCTTCAAGATTTCCGTCGGGATGACAAAGTAAATGTTCTACAGGAAAAAGGCAACTAGAGTATCGTAAAAGGAATAACAAGGGACGTCGGTACAATCAGCATCAAAGAATATATTTTCTGAAATGCTCTTCAAACAAATGTACAGGGAAGGTACAGTGTGTACAGACGTCAGATGTGGTAGTAGTACTGATATTGATACACAGCAGAGTAGGTAGCTTATTTATTCACCGCATTCAGACACAGGGATTTGCGGGCGTAAATACTACAATCTGCTTTTCTGTTGCAGAGAATTACTTTCTACCAGCTCTTACTCTTTAGGGTGCTGTACGTGACAACACACAACACACACTTGACAGACATCCAAGTCCCCGGCGGGATTCGAACCCGCAATCCCAGGAAGCGAGAGGCCACAGACCTACGCCTTAGCCCGAGTGGACACTGGGATCGGCGCAAAAAAAATGATGTGTTTGCAAACTGTAGAATTCCATAATCTGTTATCACACAAACTTGTATACTTCTGTCTTTAATTTACATTATTTATTGTTTAAATATGAAGGCCTAACCCAGGTTTTCGCACATACGCCATATTCTTTTTCTTTTATAAAAGTTTCCTCAGCAAACAGTGCATATTTTTCGAAGACTCGGTGCCATACATTGCACTGCTCAATAAAGATTTTGTCCCATGAGAAAAAATGTGTTCCTTATGTATTTTTGGACGCTGAATTCAAATATGTTTCCAGAATTTCTCTATCAACCACATCTTTCGCTCCAGGTTAAAGGGCTTGAATCTTCTGCACCAGGACATTAAGGTGTGTTTTTACCGTGAACGTCATGAAGAATTCAAGGACTTCTTCCCCCTGGAAGATGGTGTAGTGTTTTGCAATGATGTTTGTTCTGTCATAGAAGTTCTTGGCCATGAATATAACCCAGATCAGTGTCACTTGTACATTGATTCTTAATAAGTGAGCCTGAATGTTGTTCTACTCCACAAGGTAAACATATTCCCCTCCGTTCCTTTGGTTCATGCAGCCAACATGAAGGAAAGTTATGAAAGCATTTGGGTAAGTATAAGTATGACGAAATTAAATGGAAGTTATGTGGTAATCTCAAGATTGTGGCACTGTTACTCGGAATGCAACTCGGGTACACAAAATATTGTTGTTTCCTGTGCGTGTGGGACATCCGGGAAAAGAAGAATCACTATGTAAATAAACTGTGGCCTAAACGAACATCACTGATGCCAGGGGAGAAAAAATTCGTCAATTCTCCTCTTATTCTTCCGGAGAACATTTATCTGCCTCCTTTGCACATAAACCTGGGCCATATGAAAAACTTTGTGTAAGGTATGGATAAAACCGTGGATTCCGATATGTGAGGAATAAGGCCAAATGTGAGTGACGCAAAAATCAAGGATGGCTTATTTATTGGACACCAGATCAGCAAACTGATGAAAGGCAAATAGTTCGATGAAGACCTGAATGAGACTGAAAGAAATACGTGGTTGTCATTTAAGAGGATTTGCAAGGGCTTCTTAGGAAATCACAAAGCAGCGAACTATCAGGATGTTGTGCAGGGCCTTTTTGACTTCGTACAAAACTATGGGATGTAATATGAGTCTGGAAATCCGCTTTCTGAAGTCATGTTGGTTTTTTTCTCAGAAAATCTCGGCGAAGTCGGTGATAACACGGTGAAAGATTTCACCTAGACATTATGACTACGGAAAATTGGTACCAAGGCAAGTGGACCTCAAGTATGTTGGCAGACCATTGCTGGACACTGAGGAGGGATGTACTTGACGTCAAATACCGGCGAAAGTCATAAGCCTCTATATTTTTGAGGAACGTTTCTGCCTGTTTCATGAGCACATAAAGTACTATTTTGCACATTTAAATTCCTCTATCTTTGAAACCTTGTCTGATAGAAAAAATCTGTGTACATATCTGAATTCAGCATAAAAATTACTATTAAGTTCATCTACTGAAGTTTGTGGGACAAAAAAAGTTACATTTTGTTGACCAGTGTTATTATGCTTAGTGTCGCTAGCAACGCTACTGCTTCAAGTGTTTTCACTGTAGTGTAGAAATTGTAAATTTGTAAGTAAAAGGAAGTATATGCAATCGTACAATATTTTCCAAAGTACGTAAAAATCGGTTCAAACATTTAAAAGTAACACACAAAGCCTGATGATCCCTCAAAACATGGTTATTTGTTGAAGAAAGGCTGATTACAACAGACGTATGAAATATTAGGTAATAATTCGTTGTCATTTATAAATATTTCCATGTTGTCTGATTTCAGTATAATTTCACTGCAGATTAAATATAATTATAACACTTGATAGTATTTTTCATACAGCTTGCATGTTAAATCCTAGCATGTTTTCCTTGGTGTTGGTATGGCTACAAAAACTGGTTAAATTACTGGATTTAGTATTTCATAATTCAAAGAACAAGAAACAGATGAACAAGGATATGGAAATGTAAAATTCCTCTGAAGCGTAAACAGTCGTCTTATCCACTCTAGAACGTGATTTGAGCAACACATGGAAATCCAAAAAGCAAACAAATGCAAGTGACAATGACAATTTACGTCCACTGTGTGGAAAGAAAATTGAATGAAAGAAAAACATAAGAAAGAGTATAACCTGAATCAAACAGCATCCTAAAAGCCATCCCAACGTGAGTTGAAAAGAGAATCCACTTCATAGCGCGAAGAATTACATGAACAAAGGGAAAATCAAACTAAGAAGTAAAGCTCACAAATATCTAAAACCCATCAAATATTAGGTTAAGTCATACAGGAGGGCATCCGTGTGATGGAGGAGGGAATGCAATAACGCTCGTGTCTCAGTTACCAGAAACACAGATGCTACAGAACAAATTAAGTTCGTGAGTACTGACAGATGTGTAGCGGATTACATACCTCCTAGTCTTAGCCTTACGACAGCAGTGACATCATCTGACAAGAAATGGCGTCATTACGACACTGTCAGTTCTTCGAGGACGCTGGCGGATGAAACGTGTCGTAAGAGAGACGACTACTTTCACAGTACAGTACTTGAGAATAAACAAATATTTTCTTGTGCACATACGATCACATACAACTGACGCCCCCTCACAAGTAAGTAATATTTAATAGAGAATAGGGGTTAATGGAATCTAAATCTAGATGATAAAAACAGCGAAATGGGAAAGGCTTTCAGAACGAATTATAATTTTTTCATAATTCATGTTAAATAAAAGATAATTACCCTCCATTTTACAATATGTTATTATTAATATCCTTTTTATCACTTTTATGCAGGTTATTTATAATTATATACCTGAAACAAACCATGTTTCTATGGTGTGTATAGTGTTGCAGCTGTTCTGTATTTACAGTTTGTGCTACATGTAATGTTATTTCGCCCATGAAATGTGTTTTGTACTTTTACAGTTGCACTTTCCGCAGTATGTGGGCAGTGGCCAACACAGACTTTTTTTTTTTTTTTTAGTTCCTTGATTTTGTACTTTCCTGGTATGTTGCTCAGGTACTGTCAGAGTGGTTTTGAAATGGTTCCAGTCGCCCCTGTTAACACCGGAATTACTTTTGCTTTCTCATTCAACATCCGCTGAATTTCCATTACGAAGTCTTTATATTTTAACATTTTCTCAGTTTCGTTTTTGAACACGTTTCTGTCTCCAGGAATTGCAACATCTATTAACATGCATGTTCCTTTTTTATTATCACGGATTTTGATGTCGGGCTTATTGTTAGTACTTTAGTATTATTATTATTATTATTATTATTATGCACACCGAGGTGGTTAAGTCTGCTTCTTTCTACATCACTTTGCTTACTTACTTACTTACTCCACTGTGCAGAGTCCTTCTTGAGAAGTTAACTGATTTGCAGCTAGTCAAGAAATTCCGCGCATTTCACGGAACCCGAGGGTTCATTACCGCACTCACAAGCGTCCGCCACCTGTCCCTATCCTGGGCCAGCCCAATCCAGTCCATATACCCACATCCCACCCCCTGGAGATCCATCCTAATATTATCCACCCATCTATGCCTAGGTCTCCCCAGTGGTCTCTTTCCCTCCGGTTTCCCCACCAAGACCCTATACACCCCCCTTTCCTCACCCATACGCGCCACATGCCCAGCCCATCTCATTCTTCTCCATTTTATCACCCGCACAATATTGGGTGAGGAGTACAAACCATTTAGCTCCTCGTTATGCAATCTCCTCCATTCCCCCGTTACCTCGTCCCTCCTAGGACCAAATATTCTCCTCAACACCATGTTCTCAAACAACATCACTATTTTCCAAAACTTTTAATTTAAAATGTCAGACATAAATAAGGTACAAATGAATGAAAGGACAGATGCATAGAGGGGTTTGGTGGGGTAACCTGAAGGAAAGAGACTAGTCTGAAGACAAAGACTTAGATGGGAGGATGAAATTTAAGTGAATCTCCAAGAAATAGAAAGAAAGGACATTGACTTCATTCAGCTGGCTCGGCATAGGGATAACTGGCAGGCTGTTTGTTACAGCGATGATAAGATATCGGGTTCCAGAAAATGCGGGGAATTTCTTGACTAGCTGAGGAACTATTAGCTTCTCAAAAGGACTGTACTGCATGGAGTTATGTAGTTAGTTATATGTAACTAATTCAGAGAAAATAATGTACAGTAACACGGGAATATATGCAAAATATCCATTCACTGAAGTATGCTTTACTGAGCAATCGTTGTAGAGAAGCGTAGAGGTAATTCTCACCAAGCAAAGAGAATGCGTAAACTCCGGGTCCTGTTTGTACAACTCGGTTGAACAAACAAAAACAAAGGGAAGTACTACGAAGTTTAATTAGATTGTGTAAGATAAATGTTTCTGATGTAAAACAAAAACTTCAATTGGAAATTTATTCTAACATTTTGAAGCACCTAATTCAGCTCACGTAAGAGTAAACAAGGAACTGCCAATCTATTGGTGTTCCCAGGGATAAACAAGTGCTCACAAAAAAGTCTCCACGCATTCCTGCCTACGTAAATTCTGCTCGCTACATTATGTTTAAAAGAGGACCGCGGTGGCACAGTGGTTAAGGTGTTGTGCTACTAATCGGAAGGTCGCTGGTTCGTTCCCAGATGGTGTCACTGGAATTTTTCGTTGACATAATCCTTCCGATCGCACTATGGCCCTGGGGTCGACTCAGCCTCTAACAGAAATGAGTACCAGGAGCATTTCCAGGGGGTAAAGGCGGCCGGTGCGTAAGGCTGACAACATTACCACCACCCTGTGCCGTTGTCATGTAATCTGGGAACCTTAACTTCCCGGAACCCTCTGGGCCACTCCAGGCCTGTAACTGGACTGCTTTACCGTTACCTTTACATTAAGCTTTAAAAAGCTCACAGTCGGTTTTACGTAACGTCTCACTACATGTCTAATTCCTGTAGGTGGACCACTTTCCCATTTGAGCGACAAAACTTACTCATTACTTTCGGGTCAGTTCATCCAGATATTATTTTCTTTTCTGTTTGTTAACGCTGGATCCTTCATCAATTTTAAGCCCATGCTCCTACACACATTCAAATACTAAATTCACTCTATACCAGAGGTCTCGAACACGTGGTCTGCCGTTCCTTTGTATACGGCCCAATCGCTATATTTATTCCAATTACAGATTGTGATCTGGTTCTATGCCGAGGAATTTTAATATTTAAAGTGTTTTTCGATAAGTTTCTGAACGCTCAGAAAACTTGATATGCCTAGGTATTAACGTAAAACATGCAAAAGCAGGGAAAGATAAAAATTCAGTAATATTTTAAATTAAATAATGATAAAACAATTGTTTTATAAATTGTGAGATATGTTCATGGAGAGTTTTATTTTAATGAAAATACGTACCCTGCTTCTTGCTTAAAATGACGTAAGGACACTTTTAAATTTCAAAATTATTCAATCGGCAGCGCACTGTTTATTTGATACCCCTGCTCTAAATAGTAGAGTGTCAGAATCGCACCATCCACCATGTACATATTACCGAATTTTATGGCTAAGTCATTGACTCCCAATGCCACACTTATCCAGAAATCTAAATAACAAGCTCACAGTACATTAGAATGCCAATCCCTGTGGCTTTGCGATCTAAGGCGTGGGCCTGCAGCCGCTTGTATGCTGGAATTGCGGGTCTGAATCCCTTCGGGTGCATGGATGTTTGTCTGCTGTGAGTGTCGTGTGTTGTCAGGTAGAGGTCTCTGGGTCGGGCTGATCACTCATCCAGAGGAGTCCTACCGACTGTGATGCGTCGTTGTGTGTGATCGTGAAGCTCCACAAGGGGAGGCCATGACACGGAATGGGGTAGAAGTGACACAGGAAAAAAAAAATATTGGACTGGAACAGAGTAGCGCTTTGTGCGGAAAGTGCGCCTTTCGAATCTTGACAGGAATTCCTGACGACAATTCTTGTACTTTATAGCAGTCACTCCACCCAGTGTCCTAACCGTGTTTCTAACAGACCACGATTATTAATTCCAAATCAACTCCAATTCCTCAGTCACCCTAACATCGACACTGTAGAGTCTGAGTCCCAGAGCATTGTTAAGCCTTTCAAGCATGGCGGTTACTGTATGTACCATCAGGCTTATCTTTAAAATAATCTACGTTCTGACACAGAGGGCATGTACGTGTTTTGTACGAGTATAGATCTCAGAGAATGCAGCGATAATTTCCCTGAACAACAGTAAGTGATGGTTTTAACAACCAAGATTCTTCATACACATTTCAGGCTAGTCTTCAAATTCGAGGGTTAAATAAACCATGAAAATATGCGTCTATTCAAAGAATCAGAAGTAAATTAAACCTCTAAGGACCACGTCAAAACCACATTACAACCTACGAACAGTCAGTCTTTCTTGGTTTCGAAACCCTACTGGGGTTCATAAAAAGATTTTCGTCTGTTTATTGAATGGAAGTGCCAGACGTCAGACGTAAAAAGGTAAAGCAGTCCCGTTACAGGCCTGGAGTGGCCCAGAGGGTTCCAGGAAGTTAAGGTTCCCAGATTACATGACAACGGCACAGGATTGTGGTAAGGTTGTCAGCCTTACGCACCGGCCGCCTTTACCCCCTGGAAATGCTCCTGGTACTCATTTCTGTTAGAGGCTGAGTCGACCCCAGGGCCATAGTGCGATCGGAAGGATTTTATGTCAATGAAAAATTCCGATGACATCAGCTGGGATCGAACCAGCGACCTTCCGATTTGTAGCACAGCACCTTAACCACTGTGCTACCGCGGTCCCCTAGACGTCGGACGTACACTTTGCAAAGAATTCGGGTCTGTCCGCTATCATAAATCCCAGTTTTTTCGACTTATATGTATATATATATATATATTTATATTTTATATATACATATATAATGTTCGTCCCGTTACCTATATACACGAAATTCGGTACTTACTCCTGTTGACACTCTACAGTGTACGTATGGCACATATATGGCCTCTGTCTACCCAGGCCTTGTACAGCATTTCAAGCCTCAGCTTACTCAGCTTTCATTAAAACGGCAGGTTAGACATTTGAATGGTAGTAGTAATCTCAACTGTCTTTGAAAACACAGCTCGTACTGCGTAGTAAAAACAATCCGTCTCTTGTTATAAAATCCAATCAGTTAATGTTGTGCAGGGAAGTAATCCCTGTTTGTTCTGAGATCCCTACAAAACACTTAAACACACCGTGTGGGCCGAACGTAACAATTTTAACTTTAAACCTAGAGGTACCTATAGTAACCACTGGGCTTTGAAGTGTTAAAGAAATGAAAACCACGGTTTCTAACAGTCACAACAGAAGGAATCTATAAGAAGACTTTTTTTCAAAATCTCTAAAAATCTCAAAATATATGAACGTTTATGTGGATCCGTAAGAATAATTATCCTAAAAATTACACAAAATGAATAAAAATTCAGGTTTTAGAGATATGATGCCGTACAGGTACAAACGTTTCGCAGGTGTATCCGGCTTAATCATCAGGGTAATCCGCGAAATGGAACTCAAATCTATTTTTCTATGTTTGCTTTATATTTACTGCTTAATAATCTGATAAAGACTTACACGAGATCACACAGTAAGAATATTCATGTAACATTTACATTTTTACTTAATGTTTATGTTTTTATACAATGCCTAAAGATAGCCCATTTGGGCCGAAACATGCAACTAATCAGTAACAACAAATTTTTCCGCAATAAATATAGCTGTGGTTAAAGGTGAGCTTTATCATTTAATTGTCAATGTGTAAGCTAATTCATCTTTCATATCTCGCCTGTTTTTAAGCAAAATTACACTTCTCCTTTTTCTCCTTCTTGAACAACTTAATAATGTACACACTTACCTAAACATAAGGACTGCTTCCATTTTCCATTCCACTCCATATTCCCGCTAATTTCTAAACTTTTGCTTTCAGCCAAGCTATTCCGCTTCTTCTTTTCAAGGACGACCTTTAATACATTGTTACCTACATTTTACGTTACACATCTTAGTTATATACAAGTTAATTCTTTTCTGAGGCGTTCGACGCTATATTCTGCATGTCTGTATCATGTCTTTCTCTTATTCTTACTGTGTTACCTTGTTGTTGTTACTTTCCGGCTAGTTCTGCTAATATTAAGCAAAACATATTTCAAAGATTATTACAGACGGTATGTTTTAACCTTTTTTGCGGAAGCGATACATACTTTCTACATGCTTGTAATGTGAATATAATTAATTCCACTCCTATCACTTACACGTTGTAACTTCTCTATAAATTAAAGTCCTCCTCCAGGAAGTGATATAAGCTCGGCTGCTCAAGATATAACCTGCGTTGTAAGAAGTTCCAAAGTTAAGCACCATCTTTACTATTAACACAGTACGAAATCGCACCCTACTCCAGTTTATTCCAGTCAATAACCTCACACCACAGTAATTTTTTTCCACCCCCTTTAAAGTTTATGGGTTACTATTCACAGCTGTGCTCAACACTCAAAATATTTGTAATTTGTCAACACATTTATGTACGTGTTCCACATAATTCTTACGTATACCGCGATTATTTCGCCACACAGCATTAGCCGTTCATTCTTTTTAATGGAAAAGTAGGGTGTTCAATGTGAGGTACGAAAGGAAATTTTGTACATAACAGCAATTAATTTTATTCTTCAAACAGCTAAAATTAACATCTTATATGTTCTTACGTGTCCCACGTCTTCTCTCAAATGAAATTTATTCGACTAAAATTTTGTTTTCATTTTTCACCGCCCTTATATGTGCTATATGTACTGTCCAGCTCATGTTCTTACATTTGATCGGCCCAACTGTAAAATTTGAGTGTCACACGTTAAGAAGCTTGCCGTTATGTATAATATTTTACATTGTCCCTATTTTACTTCATCTCCTCAAAACTCTTTGTGCATAAACGTTATTTAAACCAACCCTCCTCTTTTTTAGGCTGAAAGACTAATCTTCACATTCACGAAGCACGCAGGTCACAATTATATTTATATATGTCACTGGTATGTTGGATTTACCAAACAGACGGGACCACAAAATCCAACACGACGAAAAGTAGGCATCCATCCACTCAAAGCACTCCGCTGTGCGTTTCTTTGTGAATATACCATTAAGTCTTCTATTTTTGCTCATACAATAGCCTACTGGGTTACTGCGTCGAGTACAATAAGTTTCTTCACGCTTTTCGGAGAAACCCGCTGCCTGCCTCCTCAGGGTTTCAGACACAGTGACACAAAGCAGTAAGCTCGCATTATAAAGAAGTTTTGCTTTGTTGATGCGTTCTCAAATATATAAACTTTATTATATTTCACATTATTTAGTGATTTATTGTCTGCACACCACGATTGTAACAGCTACGTACGTACAGCAGCTACTCATTAACAGAACATTTACAGCAACTTTGCTGTGGCATAACAAGCTCTAATTAGCCCTTTCCCGAGAACCAAAGGACGTCTGACTGTTCCTGTTCAAACAGAAACCTTGCTTTCACTTGATCTTGCTTAAGAGGAATCTAGCCAAAGGTAATTACACACAGAACTACTTTTATTCCAGATTTGCTTCACTGATAATTAAAGGAATTAATAACAATTCTGTTCCCTCTTTGAACTTGGTCAACCAACATACCTGCTAGACATTTTTGTGGTGCTGTTTACACAGATTATTAAGGACTCTACTCTCTAAAAGCTCCTATTGCTGAACTTCTGTCCCAGTCATAACAAGGCGCTAGTTCCCAAGACTACGGAACAAAAACAAGAATGGAAATTTTGAAAATAATAAATTGAATTGAATTAAATCGATTATTCATCCGTTCATAAATTCTGGTAGCCCTAAGGTCTTCGAGACCGATTGCTTGGCGACCTTAATAGGTATTCACAGTGCATAACCTGACCTTTACTGACTGCTGTTCTGTTACCTGGCAACCAATGGATGTGTTATGTGATCATTATGCTATCACACAGCTACGCGTGGAGTACAGTCTCCATAGTTCGAGGCGAAAGGACCAGAGCTTCCCTCGATTTACCGAAAGCCCCGACAACAAGGGTTAATACAACACTTTATAATAATAATAATAATAATAATAATAATAATAATAATAATTTACTGCAATTGAGTTGTCGCCCGGTGGCAGTGGTTATTTTATATGTAAACAAAACATGAAATTGGTTACAACTAAACTTAAGTCGGGAGAGCTACATGAGAAGCATGTAGTGGCAACTTGGAATATTGGAAATCATCTCAGCATTTGCTTTTAGGCAGACGGAAACCAAGAAAAACCTGTGTCGAGATGGCCGGTCGCAGGACTTTCCGAGTACAGACCTGTAGCCAGCAGTCCAGCATTTAAAGTAAAAAAAAAAAAAAAACAATAAACACATAGTACAACAAATACACATAAGATAACAACACACACAAGTCAACTACAACAA
>Ga0123355_10000733_pt1 | contig 44688 bp, 44 predicted proteins | sample TergutEmb28metaG_3_FD_89872 | JGI IMG/M metagenome (GOLD analysis project Ga0123355, IMG submission 89872) | Embiratermes neotenicus P1 segment gut microbial communities from Petit-Saut dam, French Guiana - Emb289 P1 | ecosystem: Host-associated > Arthropoda: Insects > Digestive system > Gut ...
ACTACGAAAAATAACCGCCAACCTACTCGGACAGCAGGGGCGGTTATTTTCTATCGCGGGTTATAATGTCGATGAGGTAAATAATCAGAGTAACTAGCGCGATAACGGCAACGAAAGTCTGAATATCTAACCACATAGGGCATCACCACCTTTCGATGGGTTGCCTTGGCAATTCCATCCACAGAGCTGCTCGGTGGGCAGCCCCCCCTCCAATATGCTATAGTAAATCATCAAAAAACAGACAGGAGCCACCAAAATGAAAACATACCCAGCCGAGCCCTACCGTATCAAAGTAGTAGAAATGCCAAACATGCTAAACCATGAGGAGCGTGTAGAGGCCATAAAGGCCGCAGGCTTCAACACCTTCCAGCTAAAAAGCGAAGACTGCTACATCGATCTGCTGACAGACAGCGGAACCAACGCCATGAGTGACCGCCAATGGGCCGGCCTGATGATAGGCGACGAAGCCTACGCCGGAAGCCGCAACTGGGCACATCTGGAGGCCACCGTCAAGGAGTACTTTGGTTTCAAGCACGTAGTCCCCACCCACCAGGGCCGCGGGGCGGAAAATATTCTTTCTCAACTGCTGATAACCCCTGGGACATTTGTGCCCGGCAATATGTATTTCACAACCACTCGCTTCCACCAAGAGGCCAACGGCGCTACTTTCCGCGATATAATCATAGACGAGGCCCATGACTCCCAAATAGACCTGCCCTTCAAAGGCAATATCGACCTAAACAAGCTGCAAGCCCTGATAGACGAAGTAGGCCCGGAAAAAATCCCGTATGTATGCCTGGCCGTGACCGTAAACATGGCCGGCGGGCAGCCCGTTTCTATGAAAAACATGCGAGATGTGCGGGAACTTTGCGACAAGTATGGCCTTAAAGTGTACTACGACTGCACACGCTGTGTAGAAAACGCCTACTTCATAAAGATGCGGGAAGAAGGCTATGCCGACAAGACAATCAAAGCCATTGTCCATGAAATGTTCAGCTATGCCGACGGTGCAACCATGAGCGGCAAAAAGGACGGCCTTGTAAACATAGGCGGCTTCCTTGCCATGAATGACGACAGCCTCTACACCCGGGCCCGGGAAATGGTAGTGGTATACGAAGGTATGCCCTCTTACGGCGGCATGACTGGCCGGGATATGGAGGCCTTTGCTATTGGTATAAAGGAAAGCTGCGTGTTCGAATATATCCGCCATCGGGTAGAGCAGGTGGCATATTTAGGCGACAAGCTGGTAGCGGCGGGAGTCCCGGTAGTGCGCCCAATAGGCGGCCATGGGGTGTTCCTGGACGCCCGTAAGTTTCTGCCTCATATCCCACAAGAGCATCTGCCTGCCCAAAGCCTGGCGGCCCATCTTTATATGGAAAGCGGCGTGCGGGCTATGGAGAGGGGCGTTGTGTCTGCCGGGCGTGATAAGATTACCGGAAAGAATCATATGCCCAAACTGGAAACCGTGCGGCTGACCATCCCGCGCCGGGTTTACACTTATGCCCATATGGATATTGCGGCGGAAGCTATTATTAAGCTACACGAAAACCGCGAAAACATCCGAGGGCTTAAGTTTGTGTACGAACCGCCTATGTTGCGGTTCTTTAATGCGCGGTTTGATTATGTGGAGTAGGCTGTATTTACAAATCATTGGTGTTTGAGAGGAGAATACACATGCCGCGCTTAAAACCCGAGTACATCGAAAAAATCTATTCCGGCTGGCTGGCCAAAATCATAGGCATACGCCTTGGGGCCCCTATCGAAGGCTGGACATATGATAAAATCAAAGATACCTACGGCGAAGTTAACGGCTATGTGCAAGATTTCCCCAAAAACTTTGCCGCCGATGACGACAGCAATGGGCCGCTGTTTTTTCTTCGGGCTTTGGAAGATAGCAGGGCAGCTTACGTATGTCAGAATACAGTTGCCCAACACCGTGCCCATTATGACTTATCCCCTCAAGACATAGCCAACGCCCTATTAAACTACGCCCCCTACGAACACGGCTTCTTCTGGTGGGGAGGCTACGGCGTCTCCACCGAACATACCGCGTATCTAAACCTGCGCAGCGGCATCCCGGCCCCCCGCAGCGGCAGTATCCAGCAAAATGGAACCACTGTTGCCGAGCAAATCGGCGGCCAGATTTTTATAGACACCTGGGGCCTAGTAACCCCCGGCAACCCCGACCAAGCCGCAATATATGCCGAAAAGGCTGCCAGCGTAACCCACGATGGCAACGGCATATATGGCGGTATTTTTATTGCCGTGTGCATTAGCCACGCCTTCGAGGAAACAAATATCCGGGCAATTATTGAGAAGGGGCTTTCTTATATCCCTGCCGATTGTGAGTATACGAAAGTTGTGCGGGCAGTTATGGATTTTCATGAGAAGCAACCGGAGAACTGGCACGATTGCTATAGATATATCTTCGAAAACTTCGGCTATGACCGTTATCCCGGTAACTGTCATATCATCCCCAATTCTGCGGTGATGGTGCTGTCGCTGTTGTATGGGGAAGGGGATTTTGCTGATACCATAAATATCTGCAATATGTGCGGGTGGGACACAGACTGCAATGTAGGCAATGTTGCCACAATAATGGGAGTACTGTGCGGGCTGGATGCCATTGATTACAAAAAATGGCGGCTGCCAATCAATGACTTGCTAATCTGCTCTAGTGTTGTGGGATCGCTTAATATTATGGATATCCCGTATGGTGCTAGTTATATTGCAAAGCTTGCGTGGGATATTGCCGGGGAGGCGCTGCCTGCGCCTTGGGATGAAATTATTAGCCAGCGTATAGATAGCTGTCACTTTGAATATCCTGGCTCTACCCATGCTGTGCGGGTGCGGGTGGATGGCGGCGTGACACCGTGTACAGACGCATATGACTGCACCACACAAGACACAAGCACAGGCAACCATACAGGTGAGGCCTTTCTTTCAGGCAACTGCACAACCCCGCCTGTAGCACAGCCAGAATACGAGTTGCATAATACAGCCGAAGCCGCCTATAGCGGAACCCGTTCCCTAAAAACCACGGTAAAACACATTCCCGCTGATGGCCGCGCATATGTATACAAGCAAACCTACTATAAGCCCGCTGATTTCCATGATAGCAGGTACGACCCTTGCTTCTCGCCGCTGGTGTATCCGGGCCAGACAATCCACTGCAGTGTAATGCTGCCTGAATATGCCAATGATTGTGCGGCGAGGCTATATGTCCATGATGCGATAACAGGCTCAATCATCCAGGGCCCGCCGGTAGCGGTTAAAAAGGGCCAGTGGGAAAAGCTAAGTTTTGCAATTCCGCGTCTGGAGGCTGCATTGGTTGACGAGGCAGGGCTAATCTTTGAAATGTGCAGCAGGCAGGGAGCCTTGGCCATTTCTGATAATCACACCACAGAAGACGGCGCGTCCAATACACACTTCCAACAATGCTGCCGCGCACAACTAGATTGCTATATAGACGACCTGTACTTCTCTGGCTCGCCGGATTACACGATAGACTTTTCAAAGTGTGAAGAGGAAGTTTGGAACTATCATCACAAGGAAGTCAGTCAGTTCACCCGGCTAAAGGGCTTACTCTATCTTTGTGATAACAACCTGCACCTATCCTGCGCTGACTTTGGCGAGGCATACACCGGCCATCACAACTGGACAGACTATACTGCCCAGTTTCACATAACTCCTATCACAGGGAAGCGGCATATGGTCAATGTCCGGGTGCAGGGGGCAATGCGCTCATATGGGGCTGGGTTTTATGAAAACGGCAAGCTTGGGCTATTTAAGAATGAGCAAGAGACGCCCAAACATTTCGAAAATGAACAAAATAAACGAGATGTGAATGCGTATGAAAATGATAAAAGCAAGCATGATGCGAACGCATGGGCAGCAAGAAATGAATTCGGCTATCGTAAGCTTATAGAAGCAGACTTTCCTTGGGAATCCGGAACAGAGTATTTGATTGCGGTAGCGGTCAAGGGCCCCGAGCTTACGGTTTCGGTAGACGGAAGTGAGCTAATACGCTTTACAGATACCCATGCTCCATATTTAACAGGGGCCATAGGCATTACGGTGCAAGATGGCAGCCATATGATGCTAAGTGGGATAAATGTTCACTAGTTATATAGTAATTCAAGTACAGTATCTATAGCACGAAAAAGCTATGTTTCATAATATGCGGGGGGTAATAGTTATGCAAATTGGAGCCCTAATGTCATTCGGCAAGTACGAATGGCGCGTGCTTGATATAAAAGATAACGCAGCATTAATTATTACCGAGGAAGTGATTGAAAAGCGCGTATATCATAATTCACTTGTCCCTATAACATGGGCTGAATGTGATATGCGGAGGTATTTGAATGGTGAATTTTATGATAAATTTACCGAAGATGAGAAATCGAAGATAATTACAGTTACAAATAAAACCCCAAATAATCCTTGGTTTGATACATACGGTGGGGAAGATACAGAGGATAATATTTTCAATTTGACTTTTGAAGATGTTGTGTGCAAATATTTCGGCGACAGCAGCAATTTATTATACAATCGAGGTAAAAATCAAACATACTGGTTTCAAAGAAAAGACCCAAACAATAGCAAAAGAATAGCCATGTATAAAGGCGTTATGACAAAATGGCATCTTCGTACCCCTGGCCGGTATCAAAATCGTGTTGCGTGTATCGGGGCTGACAGAGAAAATCCCAATTGGCCTCATAACGGTACGGCACATATTACTGGTAATCCCGTATGGGTTGACCCGACAAGGGGCAAGGCGCATGAGTGGGATTTTATGGGCATACGCCCTGCATTATGGTTGCGTATCGAATAAAAGCCCAGGCGATTGTAGACGTAGTAAAATACAACGGAGGCCCAGACGTTTTCACGAGAAGAGGTTGAAAAATGGTAAAAGCTATCGGTCTACTATGTATATTGTTAGCATCTATTATGATTGTAGGGTGCGGCAGAGGTAACAGCCGTGAGCCGCAAGCTGCGTACCCAACCCCACTGATCACTGACGCTGAGGCTATAGCGCCAACAACCCCAGCTCCGACGATTGAAGAAACCTTGGAAACGGAGTCATCTAGCCGGCCAAACTTTGTGGATTTGCGCGTAGAGTTGCTGACTGCGATATTCCGTCGTGCGGGGCGAAGTGAGTTCACCGGGTTTTATAACGACTACCAGCGCTCTTTATTTGATTTTTTACTGCCATATAGAGAGCATCCAGCCGTGGTTTTTGCCCGGGATTTGCCACTGGGCTTTGATGCTGTGCCGAATTTTGCCATTCATATGAAGCGGGCCGGCAATGGCTTTGTTCTAGTTGACAATCAATATTTTTTGTTTACCTGCGGACGATGGACTGAAGAAAGTGTGGCAACCTTTATTGAGCTGGTTAATGACTTTTATTTTGACACAGGCTTTGGTGAATTCTTTGCTTCTCAAACAGAGCATTATGAAAATATTACGGAAATTTTTATCCGTGATGTGTATTCCAATCTAAACCATGATTGGTTTTATGCACATGGGGTCCGGCCAGACCAGATGCGCATCGTGATTAATCCCAACCACACCCAAACGGGTTACGGCCCAAGCTTGTGGGAGGACGCATATGGAACAATCAGTGCATCTTATTCCATCGTGCCTGGACGGTACAACTACACCGGCGTCGACTGGCTAAGGTTGACGGTGCACGAATTCAACCACACCTTTGCCAACCCCATTGCCGCCAGGTGGTATGAAGAAAATGAAGCCTTCCGTGAATTGAGCCGTGCATCAGTAGGGAGCATACCGTGGTATCCCCAAAGTTTAACAATGGCTTTCGAATACGTAACACGTGCTTATGATATTTTATATCTTGTCGAAAATGAAGACGCCGACCCAATTCCTCTTTTATTGGATGAAATGATCAATGGTTTCCCATATATAGAAACAGTTTTTGCCATGATAACCGACTATGAGCTTATGGGAATTGACCGGCTGTTAGATTTCCGGCTGAGAGGTGCATATACACTTGGAGATGAAAGCCATAGCTATACCCATGCAGATGGGCATACGGTTAGCTGGCGTTATGTAAATTTCCCGGAAGGTTTCCGCCCTGATCCATTTCTTGTTCCCCATAGACAGTTCGGAAATATTTTTCCCACGGATACAGGAGATGTGCTATATGTAGTATGCTCCCACAACCATCGGCAGATTATCATAGACCTTGGTGGCTTTCGCGGGTTGCGGTCATATTATATCTTTCCCCACGGAGCATCCAGCAGTAGTAACTTTGTTAGCGGCGTTGAAATTGAAGATATGATCCAATTCGCGTTGGGGGTGGATTACTATGTCAATCCCGAGGTGCATGAGTTTGAATTAAGCGGTGGGAATATAATCCGCTGGCATGTAATAGATTTGCTTGGCGCGGCTTTGGATATAGGTGATTTATTTCATGTGACATACGGAAATATTTTTGGCACTCAAACAGGAGATGTGATACTTGTTATCCGGGATACCGATGGCCAATTATATATTGACCTCGGCCCCGGTGGCTGGCATCCCGAAATACGATCATATTTTGTACTGCCGGTGGGTTAGGCCTGTCAAAAATGAAACGACTCTGGGTAGCCCCAAATTGATTGTGCTAAAAACCCAGTTACATCCCGACTCCTACCATGTTATAATACCCACAATGAAAGGTGGTATCAAAATGGCGATTGTAGACGTAGTAAAATACAACGGAGGCCCGGACGTTTTTGCGTGGAAATTTCCCAACGAGGCCTTAAGCACATGGACTCAGCTTATAGTCAACGAGTCCCAAGAGGCAATTCTTCTAAAAGGCGGGCGGGTGGCCGATGTCCTTGGCCCTGGGCGGCATGTACTGGATACCGCCAACCTGCCAATCCTAAGCAAGCTGATTAACATCCCCTTTGGGGGCCGCTCCCCATTTACCGCAGAGGTGTGGTACATAAACAAGGTTCACTCCATGAATATAAAATGGGGAACCCCCACGCCTATCCAACTGCAGGATCCCAAGTATAAGGTTTTTCTTCCCCTGCGCTCTTTTGGTCAGTTTGGCATACAGGTGGTAGAGCCTAAGCAGTTTCTTGTGAAAATGGTTGGGACGCTGCCCGTCTTTGACAGGGACAGTATTGAGAAATTTTTCCGAGGCCTGTACCTGACCAAGGTCAAGGACGCCATTGCATCATATCTTGTAAAAAAGGGCATCAGCGCCCTGGAAATCAATGCCTACTTGGTAGAGCTATCCGAACATCTGCGTGAGGAAATGGTTCCGGTATTCGGCGAATACGGCATCCAGTTGCTGCGCTTTAATGTGAACAACATCAATGTGCCGGAAGACGACCCTGGCGTAATAAAGCTAAAAGCTGCATTGGCCAAGCGGGCAGAGATGGATATCGTTGGTTTTTCATATGTACAAGAGCGCTCCTTCGATGCCATGGAAGGGGCCGCAACCAACCCCGGCCAGGGCAACAGCATGATGGGAGCCGGTATTGGCATGGCAATGGGTGCAGGTATCGGCAATGTAATGGGCAATCAGATGAACCAAATGGCCCAGGGCATGAATATCAACCCAATGGGCCAAGGCCAAAACATTAAAAAATGCCCTGAGTGCAATATTGACATGGCGGCAACCGCCCGGTTTTGCCCGGATTGTGGAGGCGATTCTCATAACCCAAGGCCTGCAGGCCCCAGCGCCGATGACGCAACATGTGCCGACTGTGGTGAGGCTTTTTCAAAAAAATACCGCTTTTGCCCTGGATGCAGCAAGCCATATACCCCCTGCCGCGGCTGTGGTGAGGATATGGCGGCAGGGGGCCAAGCCTGCAAAGCCTGTGGCAGAGCCGCCCCAAAAAGTTGTTCAAAATGCGATGCCGTGCTGGAAAACGACCGAGCCCGCTTTTGCCCGGAATGCGGCGAGTCTTTGGTAAGCCTGTGCAGCGGGTGCAATACGCCTATTGAGGGTAGCCCGCGATTTTGCCTTGAGTGTGGGATGAAGCTATAGAGAAAGGAATAATAATATGTGGTTTGTAATTGTCCCCCTAGCTGCAATAGCCTTTGCAGTAGCTATATTGTATGCAGTGCGTGCCGCGTCTCGCAGAGCCGAGGAAATCTCCGAAACAACTGCCAATGCCATGGCTTTTATGGATGACTGTGAGAGCCGCGTCCTGACACTTGTGTCTGACCCGGCAAACAAAGACCATTCCCAGCGGCTTAATACTTTGCACGAGCAGATAAAGTTCTCGGACAAAACCGGCACAACGGAAATAGATTGGAAGGTGGAGGCTGTGCTGACAAGGCTTGAGCTTGCCCTTTCCAGCCCCGGTGGTGAAGATGCAAACGAAGTAATAAACGAAGCCACCGCCCTTTTTAACCGCCGGAAAGCGGAAATACGAGTGTCCAAGCAGGGTAAGTTTTAGTATGCACTACAATACGTGGCCTAGCAGATTATCTATAATATTTGGCAGGGGGATACGATGAATACATCAAGGGTTTCTATAGCCTTTAGCTCCATCATTGGCAAGATATTTAGCGTAATCGGTTACGGCCTTGCCATCTTTGGCGGCATTATATTTTTAGTGGCTATTGCTGATGGCTGGTGGCGGTATTATAGCTGGACGGATGATTTAATCATGATTATGGGCCTGTTTGTGCTGCCAGGGGCGTTGTTTATTTTCCTCGGGATCAGGATTAAAAGACGGATCCGCCGGTTTAGGGTCTATGTTTCTCTTATCTCCAGCGGAACGGATTCTCTAGACGCCATTGCCGGCTTTACAGGCAAGACTACCTTGTTTGTAATCAATGATATACAGAAAATGATACGAAAACGGTATTTCTCTAGCGCAACCATTGATTTGGCCAATAATAGAGTTGTAATCTTTAGGCCAGGGGCGTCTGCGTTTCCATTCCATCCGGCGCATGGCCAAGCTGTGATGGCTCAACCGGTATCTAACCATCCAATGCCAAATCAGTTTGCGCCTTACCACCCAATGCACAATCATTCGGTAAACAACCATCCGATGTATGGTCATCCTGTTCCCGGGATGCCCAATCAGCCATTATCTGACCAGACAATGACAGGAATGCAGCCGGCGGCTTCTTTTGCCCAGCCGGTTGTGGATGTCTACAATTGCCAAGGATGTGGTGCAGCCGGCACAAAGCAGGGGGGTAGCATAGTTTCGTGTGAGTATTGTGGGTCTCATATAAAATAATGTGAATAAAATAGCATCAAAATCGTCTTTTTTGATAAAGGCGATTTTTTTATTCAGGGTTTCAAAAATATAGACGGCAAACGATAAAGGAGACAAGTTACAATGACAGAAGAATTTCACTCCACAAGTAAGCGATTAGGCAACCTAGGCATAATAGCCATGCCAGGCTGCGAGGAACTGGCAGATAAAATTGACAGCTATCTAATGGGATGGAGGAAAGCGGAAGCCAAGCAAACCTATAGGCTAAAAACAGAATGCCCGCGGTTTTCTGACGGGCAAGGAAAGGGCGTAATTCGTGAATCTGTACGAGGGCATGATATTTATATTGTGTGCGATGTGCTTAACTATGGCGTGACATTTAATATGTATGGGATGAAAGTCCCAATGTCCCCTGATAATCATTACCAAGATCTAAAGCGAGTTATCGCTGCGGTAGGCGGGAAGGCCAGGCGTATCACGGTAATCATGCCCTATCTTTATGAATCTCGTCAAGACAGTAAAAAGATGCGCGAGTCCCTAGACTGCGCCCTTGCCTTGCAGGAGCTGGCCCGTATGGGCGTGGCCAATATTATTGTCTTTGATGCCCACGAGACAAAAGTGCAAAACGCAGTCCCCTTAAGCGGGTTTGATAACATCCAGCCCCATTATCAGATGATTAAGGCACTTTTAAAGACTGTGCCAGATATCGCCCTTGATAAAAAAAATTGCATGATTATAGCCCCGGACGAAGGGGCCATGGCACGGTGCATGAGTTATTCCTCTTTGCTTGGGCTGGAGCTGGGTATGTTTTATAAAAGGCGCGACCACGCAGTTATTGTGGCCGGCAGTAACCCTATCCTGGAGCATACGTTTTTGGGCGGGGATGTAGAGGGTAAGGATGTTATTGTAGCCGATGATATATTGTCTTCAGGTGAATCCTTGCTGGAAGTAGCGCAACAGCTTAAGGCCCGCAAGGCAAGAAGAATATTTATTTTTGCTACCTTTGGACAGTTTGTCAACGGGCTTGAGGGCTTTGACAAAGCATATGCTGATGGATTATTCGAGGGGATTTTCACAACCAATCTTATATACCGAAATCCGTTGCTTAAGTCACGGGAATGGTATGTGGAAGTGGATATGTCTAAGTTTATCTCGTTAATTATTGATACCCTTAATCATGATACATCTATACGGGCAATGCTTAATCCTGCGCAGAAAATTGCGGAGTTGTTGGAAAGGCGTGGGGGGGCTTAAACCCCGGTACTGCCATACCCCCCATCTCCCCGTATACTATCCGGCAGGGTATCAACTTCAGTAAACAAGCACATCTCCACCTTGGCAATAACCAACTGGGCAATCCTATCCCCGCGCCGCACAACAAAATCCTCGTCTCCATGATTAATTAGCAAAACACAAAGCTCCCCACGATAATCTGCATCCACCGTGCCCGGCGTGTTAAGCACGGTAATCCCAAACTTAAAGGCCAGACCGCTGCGGGGCCTGACCTGTGCTTCGTAGCCATAAGGCAACGCGATTTTTATCCCAGTTGGGATCAAGACGCGGTTGCCTTTTTTTATGCATATTTTCTCGCCGACATTGGCGTATAAGTCCATGCCTGCAGAGCCAGGGGTCTGGCGTCTTGGTAGGGGCAAATCACGTGCATCATCCGTACGCATTAGTTGAAAATTCATAATTCTTACCCCTTTGTACAATGTATTCATGTGCTGTATATATAGATTTTACTCTATGAGTAACGCCCATCAATATCGCGTTCAACAATCTAAGCTTCTTAAACTAAGTTGTTGGATTGCAATTTTTACCGCACCAATGTAGTATTCATCACCAGGGGCCCCAATAAACCCACCATGGTCATCACCACCGGCGGTAATAATCAAATCATGTTGGCGGCAAAGTTTGACAAGGGCCTCTGTCAATTCCGCCGCTTGAGCAGGATAATAACACTCAAAACCGTCTATCCCCATATCAATAAACTGCATTGCCCTTTTCTCGTAATCTGCAATGCTGGTGCTTGACTTTTCATAATGGCACAAATGTGCAAGAACCCCATGCCCGCCGGCATCGTGGATAATTTTTATTACTTCACTTGGGTGTAGGAAGTCATTCTTAGGCGGGGAGCCATACTTTCTCACAATTTTACTAAAATCATCCCAGCTTGCTACCAGCCCTTTGCTTCTTAGATAATCTATGCTTTCCCAGCCACCGTTCCTACGGTTTCGCTGGAAAGATGCAAATTCCTCCAAAGATATGAAGAGATGTTCCGTATTCTCATTCAAAGGATAATCCCCGCTTCCATTCATAGGATAATCCTTGCTATCACTCACCGGATAATCCTTTGCCATTTTTTCAATCAACTTAGTGCCCATGTCAGCGTTAACGCTTCGGTTATATGTGAATAAATCGCTCAGGCCTTTGTCTTGCATGTCAAATCCATAGGCAAGTATATGATATTCTACATCGTTCATCATCGCGGTGACTTCAGCGCCTGGAATAATCCTTATGCCGGCTGTATCCCAGGAACTGCGTGCTTCAACATGAGAACCGATTTCATGATAAGCATCAATTGTATTGTGGTCGCATATGGAAATCAGCGTAACATTCTGACTTCTTGCCTTCTCAATAATTTCCGCCGGGGTAAGCGTCCCATCCGAATACCAGGAATGTATATGTAAATCCGCATACATAGAGTAATGCCTCCAATCGAAATAAGTTTTCTGCGTTTTACTGTGACGCCCTTGTATGACCGTGCAATCTCACCCCCTAGTAGACTTGCCTCGTTGCGTCCAAAGTGTCCGAAATGCCCGAAAACTATCAGGGTTGTCTAGTTGTGCAGTTATTTTGCCTGCACATTCTTCCGTAGTATCAATGTGGGTGTCAACAGTAATATCATATATCTGTTCTTTTGGGCAAAGATAAGCCAACTGTTCTACTGCCAGCCCAATTTCCCTGTCACCTCGGGCTAGCTCTCGCCGTACTAATTCTTCCTCTGGGCAGGTTACATGTACAAAAAGGACTGGGTTATCGTGTAAAATCTCAACAAAAATATCTACCCATTCCTCATCATCCAAAACTCCGTCAACTATGACATTGTATCCTCTTTCCGAGTACATCTTGATGGCATAGTAATAATTGACAATGGCTTGATCCCAGATTTTCTCATTATCTTCAGTATCGTTTTTGAAGATATTGAACTTATCGGGCAATATAAAAGTAAATGTATCCTCAGACATCCAATAATAAGGCTCCTGTAAATTTTCCTGCAGGGCCCTGGCAATGGTTGATTTGCCGCTGCTGGATACGCCATTCAGGCATATTATTGTTCCTTTTTTCATATGTCATATGTCTCCAATAAAAAACGGGCGCAACCTCGCACTATAGCGAAACTGCGCCCGTCATATTCATACAATTAAATCTTTCCTAAAACCGAGCCCTTCTCCATCCCTTCGACCTGCTTACCAACCAAGGATAGACTCATCTCGTCCAACTTGAAAATCCTTTCGCACATGGCATAAAAGGCATCCAAGTCCACGGCATCAATCTTAGCGATAATCTCATCTGGGGTGACAGTCCTGCCCATCATAAGCAGCGAGTTACCGATACTGCTCATACGGTTGCCTGCGCTTTCCAGCCCCATAATGAAGCTGCTCTTTATCTGCTCCCGGGTTTTTGCAAGCTGGTCTGCGGTGATTTTGTCCGTAAACATCCGCTTTATTTCCCCGGTAATAAGATGCAGCACATCATAAATGTGGGCCGGGCCAAGGCCAGCATAAATTGTAAATACACCTGTATCCTTGTAGCTGGCATTGTAGGAATAAACAGAATAAGCCAGCCCATGCTCTTCCCTAATAGTCTGGAAAAGCCGGGAGCTCATCCCACCGCCAAATACAGTGTTGACGCAGGCTAGGGCATACATTTCGCTGTCTAGGCTGCTGGCGATGCCGGGAAAGCCCATGCACAGGTGTACTTGCTCTATATCTTTATCCCGTACGGTGAAGCTGGGTTGGTATAGAGCTGGGTTGGCAGAGGTGATGCCTGACGCACTATCTGCGGCAGCACCTGAACCAATACTTGATACGCTATCTGCAGCCGCACCGGTTGCGCTCTTTATTGCTGCGCGTGCTGTGCTATCAGCAGAACCACTAGGACTGCTTGTTCTCCCGTTGTCAAAACGGCTAAAAGCAGTCGCAACCTTCTCAAGCACTTCAGCTTTGTTTATATTACCGGCAATGGCGATAACCGTATTGTGCGGCCTATACCTATTGCCAATAAAGTCAATAAAATCCTGCCGCTTGAAGGTCTTGATATTTTCTGGGGGGCCAAGGATAGTCATGCCCAGGGGATGGTTTTTAAAGGAATTGTACTCCAAAAGATACATAGCCACGCTTTCCGGCGTGTCTTCGTACATATTTATTTCTTCCAGTATAACGCCCCGCTCTTTTTCAATCCCCGCCTCATCAAAGGTAGAGTTAAACAGCATATCCGACAGCACATCCAGTGCCACGTCAAAGTGGGTGTCCAGAGTCCGGGCCATGTAGCCTGTGATTTCCTTAGACGTAAAGGCGTTGAGTTGCCCGCCTACCGCGTCCATGGTGTCGGCAATGTCTTTTGCGCTGCGTTTCTCTGTGCCTTTGAAAAGCAAATGTTCTATAAAGTGGGAGATGCCGTTAGTGCTGACGCTCTCGTCACGAGAACCGTTTTGCACCAAAATCCCAAAGCTTACAGACCTCACATGGGGGATAGGCTCCATTACCACCCGCAGGCCGCTTGGAAGTTGGTGTACGCTAGTCAATGGCTTTCGCCTCCTGGAAAAGTTGGTGTGATTTTTCATGAAAACTGGATATATAAGGGCTGGATCGCTTTTGTCAAAAATGAAACATATGTTATGACTATAAAAGCGCCAGCCCTATCTAATAACTTTTTGTGAGCGCCTAATCCCTGCGAGGACGTCTATCTCCGCCGCGATCCCCGCCGCCGCGCCTGTCTCCGCCACGGTCTCTATCGCCGCGTGGGCGGGATTCTCTTTCCCGTGGGGTGTAAACAGCATCAGGGTCAAGGACAGCCTTACGGCTCAGATTAATACGGCCTTGGTCATCAATTTCTACAACCTTAACTTGCAGCTCATCGCCAACCTTACAGAAATCCTCTACATTTTCCACCCGCTTGACATCAAGCTGGGAAACATGCACAAGGCCTTCTTTTTCTGGCGCGATTTCTACAAAGCAGCCAAAGGTCATAAGGCGGGTTACCTTGCCGGTGTAAATCGCGCCTACTTCTGGCGGGTTTACGATGGCTTTGATAATCTCCACAGCCCGGTTGACCTTTTCGATATCCCGGTCAGATACAAAGATGCGGCCATCGTCTTCCGTGTCGATTTTTTCCACGCCGGATTCCTCGATGATGCGCTTGATAACCTTGCCGCGAGAACCGATAACCTCGGCAATCTGGTCTGGGTTGATGCGGATGATTGCCATCTTGGGGGCGTAGGGGGAAATCTCGGCCCGTGGCTCTGCAATGGCAACATTCATTGATGTATCAAGGATATGCATACGGCCAGTCTTGGTTTGATCAAGAGATGCGCGGATGATTTCCATGGATATTCCGTCTACCTTCATATCCAATTGGATTGCGGTTATGCCTTCTGTTGTGCCTGCGACCTTGAAGTCCATGTCGCCGAAGAAGTCTTCCAGGCCTTGGATGTCGGCCATTAGTACATATTCGTCTACGGTTTCTCCGGTTACCAAACCAGCAGAAATACCAGCTACCGGGCGCTTAATTGGCACACCGGCAGCCATAAGGCTAAGTGAAGAGCCGCAAACCGCGGCCTGAGAAGTTGAGCCGTTAGAGCTTAGAACTTCCGACACGAGACGGATGGAATATGGGAAATCATCTTCGCTTGGGATTACGGGAAGCAGTGCTTTTTCCGCTAATGCGCCATGCCCGATTTCCCTACGGCCTGGGCCACGGGATGGGCGGGTTTCGCCTACAGAATAGCTTGGGAAGTTGTAATGGTGCATGTAGCGTTTGGTTTCTTCCATAAGATCTAGGCCGTCAAGCCGCTGGGTATCACCGCTTGAGCCTAAAGTTGTAACGGTAAGCACTTGGGTCTGCCCACGGGCAAACAGCGCCGAGCCATGAGTACGGGGCAGAATATCCACATCAGATGCCAATGTCCGGATAACATCCATGCCTCGCCCATCTGGGCGTTTGCCTTGGCGTAGAATCATGCGGCGTACAGTTTCTTTTTCCAGCTTATAAATGGCTGGGCCAAACATGGAGGTATATGCCTCTGCCACGTCTTCAGGGAAGGTAGGCACAAGGGCTTCACGGGCTTCATCGGCTAGGGCGGAGACATTGGCGTCTCTTTCTTGCTTCTGGTCTGTGAAAACGGCCGCTTCCATGCGTGCTTCGGTTATATAGTTACTAATTTGGTTGTATAGGTCGGCGGGGATTTCGTGTTTTGTGTATTCCCGCTTGGGCTTATTGTTCTCTGCCACTATTCCGTCTATGAATGCAATGATTTTTTTATTTTCTTCATGGGCCAGGGTTATGGCGTCCATCATGATGTCTTCGGAAACTTCGTCTGCCCCGGCTTCTATCATCATAACTCTGTCACGGGTGGAAGATACGGTTAGGTTAAGCTTGCTGGCTTCTCTTTCTTCGGCGTTGGGGTTGACCACCAGATTGCCATCCACCAGACCGATGTTTACGCCTGCGGTTGGGCCGTTGAAGGGGATGTCTGAGATTGCCAGGGCTATTGCCGAGCCTATCATTGCGGTGATTTCCGGGCTGTTGTCCTGGTCCATGGACATAACTGTTGCAACTACGGCAACGTCATTGCGGTAATCATCCGGGAACAGTGGGCGGATAGGCCTGTCTATCAGCCTAGAGGCCAGGATTGCCTTTTCTGTTGGGCGGCCTTCGCGCCTAAACCAGGAACCGGGGATTTTGCCCACGGCATAGAACCGTTCTTCATAGTCAACACTTAGTGGGAAGTAGTCTATCCCAGCACGGGGTTTATCCGATGTTGTGGCGGTTACAAGAACAACCGTATCGCCATATGACATCATTACCGAGCCGCCTGCAAGTTCGGCCACGCGGCCTATCTCGCAGGACAGGGTGCGCCCGCCTAGGGTCATGGAGTATGTCTTTTGCATGTATACCTACTTTCTTAGTCCAAGTTCGCCAATAAGGGCACGGTATTTTACTACGTCTTGCTTGCGGATATAGTCCAACAGCCCACGGCGTTGACCTACCAGCTTAAGCAGCCCTCTGCGAGAGTGGAAGTCTTTCTTGTGGGTGCGCAAGTGCTCTGTCAGGTGATTGATGCGTGCAGTAAGCAGTGCTACCTGTACTTCTGGTGAACCGGTGTCATTGTCTGCCCGGCCGTGCTTTGCGATGATTTCTTTTTTGCTGATCATTTGATCCTCCTATAAATTTTGCACCTTTTTGGTGCGATTATCCCCACGTGCCAAGGACAGGTTGGAGCCACCGTGGCCCTAGCGCGGGTTTATTTGGCGAGTATAGCATAGCGGGTGGTGGTGTCAAGGCGGGGTAATATCAATCCCGCAAAAACCCCCGAGCCCCGCTGCCACCCACCGGAGCCCCATGTACAATAGAAAACTCCGGCAAGTCATCCGACTCAACAACTGTCCTCAATGAAAAGACCTGCCCACCGGGCAACTTTTGGTTAATTTCCTTAATATACCCATGCAATTCATGAAAATGCGTAATCATAATCCCACGTGCCCCCAGCGCCTTTACCACACACAAAGCCTCAAGAGACAACAATGAGCATTCCGAAGGTGTCGAGGCTGTAAGTGGTTCGTTGAACAAGAAAAACCCGTTCTCATCAAGGATGGACAGAGAGTCTTTTAACTGCAGAAGCTCCTGCCCAAGCTTACCATAACCATATCCTGCATTTTCGTCACGGTTGAAGGCGCATACGATAGATGATGCAGGGCTGAGACTTGCTTCATGTGCGGGAACAGGCAGCCCCATTTGGAACAAAACCTGGGCAATAGCAACAGAGCGCAAAAAGGTGGTCTTGCCGCCTTTGTTTATGCCTCCTACAAGGGCAACAGAGGAATCCCGGGTAAGCCGGAGGCTGTTTCTTGTCACATGCCTGCTATAAAGGGGATGGTAAAGCTGATGCGCATTAAAAGCAGCAGCATCCATTTCGCGGACTTCAGCGAAAGTATATATAGGCAGCGAACGGGCAAAATCTGCTGCCCCAAGAAAGAAGGACATATAGGCCTGTGTTGATTTGAGAGCAGAAGAAATAGCTTTTGCATAGAGTGCGGCCTGGCGTGCACCTGCGGAAGCGTGTGCTCTTAAAAATGTATTGATATAAACCCCATACCAGTAGGGGAAGTGATCTCCACTAGATGGCCCCTTTGTTATGCTGAAGCCAGGGGTTGCTGGCAGCATAATAGTTTCGCCAATATACTTATGCTCCATGTCCTCTTTCCAAAACGGGGGTTTTTTGAACCGCTGGTGATAAGCACTTGCAAGGGATAGGTGCGAAAGTCTTGCCTCATCATCAAAGATAGCAAGAAACCCAATGGCCCCTGGCTGGTCGGTGACGATTTTGCTAAACACTTCTTCAAAATTGTCAGAGAAAAACTTATCCAGAACGTGCTGGATATCATTTTCAATATAGAGGAATATGGTGGAATCGGCAAGGCCCTCTTGACTTGCAGCAATTGTTCCGCGCAGGGCTTCTCTTGCCTCCCCCAGCTTGCGGTATATTTCAAGAAAAATCTGCAACCCGCCAATTACATGTACTGGATCAGAGTCCTTGTCTATTGGGATGTTTTCTAACTCATCCAAGGTCTCGCGAAGTGAACTCAGTGCTTTGTACAGCTCCGTATTTTCTATCAGCAGCTTGATAATTTTATTGCGCTCTATGATGGATTTTGTGTCACATGTTAGGTACTGCGCAGGGTTGGATATGTATTGTCCTATAATTGTATCGAATGCGCAGTCCTCAAAGATACCCTCGCTTAATATTGGGGGACAGTGGTTTTTTATTGCGGATATTGTTTTCTCGGTTGTCATAGTCACACCATGCTTTATACAGAGTAGATGCATTGGATATGCTTAGGAAAGCCTCCATGCTGCGGTAATTTGTAGCAATATCGGTCATTACCCAGACTCATGTGCAACATCGTCGTGCGCGGCGTCAGTATGAGATTCCACAATAGACTCTACAAGCTTCGCAATGTCCTCATCCTGCAAAAGCTGCCCGGCAGATACTCCAAAATTCTGTGCAATTTCGCGCACAAAGCTTTTGGCGTCAGGAGGGCGCTTTTCAATTGAGTACGGATATTTTACCCCAGACTTGTCAAGGAAGCTTCCGGCCACATAGCTGACTAAGCTGCATTTTGATTGTATATGGCTAGGTGGGTCTTGGCTTGAGTGGCTGCTTGCTGGCTGACTATGTGGGGAATTGTTGCCATGTGATTTGCCGCATAGATGATTATAGATATCATACATATGAGTAACCACAAATTGGGTGGCCTTTTTACTGGATATCATAAGAAGAATATCCGCAAGAAGTGGAATCGCCTCAATAGGGCTGGTGCTAGTGAGGGGTTCATTCATAAAAATGACAGAATCCTCGTCGGCGGCATTTAGGATACTGTTAATCTCCTGCATTTCTCTTTCATAGCGGGAGACATCATTTTGCTCCCCTGCGCTAAACAATGTGTAAAAATGTTTGACAGGCGTAAAGCAAAATTCTTTGGCTGGAACTGGAAATCCAAGCTGTGCAAACAGCAAGCACTGGGCAATTGTCCTAATAAATGTGGTTTTGCCGGAATGGTTGGCTCCTGTTACCAGGCACAAGGTTTCCTGGCCAACTTCGGCGTCAAGGGGTATGGGCATTTCCTTCCTCACCAGCGCCATATGAGGCGAGTAGAGTTTCTTCGCAACCACTCCGTCCTCATGGCAAACCGGCTTGCACAAAGGGAGACCTTTTTCTTTCAATGCCAGCGCAAAGGTGCAGCCTGCAAGTATTGGTTCAAGGCTGTCTATCCACAATATCCACTGGTGGATCTCCTCGTATGGAAAGCCCTTAAGGATAGACATGACGGTTGCGAGAGGCTTCTTCCATGCGTGTTCTATTTTTCTATGTACAAGGGTCTCAATATGCCCTGCTTCCCGGCCTTCTCGTATGGGTAGCGGGTTAAAAAGCACATCGGCATGTATACTTCGGGATTCGTCATGTAAGCTAGGTGCGCTGCTGTCCATCATGCGTGGTTGTGCGCTGCCAGTGCCTATACCAATTATGCTGTTGGCCTCATATTGCCCGTTTATGTCCAAAAGATTCAGGGTTACTGCACTGGCGTTTTTGTTGATGTTTACGCCCAATGTGATGTTTTTGATGGGGGTATATCGGGCTTCGGCTTGTGATAGCATGTTTTTTATTTCTTGAAACCGCGGGGAAATGGCTGCCAGCTTCATCGGCAACAAAAATGATGCCATCTCTTCATTACTGTCCGCAATGTTTGAGGGTTCTGTTGTATGTCCGTTGTGGCCTGCTGTCTTCGAGTACTTGGTATCCATCTCCACCAGCTCTGCAACAGAATCTACATAAACACGAAGCATCTTTATATGAAGGGCAACGTATACCAGCTTGCTTTTCATTTGCAGGTTTTGCATAAGGATATCCTTGACCTTGGCTGCGGCTTTTCGCTGCTCGCGCAGTTTTTTATGTAATTGCGGGTGCTTCATCAATGCAAAAATATGCCCGCTTCTTGTTGCTATAGCTTCGGAGGACATGAGGGTATGTTCTGCTACCCATCTGTCTAGGCCTTCCGCATTGGGCAAGTTGATGAAGAACGGGTTTAGTTCGTGCAGTAGGGTATCTTTGATGACATTCTTGCATATGTGGAGACCGTTACTCATTGTGGGCTGTCCCTTTCTAAGGGAAGTCTTCATTTGTTATGTGGCTACTTTCCTACAATTTCTTGTTGATGCCGGCATCCTTTAATATTCCGTTTGCGGTATGCCTATTTTCAATTTTGTCGATAACGGTAAATGGCCTTTTGCTAATTGGGCTATACCACATCTTATGCGAACCTTTTCCGCGCCGTATAAAATAACATCCATTGGCAATCAATAGGCTCAACACTTGTTTTGTATAATCAGCCATTATGCAACAGCTTCCACATCAATGCTGACCGTACGGTCTATTTCCAATCTCAGCTTGATTTCGCCTTTGTGCCCAAGGTCATTTTCCGCTATGTCATACATGGCAATCTTCACTCTTTCAAGTAAAGCATCAAATGAGCCATGGTCTAATGTCATAGCAAAAGCATCAGAAGATGATGTAGCAAGCCATATTTTCTCATCATCATACCATGTGAACTTTACTGTAAATTCCATTTGCGAGCCTCTCTCCTTTACCCCATAATTATGTGCTCTAGTTGGTAGCATAATACCACAAATTAGCCTACGGACATAGGGCTGCTATAAGCAGAATGTGGCGCAACAATAATCTACCATCCTATATTTTGTGTTCTTTTTTTATTCGTAATTCTTTAGTAATCTCTCTATCTTTTCCAAACTTAATGGTTGTCTTGTCCTCTATTTCACTAAAATCTTTGCCGATAATCTTAAATAATCCGTATTACTCCAATATACACGCCGGCAATTATGATAGCTATGACTATGATTCCAATTATCAATATTTGCATGAAAGCACCCCTCTCATTTTTACTAATACTAGTGTATGTATTGCATAACCTATTGATACTTTGCGCGTGGTTATGCGACTCATAAATAAACGTTACCATAATTAATGCGCGATATTTGTCACACCGCGCCATACTTCCCATAAAGTCTCATAAGGTTACGCGACCAAATGCGCCATATATTTACATTTATGCGTTGACTTTCCAGGATTCTGCTGTTAATATCTTACATATTGCTGATTGCACTTGATTTTCTCATCTAGCGAGGTGATATCATGTCTTTGAAGTATCGCGTTCGTTTTGGAACAAGCATTGAGAAAGACCTCATGGATAAATTTAATCGTCTTGCAATAAAAACCCGCATAAATAAGTCCCGGCTTATTGACGAGGCAATCTTTGACATTTTAGTCAAATACAAAATTATAGAGGAAGTGCCGGAGAAGGAATTATCTGCAAATTAATGAAAGCCGTTGCTGTATATTCAAAAAAGACAAAAAAGGCTGTCTCACTAAGTTTAGTTAAATGAGAGGGGTTTGTTTAACCAATTTCTCATTACTACCTTAATGAGGCAGCCTTTCTCTTGCCTTGCCCTATGCCGCGCGCCCACATTTATGTTATATTCTACCCAAACTCATCCAAAAACATAAAAATAAAACGGAGGCCCTCATGCGCAAAACAAAAATCCTGGCCACCCTAGGCCCCGCCACCAAAGACGTGGTAACCATAAAGCAGATGATCGAAAATGGACTGGATGCTGCAAGGGTAAACTTTTCCCACGGCACATACGAGTCCCACACAGAAATAATCAACATGCTAAAAAAAGCCCGGGAAGAAATGAACAAGCCCATCCCCCTTGTACTGGACACTAAAGGCCCGGAAATAAGAATAAAAACCTTTGAAACAGACAAAATCTATCTGGAGCAAGGGGCCGAGTTTACATTAACCACCCGCGATGTCCCCGGCACACAAGAAATAGTATCCGTAACCTACGAAGACCTGCCAAAAGACCTGCAAGTAGGCAGCAGGGTATTGATAGACGACGGCCTGCTAGAACTTAAGGTCATAGATCTCACCAAAACTGACGTAAAATGTGTACTGATAAACTCAGGCTTTATAAGCTCCCGCAAAGGGGTAAACATCCCTGACGTATATGTAAACCTCCCATCCCTAACAGAGCAAGACATAGAAGATATAAAATTTGGCATAAAAATGGAGTTCGACTTTATAGCCGCCTCCTTTGTGCGCACTGCCGCGGATATCCTAAACATCAAGAAGGTGCTGGAAGAAAACGGGGGCAGCCATATTCATATAATTGCAAAAATAGAATCCCGTGAAGGAGTAGACAATATTGACAGCATCCTAGATGTTGCCGACTGCATAATGGTAGCCCGTGGCGACCTAGGGGTAGAAATCCCGCCGGAAGAAGTGCCCTTGGTTCAAAAAAGCCTAATCCGAAGCTGCAACCAAGTGGGCAAGCCGGTAATCACCGCCACTCACATGCTGGAATCTATGGTGAGTAACCCGCGCCCCACCCGTGCTGAAGCCAATGACGTTGCCAACGCCATATTCGACGGCACGGATGTTATCATGCTATCTGGCGAAACAGCCAGCGGCCAATACCCCGTCGAAAGTGTAGCCATGATGGCCCGTATAGCCACAGAAGTAGAGCGCTCCTTCGAATACAGCAAAGTAGTCCACACCCATCTAAAAAGCCGCAATATCACCAATGCAATAAGCGTAGCCGCAGTAACTACTGCAGCCGAACTAGATGCAGCTTGCATAGTCCCCATAACAGATTCGGGCTTTGCCTCCAGGATGGTTTCCCGCTGCCGCCCGGCCTGCCCCATATTGGCGATTACCGCCGAAGAGCATGTGTGCCGCCAGCTAAACCTAAGCTGGGGCTGCATGCCCGTACTAAGTGACCCCTTCATCGGCGACAGCGAAGTCTTCGATATAGCCGAAGAAATGGCAATGAAGACCAAACTAGCCAAAGCCGGTGAGACTATCGTGTCTGTGGCCGGTGTGCCAGTAGGCGTGGCCGGTACAACCAACACCATGAAAGTCCGCACAGTAGGCAATGTGCTGGCCCAAGGCAAAGGTAATAAGCGCGGGGTAGTACAAGGTATAACCCGGGTATTCAAGTCCCCGGATGCAACAGAGCGCCCCTACTTCGAGCAAGGGGATATAATAATATGTACACAAACCAACGATAAAATGATGGAATACATCAAAAAAGCCGGCGCCATAGTAATTGGCTCATGGGAAAACACGGACGCCAGCCACGCAGAGACAGTGGCCAAGGCTTTGGATATCCCGCTACTTGCCGTTAATGTGCGGGCGGTGGATTTTGTTATGCCGGGGATGGCGGTTACTGTGGATACTGATGAAGGACTGCTTATTAATGGGTATCGGTAAGAGCGCGTATAAGTAGGAACGGGTATTTGTAGGAGTAGATACCAGTAGGGGCGCAGGGCGGGCAAGTGCGCGTCAACAATAGCTCCCAGTCAATAATAAGGAAGATGCAAATGACAGACCGACTAAGCAGTGTAAAAATAATCCTCGAAGAATATGCCATAAATTCGAGTAATGTAGTGAAGCACTCTGCCCACGCCTATGGCGTTTCTGCCTTTGCGGCGCTTTTGGCGGCTCGGCGTGGGCTGGATGCGGAAATCGCTGCAGTTATGGGGCTGCTTCATGATATCTATGCCATAAAAGCCGGAACTTACGAAAGCCACGATACAGAAGGCGCAAAAATGGCTGAAGAGCTTCTGCGCGGAACGGCACTGTTTTCTGATGAAGAGATAGGCATTGTTTCCCAAGGGATTCTGCTGCATGACAGGCGGAACGAAGTACATGACCCCTATGACGAAGTGCTTAAGGACGCAGATATCATTTATCCATACTTTACGAATTTGCCAGCGAAGATTTCGCCAGATGTTGAGCAGCGGATTTATGGAATGCTCCGTGACTTAGGAATATGCCTTAGGAGCGAGGATGTGCAGTTCTGAACCAACAAAGGTGGTTTTGAATAGGAGGGTTGGACTTGAAAATTGAAAGGCTTATAATCTCACATACTAACGGGGGATGACGCCAAAGTCGGTGACATAGGTGTACACTTACTGCTGGATGATGGGTTGATCCCCGTGATACATTGCCCAATACAGATATAGCAATTTACCTTTTCGCTGTCTCGTTGCGAGTCAAAAATCTCAGGCGTTAATGAGTTTTTGACGAAGCAAGGAGACTATGAAAAGTTGAATTGCTATAAAAGTTGGGAGCAGTTCGGATAAAAGGATGAAACAAGCCTTTTTGAAGCAGGAGGCAGAAGTATCCGCCGTTTCAAGAGAACAGCGGAGAATTAGTCCCTACCCTAGAAAGCCCGATAGGAATAATCCAAGAACAAACAGAACCCCGCCTTTTCGTATTTGAATTTCAAATATGAGGAGGCTCGGTGTGAGTAGAAAAAGCGAAAACACAAATTTTGTTTGCCAAAATTGTGGCAAATCAGTAATAGCATTAACTAACGGCAGCTACAGAAACCATTGTCCGTTTTGTTTATACTCTAAGCATGTGGATGAAAACATTGGTGACAGGAAAAGTTCATGCAATGGGCTAATGCCGCCAGCCGGCATAGTATACAACACTAAAAAAGGGTATCAAATTATTCATACCTGTTGTAAATGTAATGCCAAGCGATTAAACAAGGTAGCACAGCACACAGAAATGCCGGATGATTTCGATATAGTCCTTCAACTATTTGATAAGACCTAGCATAAATATTTCTTCTGTTGTTTCATTATTGACAAAAGCGAAACGAGTCCGTATTTTAGCCGGCTGCATGTGCGCTAAGGCACTACCTGTAAAAATGTTGAGTTAGGGCAAGAAGCCCCCGCCAGAAGGTGCTGATACTGTGATGCACAAAAAACGCGCATATCTCCAATGATGCAAAGGACGATATGCGCGTTTACTCATGTTTTATGCTTAACTTCTACCAGCTTAATTCTATCCTATACAACTAGGAAGAACCACTGCCCAATAACCCGAATCAAAATCCCGCCAACAAGGCCAAGGAATGGATTCTTAGTAAGGGCGGTAATAGCCAGCGCAGTACCCGCTTCCACCGCGGCAAGAGGTGTAACATCACCCCGTGCAACGGAATGAGCAATTGGCCCACCCGGCGGGGTAAAGAAAACATTGCGAAGATTGGGCATAAAGGTAGAGAAGAAACCGATTATAAACAAGAACCCGGCAATAGCATGTACCGGTACATATTTAACGGCCTTTACCATAAGCCCAAGAAGCAACAATATAGCGCATAGAAGCATCATTATGACACCAGCCATTACGGGCCAGGGGGATGCTGCCGTTGCAGAGATTATTGCGCCAACAGGTGCGCCGCCAAACAGTACGCTTGGGATATCGGCCAGGCTGTTTATTACTGTGAGGTGATCCATGTTTTGGGTTATTTCTGGCGGTGCAAACCCGGCGGTAATATTGCCAAATGCAATGTTTGTACCTATGTTTAGGCAGATAAAGGCCAGGGCAAAGTAGATTGCATTAATGGTTATTTTGGGCTTCATCAGTTTAAAGTCTGCCCAGTATTCCTTTGTCCAGAATTTTGGGTTTTCGTTTTGCTCCATGTCGCCTTCGTAGCCGGCGTCTTGGGCCATTTTCATGATGTTGACCCTGCGGCCTCTTTTGCCGGTTTCCGGGTCTTTTTGAAGGAATACAAAGTCAATGGTTGCCAAAGTTACGGATACAGCTATTACATAAACCAATGCATGGGCGTTTCGTGGTGTGCCCGGGGTGGTGGCAATTACAAAGGCGGCATAGGTTGCAAGTGCACCAACCATAGAGATAATTGCCGTCCTTCTTTCCTGCTTAAGCATGTCAAAGCTTATGCCCATTACCATCAGGCCAACACCGGCCATCATGCCCCATAGTACAGGCTGCCCGGCAAAGTCAGCAATCCGGGTAACAGCGCCGGTTAGCCCCAGCGGAACCATTACCAGTACTGCAAGTAGCAGTGCCGCGACCCGCTCGTTTACATTTTTCATGAAATGGGAAACCGTCAAAATCGAGGACTGGCCGGATATCGGCGTAACAGACCCCGTAAGCAAGTTTCCAACCGCGCCCACAAGAAACGCAAAGGCTGTCGGCTTCATCTTGTAACCCTGCGCCGCGGCCCAGGCCAACATAGTCAGCCCATTGATTGCCACAAACACTACCGCAATGACTAACGTGCTTACATCCTGCATATTGCAACCCCTTTATATTTTTTTGACCCAGCTCATTGCCCGGGCCTAGTGCCATTTTATGACTTTATTCGAAATAAAACAAGCATAAATCACATAATAAAAGGTTGCCGCCTGCTTCATGTCATATGTTTGTGTGAGTGGTATAATAGACCTCCTCGGAAACGTTGCGATTGCAGGCCTAATTCTGCGTTGAAGCGTCGCGAAATCAAGCCTAAGCGCAATCGCGAAATAGGTATCCGAGGAAGTCTAATGCGCACATATATGCTGTATATAGCGCAAGCAACACGAGTACTCCACAAGAGAGAGGGGAATATCAATGCAACAGCTAGCAATGCGTTGGACAAAAAAACATCTACCAGTAATAGCTCTGTCACAATCCTTGCCGCCGGGAGTTGTCATCCGTACCTATAAAGAAGGCGACAAAGAAGCCCTGAAGGATGCACTTATCCCCCTAACAGAAGTGCGTTATTCTGATGAGAAACTAGATGAAGTCATCTTGCAAAGAGTAGGTGTGCGTCCAGAAGGTATTTTCCTCGCAGAAATGAACGGAGAAATTGTAGGCACAACTACAGGCTATTTCAATGAAGACCAAACCCGCGGCACATTGCATATGGTGAGTGCGCTGTCAAAAGCTGGCGGGAAAGGCTTGGGTAAAATCTTATGCCAACACGCCATGGATTACCTGGTGAATAACGGGTGTAATGAGATCGTGCTTACAACGGATGATTTTCGCCTGGCTGCAATAAAGACATATCTAAACCTGGAATTCGAGCCTGTAATTTCTGATAAAGACATGCAAGCCCGCTGGGATAAAGTAAGAGAAAACCTGAGAAACAGAGTGGAATAAGAATGTGGGGTGACTGAGTGAGCTCTCTTTCACGCATATATGTGTAAAGCACCGCGAAGGGCAAGACATATTCCCAGTTTTGATGATACCGACAAAAGTTTTTTGCCGGTTGATTCAGGAAGTGGCTGGCTCAGGAGGCCTCACAACCATATCGCCTCACTAAGAACCGTTTGCCCGCCGCTGCTTTCGACGCACACCATCTTTACCAGCAGCCATGCCCGTTCATCCGCTGTCAGCTCATGCATTTTTGTTGCAGGCTCGGAGGAGGAAAGCCGCCGGGTTATATTAGCAATTGCATCAATTTTATCCTCGGCAGCGGCTATAGCCTCCTGCCAATTTGTTTTTTTACGGACAAGGGCCTCCATAAATTCATCATTGTCCATTCCGCCATCCAGTAGCTTCTTTATTTCCAGAAGGGAAAACCCAAGATGCTTTAAGTCCAGCAATGCGTTTAGCTGCGGTACTTGATCTACGGCGTAGTAGCGGTATCCGGTTTGCTCGTCTACCTTTACGGGCTTTATTATCCCCATCTTTTCGTAGACCCGCATGGCTTTTACCGATATATTATGGAACTTGGCTATCTCGCCTATTTGCATTAGGTTGCTCTCCATATGTTCACCCCGGTTTTTTGCTCAACTTGATTATCTATTGTTTTGTTTATTCTCCTAATGCCTGCCATGCTTCCCTGGATTGTGATTATACAGTTGATCAGCATCAGCGAACCAAGCAATACTCCACCCCTAAATTGGAAAGCTGCGGTCAAGTCTCCAAAGGTAAATTGTCCTGCGGCAATCCATCTGCTGCTGACGAATAATAGCAGCAGATATCCGCCTAAGCCAAACAAAGGCACAACACCAGCCCCGAGGGCGCTTCGCGCATGTATTTTCATATTTACGCGCAGCAGGTTCATGCTACTTTTTTCGAAACGATTCATCAGATAATCCTGCCCATTGTACAAGGCGGCAACGTCAGCGCATGTGATTATGGCAGCCATTTCGCTTGTGTTTGTTGCTGTTTCCTCAAGAGATTTTGTGTGTAGACTTGGCATGGCCCGCGCAATTGCAAGCTGGCTAAATAAAATATGTGGGATAACAAACAACATCACCCAGCCAAATATCGCCGGGTTTATGCGCCATAAAATAAATGCCGACACAGTTATATTGACCACAGCGCAAGCTGTGTGCGGGAATGTAAAATTGCGGGAAAATGGCATTTCTACATCTGTATTAAGTTGCGTCACCCACTGGCCTTGAGGCGCTGCTTCTATGTGCTGATATGAGAAAGATGCAATTTTCTCAAAAAGCCGGGCGCGCAGCTTGCCTTCCAACCGCGTTGTGAAGGGCGCATAGATACTCCATATGGTTCCGTTATACATAAAAAGGCATAGGCTGGCAATACCAAAAGCCAGGCATACATATATCAGCCTTGTGTTGTCCCCTTGTTCAATGGCGTTGAAGGCTTGTTGCAAGAATAGTGCGTTAATCGTGGTATATGCAATATCGAAAGGGGCTCGTAACAGAAGCAGGAAGATAAATCGCCAGCCTTTGCCTGTGATTGAGATGATGTTTTTCATTTCACGAAACATGTGATTCTCCTTCTGGCGGCAATGCCCCTTGTTATATTCTCATATGGAAATGCTATAGCTGTCCCCCTTCCAATCTTAAGATTCTATTGCAACAGGCTAGGGTTTCCGGCTTATGCGATACATGCAGGACGGTCTTGTTTCTTGCTAGCCGTGCCAGTGCGCTGATTACTGCATCGCCGGTGTCATTGTCCAGTGCGGAGGTAGGCTCATCCAGCAGAATCACCGGGGCATTCTTTGCCATGGCACGGGCTATGGCGATGCGCTGGGCTTGGCCGCCTGATACCTTGCCGTTTCGCTCGCCTACAAAGGTGTCTAGGCCTTGAGGCAGGGTGTTAATCCATTCTGTCAGCATTGCCGCTTCACAGGCATGTGCTATGTCGGCCTCGCTTATATCGTGGCCGCAGGTTATGTTGTCTCGGATGCTGGCTGGGAATAGGTTGGCATTTTGCATTACCATGGCTACAAGCTTGCGCCTGGCGGCAGAGTCACGGCTGGTGGTGGATTCGCGTGCGCCCAGAAGAATTTCTCCATCGGTGACATCGTACAGCCCGCTCACCAGCTTCAAAAGAGTACTTTTGCCGCCGCCGCTGACACCGACAATTCCAACAGACTCACCTGTGTGCACCGTGAGATTGATGTTAAGCAAAACAGGCGCTTCCTCGTATGAGAAGCTTAGGTTTCTGATTACTATGCCCATATATGCCTCCAGTATATGAAAATCAGCTCTGGTACAACATGAAGCGTGCGGATTTTTCATCACGCTTTCACTGTATTCAACCAGGACTGCAATAGGGCGAAAGCCGCTTCATATTAGCCGCAAACTGGCGAAACGCGGCAATGCGCCCGGGCATGTTCATCAGCACACCCGACACATTGCCAGAGAGGTTTAAGAATACATACAATAGCCCTATGGTTAAGTTGCCGCGTATTGTCATATCACCGCCAACCAGAAATATAAGCAGCAATGGTACACTGCTTAAAAGTGCCGACAGCGACATCAGGCGCGCCCGCGTCCTCTCGGCCCTAACTGTATGCTGCTCCCATGTTGAAACAGCACTTGTGTAGCCCTCAAGCGCCATTTTTAGTCCATCGTATAGCTTGATTATTGGAAAAAGCGACAACAGGGTATCGGCATACTGGTTCATCTGACCTTTTGCTTGCTGGCTATGTTCAGTTGCAAGGCTGATAATCTTGCTTGACCAAACCACATAGGCCATAATGATAAATGACGGTAAGTTGACCGCTAGTGTCAGAATAGGATTAAGAAATATCAGCCACGCAAATGTCATAAAAAACCGAATGGCATCGCCGAATAGTTGAAAGAAATTGGATGACAAATACACCGAGACATCAGATATTTCGTTTTGCAGCTTGGATAGTTGCTCTCCGACGTTTAGCTTTTCTGCCTCGGCGTAAGGCAGCTGCGTAAAATACCGGGCGTATCCCATGCGTAAGTCGTGTGTCATGCTTTCGCATGTGTATCCGGTTATATAGCTGTTTATGTAATTGCACGCACCCATCGCCAGCATAGTGATAATCGCCCATGCCAATGTTGCGCCTGAGGGAGCGTGTCCTATGCTTACTGCATCAATGATTCCGCTAAGCTGTGCATTCCACAGTAGCAATACTGTAGTGGATAGTATTGTCGTGCCGAATGTGGCCGCTGATAGCATTTTGCGATTTTGTATCATCATGAAAAATAGTTTCACGCTGCCACCCCCTTGTAAGCAGCGTAAACTATGTCCTAGGGGCAGGGTCAAGGGGATGCAAAGTCCATGGTATGTAGCACAGTGCGTGATTTGTACAAAGCAAAATCCGAACCCATTGCCGATGATTTCACGGGCTAAGGATTCGGATTTTATATATGTTGCACTATGTATTGCCCAGAACAGGACTTGAACCTGCACGGTCTCCCACCAGAACCTAAATCTGGCGCGTCTGCCAATTCCGCCATCTGGGCTTGTTGCGGGGGGTATTGTAATACGGAGGAAGCTTTGCGTCAAGGGTAGGATGAGGATTCCTGTATTTGGAAGCACTTATGTTTTATCAATAGGGGGTTCCTGTGCATTCATGATGCTTATTGCCGGTGCGTCATTCCCTGCCCATACATTGACACCATAAAACCCCAATGATATTTTCTATCAATGGACATAAAAAATCTAACAGGCATAGGCGAAAAGCGTGCCATGGCCCTAAGGGCCGCAGGCTTTCACACGGTGTATGATCTAATAAATTATTTCCCCCGGGACTACGACGACCGCAGTCAAATAAAAACTGTGGAAGCGCTAATCCCTGGTGCAGTCAATACCATCCGAGGTCATATTTCTGCTGAGCCGGAAAATACTAACCCCTATAGCAAAGGAAGAAAATCCACCCGGGGCCGCCCTCTCACCCTTACAAAGGCAACCCTCAAAGACTCTACCGGAAGCCTGGAGCTGGTGTGGTTTAACCAGCCATACCTAAAAAAATATTTCCGGGTGGGGCAGGAATATATCTTCACAGGCAGGGTAAAGCTGGACTTCAAAAACCGGATGCAAATGGAATCACCAGATTATGAGCCTATTAGCGAGACTCAGCTTTCCGGCGGCAGAATTGTGCCCGTATACACTACCCCTAAGGGGTTTTCACAAAAGACCTTTAGGGCGTTGATACACCAGGCTTTGGGCTTGTGCGCAAAAATGGACGTGCCTGGGCAGGCCCCTTCGTCCGTGGCTGCCCGTTCTCCCTTTCACGAAAATCTTCCCATTACACTACTCCAGGCCCACAATCTCCCCAACCGCAAAACAGCCCTAACAAACATCCACTACCCCGAGTCCGACCAGGCATTTCTGGAGGCTAGGCGGCGGCTGGTGTTCGAAGAGCTTTTTTTTATGCAGATGGCGCTTTTTACTTTAAAAGGCCAGGCAACCAGTCATCCCGGAATCGTGCTTCGCGATACGGATTTTGCACCCTTTTTGGTGGAGTTACCATTTTCGCCAACCAACGCTCAAAGCCGTGTGCTGGCAGATATAGTAGCGGACTATAATAGTGGCGCAAGGATGAACCGCCTTATCCAGGGGGATGTAGGCTCTGGCAAAACCGCTGTGGCAATGGCCGCGGCCTATCTTGTAATAAACAACGGCTATCAAGCCGCCATCATGGCCCCAACCGAAGTGCTGGCTCAACAGCATTACAAGGATTGTACACAGTATCTTCAACCGCTGGGGATAAACACCGTGTTGCTAACCGGCAGCCTAACAGCAAAGGCTCGGCGGGAGGCCTTGGCCCAGATTGCCGCCAACCCCGCACTCATGATTATAGGAACCCACGCACTAATCCAGCCTGGAGTTGAATATGCCCGGCTTGGGCTGGTTATCACAGACGAGCAGCATCGGTTTGGAGTGAATCAGCGGTTTCAGCTAACGGCTAAAGGGCAGGGGGATGATGCTGTACCGGCGGATAAAGTCTTTTCTCGTAATCCCGTGCTAACACATCCATCCATGTCAATCCTCGAAAAAGAACGCAATACTCCCTCTGTACCCGCCCTGCCCCACACACTAGTGATGACAGCAACCCCCATCCCTAGGACTCTAGCACTGATACTATACGGCGACTTAGATATATCCATAATTGACGAGCTACCCCCAGGCCGCCAAGCCATAAAGACCTACTGCGTAGATTCCCGCTACCAAGAGCGGATACATGCCTTTATCCGCAAAGAGGCGGAAGCGGGGCGGCAGACATATGTAATCTGCCCCGCGATAGAAGAAAATCAAGAGCCAGGAAGCCCACATCTTTCCGAATGCGCTACCATACCCGATGAACCCAAGCTCCACATTGCCAACGTGCTATCCTACACCCAAGAACTTTCCGCTGCCCTGCCCGACCTGGCAATAGCCTGTCTCCATGGCAGGATGAAGCCCGCTCAAAAGCAAGAAATAATGGAAGACTTCAAGTCCGGCAAAATCCACGCACTGGTGTCTACTACAGTGATAGAAGTCGGCGTTCATGCCCCAAACGCCACCCTTATGATAATAAAAAATGCCGAGCGCTTTGGCCTTTCTCAGCTGCATCAGCTACGAGGCCGGGTAGGGCGGGGGGCAGTGCAGTCCTACTGCGTTCTTATAACCGATGCCAAAAACCAGGTAACTAAGGCCCGCATGAAGGCTATGACCGAAACTACCGACGGCTTTAGGCTGGCAGAGTTGGATCTGGCCCAGCGTGGGGCCGGGGACTTTTTTGGTACAAGGCAGCACGGTTTGCCAGACTTTGCAATTGCCAACCTGTACCAGGATATGGACATATTAAAAATAGCGCAATCCGCTGCCCAAATGGTGCATAAGGGCGAGATTGCGCTATCTGATGAGGAGAGAAAGATGGTAGATGAAAGGGTGTCACTAGTGCCGATATTGTAGGGCGGTATTAGACCGCTTTTTCCAAAAAGACCAAAACCTGCCCCGCTGTAACATGAGAGGGCAATGTATAGGAACATGCATATCCGCTATGGAATCAGCCCTATGCCTACATACTGGCCTTTAGCCGCTGATACTCCAGCGACACAGGGTCTGGCTTGGCTGGCCTTGGGGTGCGGGTGCTCATGTGCCGCCGTAAGATTTTAATGGCCCGTGCTGCAATAAACACACCCCAGGTAATCAGTACACCCATAATAAAGTACCACCAAAGATTGCTTTGGCCGGTGTTGGCTGCTGGTGTTGCAGCCTGAACAGCTTCGTTGATGTTGAATATGATTTCTCCAAAAGGGCCTTCAATGTAGTGTCCCATTGGAATCCGCCCAAAGCCTGATGGCTCAATCTGCCTAAACCTTGGCACAAACTCATTCAGCATATGGACGGTGGCAGTTGCTTGCTCACCTGATACACTTCCTGGGCTTAGGTATCTAAAAACAAAGATATGCAGAATAGGCCAGGCTGCAATATAGGCAATGACATGCCTAAGCAGGCTCTTCTTCTCCGCTACATTCTTCCGTGCCAGGTATAGCAGCAAATCATTGGGCATTTCCGAGTGCGGGGCTTCCGGCCTTTCATGGTGAGTGGGCTCTTCCACTGCCTGGCCGTTGTTTTGATATATGGTTTCATTCATTGTAAATGCTTCCTCCTGTTTGGGAGGGTAGGGCATATATTCCGTATCAATAATCAGGCTTTGGCCTTCTTCCAGCCAAGCTGCCCGCCCGCTACGCACCAGTTGCTTCGCACGGCGCGGGTATGTTTCGCCTACCCTCTCGTGATTTTGGTCGTATAACACGATGGGTTTTGTCATGGTTTGCTCCTTTTTTGAGGTGCTTAGCTTAGGCCCTTACCGCTGTTTTTTATCATGGGTGCCTGCCCCTGGGCTGATGGCTTACTTGTATGTACGTGAGGGCGACGGCGAATGTCTGTGTCATGGATATATAGTCAGCGAACATGAAAAACGGAGTGAGAAGCTTGTCTTTTACCGCGCTAATGCGTCAGCCCTAAAGCGAAGTTGTTTCATCTTTTATTTTCTTTTGCGCAGTGCGTACTGCCCCATATACAAGCAGCATTGGCAGCATATACAGTACCCCTGGCGCAAATATTCCTGAAGGATTACGGGCCATCATATCCCTAAGTAAAAGGCTGACAGGCCGCCATTCCTCTTGCCGCACAAAGGCTAATACCGGCTCAATAGCCCCCCACTGCAATGTTATCGTCAGAAGAAGAAAAACAGATAGCCCATACCGTATCATTGGCAGCACGATGAATACTAAGGTGCGCAGCAGTCCAGCTCCGTCTATTGCGGCAGCTTCCAAGGTTTCGTCCGGCACTTGGCTTATAAATTGGCGAAATAGAAACACTCCCAAAGGCGCAAATGCCCCAGGCAAAATCACAGCCCACGGAGTGTCAAACAAACCTAGCCTATGTAGAACTTGGTTAAGTGGTACAACCGTAACATGAAAGGGTAGCACCATAGAAGCGATAAATAAGAAAAACAAAACATCCTTCCCCAAAAAACGCAACTTTGCAAAAGAAAACCCCAACACAAAAGCAATAGGAAAATGTATTGCTGTTACAGCCATAGTGTACAGTACCGCAACACCATATGCCCGCAAAAACACATCATCTACAGTAAGGAGATATTGTTCAAATGAAAACGCACGAGGAATCAGGTATACAGGAATAAACCTAACACCGCGGCTCTGGACTTGATATATGTAGTGCCGAATATCAACAAGCGGCCTAAGAGAGAGAATTAGCAATTGGTAAATCGGGTACAGCACAATAATAAGCACAAGCGCCGCCACCGCCCACTGGAGGTATCTCATGAAGCCTTTGCAGCGCATGGGTTTTTCAGCTCTGACAGCCCGCTTTCTCATTGAATTTGATTTACCCATGGCTCGCCTTTCTTTCCCAAAGCACAAGCCCGGCCAATAACAGCCAAACAAACAAGGCCAGTGTCACCGCTCCGGCAGTGGCCCTCTCATATTGCAGCCGCATAAAGTTATTATAAACAAAGTGTTGTACCATATACAGTTGGCGCGGCGGGTAATGAGCCCATACCGCGTATATTTCTCGAAATATGCTCATAGAAAAAATCATATTCAGCAGAAGCATATAAAACGTGCGAGGCCGTTCATGCGGCAATAGAACCATCCAAACAAGACGCCATCGGTTTTTGCTTTCCATATAAAAGCAATCCAGTTGCTCTTGGGGCAGGCTGCTAAGCCCTGCCAGGTATATAAGGATACTAAAGCCTGCATATCTCCACAGATACAAAGCCAGTAATGGTACATATAAGCTTGGCCCAGACAATAGATTTATGTTTGCGCCAAAAAGGTTAAATGCCCACCTGCTTAGCAGCCCACGATAATGAAATAGCCATAACCATACAAAGGATATGCTAACCGCCGGGATTGCAATGGGCAAAAATAATAGCCCCCGTGGAACCGCGCGGCCTACCTTTGAAAAATGTACCGCACATGCTGTGCCAAAGCTTATAACAAAAATCAAGCCCAAAGATAAAAAAGTAAACCGCGCGGTATTAGCTAAAGCCGTGCGGAACAGCGCGCTGTTAAACAGGGCTCTATAGTGCACAAGCCCAACAAATCGCCCATCAATTACATCCATCACACTGTAATACACGCCCAGTGCGAATGGGAATAGGTAGAAAGCAAAAAAACCTGCAATACCAACGGCAAATACACTCCATAGCCATGGTGATGCTATGGGCTGGCTGAGGAAGCGGGGCTTTATAGCGATTCTTCTCATTGCCGAGGATCCGCGTCTCACTATATTCCTACTCATTCATATACAGCCACATAATGTCAGCTATGCGGTCGATTGTGGCATCAAAGGATAGTGCCCCATGTAATAGGCTGTCTACGGCCTCACGAATTGGCTCTGTAATGCTATGGGGCAACTGTGAGAAGCTGTTAACATTCTCAAGAATCGCCGCATACTCATCAAATGCACGATGAGTAGTATGTCTTTCTATTTGCACATCCTCTGGGCGCATTACCGTAAAGGGGCTATTGAAATCGGCGCTGTTGCCAAAAGTCTCTATTAGGAAGCGGGTAGCTAAATCCGTGCTTTCGCCGGTGGCGAGTACAGCACTCCCCGACGTCAGAAGGGAGAAGGGACGCTCTCCAAACATGGTGGGTATTGGCAGTACAGCATGAGTATTGCCTACATCAATTGGTGAAAACCCAACCAGGGAAGAAAAGTCCCCAAATGTGAAAACACTCAAATCCCTTGTGGTTTGGCTTAATCCAGGGCCGGCAAGAGCATAAAATATTTCCAGTATATATCTAATATCATCTCTGTTCCCGTTTATGCCAAGCTGGCGAAGTACATCCTCATTGTAAAGATAAAAAGATGGTACGTTTGTTGGCATAGTGCCCCCAAATACAGCACCCATAGATGATATGGGGGGCGTTCCCGTACTTTCGGCAATTTCCTCGGCAATCAATAAAAAATCCGTCCATGTCCAGCTTTGAGATATTTCACGCAGGCGGTCAATATCCGGGAAATCCAAGGGAACTAGCACCACCGGCACATACACCCGGTTTGGTAAAAAATATAGTCCGCCATCTATTTCTATTTGGCGAAACACATTGGAAAAATAAATATCATTGTCAGTAAAACGATCACCTACGTAATCAAGAAAATCCACCAGCAGGCCCCTGTCAACATATGGCCTGACACTGCCGTGCACATGTGCAATATTAACAATATCCCATGGGGCAGTCCCTGCAAATATTGCGGTATTCAAAATCTCTACGTAAGAATGAATAAAACCAGGTGCACCTTCCGGCAAGAAAGTTAGCTCTGTCCTTGCGTTGTTGTCAAAGGCAAATAGCTCCAGCAGATTAAATGAGCCGGGTGTGAAGCAAAACATGCGTATAACAGGCATGTTTGCCTCAGCTTGTGCAATTTCTTCCATCCGCTGGGTTGCTGCATCATCTATGAGGCGGGTATATACCCACTCCCGGGAATAAAGGAAGCCGGTGTCCCAACAAATTTTGCTCATGCCAAGATGCAAAAAGCCATTGGACACAATAGAGAGAGACATGCGGCTTACTTGGATATCGTTAATAAATGCGCCTCGCCCCATCCAGATGTTTGAGTCCGAGTGCGTCAAATCTTTAACTCTTTGCAGCTGGCCTAAGTACTCATCAAATACAAACAATGTGTTGAACTGGTACATATATAGCTGCTGTGTGGTCTGGCAGAAAGACATGTCAGATATCCATACCATTACCTCATTATTATAACTCCAGCCCAAAGGATGCTCCCAAACAACCTGTCCGCTAGGGACATCAATTTTGCGAAGAACCGTATTGCCTGTGCTAAATACTGCATAGATATAACCATCTCCAACAGTGCCGGCAGTAAGCCTTCCAGCGCCTGTGATGAGTTCGCTATCAAATACAATTTCTCCGTACATTGTTTTCACTATCAGGTGGCCGCCAAATATCACTAAATATCCGTTAAGCACATCGGCACTGCGAACAGAGCGTGCAAGTGCGGAATCCCATAAATAGTATTCCACAAGCTCCCCCCGGTTATTGTATACGTATAAGATTGCCCTACAGAATGGGCCGTGTCCTTGCTCGCCATGTGCATGAGCCAGTACATGCAAGTACCCGTCAGGGCAGGGGGCTATGAAATAGTAGCGCTCCCACCCGGGGGGCTCACTGAAAAAGGGACGCCCTTCGGCAAGGGCATTGTCAACAAATATGATATTCTCCGGGCCCTGCGGAAGCTGAAGCATCTGCACTATACCCGTTGTCCGCTGCATATAGCCCCAGCATACCTCCGCAATGTGGTAGCCGCTAGCATCTTGCGCCAGTATGCGGCGGATTGTGAAAGAATCTCGGGAGATGGCGGACTCATCGTAAAATCTGTGTTGCCAAGTGGTTGCATCGGTTGCAATAGCCGTGTGCACAACTTGGTCGGTAGGTGGTGGGGCATAGGCATTGAAGTATGTATCGTCACTATTGCCGCGCATTATAATAATACCCACACCTGCTATCATGAAGATTATGAGAGATAAGGCTGCAATCTTTAGTTTTGTCATTTTGCTCGCACACCTTTCTGCGGATACAAGAGATAGAAGTTTCTAAAGTACTCCGTGGGTCGAGTATTTGTATAGCAGGCAGCGGAGTATGTGTCCGCTGCCTGCACTAGTGTTACATATAAGGGGGCTTTGCATTATCTGCGTGGGCATGTATTAAAGTCGTATACCCAGCCCCAATATCTGCCTGTGCTAAATGAATCGCGCATCCAAACATTTGGAAGTCCGGGAAAAGGTGTCCACGGATTAGAGTTAATGAAGCCAAACTGATAATGAAGATGCAATGTTCCTGTGTGCCAGTGATTCCCGCGATCGACAATTAAGATGGCATCCCACATGGTTGTGGGTGTCCAGTCGTCAGGGACAATTTGTCCAGAGGAAGTCAGTACTTCACGCCTGTGTACCTGCTGTGTTGAATTCCACCATACTGCACACGCCATCACGGGTACAACATTGACTGCAAATAATGCCACAATCAACAACATGGCAACAACAATTTTTCTCACTTTCATTTAAATTCCTCCTTGGTTGTAGTGGCTTTACCCAGCACCACATCTCATCTTGCGGCCGTCAAGGCAAGCGTTGATGCGAGTATGCCCGATGAGTTGGTTTGCAAACAGCACGAAGTATGATTGCGCGATGGGAGTCGCAGCATCAGTCAAATCGCTATCGGCTGCTGCGCCCATACACTAATTGAGGGGGGGGTATTGTCAATAAGCGCTGGAAATTTTAGAATAAATGACAAATTGGCATCCGCTCAGAAACATGTGCTGCTTGTTTGCCATCAGAGAAAACGGTTTATGTAGCGGATTTTCGAGGTCTATGTCGATTTGTGTGTTTTTATGTATTTGTGCATAATGCACAAATACACCTTATGTAAAAATGACCAAAAGCGTTGCGCAATAGAAAAATCAAAGATGAATGTGTTGTCGCCCTCACGCGCTGATTAGCAAATAGTTGACAAATAAAGTCTAATAAAGCAGGCTCTGCACAGAGCTCAAATCGAATGCCGTCAAATCTTAATAGTAGGACAACAGGAAGGTAACATTGATAATAAACTGAAAACCCACTGTCAATACCCCGAACCGCCCAACCCCTGCACCAACCTAACAACCCGGCTAGTCCCAAGCCTATCCGCCCCCAGAGCCACAAACCGATACGCATCATCCAAGGTAGCAATACCCCCGGCAGCCTTCACTCTAACCTCAGGGGCCACATGCTTCCGAAGCAAAATAACATCGTCAAAGGTAGCGCCTCCAGATGCAAAGCCCGTAGATGTCTTAATAAAATCCGCGCCAGATTCACTTACCACATGGCATAGTGCAATCTTCTCTTCCTGGGTCAGCAGCGCTGTCTCAATGATTACTTTCAATATATAGCCTTCCGTGGCAGTACGGATGGCTTTTATGTCCGCAAGTATGCCAGGATAGTTATGTTCCTTTGCCTGGCCAATGTCTATTACCATATCAATCTCGGCTGCGCCCTGGCGGATGGCGGTTTCAGCCTCAAAGGCCTTGGCTCGGGTATCAGAATACCCATGCGGAAACCCCACAACTGTGCATATTTTTACCCCCACAGCCTGCCCAGCCATATGGCTTGCGCACAGCTCAACCCTAGAGGCTGGCACACATACCGAAGCCACCCCATAGGAAACCCCTTCCTCGCATAGCTTGATATAATCCGAGGTTGAAGCGGTTGGGCTTAGTTGGGTGTGGTCTACATGGGTTAGCAATTGTTTATTATCCATAGTTTATCCTTTCAGCGGCATGAAAATCGCTTTTGTCAAAAATGAAACAACTTTTAGGCTATTCATTCGCCATCTCTACGTCCTCGGGCTGCACAGCATTGCGCCGTTCATACTGCTCCACCACATGGGCCGCCAATGCTTCCCCGGCAAAGCCAAGCTTATTCTCAGCCACAAAAAGATCCCGTACAAGCTGCTTGCACATGGCAATGTTATCTTGCACGGCTTCAATCTCTTCATTATTAAGCCGATAATTCTCAGCCATAGCAGCAAAAACCTGGCTATAAATATCCAGCATATCTTCAGTATCATCTGTAAAAAACAGGTGAATAACCTGGTTAACAATCCAGCTAAGGACTGCGCTCAATACCCCAGCCCCAATCAAGCCAGCCAATATGCCAAGTATCAAGCTTTCCATTATAAGGCTAAGCACATGGCTGCCCAGCATCCACCCTGCAGTGCCCCCTACCAAAAGCATAAGGGCCAATGTCACATTTATCACAAACTGCTTAATAGATATCCGCCCTCGTATAAGGCTAAACTTATCAATAATAAGCAATACCGCCACAGAAATAACTCTGGTTACCATATTGGCCCTCAGAAGCTGAAACGCACTACGCAAGATAAGCCTTGGGCCTACCTGCAGCGCGTTGTATAGCATCTGGGCGGTTTTGGGTGCTGCAAGGCGAGCTATATCATTGGCGTTTACGGATTTTTTTTTCCGTATCGCCAGCTTTAGTGCATCAGTTCTAACCTCCGACCCATCGAAGGCGGTGTATGCTGGTTTCGCGGGTTCTGCCATGCTGTGGCTCCTTTGTGCATTTGCGCTTTTTACACTCCTATATTAGCACAGCACAGGGATTTTTCCAGAGGAACCTGATAGGTTTTACGCTTAATTTATAAAAAAATAAAAATCTCAAAATATTTTCACAAAAGCCTTGACTTTAAAGAAACCTTTGGAGTATACTGTCGCCTGTTCTGACAAAATCTGTGGCCACGCCTAGGTTTCTGTCAACAACTACGACACACCCGGCTGCGTATAAAACCGTATGAGAACACAAATATGGAGGGACTTCATGCAAAACCAGATTATACGTATTAACCTCAAAGGCTATGATCACAAGCTGGTAGACCAGTCTGTAGCCCAAATCATCGAAACCGCAAAGCGCACAGGCGCTCGCGTATCCGGCCCTATTCCCCTTCCTACTAAAAAAGAGGTTGTTACAATCCTCAGGGCCGTTCACAAGTACAAAGATTCCCGGGAGCAGTTCGAGATGCGCACCCATAAGCGCTTAATCGACATTCACGCCTCCACCCCCAAAACCGCAGACGCCCTTGGCCGTCTAGACTTACCCGAAGGCGTTGACATCAAAGTAGAAGTAAAGTAAGAAGGGTTTTCCTAACTTCGAACTCTCTAACATCCATAAGGAAGTGACATAAATGAAGAAAGCAATTCTTGCAAAGAAGCTTGGAATGACCCAAGTGTTTGCCCCAGACGGTACAGTGATACCTGTCACAGTGCTTGAAGCAGGGCCCTGCCTGGTTGTTCAGAAAAAGACGGTGGAAAATGATGGTTACTGCGCGCTTCAAGTGGGCTATGGTGAAGCCAAGCCTAAGCAGGTGAATAAACCAGAAAAAGGCCACTACGAAGCCAATGTAAAAGGCCAAGCTCCAAGGCGTGTCCTTAAAGAGTTTAGGCTGGAAGATTGCGACCAATTCGAGGTTGGCGCGGAAATTAAGGCCGATGTTTTTGCAGCAGGAGACTTGGTAGATGTAAGCGGAACTTCCAAAGGTAAGGGCTTCCAAGGCGCTATCAAGCGTCATGGGCAGCACCGAGGCCCACTTACTCACGGCTCCAAGTACCACAGGGGCCTAGGTTCCATGGGCGCAGGCACAACCCCTGGCCGTGTACGTAAAGGCAAAAAAATGCCAGGCCACATGGGTGCAGTAAAAGTAACAGTGCAAAACCTAGAAGTAGTACGTGCTGACCCTGAGAAGAACATCCTTCTTATTAAAGGTGCAGTACCAGGAATAAAAGGTGCGCTGCTGATGGTCAAAGACACCGTTAAGCAGTAAGCAAATAACGCGCAAGCCGTAATGCCGCAGCAAGGCCAAAAAGCAAAAATGGCCAAGCCTCCAGCAAAGAAACGGTGAAATTTTGCGCAAGCGCATTTCCTACGTGTGTATCACATCCAGCACGTCAAAGAAATGTATGAGACGGGGCAACGTTCCCCTCGAAAAGGAGTGAGCCGTATGGCAACAGTACCAATAAAGAACCTGCAGGGCGAAACTGTGGGCAGCATGGAACTAGACGATGCCCTATTCGGAATAGATGTGAACGAGCACGCAGTTCACATGGCAGTAGTGCAGTACCTGGCTAATCAGCGTCAAGGCACAAAATCAACTAAGACCCGCGCCGAAGTTCGCGGTGGCGGCCGTAAGCCCTGGAGGCAAAAAGGCACAGGTCGTGCTCGTCAAGGCACAATCCGCGCACCACAATGGGTAGGCGGCGGTGTAGTATTCGCACCAAAACCCAGAGACTTTTCCGTAAGGCTCAATAAAAAGCAAAAAAGGCTGGCCCTGAAATCAGCCCTTTCCGATAAAGTAAACCAAGGCAAGCTGGTAGTTCTGGAAAACATGGACTTGCCGGAAATCAAGACCAAAGCAATGGTGGATGTATGCAGCAAACTGGAAGTGGACAACGCTCTCTTCGTAATGACGGGCAGCAACAAAAATGCAATCCTCTCCGCCCGCAACATCCCCAGCATCAAGACCGCAGCAGTAAACACAATCAATGTCTATGATATTTTGAACTACGATAGCTTTGTAGTAACCAAAGAAGCTGTAGAGGAAATGCAGGAGGTGTATGTATAATGGCAGACCTAAAATACTACGACATAATCCTAAAGCCTCTGATGACAGAAAAAAGCATGACCCTCTTGGAGGACCAATGCTACGCATTCTATGTGCACCCGCAAGCAACTAAGGGTCAAATCAAAGAAGCCGTAGAAAAATTGTTCTCAGGCACAAAGGTGGCCAAAGTAAATACCCTAACCACCCACCCCAAGAAGCGCCATCGCCGCTCTCAGGAGCAAGGCTTCAGGCCAGGCCGGACAGTTAAGCGCAAAAAGGCACTTGTAACCTTGTCAGCCGGAACCATTGAATTATTCGAAGGCATTTAAGCCCCCGGGCTTCTGACTTCTAACCTCTACCAAAGGAGCATCCAACATGGGCATAAAACGTTATAGACCCATAACCCCCTCTCAGCGCGAGATGACGGTATCCGACTTTGCAGAAATTACAAAGTCAACACCGGAAAAAAGCCTTACCGTCCACCTGAAGAAGCATTCAGGCCGGAATGGCCAAGGCAAAATCACCGTGCGTCACAGAGGCGGCGGGGCAAAAATAAAGTACCGCATAATTGATTTTAAGCGTAACAAAGACGGTGTACCTGCAAAGGTTAACGCAATAGAGTATGATCCTAACCGCACAGCCAATATCGCCCTCCTATTCTATGCCGATGGCGAAAAGCGCTATATCATAGCTCCAAATGGCCTGCAGGTTGGCGATACCCTAATGAGTGGTCCCGAAGCCGAAGTCCGGCCAGGCAACTCTCTCCCAATGAAGAATATCCCCGTAGGCACAGAAATCCACAATATAGAAATGAAGCCCGGCGCAGGCGGCCAACTGGTTCGCTCAGCAGGCAACGTAGCCCAGCTTATGGCTAAAGATGAAAAATATGCTACAGTCCGCCTTCCATCCAGCGAGATGCGTATGGTTCCCGTAAACTGCCGCGCAACAATCGGCCAAATCGGTAATCTGGATAACGAGCTTATCAACATCGGTAAAGCTGGCAAAAAACGCCACATGGGTATCCGTCCAACCGTCCGAGGTAGCGTCATGAACCCTAACGACCACCCCCATGGTGGTGGTGAAGGCCGCTCTCCGATAGGCCGCCCAGCCCCCTCAACACCCTGGGGCAAGCCGGCATTAGGTTACAAAACCCGTAAAAAGAACAAGCAAAGCAATAAATATATTGTCCGTAAGCGCGGTAGTAAATAGGAGGACATATGGGAAGATCACTTAAAAAAGGTCCGTTTGTTGACGACCATTTAATGAAAAAAGTCGAAGCGATGAACCAGGTCACCAACAAGCAAGTAATCAAAACTTGGTCTCGCCGTTCCACCATATTCCCAGAGATGATTGGTCACACAATCGCAGTACACGATGGCCGTAAGCACGTGCCCGTATACATCACCGAAGATATGGTAGGGCACAAGCTAGGAGAATTTGCCGCAACCCGCACCTATCGCGGTCACGGCAAAGACGCCGAGAAACGCAGTCGCGTAAAGTAGGAGGCAGCTAACAATGGCAAAAGGATCAAGAAGCCAATATAAGCAAACTCGTAACAAAGAAAATAAAGAAACCCGTCCACACGCCCATCACAAGTTTGCCCGCATATCCGACCGCAAGGCTCGCATTGTACTGGAGCAAATTAAGGGCAAAGGCGTGGAAGAGGCCGCAGCTATCCTGGAATATTCGCCAAGATACGGCGCGTACTTGATAGCCAAGGTGTTAAAATCTGCAGCAGCCAACGCAGAAGAAAACCACGGCCTGGATCAGTCCGAGCTATTTGTAGAAGAAGTTATCGCCAACCAGGGGCCCACCTTGAAGCGTATCCAGCCCAGAGCAAGGGGCCGCGCATACCGCATAAACAAGAAGATGAGCCATATCACGATTATCTTAAACGAGAGGTGAATCCATGGGCCAAAAAGTAAACCCCCACGGCCTGCGTCTGGGCATTAACAAAGAATGGGA
>Ga0123355_10000734_pt1 | contig 44680 bp, 36 predicted proteins | sample TergutEmb28metaG_3_FD_89872 | JGI IMG/M metagenome (GOLD analysis project Ga0123355, IMG submission 89872) | Embiratermes neotenicus P1 segment gut microbial communities from Petit-Saut dam, French Guiana - Emb289 P1 | ecosystem: Host-associated > Arthropoda: Insects > Digestive system > Gut ...
AGGGTCAGGTGTAGGAGTAGGCTGCGGTGAAGTGCCAGGGTCAGGTGTAGGAGTAGGCTGCGGCGAAGTACCAGGGTCAGGTGTAGGAGTAGGCTGCGGCGAAGTACCAGGGTCAGGTGTAGGCTGTGGCGAAGTACCGGGGTCAGGTGTAGGCGTGGGCTGTGGCGAAGTACCAGGGTCAGGCGTAGGAGTCAATTCCGGTGTTGGTTCTGGTGTAGGCTCAGGAGTCGGTTCCGGTGTTGGTTCTGGTGTAGGTTCAGGAGTCGGTTCCGGTGTCGGTTCTGGCGTAGGCTCAGGCGTCGGTTCCGGTGTCGGTTCTGGCGTAGGTTCAGGAGTCGGTTCTGGTGTTGGCATTGGCGTTGGCACTATATCCCATTCCGAACGCTGCCATAACCAAGTATCAGCCATTGTCGCGCCGCTAAAGGTTTCAATCAGTTGAGTGGATGTTAAGGTATGTGGACCCCCAGGGGCGGTAACGGTGCCGGTACCAACATTTATCCATCGGCCGGTATATGTGGCATTTGTCAAAACCGCCGGAAGACTTATACATACATAGTTCGGCTGCCCAAAAGGCGGTGCTGTAGACCTTGAACGAACCCCGTCATGCAAAAACACAAAGTTAGGCCCAAGTGAGAGCTGACGCAAATAAGGGCGAAAACTAGTCGAGACGTAGAACATCCCGTCCATGTTTCGCACATTGCGGGTGTCCCAACTGGCTAAATTCAAGCTTCTTACGCCAATGTTTGCAAACAGCAGGTACATGCTCTCGACATTTCTGGTATCCCAGCCGGCTACATTCAAGGTAGTAAGCCGCCATGCATCGTGAAACATGCCCGAGATATCGGTGACATTGCGGGTATCCCAACCGGACAAATCCAAGCTTACAAGGTTTACGGCCTCCCAAAACATCTCTGTCATATATACAACACTGGATGTGTTCCAAGCACCTATATTTAGTGCAGTGACACCAGAAAACGCAAACATCCCGCTCATATCCATTACACTTGAGGTATTCCAACCGGTTACATTTATAGCGGAGGAGTTTGCGTATGCGAACATCCAACTCATATCCGTAACCCGCGTAGTATTCCAGCCAGAAAGGTTTAAACTGCTTACCCTGCTTTCGGCAAACATCCAGCTCATGTTGGTTACATTTGCGGTGTTCCAGCCGGCAATATTTAAGCTGGTAATGCCGGAAAATGCGAACATGTAACTCATATCGGTGACATTGCGGGTGTCCCAGTTTGTAATATTTACCGTTGTAAGCAGCGGCGTATATGCAAATAAAGAGTTCATGTCTGTTACAGTGGCGGTATTAAAATGTTGCAGGCCGTCAATTGCAGTGATAGCGTACATATCGCTAAACAGGCCGTGTAAGCTCGGCCCCGCGATGATAGGCCCTGTAATTGTGACACGTGTCGCACTGGAAAAAGGCGAGTAGCCATATGGCCAATTGACACGGCCCGGCCCAATAACCACCCGACCGTCTTCGTACATGCGCCAAGGCGCGCCGCCTTCTCCTAAGGTGCCGTAGCCCCACAACTCATCATCTGTAAATCTCTCTATGTAATCATTGTCGTTGTAATCGTCGTTGTGGGCAGTAATTATCGTGACTGCCGTAATAATAAGTACCGCAAAAAGCGCGATAAAGCGCAGCTTTCGCGCCTTAGGCCTAACCTTACGAAATTTCGTCATGTAGCTATGCTCCTTTAATGAGGCTCGCCTGCAAGGGGTTATGATAATTCATTGCAAGCATGCATTCATTTGTAATATACATGTAACATAACTACATTATATTGGGTTGTGTTGTGCTACGTCAACTACTGTTGAATTTGAAAGCGTTTAACACGCTGGGTATGCAACAAAAGTCTATACTATTATCTGACAATTTCTACATCAAGTTTACCGGGCTCTACCAGTTTATATGAAATATCGTCGTGTGCCATCTTACACAAAATTGCCACGCTTTTGAGCCTAATCTTTACATCGCTTAAATAACTTGGTGTAACGGGGTCGCACTCAAAGAGCTTGGTAAACCCATCCTTAACAAAGTCTGTGCTTTTTTCGCGTTTGAATACAGGATACAACTCAATACGGTCTCCTTTTATATATCCAAATAAGGGGGTGCTTTGTGTCGATTTCGCCAAAATAACTTCGCCCGCATTGGATACATGCTTGTATGATAAACTAATCATGCCGTATTCACTTTTCATATGTGGGCTAATAAAGTAACGAGAGGCTTCGCTCTTTTGTGTGTCCAGAACAAGTTGCAATAGGTCTGTTGTTGGTTTTTTTTCGGAGATAGGGGGAGGAGTATCTGGGTTGATTGGTTCTGTATGGTCAACATCCTTATGTGGGCTTATGTTTTCATGATTGTTTGTAATAATGTCTTTAACAGGTTCATCTATTATGGCTTTTTCAATGTGTGCATCAATATTAGATGGCTTCGTTTCGGTAGTAAATGGCTTCGCTTCGGTAACAGGTGGCTTCATATTAGTGCTATTTTTAGACTTAGGAGCGGCTTTATCAGAATCATCCGAATTGCTTTCTCGCAACAAGTCAAGTATCTCAAAACCCAATGCCATGAGTATTACTGCGGCTATGCTTAACCATGCAATCACCGTCGCTAAAAGGCTAGCCGCGTTACCGCCTCTTAAAGTAAATCCGATTACACTCCACTCGCCTATGGTGTATGTCTTCAATACGGAGAGCTCACTCCCGCTATTACATACATAACTAAAAGATTCAGTTGGCACATCACTTCGGGGTACCGAAAAAATATAACCCAATCCAAAAGCATTAGGTGCCCCAGTAAATGCTACGTGGCCGTTGCGGTCAATTACTGCAATATCTCGATTGCCAAAATAGTAAAGCATATCTGCAATGTTTATAATTGCGCTAACAGTACCAATCGGATTTCCGTCTGCAATAACTGGTATTGCAGACCATAGATACAAAGACTCTATCCCGTTGAGTGCCGATACGGTTTCTGCCAATAATGAATCACTCATAAAAGACGTTCTCTGCAGAGAGGCGTCTACACTCATGAATATTAATTGTCGATAGTCGGCTATAGGAATTGGAGCACTGTGATATAGCATGACCTGTTGAAGGTTTGTTATAACAACAGCCTCAAAGGGTTTATCGTCGATGTTAATGCGTATCTCATTTGAATACATTTCATTTGAGTGACCTTCATCGCCATGTAGCAAAAGCCTTTGCACATCCGGCTGTGTGGCAATTGTATGCAGTAAAATATTTGCGTGTTCAATCCCCTGCGAAAACGCAAAGTTGACGATCTCAACATCAGCGCGCACCCGATGCTCTGAATTGGAACGGTGACTGCCTGTAACCATCTGTCGCATCACAAATGGGAAAATAAGCAGCGCAATGATGCACACCGCGTAGACAGCTAAGCTTATCTTAGTAAACTGAACTTCTCGTTCTTTAAGATAGTTTATCAACTTGGCGACTCCTATCTTAACCATCGGGAGGTGATGACATTACCTTCCGTCGTGATGGTTATGGAATACGGTTAATGAAAATATTTGTTTAATAGTTCCAGGCATACAACATATGCGTCAACAAAGGAACTGCTATCATTTATAATAGTTCTCATGTCTTGTTTGACGGTTGGCAATTGACTTCTCCATTGCCCCACATCAAGTTCCGCTTTTATGTCTTGAGTTAACACAGAAAACATGCTTGCTATATCGTCTTTAAAGTTTGAAGGATATGTCAGAGAAAATTCGCTGTTGCTTATAGTATTAGGATCAGGCAAGGAAGGTTTGGACACCAGCCCGTATGCGACTTCGCCTTTGTGCTTGTCACTGTCTATTATCTCAACCTTGCATGTATCGGGTATACCAGCTGCTTTAATAAAAATCTTTGCCAATTGAGTCCTAAAAGATACATCCGGCTCCCACCAGATGATCTTTGTCCCGTTACCACAAAGCACAACATCAATGCCATCGCTCTTGATCTCAAAGCACTTTGAAGCTATAAGCTGTTTAAGCATATGCCCTGCATAAGCAATAAATGAATAAAGATTGAACCGGAAAATTTTCACCATAGTCCTTATTGGGTCGCGAGACCGGTTTGTATTTAATAAACTATCCATGGCCTCCTTATTTGGGATATTTGCCAATGCCATGTTTAATAATGCTAATCTAAACGGCTCGGGAATGGCATCGGAGGATGCAAACGTATTTGCTCCAGACACATTAATTGTTTTTTTAAGTTCTAATCGCTTATTTTCGCTCATCCTGTCTATATTGTGACTTATAATCTCTTCTCCAGCAAAGCGGATAGACGAACAAGACAGTGGGTTATTGCCAGCATCATCACTATCATCATCACTATCGCCTTGCCTTTGCCATATTGATATATCTGTGCTACCGCCCCCTATATCAATTGTAACATACCCTTTTTCGATATTCACGGGAAAAGGGTCGCCTACATCATATCTTGACTTAAAATGTAAACCGGCAGCGTAACTTTCTGTCGCATGTTCTATTTCTTTTTCAAGAATTTTACCATCTTGTAAATGTAATCCCGTTTCTTTTTTAGCATTTCTGATGGCTTCGGTAAACATGCTAACGTACTGCCGTGAGTCTTGTAATGAGAAGGGGTAGGCACACCTCCAATAAATACACTTTGCTCCTCTTTCGAGGGCTTTAAACATGCACATCATCAAGAATTGAGAGATAAAATGCCCACTATAAATACTGTCAGATTCTCCTGACCACCATTTTAGGCTGGTTTCTACACTGTTGGCAAATTCTTCAACAGGTACTCTATCTTCATCTGTAAACGACCTAGCTAAAAGCATGTTTGTGTGTAGTACCGGCGAATATTCCTTTGGCTCTAGCTTTGGAGTTGGAGAGACGACGGGGCTACGCTTGTATAGTAATGTATAAAAAGACGCTTTTGCATCACTTAGTGTTTTCTTTGGGAAAAATAGATGTGTTGATAGGAATTCGCAATCATCTGCGCTGGATACATATAGTACCGATTCTTCACCGAAAGTCATCTCGGTTGGTGTCTTAACGTCGGGTAGAGCATTTTGAGCTGGTATATAGACGTCTGTCATGTACGAAATTGTGCTGGTTGTACCAAAGTCAACCCCAATTATCAGATGCTTGTCACGATTGTCCGGCAAAGTATCTGGGTGCGGCTTAACAATGAGTACGCCTGCGGGCTCTTTATTATGAAGCGTAGCCGATAAGAAGTACGGAAATGAAGTGGCTTGCTTTACACAATACCGCTCTCGTCCCTTTCCTTCTTCGTATTCATTTATTCTGTCAGCAACAGAATCAATGATTGGGGTAAATACAAGGCCTTTTCTGGCCCTGGTTGTTGATGTTGACTGGAATGTATAGTAGGTCTTCCATAAGCCCATAGGGTCGATTTTACTAGGCCATATTGCTATTGGAGGAATATTTGAATCCCCTGGGTCACCTTGGTCTCTTGGATCTCCATGTTCATTCCAGTCATCTGGCTCGATCCAAGTTCTTTTTGGGTATCTTCGCATGAATGTGTAGCCATTGTGTACAAGCTCAGCTATTATGGCTGAAGGGCTATCATCGTTGCCTTGCTCATGCCTCATACAAAAATTATGTTTTAACTGTTCAAGTGTTTGCTTGAAGTTGTTGCCAAGCATCACAGGTGATAAATGCTTGCTGATGAAATTGTCTTTAAGGGGGATAAGTGCAACACCATCTTTTAGGTCGCCTTTAAAATCGTATGAGCCATAAAAGTTATCTAAGTCTTCGGATGTTAATAAGCATATATGATTGTTGAAAACAGTGCCTTTATTAAGCCCAAATGTCCATGGATCGTCATCATCTAATTTTAACTGTGTAATCATAGGGCTTCCCGCTAGCAATGGATTAGTACGTGATGCCGCAGCTGCGCTAGAAGCTAAATCGGTTATAAAGGCAGTAATAAAAGCGTTGCCGGGATAAAGCTCATTTGCCTTTGTTAGATAACGGCTTAATTTGTGTGATAAAAGTGGGTTTTCGTTTAGATAGGCGACCGGATCTTGGAACTCAACTACCCAATAGACTGGTTTTCCATCTATATCTAATTGCGGCTTCCCTTCTTCTTTAGCTGTTAGTCTCACCTTTTTACCATTTATATCAACAGGCTTATGTTTTATGAATGGTGGGGCATCAATAATTCTTCCACTAAACTCCTTGGCTGGGCAGATAATAGAGCGCGGCGTGTATAGTGCCAATGGAAACCGTGCATCTGAATCAGCGGCGTCTTCGACCTTACATAGATACATTGTAATCTCTGTAATTACATTTTTTTCTTCTTCATTCTTGTTAAGGATATCAATATACGTTTTTGCCACATAACTAAAAATTGGAGATGCTTCATCTATTTTACTAAGGTCGATTGTGTCTTCATCGAGATCAAGTGCGAACTCGTCTTTTAGCATGATCATTGTAAAGCAAGCTCTCCACGATGCAATAAATTGACTATGCAGCGGGTGTGCTGGGTCTCTCAATACTATTTCGTTTAATGCTAACTGTGCAAACACATTAGGGATAGAGTGATACATGTCTTTATCGTCTAGTTTCTCTTTGCTAAGCTGATTCTTTATTGAGTCACGCACTGGACCAAGATCATTTGCAAGACTCACCCATTTATTAACATTATCAATGTTGAACATGTTTCCTAATTTCCCGTCGTTTGGGGATAGAAGAGGCGCAATTCTATTGGTACTAACCTTTAACTTCCCCCCTATTTTGCTTGTTTTTAGTTTAAGTATTCTGCGAAACATAGCTATCCCTCCGATGTATAATAACTATAGATATAGGTATTCACTCAAAAAGCTCCTATTTTATCTTAATTGGGTCAAAAAGCGATTCCAGGAAAGTCTGGTAAATAGTGTAAGATGGGTTTTGTATTGCTCTTAATGCAAAAATTATGCCCCTTAATCCTTGGAACAGAATGGGGCTTCCGCCTAATATACCCTTACAGCTTTTTGCAATAGCACTGAAGTTACCTTTATCAAACTTGTTTTCGACTATCAATGTCCGATATTTTTTGAGATTGGTTAGTTCAAATAGCCCAGGTGACCCATCGTCAGGGTGTTTTCTTAGTAGGGGATAGTCGTTAAAAATTGAGGCAACAACCTCTTCACCGGTAGAATCTTGTTTGCCGTGGAGGCTAGTTGCTACTTCAATACACCAATCTGTAAAATCAGCAAAGTAGTTAAATAAGTCGTTAAGCTTTTTATCATCGTCTGTGTCTTTCATCTCCTCTACGGTATACCTTAAAAATAATATGATAAACTTTATTCTCCGCTTGTTTTCTTCGGAAAATATGTGTGGGTACAGATAAGTCGTATACATCATGCCTTGCACTAAAAACTTCCCAACTTTACGCCTTAACTCATCACCGTTGTACAGCGACCCCCAGTCTATTTGGGACTCTTTACCGGATTCACTTTCACTTTCTTTTTCACGCAGTTTGTAGCCTTTGGCAAATACACGTCCGCTGTTTTTATCATGCGAGTCGTTGATAAAATGATGCATGCTCATGGCTGCCTCTAACTCTACAAAGTGACATGGATTGTTCTGATCGTTGTTATTATTGTAATCAGCGCGCTCTTCCATCTCATCGTGGCCTACCACATATGTCGAGTGGAAGTAGCCGTTCGTGACTCTAAACAGTTCGTAGTAGGTTAGGGCGTTGGCAGTGCTTTGGTGGAAATTGTGATAGTTAATTACGATACCGCTTCCATCAGTGCGGACGCGAAAAGAAAAATATGGAAGCATAAACACCCCGGAAACATGCAACTCGGTTTTGTAAATGTTTTCTTCATTAACTGCCTTGAAGTCAGTTGCCAATGCTGAGAGACATGCCGCACCGGTGCCGCCAAACAAGGATCCTACTAGGACAAGATGTACATTACCATTTGCTAATTTATTGGCAATTTTTGTGCGAAATTCAATATATGTGTCGGTGGTGTTTCGGCGTCTTTTGTTAAACTCAATTGCAGATGTGCAAAAGGCCGCGCCTATAGAGGGGCGTGCGTTATAGCCATTGCTAAAAACATGAATATTCTCTCGTTCTTGTTTTGTATAAAGCAGTTTCATTAGGTTTTCAGCACTCTTGACATCACTTGTTTTATCGCACTTCCTATCTTCTAATGTAAACGATGCTAGAATGTTAAGATTAGTGTCTTTGAGGCCACTAACCCAGCCAAGTAGATTATCTGTTTTAGGGCGGATTTGCCAAAAGTCAACTGTTAATTTAACTTTGAATAATGACGCTTTACCATCAGGATTAAATGCTTTTTGTAATGCGTTGTATTCCTTAGCCTTCTGTATAGCATCTTGAATATTTTTATGTTCGATATGCGGATCCACAAGCAAAATATGAAGCTCATTGCAATTATCAAACACGCCGGCCGATACAAGATGTATTAGCGAACTTGCAACCCTAGCCCCAGAGCCACCTAAACAAGCAACAAACAAAGTATCCATGATAACACTCCTTTATCTTTGAGATAGTCTAAAAAAGTCAAGCTGTTTGGCTCCAAATGGTGCCATGTCGGCAGGAAATGCAAATAGCACACTTAGTATAAAAGGAACAATGAAGCCGAGTGTAAATAAATATATCCATAGCCCTCCCCCTCCAATGTCGAAGTAAATGAGGTAACCGAATAATGTGCTAACTGTGTACACAATAAGTATTATAGGCATGGCCATCAGCCCTATAAGGGATAGCGTTTGTTGCCAAAACCCCTTTGTCCCATACATGCTACAGACTAACATTATGAAGTACCAAAGATAAAAGACAATTAAACCAATTGCGAAAGCCCCTGTGATACGCCCAGTGGCAAAAACAATCCAGACTTCAAGCTCTCCAACAACTTGGATACTACTCTCCTCTGCTCTAATCCATTGATCTGTACGTAAGGATAAAAACCACCTTGATACTAGATATAAGCCAAACGGAAGCACAAACCTAAATACACGTATCAGCCAAACTAGCCAAATCCACTTCTTGGATCTCATAGCAATCCCTCCCTAGATAACATTAAATTGTAATTGAAATGTGGTTATATACTCATCTGTTAGCACGGCAGATGTATTGGCCAAATTGGCCAAGAAAATGCACAGCCCAAGTGTTCTATTGTATGGGGCGATGCTGTCACCTCCAGCCACAAGATCTGCTAGTCGTCCGTCTGGGATAGTCCAATCCCAATGGCTGAAAGCACAGTCACGCGCTATTTCAGGGTCATAGCTATAAATCTCTGGCGCACGAAAATAAATAGTAACGTCAACAAAATATCTTCCTGCTGGTATGTTACCAAGTTCGAATGCTAATCGCAGATAACCATCATGCATATGCTTGCTAGATACATTAATATCTGCGGAAGTTGTGCTTTGTCCTTCTTGTATAGTGCTGGTTGTTACAATCCAATCATCTATCTGTAATATGCGATGGCCGGTTAGTGGGGCATCGTTGAAGGGCAAGTCGATATAAATTGTTCTATACCCATCATCACCACGATTATTTACTTGAAACGCATGGGTGTCGTCGTGACCTTCGGCTGGGTCGACTTGCAGGATTCTATTTTCTGGATTAGAGCGGTAGCTAGATTGTCTTGCTTCACTTATCTCAACAATTGGGAACAAGCTATGGAAAAGTATCCCTTCGTATGTGATATGATTGAAGGCTCGTCCGAATATATCTTCGATATATGCTATAAACCCGTTGACAATGGGATATACATCTTCAATGTTTCCCGCAACTATGATATAGAAGGGTCTAAGCTCATATGTCCTTGTACCCCACTCTCCTTCATAGTAGTGGGTTGACGGTCTAGAGCCTACTTGTATGCTTGCACCGGGTACAAAATCATATAAATACCCTAAGAACCCACCCTCAAAGCCCATTACATAAACAGCCATTCCATCTTCTATAAACCTGGCTAATCTAGGGAAATCGCGCCGATCTTGGGTGCTTCTGATATCGTATAAATCTGTAATTAGAACGTTAAGTGTGTTTGTGTCGAACCGGTCAAGTGCAAGGGATAAGGAGGAAGTTGTCTGCCCTCTGTACATTGCCTGTAAAATTGCATACTTTTCCATGCACATGTCATCATATAGTACATATCCTAATCCATATAACATCATTGCCCGGTATTCTTCATCCAAGTTAAAATGACCGGCAAACCCTTCAAGCTCTTTGTATGTGTAAAAACTTGGATTTCCGATGCTATTAATAAAAGTTTCCAGCTCCATAGGGGTTGTTTCTACGTCCAAATCTATCCTATGGGCTAAAATATTTTCATGGCCTATACTTTGTAAAAAATGGATAAAGCCTCTTGAGATAGTGACATACTGTGTTTCTCTTACATGGTCAACAAAGCCTATCATTGATGGAATCGCAGTTACAAAAAAGTTAACGTCGGGTAGCACTGCATTGTTAGTGTCGGGGTCATTTGGCGAACCGTTTTCGTTGATGTCTGTGTTTGTCTCGCCGTTAGACGAAGGAGGACTCTGACCACCTGCAGGGGGTGCGCACCCGACAAAGGTACTGACAATAAATACACTAAATATTGTAATGCACAATATTTTTGTTAGTGCTCGTGAGATACATTGCACATGCCGAGTTAGCGTATGATTTTCTGCAACCTTGCAGTGTAATGATGTGGCTTTCGTAATCTTAAATTTTTCAATTGTACCCATGATTCACCTCTCATGTCTGATAATATGCCAACAAGCCCAAAATCTGTTGTTTGACCATGTAAACATTTGTCAAGTGCAAATTGTTTATAATAAATCATGATTGGTTGTCTCTTGTCAAGGAAATGCTCGAACAGTGTAAAAATTTGTATGAAATTCGCATGACGCAAAGTATTATGTTTGTAGTGCTTTCTGTGAAATAGACTGAAGCTTATGATTTTGGCGTGTTTCCATTCATTGGATATATCCTTGGCTTACTTTATGTAGAACGATTTAATTAGCTATAGTATGGACTTCCAGTGCTCTGTTGCGTTGATGAATAATAAAAAGGCTGCATCAAAATGATGCAGCCTTAAGATTCATTAAATTACATATAAAAAAGATTTATAAAATTACATATAAATTGTTACAGTGAAATTTTACCTAAGCAAATGGCCTACTCAGCTGTATAAACCATTAAAGCCATATGCCTTGCACGTTTTACATTAACGGTCATTGCGCGCTGATGCTTTGCGCAGTTACCCGTTACGCGCCTTGGTTGGATTTTGCCTCTTTCGGAGACAAACTTGCGTAGTTTACCAATTTCTTTATAGTCAATGTTTGTTATCTTATCGACACAGAAAGTACATACGCGCTTTTTACGGCGTCCGCGTCTTTTATTAATCACGAAATATCACTCCATTCAAAATTATCTGCTAAAACGGCAAATCGTCATCGTCTATGCTTTGGGTTATTGCGGAAAACCCTTCCGGTGGCTCGTAAGACGGCGCGCCCGGTGGATTGCCTTGGGGAGGGGCACCATAGGTGTCGGCTTGATTATAGCCTCCGCCACTTTGGCTGCCGGCGCGGGCTTCGTAGGATGCGCGACTTTCACCAAAGGTGACCTCGTCTGCAACTACGTCTGTACTCCACTTGCGCTGGCCGGAGTTATCTGTGTACTCCCTCACTTGCAAGCGCCCACATAGGGATACGCGCATACCTTTTTTAAGATACTTTTCGACAAATTCGCCCTGTTTGCCAAATGACACGCAGGAGATAAAGTCGGCATCCGGTTCGCCGTCTCTTTTAAAGCGGCGTGCTACTGCAACAGTATAGCGGGCAACGCACATAGGCTCCCCGCCTTGGGAGTAGCGGATATCTGGGTCTCTTGCCAAGTTTCCAAGCAATATGACTTTGTTCATATAGTTGCCCTCCTGCCATCACGGCGTATTATTGTTACTTTAGCGGTTGTGGTCAAAATGACATAAGCTGTATAAAGGTTTGTCAAAAATGACAAAAGGTAGCGTCGAGAAACCTTTTTCCAAAACGACAAAAGGTAGCGTCGAGAAACCTTTCTCAAAAACGACAAAAGGTCTAGCCCTTATGCTTCCGGGGTTTCGGCCGCTTCTACCGGGGCTTCTACAACTTCTGCCGTTGTAGCTTCGGCAACTTCTGGGGCTGCTTCAACTGGCTTGCTTGCAACCGGTGCTTCTTCGGCTGGTTTTGCCACAGTTGCCGTGTCATCTTCATCCTTGCGGATACACAGGAACCTAAGGACGCTTTCCATGATGCGAAGACGGCTTTCGATTTCACGTGGGGCATCGGCCGGGGCTGTGAATGTGATAAAGGTATACATACCCTCGGTCAGCTTTTGAATGGGGTATGCCAGCTTTCTGCGGCCCCATTCGTCAACCTTGTCGATGGTGCCTTCGAAACGCTCTACAAGGCCTTTGACCTTGCCCATCTCGGCTTGGAAAGTTTCCTCGTCCAAGTCTGCCCTTACAATTACGCCTAATTCATACTTGTTCATACTTACACCTCCTTTTGGATTTTAGAGACCGGCTTTACCAGTCCCAAGGAAATATGGGGGTATCTTTGACCCCTCCAACAGCGATTTTAACACAGTAAAAGCAAGCTGTAAACTTTTCCACCTTTTCTCCATAGTATGCAGAATAATGACATGCCTATGAAGCTGTATTTAACTGGGCATTGCCACTGCACAAAATTGAATATAGCTTCTTGCTGGGGAGATGAAGGGCTATGGGCCAATACCGCATAATCGGACAAAACCGAATAAATGGGCAAGCAGTAGTAGGCGGCGCGAAAAACGCCGTACTGCCGATACTTGCCGCCGTGTGTCTAAACAAAGGTGAAACAGTAATCTACAACTGCCCGCGTATTGCCGACACTTTTTTATCCATTGATATATTAAAGCATATCGGCTGCCGGGTAGAATTTGAAGGTAATACCCTATGGGTAGACGCCACAGGCATAAACGAGATTAATATACCCAAAAAATGGGTAGGACAGATGCGGTCTTCTATTCTATTTATGGGGGCAATGCTAGGCCGGGTAGGCGCGGTAAACATCGCCCACCCAGGAGGCTGTGATATCGGCGAACGCTCTATTGGCTATCACCTGGATGGGCTTACCGCAATGGGCGCAAACATTGTATCGGAAAACAAAATACTCTACTGCACAGGCAAGCTAAAAGGCGCGGATATCTTTTTCCAAACAGCAAGCGTAGGTGCCACAGAGAACATCATGTTAGCCGCAACCTTAGCCACCGGAACAACCACAATAACAAATGCCGCAAAAGAACCCGAGGTAGTTGACCTGGCAAGATTTCTAACCGGGATGGGCGCGAAAATAGCAGGCGCGGGCACATCAAAAATCACAATCCACGGCATAAACACCCTTACCCCAACAACCCATAAAGTAATGCCGGACCGCATAGTTGCCGGCACATACCTAATGGCCGCCGCAATGACCGCCGGTGAGATAAACGTAACCGACATATACCCTCAGGATCTAGCGGCAGTTACAACAAGGCTTAGCCAAATGGGCTGTCAATTAACCCATGGTCAGGACAATATTACTCTCAAAGGCCCAAGAAGGCTAAAAGCACTGCCATACCTGGAAACCGGCGAGCATCCGGGCTTCCCAACAGATATGCAATCCCAGTTTGTTGCGGCACTGACTATGGCTGACGGCTCAAGCGTAGTAAAGGAAAGAATCTTCGACAGCCGCTACTCCCATGCCGAAGGGCTTCGCGCTATGGGCGCGGATGTTGTGTCAAACCAGGTGCTTGTAAGCGCAGAGCCCAAAAAAGAGGTCACGGTCTTTGACATACGGGGCAAAGCGCAGCTTACCGGCGCAACCGTTGAGGCCAAAGATTTGCGTTGCGGCGCGGCATTAGTTCTTGCGGGGCTTGCGGCTGAGGGTGAGACCATTGTGAAGAATGCGCATTTTGTTGAGCGTGGGTACGAGGATATTGAGGTTGCGCTTGCTGATGTTGGCGCGGATATACGTTTAGACGAAGTTTAGCGCACGCTGGGCTTTGCTTGCGGGTTTTATCGGCAAAATGTCCGCAGACCCAGGTGGATACCGCTTTTCTCCGCGCTTCGGCTTATGCAGAAGAAGCCTCGGGCGAGGAAAAATGCTGTTTTTTACGGATTTTCATCCGCAAAAACAGCGTTTTTCCAATCGCACGAGTCTCCCTCTGCGCCTACGCCTACCGGAGAAAAGCGGTATCCACCTGGGTCTGCTGCATTGCGCTGATAAAAGTCTGCAAAACAAAATGGCATAGCACGCGCTATGTTTCGTGCCACTCCGATAATATGCGGCTTAGAAGCTGTGGTCATAGGCGGTGTTGAATCCTATGAACATAGCTTGTTACATAGCATATATGCATATACCACATTTCATTATAATTACTTTTATCTTGCTATATGAAACAGTACAAAATATACTCGCTTAACAAACAGGAGGGCGGCTATGATTTTTGGTAGTTCTTTCATAGGGTTCAACCCCCTATGGGTATAGCTTCATAGCCCTCCAAAAAAATCGGAGGAAAAACAATTGCTAAATGAAATTAAAACCACCAGTAACATGAGTGCTGAGCAAGCCAAACAGCATGAAACCCAAGCAGCCGATGTGAAGTTTCTCCTCTCTACCATAGGTGAACATCCCAAAAAAGTATTGGAAGTTGGCTGTGGTTGCGGACGTATCCTTGTGCAACTGGCAAAAGCAGGACACGATGTAACTGGTTTTGACGTTGACGATGATGGCCTAAATGAAATATCTGCCAAAGCCTGCGGATTAAATAACATTAGTTGCCATAGGGCCGACGCGGTTCATGATGACTGGGGTATAGGTTTTGATGTCGTTGTGCTTGCCGGAAATATCCTCTTCAATATAGAAAACATAGAGTCCGGCATAGAGTACAAAAAAGCCCAGGAACTATTTATCCAAAAAGCCGCCGCCGCACTTGTACCGGGGGGGTATGTTTATATTGATTATGGCCCCTTTGCCCCAAACGGTCGCACTTTAATGCGTCCCGGCCAGTCATGCGAAGATGACGGTAGTATATATGGCCGCTGGGAAGAAACAGATGATGCGGGAAACATTGAAATAAGGTCTATGACACCTGGGGTATTTGACGAAAGTACCGGCATACTTAAGTTTAAAAGATATCTCGAGCTAAGACTTCTTGATGGTAGAATAATCAAAGAGGAAAGCGAACGTGTAAAGCATTACGCAACCCTTGAGCAGATTCATAGTTGGCTGTCAGATGCCGGATTTACCATCAAACATGAATATGAAGATTATGCTAAAAATCCAATCAACAGTGGTTCTCGCGCTGTTATTATCTATGCGCAGCAAAAATTTTAAATGTCTAAACCGGCCGTGAGTCGGCTTAGCTATAGCTTTAAAGCAAAAAGTCATTTCATTTGCTATGGAGGCTTACATGAGCACTAAACAAATGCAACTAATTCAAACACTTTACGATTTATTACCAAAAGATGAATTGTCGCACTATACCGAATTAGTAGAGGCATTAGTCGAACTAGGTTACAAGCCATATAAACAAGCGATATCTGATTTTGACTTGCTTTTTAAACACAAGGATACAAAAAAACCCATCGCAAAAATAGGTATTCATAGAGGAAAAGGGCGGTTTAGGATGAAGTATTCGTCGTGTAATGATGTCCCCGGGCGGTTCATTACAGCACTTCGCAAAGACGATGCCTCTCGCAGAGCGTTGAAAAGCAGAAGTTTCCCCCATAATGAAGTTAAAAACTATTGTGGGCGTTGCGGTGATATCTGTACGAGTGGCGGATGGGGGTACCTGCTTAAAGCCGACGACGGAAAAGACATACTCCGTTGTGGTGCGTACCCTGCCGATATCCCGATTATTAATAAGCAGGATGTTGCGGATGTCAAGCGACTAATGCTGGAGCAGCATGACTATTCTTTGTTGTCATTTAGTTAGTTGATATCACTTTGCTAACTTCGCTGTGTATCGTCGCCATTAAACTCCAATGCCACCCAGAGGGGTGAGACTTTTTGTCACATGACAAGATTTAGCACTTCTTATATCAAGAAACGTAGTCATGATTTCCGACAGTTTGCCATGCATTGGCACCACCAAAAGCTGCATTGTAACCTTTATCAAAAATGGAAAAACCCCAAATTCCGGGGTTTTTTGCATGTCAGCAGTGGATGCTGGATATATATACCAGGGACGATGCTCCGCCAAGTTGAACATTGTAATTGTATCGCAAGCAGCAGCTTACAAGAAACACACATCCAAGAAACACACTTCCTTAAACACGCATCCCAGTAAACACGCACTATGGAACATTCCCACAAATCCTCCGTTGAAAAATGTAAGCGTATGTATGCATACAAGGGAGGGAACCATATGCGGCGTTTACTATCAAATACTATACTATCATTAGCCGTCTTCGCGGCAGTCTTTATATCAACACCCATATTTGCAACACATGTCTTCGCCTCACCCGCAGCAGCTCAGGAGGCCCAAAGCCAAGCCCAAACCCGCCCATTTCGGCAGACCTATACAATTGAAATTGATGTGGAGTGTATCGATACAGCTATGGATATTATCCGACAGCTTAACGGCTATAACTTACAGTCTGTTATCGCTACCCAAGAGCATTCTCGACAAGGTACCTTGCGGCACGCGGACATTGTTCGCCGGGTGGATACATGGGCATTTAGGCAGGTGCAAGAAGTATTGCGCGGCCTCGGCGATGTGCGTCAAGAATCAGAACATGCTGTATTCCTTGGTGCCCAATTAACAGACACCGAAGCAAGAATCGCGGCAGTTTCCCAAGAAATAGATAGGCTAACCCTAATGATGGCCGCAAGCGACAGCTTACAGTCACTTATCACAATTGACGCGCGCCTAAGCCAGATAAACCGCGACCGTAACGAGTTAATTGGCCGACGTAACGTGCTTTTAGCCCAAGCCGCAAGCCCTGTTATTACCATCTGGTTGCGCGAAATCCCAGAAGACTTTGTGCCGCAAGCTCCACCGGGATTTGGCACACGGGTCGCGGACAGTTTCATGGGCTCATGGAACGCAACCCGTAATTTTGCGGCAGGGCTATTGGTGTTTATCGTAAGGATTTCCATGCCCCTTGTGGCACTAAGCGCGATTGTGGGCTGTATACTATTTCTCGGTTTCCCGGCATATAAGAAGAGAATGGCAAGGAAAACAGATAAATCTAACAAAACCGATACGCATGAAGTAGGGGAGGGCGAAGCATGAAAAGGCTAATCACATTTGCACTATGCATGGTTTTATTAACAGCAGTAGCAAGCTTTACGGCCTGTAGCAGCCAAGATGATTTTGAATACGCGCTCTATGGCCATAGCAACGAGTTTGTGCTGCCAATGACAGGCGGCGGGCGGCAAACCCATAGGGCTGAGAGTGCCCCGCAAGCTGTCGCGGCACCTGCCGACGCCGACGCAATGTGGGTTGCCGACGAAGCCTTTGAATACATTCCACAGTCCCGGGGCGCAGACCAAGTTGGTTGGGAAGACATAGCCGGCCAAGGTGTGCGGCATGTTATCCAAACCGCAAATATCAACGCCCAAACCAATTATTTCGACGAAGCGGTGGCAAATCTAAGAGCAATTGCCCCATCAGTAGGCGGCTATATAGAATCCGAAAGCCTAACAACCCATGGCCGCCGTATGCTTGCAATAGTGCTGCGCGTACCGGTAGCAAGCTTTGACGGGGTTTTATTACAAATAGCAAACCTCGCCGACGTGCGCAACCTAAACCAACATGCGCAAGATGTAACAGAAAGCTTCTACGACATGGTGGCAAGCCTAGAGCTTAGACGCATAGAAGAAGATCGCTTGCTGGCTCTAATAGAAGAAACCGAAACCATAAGCGAGCGGCTTGCCCTAGAGCAACGCCTCAGCGATACCCGCATAATTATTGAAACATACCTCGCCCAGTTAAATAACATGGCAGGGCAAATTGCATACTCCACAATAACTGTAAACCTAACAGACATTGCCGAAGAACCGACAATTATTGCCACAGATACCCTAGGCCAGAGAATAGGCGGGGCTTTTGGTGACTCTCTTGACGGTACTATAAGTGCCTTCCAAGGCATAGTAGTCTTTTTCGCCGGGGCATTGATACCAATGCTGCTGGTTGCGGCAGTAGGCTTTGGGGCCTACAAAGTAGTGCAAAGATTGCGAAAAATGATGGCGTAGCAATATTTGCATTTGTAAGTTTTGCAATATTCGCTGATTTTTACCACAACCTCCGCGACACATTCTCCAGTGTTGCGGGGGCTTTTTTGGTTAATTACACAAAAATGCATGAAAAATTTGTATCTCCTTAAATAAAGTGCTACAATCATGAAAAAGGCGCGCAGAAATGTCCGTGTTTTGACATATTAAGCCATTACATAGGACAAAGTGCCAAACAAAGGAGAGTAGACCATGAACAAATCTTTAGTACGCAGACTGTTAGCACTGGTTTTGGTGTTCATGCTTTCTGCTGGGCTGGCCTTGCCTGTACTAGCAGACGAGAATGGCGACCCAGACAACGGCGAAAACGGGTATGAAGTACAAGACAATGGCTATGATGCCAATGACGAGTATCCAGAAGAGCCAGACGAAAATGGCGACGAAGAAGAAAATGGCGAAGAGCCAGCCGAAAACGGCGACGATGAAGAAAACGGCGAAGAGCCAGAAGAACCAGCCTATGATGAAGAAAATGGCGAAGAGCCAGCCGACGACGAAAACGGCGAAGAGCCAGAAGAGCCAGCCGATGATGAAGAAAACGGCTACGAACCAGAAGAACCAGCAGACGACGAGGAAGAAGAAGTAGCTCCCGAGCCTGCACCAGACCCAGTAGTTCACGAACTAACCGTTGAAGTAGACGGCGTACAAGTAGAGTTTGTTGACCAAGGCCCAGTAAACTACGGCGGTACAGTGCTAGTACCGGTACGTGGCGTATTCGAACTTTTGGGCTTTACCCCAGAATGGAATAACGCAGATCGCGTAGCAACACTAAGAAGTGCCGACATAGTTGTAGTAATCCCAGCAGGCGGCACAACCTTTACCGTAAACGGCGAAATCTTCACCCCACCGGTGCCACAACAGATGATGAATGGCCGCGTAATGTTGCCACTACGCTCTGTAGCGGAAGCCGTTGGCGCGACCCCAGAGTGGGATCCAGTAACCCAAACCGCCCGCGTTCTAACAGGCGCAGTAGAGCCAGAACCAGTGGTAGAAGAGCCAGTTGATGAGCCAGTAGACGAGCCAGAATATCCCGAATATCCCGAATACCCAGAGTATCCAGAAGAGCCAGCCGACGACGAAAATGGCGAAGAACCAGAAGAGCCAGCCGATGATGAAGAAAACGGCGAAGAGCCAGAAGAACCAGCCGACGATGAAGAAAACGACGAAGAACCAGAAGAAAACGACGACGAAGAAGATAATGGCGACGACGAAGAATCTGACGAAGAAGAAAATGACGATGAAGAAAACGACGAAGAGTCAGATGACGACGAAAACGGCGACGAATAAGTCTACAAACCGTTATATGCGTTAGCATCAACAGCGATAGCAACATAACATCATGATACAAACTACCATGATACAAACAATAAACCCCGCAGTGCCAACTGGCATCGCGGGGTTTTTTGACTATAGGCCTATATAAACCCCTTGCGATTATGCGCCCGAAGAAACAACTTCCTGGCAAGGTCTACTGCCACTACCGTTGACGCAAGGGCAATTGCCAGCATAAGCTCACCAAATCTAAGGCCGGTGGTGCGGAAAACCACGCCGCCATAGTAGATAAGCAGCACTTGCATTGCAACGACAGCAAGCATCACAAAGATAAAGGCTTTATTATGCTCTATATTGGCCAGCAAGTTTAGACGGTTGGTGCGGGCGTTGAGGCTGTTAAATACCCCGGCAAAGATGAAAAGCGCAAAGAAGGCCGTAAGCAGATACCTCTCGTCGTTGCGGTAGGCCGCGGTGATAAATGGCAGTTTGAAAAACAGCAGGCCAAGGAAGGTGGTATATAGGCCGGTTGTCACAATTTGGTTAAACATATAGCGGTTTATAATCGGCTCCGTACGTTTCTTTGGAGGCTCTTTCATATACTCCGGAAGGGGTGCCTCGCCTGCGTATGCAAGGCCTGCAAGGGTGTCCATTATCATATTAATCCACAGCATTTGGATGACTGTTACAGGCGTTGGTATCCCAATAAAAGGCCCGATAACCGAAATGCCTACGGCGCATAGGTTAATTGTAAGCTGGAAGATAAGAAACTTGCGGATGCTTTTAAAAATTGTCCGTCCATAGAGTATAGACTTTACAAGGGATGCAAAATTATTATCAAGGATTACAATATCACTTGCCTCTTTGGCGATTTCTGTGCCGTCACCCATGGCAAAGCCAACGTCGGCCTTTTTTAATGCCGGGGCGTCGTTAATACCGTCGCCTGTCATGCCCGCAACTAATCCAATCTCCTGGGCAAGCCTTACCAGCCGTCCCTTGTCCGAAGGAAGGGCACGGGCGATTACGCGAATCTCCGGCAGACGCTTTTTGACCTCGGCGTCGGACAGTAAATTCAATGAACGGCTGGTTAGCACCCGATATTCTTCCCCAGGGGAAATCAGATTAAGGGCTGTTGCGACACTTACCGCCGTCTCGCGATTGTCGCCGGTTACCATCACAACCTGGACTCCCGCACTCATGACCTCGCCGACAGCCTGGCGTGCTTCCTGGCGGATTTCGTCCCGTATGCCTAGGAAACCTACAAGTATCAAGCCTCCACTGGATATATCGGTCATATCGCTGCCCTCGGTCTTCTCGCAAAGCGCAAGCAGCCTTACGCCCTCTTTTGCCTGGTCAGAAAGCACTTGTTTAATATCTGCCGGGTGGGTGAACTTAACTCGCTTTCCGTTTTCGTCATATGCAAATCGGCATAAAGGGAGTAGATTTTCCGGCGCGCCTTTAATTAGGACCGTGGTTGAGGGATAGCCGTGTGCGGGAGTAGAATGAGGCGGTGTCATTGAATTTTCATGTACACGAGCAGAGCCGTTTCGTCTTTCGGCATGAGCCGGTGCTGATATCACAGCAATGGACATCTTGTCCTTTGAGTTAAATGGCATGGCTGAAATTTTTTCGTATAAAGGAAGGCGCGGTACGTCATCCATTACATATTCCAACAGAGCGCGGTCTGTGGAGTTGCCGCCAATTGCCACGGTACGCATCTTTTTTGTGCTAATTTGCGCGCCGTTATTGTAAAAGCAGTTAAGGGCGATTCTATTATAGAGTTGCAACCCGCCCGACGCCTCGGCTTTTTTAGTTGACCTGCTATTTTTATGCGCTGTGATGTTAAGTAGCTCGCCATTTTTTAAAGCCGCCGCATCCAGCACGTGACCTTTGGGGGTAATGAAGTTTATGACCTCAAGCTGCCCCTTAGTAAGGGTACCGGTTTTATCTGTGAACAAAATATTTAGGCTGCCGGATGTCTCAATGCCAACCAGCTTGCGTACCAATACATTATCCTTAAGCATCCGCCGCATATTGGCCGAAAGCACAACGGTAATCATCATAGGAAGCCCCTCGGGTACGGCCATTACAATGACAGTAATCCCCAAGGTAAGTGCCTGCATCAAGTCCCGAATCAGCTGGTTGCGGTTGCCAAGATGTACGGCAATAAGCGTCATATTAAAATCGTTTGCGGCAACGATGGCGTTAAACAAATTGGCAAACACCACAATTATAGCGGCGGCATAACCAAAGCGGCTGATGGTTTTTGCAAGCTGTGTAAGACGCGCTTTTAAGGGGCTTACAATGGTAGATTCCTGTACATCCAACGCAAGCCGGCCATAGAAGGTAGCGTCACCAACATGGGTAACGGCCATAACCCCCTCGCCAGAGCATACGACGCTGCCCCGAAACAGCCCGCTTTGGGATAGAAAATCAGATGCGTCGCGCCCCCCAGGGGACTTATGCGCCTCGCGGGTCTCGCCGTTTAGGGCGGCCTGGTCAACGGAAACCTCGCCCTGCACCAGCACCCCATCTGCGGGAATGCGTTCCCCAGCCTGTATCAATACAATATCGCCAACCACTACTTCCGCAACCGGCAGATGCATAAGCATACCCTCACGGCGGACGCGGCACTTGATATTTGCGGCCTCTTCTTGCAGCTTTTCGAAAGCGGATTCACTTCCGTATTCAGATAAGGTGGATATCAATGTTGCAAGCAGTACCGCAACGGCAATGCCGGCGGACTCGTACCAGTTTGCGTCCCGAATTAAAAGCAACAAATTAACCCCAAGTGCCACAAGCAAGATGCGGATAATCGGGTCGCCAAAGCTGGCAGCATATCGCCTAAAAAAGCCGACTTTGGCCTTCTTAGTAAGGGAATTGGTGCCGTGGCGTTTTTGCGAAAGGCTTACATCCGCTGTAGTTAGGCCGGGGTGGAAAGTGGTGTCCTTCAAAAGAATCTCTCCTTGGAATACATGTTAATAGGCATGTCGCGCTTGATGTTGGTGTTAATCAGTGGCTGCGCTCTAAAGTTTGTCCTAGAAATGTATATGCGCGAGGAGTGGGGGATAGCACATGCTGGCTGGCTGCGATTTGCGGGGTTTATCGGCAAAATGTCCGCAGTCCCAGGGTGATACCGCTTTTCTCCGCACTACGGCTGATGTTGCAGAAGCCTCAGGCGAAGAAAAATGTGGTTTATCGCGGATTTTCATCCGCATAAACCGCGTTTTTCTACCGCCCGAGTCTCCCGCAACGCCTGCGTTTACCGGAGAAAAGCGGTATCACACTGGGACTGCTGCATTGCGCTGATGAAAGCCCGCAATACAAAACGGCAGCACGCGCTATATAGCCACCCACACCGATAGCAAGCGGCATTTAAACACTACGGCAGAGCACACGCTATATAGTCAACACACACTGATAGCAAGCGGCATTTAAACACTATGGCAGAGCACACGCTATATAGCCAACCCACACCGATAGCAAGCGGTATTTAAACACTACGACAGAGCACGCGCTATTAGCTATCCACACCGATATCAAGCGGCATTTAACACTACGGCGGAGCACACGCTATAGCTACCCACACCAATAACAAGCGGCACTTAAACACTATAATGTTTTATATATAGGAAGCGCGCGGTAATGGCGTGGGCGGGTAAGGGCTTGTTTTCACACCTGTGCAGGCATGAGACAGACCTAGGCTATTAGAAAAACGCAATTTCATCGGATGAAAATCCGAATGAAATGGCATTTTTCCTAGCCTAGGGCTTTCTCATATAAGCCGGAACATGTGTGAAAACAAGCCCTTACCCGTCCACGCCGCGTGCCGCGAGCGTTAGCGTGCGTTAGTTTGTTCTTTTATGTGACTAAAGACCTTATATGTCGTAAATAACCGTGTTGTTTTTTGGTTAAATACAAAAAAGCCCTGTCATTCGACAGGGCTTTATAAAGAAGTTTGCCACAAAGAAACAATTGCCAATATTTAGGATTTTAATTGCCCATACTTGCCCAGTGATATACTTCCAAAAAATTACAAAGGACGTGCTTGCTATGACAAAAACCAACTCTCCTCAATTTGCCAGAGGCGGCGAGATATTGCACCTTCCTCTTGGGCTAGTTACGGCAAATCCGTGCCAGCCGCGGCGCATCTTTGATGTCTCGGGCTTGGAAGAACTTGCTGCGTCTATTCAGACATATGGCGTGCTGCAACCTATAAGTGTGAGGCATATAAACGGTGCCGGATACGAACTTGTTGCAGGCGAAAGACGGCTTCGTGCTTGTAAGCTTGCGGGGCTTAAAACTATCCCTGCGATAGTTGTTGATATCACAGATCATGATAGCGCGGTGCTTGCTATGATTGAAAACTTGCAACGGCAAGACCTGCATTTCTTCGAAGAAGCACAAGGCCTTGCTAACTTGATTTCTGACTATGGGTTTACCCAAGAAGCACTTGCTAATCGAATAGGCAAAAATCAATCTACAATTGCCAATAAAATACGAGTAATGCGCCTGCCTCGGGCAGTGCAGAAAGAGATCGTGGAAAATGAACTCACCGAACGCCATGCCAGGGCTTTGCTTAAGCTGGATACAGAGCAAGCCCAGTTGGACATCTTGGTTAAGGTCGTGGCACAAGGACTTACTGTGCGCAAGACAGAGGCATTAATTGAATCATACCTTTCTCCGTCACCTAAGAAGGCTAACAAAGCCGTAACGCCGTACAAAGCCTATATCCGGGATATTCGCATACTTACCAACTCTATCAAAGAGAACTTAGATGTCGTGCGGCAAGCCGGGGTTGATACACAATTTGATATCGAGCAGACGGATACGGGGTATGATATTCGTATTAAACTTAATTACTCCCAGGTGCAGTCTGTTAACAAAGCAGTTAGTTAAGGTGATGGTTTTCCGCAACTTTATACTAAGGCCGAATGCATTTTCCATTTGGAGAAAAACGCCGGTATATGCGGTCTTGGAGGCTTATAAAGAGATAAGGCGGCCAAGACTGTAACAATACACAGCGAAGCTATGTTTTTCATATAGCATTACAAGTGATATACAGCGTAAGCGGGTTCGAGGCTAAAACACGCGCCTGTGTAGGCGTTGTGATGACTTTGGCGATAAGGAAACGCCGTTTAGGCGGATGAAAATCCGAACCTAAACGGCATTTCCTTCGTCAAAGTCATTACAACATCAGCGGTCACATGTGCGTGTTTTAGCCTCGAACCCGCTTACGCGGTTCTCGTCACTGTAAAACTCTATGATAAGCTATATTCACGTGAACTCTATCCAGCGCGGCTACTCATCAGCGCATTCTTAGCAACATCTGCCGCGGTTGCGGCGTCGGGGGTGTAGTAGTCCGCGCCTATTGCCTGGCAGTAGCTGTCTGTTATTGGCGCGCCCCCTACCATGATTTTTACTTTATCCCGGTAGCCTTTTTCGGTGAAGAGGTCTACTACGGCCTTCATCTCGCCCATGGTGGTGGTCAGTAGGGCAGAGCAGGCTATTATGCCAACGCCTTCTTTTTCGTATGCCTCTAGGAATTGTTCTGGTGAGACGTTTACGCCAAGGTCCATGACCTCTATGCCCTTGCCTTCCATCATCATGCGGACTAGGTTTTTGCCTATGTCGTGTAGGTCGCCTTTTACGGTGCCCAGTGCGGCTTTGCCAATTGGCTCTATGCCAGCTTCCATTAGGTGAGGCTTAAGTATTTCGGTGCCTGCGGTCATTGCCCGGGCGGCTATTAGCATTTCTGGCACATAGGCTTCCCCGTTTTTGAATTTTTCGCCTACAATGTCCATCGCGGCAAGCATACCCTCATCCAGTATTTGTTTTGGCGCAAGGCCTTCGTCTAGGGCTTGCTGTACCAGGGTTTTTACGTCTTCTGACTTGCCTCTTTGTAGGGCTTGTGAAATTTGTGTGTAAATATTCATATGTTTACTCCTTTTAGGGCTGCGCCCTGGTAGTATTGGCTTGTTTGTTTCTTTCTTGTAGTCAAAATGACATCCTTGGCGTTACTTTCTCGGCTAGGTCAAAATGACATCCATTGGAAATGAAAGGTTTGTCAGAAATGACATCCAGTGGAAATGAAAGGTTTGTCGGAAATGACATCGGTAGTTGAAATCGCTTTTGTCAATAAAGACACCTGTCATATCTCTTGTTTATGTGGTAAACAGCTTGCGCACTTCTTCTTCGGTTAAGAGGTTTATAAAGCTGCCGCCTTCAGTTATAACAGAGTCTATAAGGCCGCGCTTTTTCTCTTGCAAGGCCATGATTTTTTCTTCTATTGAGTCTTTAGCTACAAGGTTAAAGACCTGTACTGCCTTTTTTTGACCATATCGATGGGCGCGGTCACTTGCCTGATCCATTACCGATGGGTTCCACCATGGGTCGTAGTGGATTACAACGTCCGCGCCTGTTAGGTTTAGCCCGGTGCCGCCTGCTTTTAGGGATATCAAGAAGATATCTCGTTCGCCGGCGTTGAAGCGGGTGGTCATCTCCATGCGGTCTTTGGCTTTTATCGAGCCGTCCAGGTAGAAATATGATGCCGGGGTATCGGCTTTTGCAAGCTCTGTTTTAAGCATGTCTAGCATAGCGGTAAACTGGGAAAACAGCAATACCCTATGGCCGGAATCCAGTGCGATTTGTATCGTTTCTAGGGCAAGGGCCAGCTTGCCGCTTCCGCCGTTATAATCGTCAATAAACAGCGCGGGATGACAGCAGATTTGCCGCAGGCGGGTAAGTTGGGCAAGTATGCGCATCCTATTGTCTGCAAAGGCGTCGTTGGCCATTATATCGTCCAAGGCACCCAGGGCCTCCATTAGATAGGCTTGGTAGATTTTCTTTTGCTCTGGGGTATGCTCTGCCGGTAGGGTTGTTTCGGTTTTTTCCGGTAGTTCTTTTAGTACATTGCTCTTTACCCGGCGAAGTACGAATGGGGCGATTTGCTGCCTAAGCTTTGCGGCCTTTGACAGGTCTGTGCCTTTGATTATCGGGGACTCGTACAGCCGCTGGAATTTATGGGCCGTGTGAAGATAGCCCGGCATTATAAAGTCAAAGATAGACCATAACTCTGTAAGATTGTTTTCTATTGGGGTGCCAGTTAGGGCAAAACGCACGCGGCCGTTAAGTTCTTTGATACTTTTTGCGGCCTGGGTGGATGGGTTTTTAATATTTTGTGCCTCGTCAGCGATGATATAGGCAAACTTCATAAATTCGTAGTGCTCTACGTCGCGTTTTAGCATGTCATAGGTTGTTATAAAGACGTCTATATTTGGGGTTGCCAGCAAATCCCGGCGTTTGTCCGGCAGGCCGCTTATTACTTGGGTGCGTAGTTTTGGCGCGAAACGTGTGATTTCGTTTTCCCAGTTGTATAGCAAGGAAGTTGGCGCGACTACCAATGAGACGTGGTTTTTACGACGTTCGCTTAGTAATAGGGTAATCACTTGCAGGGTTTTGCCTAGACCCATGTCGTCGGCAAGTATGCCGCCAAAGCCGTAATGGCTTAGGGTTTTTAGCCAAGTATAGCCGGTTTTTTGGTACTCTCTTAGGGTGTTTGTTAGGGTCTTTGGTACGTTAATGCCCAGTGTGTCGTTGTTTTGGAAGTGGCTTATTAGTTTTTCGAAGTGCTCGTTGCGGCTTAGGGTATGAGTCTCTGCTAGTTTGCCTGTGCGGGTTAGTTCGTCGACGTATAGTGCCTTGTAGGCGGGCAGGCTTAGGGTATCGCCGCTTATATCTTTGCGGGTGATGTCCAGATTGTCCATAAGCTGGGCGGCGGCGGCGATTGCTTCGTTGTCCATTTCCAAGAAGCGGCCATCTTTTAGGCGGTAGAATTTTTTTCTTGCCCGATAGGCCTCAAGTGCCTCAAGAAGCTCGCTTATATCGTAGCCTGCGTCTTCTAGGTTTACGTTTAGTAAGTTGCCGTTTATCCGCAGGCCTAGGGTAGGGGATTGGGCGCGGATTGTCTTTTTTTGTAGGTTTTCGCTTACATATACCTCGGCACTTTCGTGCAGGGATTCTATTCCGCCACGGAGGAAGGCATATACTAAATCGTTGCCGGTTAGGCGATATAGTTTGCTTGTTAAATCTTCGTAGAATCCTTGGGCGGCAAGCCTACGTTTTATTGCGTATTCGCTTACACTGTCCCGGATTATGCCGCTTGAGGTATCGGGCGCGGCAAGTGGGTTTATTATTTCTTCGTCATAATGAAACTCTAGTTTTGCGGTGATATCCTGGCCCTCGCTGTCGAAATATATCAGTGATAATAGGTCAAGGTCTTGCTGAATTGGTGCCTCGCCGGTAATTTTGCCAACCAGCCCCATTCTTGCAAGCTGGGGCAGTACAACAGAAAGAAAGCGCCGTTGGTCGCTGCCGCTAAAAAGTATTTCCCGTTTAGGGGATTCGTCCAGTGCCTTAAGTAGCGAAACCACCAGCCGCCCGTCAGACTTTGGAAGCCGGTTAAGCCGCCCATCAGAGAACAAATACGTTGCCGTATGGCCGGAAAGTGCCCGGTAAAGAAACGGCTCGGATACAAGGCCGGTGCCGTCAGTTGTATGTGAAACATTTATACTAAAAGGCGGAAAGCCCTCTTTAAGTACAAGCCGGTCGCCAAAGTCGCTTGAGGCCTCAAGGACATGACCATTCATTAGGCTAAAAAATTCGTCGATATTACGCCGTGTTAGATAAATCTCACGGCGGCTGGACTGAGAGCGGTGTATATACTGCAACTGGCGGCTAAGCCGCTTGCTGACTTCTGCGTAAAGGTCCTCTTCCCTGATAACAAAGTCAAGGAAAGCCTGGCTTTCCTCGTCAAAAATATCCCGGCGGTGGGTGATTGTCAGCCCCTGGCCATAAGTTATGGTCTCTTCCCGCTTGCAGCTTGCAACAAAGGCCGCAACACTTTTTATTACATACATACGCCCAACGCCGATGGTAAGGGTAAGATGAATATCCCGCTTGCCAACACAGTTTAAGACAGGAACAAGCTTTACCCGCTGGCCTAGGGTGGCTTGGGTAAAATCAAGGCCCTCGTCTATGCCTTCGAAGATAAGCTTTTCCAGGGTATCTGTAAGGGATTTTGCGTGTTGGCGCATTTTTTCCGGTGAAAAAGTAGGGGACTGTCCTTCGGCCTGGGCAAATAGGGCCGCGACTACATGTTTGCAAGCCCCTCGCCATATGCTATGGCTTTCGCAACTGCAAGAATAATGGGATAGAGTGCCGTCCGGGTTTATCCGAAGCACAACATCGTAATTTTTATAGTTGCCTTCAATTGTAGCGCGTATAAGAGTATCGCCAACAGTGTCCTCAGAAAGCTTGTATGAGATAAGCTTGCCGTCGCGATAGTATCTTTCACCCCGTTCGTAGACGTCGGGGTTACTGCTTAGGTTTAATATATTTCCTTTTGTAAGAACAGTTGTAGCCTGCAATGTTGAATCCTCCGAATGGTTGGGTATTCATGACGTGTTTCGTCCTATTGTCAGTAGTGGCAACACGTCATGGGTGTATTGTCGGGTTTTATGGTGGCAATAATTTATACGAGGGTCTATATTAATTGATAAATTTTTCATTGAAAAAATTTTTAGCGATTTATTTTCGGGCAGTCGTTTTCACCATCTCATTACATTATAACATGTGCATGATTTCACGCAAGCACATTTTTTTTGAAATTTCAATGTGACAGCGTCTTAGAATTTGACAAAATCACGCAGTATATATAAAGTGCCAAGGCATGTACAGGTAATACTACCGTTCCTCATAAGATGTTGTAAGCCTTGGCGAAAAATGCATGAAGCGTTGCATATTTTCGTCAAGACAACTAGCACCAGCAAGAAGGCTGGACGCCCGAAGGGCGGCTTTCGCGTAGCGAAAGTGTTGAAACATCTAATTGCGGCAGGTCGTATAACAAGGAGGACAAAATGTGCGGTTTTTGCGGATTTGCAGGAAGTAAACACGATAACGCTGTCGAGATTATCGGCAATATGACAGATAAAATCATACATCGCGGGCCGGATTCGGCTGGTACTTATATTGGTGAAGACATAACCCTTGGGTTTAGGCGGCTTGGGATAAATGACCAAGAAGGCGGCAACCAGCCCCTTTACAACGAGGATAAAAGCCTTGTGATGGTACTAAACGGCGAGATTTACAACCATAAAGAACTTCGCGCGCAGCTTGAAAACCGTGGGCATGAGTTTGCAACCAAAACCGATGCGGAAGTTGTGCTGCATATGTATGAAGAGTTTGGCGTAGGGCTTTTGCCTCATCTTAGGGGGATGTTCGCGCTGGTATTGTATGATATAAAAGAGAAAAGGCTACTTCTTGCCCGGGATCAATTTGGGATTAAGCCGTTCTACTATTCTCATAAAGAAAACGAGCTTGTTTTCGGCTCTGAAATTAAAAGTTTTTTGCCATACCCAGGGTTTCGGCCGGAGGTTAACCTTGAGGCACTTGCTTCATATTTGACCTTTCAGTATTCGGTGCTGCCGGAGACGTTTTTTGCCGGGGTTTATAAACTCGCGCCCTCCCATTACATGCTTTGGGAAAATGGCGAGCTTGCAATACATCGCTATCATTCTCATGCATTTGCAAAGATGGACGTAAGCTGGGAAAACTCTGTTGCGGCCGTTGATTCGGCGGTGCAGGAGTCCATTGCAAAGCATGTGGACTGCGATGTAGAGGTTGGGTCGTTTTTATCCGGCGGGGTAGACTCCAGCTATGTTGCCGCCTGTTTTGGCGGGAAAAAGACATTTACCGTTGGTTTCGAATATGATGATTACAGCGAAATCGAGTACGCGCAAGAACTTTCCAAGCTGGTGGATGCGGAGAATCACTCGAAGGTCATCTCCAATGACGAATATTGGGAAGCCTTGCCCAAAGTGCAGTACCACATGGACGAACCCCTAGCGGACCCGGCGGCGGTGGCCTTGTACTTTGTAAGCCAGGAGGCGGCAAAGCACGTAAAAGTGGCACTTTCCGGGGAAGGTGCCGACGAGTTTTTCGGCGGATATAATATTTACCAAGAGCCGATAAGCCTCAAATATCTGACCATACTGCCAAGGCCTATAAGACGCTTGCTTGCGGCAATCGCAAGGCTTTTACCGGAAGGCACCCGCGGCCGAGGCTTCTTTATAAGGGGCGCAAAATCAGTTGAAGAGCGTTTTATCGGCGGTGCATATATGTTCACCCCCGAAGAAAGGGCTGCTATCTTAAAGGGTGACATTGCAAGCACAGCACAACATCCTACAGAAATAACCAAGCCCTATTATGACAAAGTACGCTACGAAGATGACATTACAAAGATGCAATATTTAGATTTACACCTTTGGATGGTTGGGGATATATTGCTTAAAGCCGATAAAATGAGCATGGCACACTCTCTTGAGGTGCGCACGCCTCTTTTGGACAAGGAAGTATTTCGCGTTGCGTGCAGGCTTCCGGTAGCACACAAGGTTACCCGTGACGGAACAAAGTTGGCATTTAGAGCCGCTGCGGCAAAGCATATCCCACATGAGGCAGCCGAAAGGCGCAAGCTGGGCTTTCCCGTGCCGGTAAGGCTATGGTTAAGGGAAGAAAAATACTACGAAAAAGTAAAAGCCTACTTTACAGGCGAGGTTGCCCATAAGTATTTTCACACAGAGGAACTTGTAAAGCTGCTGGACGCTCACTTTAAAAGCGAAAAGGACAATAGCCGCCGGATATGGACGGTGTTTATGTTCTTGCTTTGGCATGAAGTTTACTTTGACAAAACCCAAAGCAAGCAACCCCAAAGCGTGCCTCAAAGCGAACTCCAAAGCGAGTCTCAAAGCGAGGAGGAAGCCGAATGACAAAACCACCAAGATTAGTACAAGGCGACACCGTTGCGATTGTGTCATTATCGTCGGGGATAGGCGGTGACGTAGCTTTTGCCCATAGATATGAAATAGGCAAAAAACGCCTCGAAACAGAGTTCGGCTTAAATGTCGTAACGATGCCAAACGCGCTTAAAGGCATAGAGTATCTGGATAACAACCCCAAAGCCCGCGCCGACGATTTGATAGACGCCTTTAAAGACAAGACAATAAAAGCAATCATTTGCATGATAGGCGGGGATGATACAATCCGCTTATTAGAACATATTGATTTTGATGTAATTAAAAGTAACCCTAAAATCTTCATGGGTTATTCCGATACAACAACAAATCATTTTATGATGCGCAAGGCCGGCGTAGTCTCATTCTACGGGCCGTCCATTCTTGCAGAGTTTGCCGAGAACGTAGCAATGCACGACTACACAAAGCATTACATTCATAATATATTATTTCAACCTTCCAATGAATTACCCATAAACCCAAGCCCATTATGGACCTCGGAGCACTTGGAATGGACGAATAAAGAAAATTCTAATATTGCCCGACAAATGGCAAAAGATGATAGGGGTTTTGAGTTGCTGCAAGGGCGCGGAATTGCGCGAGGGCGACTTTTAGGCGGTTGTATTGATGTATTCCCAATGATAATCGGTACAAAAATATGGCCATCCCCCGATGAATGGAGGGATACCATTCTCTTTATAGAAACATCAGAAGAATGCCCACAACCAAAGGATATAAAATACATTTTAAGGGGTTTAGCGGCACAAGGCATAATAAACCGCATTAACGGCATTGTCGTTGGTAAGCCTGCAAATGAAAAATATTATGACGAGTACAAAGAGGTTCTTTTGCAAGTAATCGGCAAGGAAAGTGGCCGATGCGAGTTGCCCATATTATACAATGTAAATTTCGGACATACGGCACCTATTTGCATTCTTCCATATGGTATCAATGCTGAAATTGATTGTGGTTGCGGGTCGCTATATCTGCTGGAACCTGCTGTGGTTTAATAGGCTACCGTTCTTCATAATGATGTAGTAAGCCCTGTTTAGGAAAATGTGTTTAGGGGGTATGTATGAAAAAACTAATTTCTACAATTATCACGCTTGTGCTTCTGATAGGGGGCATATGGGTTTTCGCGCCGGGGGTCGTTAATCTTTATAATCTGGCACAGCTTAGGGATAATTATCTGGAGACCCAAGCTGTGGTTGTTGACGCGCACTGGCGGTGGGTTATCCTTTCCACTGACTCGTGGGCCATTGTGGAATACACTGTAGATGACCGGGTATTGGAAACCCGTGTGACATCTGTGCCGGAGGATATATTTATCGGCCAGGTTGTGACCATTTATTTCAGCCAAGAAAACCCATACAACGCTGTGCTTCAAGGTCGTGAGGGATATACTCGCGTACTTGTTGAGCTGCTTCTTGCCGGTGCTGCTATTCTCACGTCTTTGATAGCACTTTTAAGGCATAGCTATTCCTTTGACGAGCCTGCACCCCTTGTGGATTATGGCTATGATACCGTTCATAAAAGTGAGGCATTTGGGCAGATGGGGCTAGGGCATGATATGCAGAGTCAAGCTGCACAGGGGCAAGGGCATTCTGCCCAAGGTCATGCTTCGCGAAGTCTCCCGCCTCAAGGTCATTCAGCCCAAGGCCACGCCACACAAGGCCATGCATCACGAAGCCTTCCAGCAGCCCATAGCCGTGCTACCCAAGGTAACGCAACCCAAGGCCGCCCCCCGCACTGGCCAGCCGCAGTTGGCACCACAGCCGCGCCAAGCCATCCCACCCACGGCACAACAGCACCAAACCAACACGCCCAGGGTACAGGACAGTCTTCATCATCACTCGATGCCACCAGCGCCGTCTACCATACAACCCACTATCTGCGAGACAAAATCAAAACATTATACAGCCAAGTCGGCAATCTGGACGGCTTTTACCTATTCGAGGAAATCCCTCACCACCTGCTGGCAAACGCAAAGTCAAGCTATGCCCAAGCCATAGACCCCGACGAGCCCCCAATTTGCCTATATGACGACACAGTCGGAAACTCGGCAAAGGACGGCTTTTTAATTACCACAAAGAACCTATACAGCAAAAACTTCGCAATGGAGCCAAACGCCGCGCAAATCCCAAGTATCACTAATATGACCGTACCCAAGTTTGGCTGGATTTCAACCAACATCCACGTTGCGCTTTCAACCGGTCGCGGCTTTGAAGTCCATGTAACCAAACCAAGAAAGCAAGCCGAAATTGCATTCTCCATGCTAATTAATATCACGGCACTGTTAAATGGCCGCAGAGGTGCTTAAGTGGCAGCGCGTGAAAAGGCTCAGAATGTAAACATCTCGAATGTAAGCACCCCAAAGGCAAACACCCCAAAAGCAAACACCCCATCAAGTGCTTCAAGTGCAAGCACCCCCATAAATAAGCTGGCTCAAGTTTTCACAAGCACATCTTCCGATATAACAGCCGATATTGCCGAAGAACTTGCATATACTGCGTCCCCAGGGGATATCATCTGCCTAGTAGGCCCCCTTGGCGCGGGCAAAACCGTATTTGCCCAAGGTTTTGCGCGTGGTCTGGGCTATACCGGTAGGGTAACAAGCCCCACGTTTACGATTATGCAAATATATGAGGGCGGACGTCTGCCAATATATCATTTTGATTTATATCGCCTTGAGGGCGGTGTGGAAGACCTTGAAGGCATCGGCTACGAGGATTATTTTTACGCAGGTGGGGTATGCCTAATAGAATGGCCACAGATGGCAAAGGACGCAATGCCAAAAACGGCTAAATGGGTGGAAATACAGGCGGATTTTGACAAAGATTTAGAGTTTCGCAGGATTGTCATTTCATAAGGCAATAATTATTTCAAAAGGCAAGGGGGCAGACTATGTACAAATTCGAGTTTACCGTATCCGAGGCCGATTATCACGAGTTTAATCGGTTTTACGTGCAGCAATCATGGCTTAACAGGAAAACCTCGTTTCTATTGCGGTGGCTTGTCCCTGTTGTGTTTGTCATTGCTTTTTTGATAAGGCTTGTAAGGGGCGGCGAGGTGCTACAGCTTGTAATACACGGCGTGCTGCTTGCCATTATAGCGGTTATATGGCTGCTTTTGGAAAAGCGGTTTTCTAATTTCATAACAAATATCGTAGTCAATCTTGCTATCGCAACAACAAAGCGTGACGGCAAGCTACCCTATGGAAAAAACACTTTAATAACTTTTCATGAAGATTATGTCCACGAAATCACAGAAATTTCCGAAACCAAAACAAATTACTCAAGCTTTGAGAGGGTTGCTATAGGCACGGAAGCCATTTATTTTTTTATCACGGCAATCTCGGCACTGATTCTCCCTTTTAGAGTCTTCGAGTCCGAGGCACAAATTGCGCAGCTTACAGAGTTTGTATCCGCCAAAATCACCAAGGAGTAAATAAACTAAATGAAAATACTTGCAATAGACACCTCCGGCCAGCAAGCCGGTGCCGCCATAATGGATGAATACATAACCATTGGCGAGACAATAATAAACGCCCAAAGCGGACACAAAACCTTCCACCACTCGCAGATTCTAATGCCGGCAGTGGAAAGACTTTTCGAATCAAGCGGCCTTACAATAGACGACATTGACTATATCGCCTACACCCAAGGCCCCGGCTCATTTACCGGGATAAGAATAGGCGCGGCAACGGCACTAGGCCTTGCTCGGGGCATAAATAAACCAGCCATCCCGGTTCCTACACTGGATGCTCTGGCATACAATGTGCTATATGCCGAAGATACAATAGTAGTACCCCTCTTGGACGCAAGACGTCAGCAGGTATACTGCGCTGTTTACCATATAGAAACAGGAATCCCGAAGCGGTTAACAGACTATTTTGCAAAAAGCATAAGTGATACATTAAAGCAAATACATGCACATATAGCGGACTCAGCAAGAAACAATTCCGGCCGAGGCGTAAAGCCGCACACCTCAAGCGAGTTTCCGGCGACAGACGGGGCTGATTTTGAATCAATTAACTATAACACAGCCCCCACCAAGATAATCTTCCTAGGAGACGGTGCCGAGGCCAACAAAACAGAAATCCAAGCCGCATTCCCCGCCGCAACATTTGCGCCCCAAAACAACAACAGACAACGCCCCTCAAGCGTTGCGCTGTACGCCGCACATCGAATCAATAAAATAGACACTCCCATAGACACACAAACACAAACACAAACACACACACAAACAAACACACAAACAGCCACCATGGCCAACCAACCCAACACAAATCCAGTAAAAATAATATATGTACGCGACCCTCAAGCGGTACGCAATATGCAGACATCGGTATAAATATGAACATCACATCCGAGATAATAATAACCCCAATGACCATAGCCCACGCTACCGCGGTCCACGAAATAGAAAGCCACTCCTTTGCAGACCCATGGCCCTTGGAGGAAATACTCTTCGATTTAAGCCAGGAACACGCAATATGCTTTGTTGCCCTACAAGACAACAGAGTTGTAGGTTTTGTAATCATGCGCCACATAGCAGACGAAGGACATATCTGCAACCTAGCCACCCACAAAAACCACCGTAATAAAGGTATAGGCAGCAAGCTGTGCAACGCCTTAGTAACCGAAGGCATAGCCCGCAATCTATACGGCCTAACCCTGGAAGTAAGAGTATCAAACGCCCCAGCACTTGCTGTATATGAGAAATATGGTTTCAAAGTGACAGGCTACAGGCAAGGCTATTACCAGCATCCCACAGAAGATGCCGCAATCATGTGGAAATATTTATAGCAATTTTCCATTGAATTAGAAGCTATGAACACAGCTTCTTAATATCTGATATTACATCTGAAATAACATCATGAAAGTTGGAACATAAATGACCCCACGGGAACTAACTTGGCAAGAACTTAAATTTTTCTACGACGCGCCCGCCGACGAAGGCGCGAAGCCTTTGATGAAGAAGATTACTACGACGAAAACAACGGAAACGACAAAAACGGAAACGACAAAAACGGAAACGACAAGAACGAAGAAAGCCAATCAAATGGCCCAAGCGCAAAACCCAGCAAAACTAATAGGCCAACCCAGAGCATCCGAAGCCCTGGCCTTTGGCCTGCAAATGAAAGACAAATGCTATCACATATACATCACAGGCCAAACCGGCACAGGACGTACAACCTTCGCAAAGCAGTACGCAATGGACATAGCAAAAACCGAGACGACCCCACCAGACCTATGCTATGTCTACAACTTCGAAAACCCAAAAACCCCAAAACTTTTGACTCTACCCCCAGGTGTTGGCCGCAACCTAAAAGAAAACATGAACGAGCTGTTAAACCGCCTAGTAAGCGAACTTCCAAAAACCTTCGCAAGCAAAGACCACGAGCTTAAAAAGAACGAAGTAATCGACGTCTACAAGGCAAAACGGGACGATATTATAAAAGACATGACCGAAGAAGCCCGCGACCAAGATTTCGGGGTAAAAAACACCTCAAGCGGCATATACTTCATGCCGATAGTAGACGGCGAAGTAATATCAGAAGAGCAGTACGAGGCCCTTTCCCAGGAAGAAAAGGACAATATCGCCGAAAATTCCGTATCAATACAAAAACGCGCAGCCGACGTAATGCGCCAAATCCGCGACTACGACAAGCGCACAAAAAAGGCCGTGGAAGAGCTTGAATACTCTCTCTCGCTATTTACAGTAGGCCATCATATGAATGACATAATGGAAACCTTCGCAGACGAGCCGGTACTTCTTGCCTACCTTAAGGCTGTAAAAGAAGATATCTTGGAAAACATAGGCGAGTTTATAGCAGACGACGCCGAGGAAGAAGAGGCAATGCAGGCAATAATGCCCTGGTACAGCAAAAAATCCAACGAGGACATCCTAACCCGCTACAAAGTAAACCTACTAACAGACAACACCGACCAGCAAGGCGCGCCGGTAATACTAGACTACAACCCAAGCCACTCCAACCTGGTTGGCGAAATCGAATACGACAACGAGTTCGGCAACTTTTCAACAGACTTCATGAAAATCAAGCCCGGCCTTTTGCACAAGGCAAACGGCGGCTATCTAATACTGCAAGCCCAAGACATACTAGGCAGCCCCCATGCCTGGGAAACCCTACGCCGCAGCCTAATAACCGGCCAAATAATGACCGAGCCACTGCGTGAATACAACACAGGCGTTGCCGTAAGCGGAATAAAACCCGAGGCAATCCCACTTGATATTAAAATAATCCTAGTAGGGGGCGGCTTCTACTACGACTTGCTATGGACTTACGACGACTACTTTGAAAAATTGTTCAAGATAAGGGTAGATTTCGACTACGAAATGCGCCTTAACCCAGAAAATATTGCCGAAATACGGCATTTTGTAGAAAGCTGGTCTGCCAGCACCGCCGCAGGCACAGTCGCTTGTATAACCGCCGCAGACACATCAACTACTGTCACGCCTACCATCGCCCCATCCGCATCCCGTCGGCACACCCAAAAAACTCTCCCCTTCGACGATAGCGCAATAGCCCGTCTAATAGAGCACGCTGCAAGATTAGCAGAGCGCAAAGACCGACTAACAACCCGCTTTTCACGCCTAACAGAAATCCTGTCCGAGGCCACCGCATGGGCAAAAATAGACAAATCAAAAACCGTATCCGATGTCCACATAAAAAAGGCAATAACCCAACGAGACTATCGCCTAAATATGTATGAAGAAAAACTAAGCGAGCTAATCGAAGACGACATAATAATGATAGACACCCAAGGCAAGAAAGTAGGCCAAATAAACGGCCTAGCCGTATTAGACACAGGGGACTACGCCTTTGCAAAGCCCTCAAGAATCACAGCAACGGTATACATGGGCAAGTCCGGCATAGTAAATATCGAAAAAGAAGCCGAAATGTCCGGCAATATCCACCAAAAAGGCGTACAGGTAATCATAGGCTATCTAGGCCAAACCTACGCCCAAGACTTCCCCCTAACCCTAAGCTGCCGCATCTGCTTCGAGCAAAACTACAGCGGAATAGACGGCGACAGCGCGTCTTCAACAGAACTTTTCGCAATCCTAAGCGCGCTAACCGGCCTACCAATACGCCAAGATATCGCAGTAACCGGTTCCATTAACCAACATGGCGAAATCCAGCCAATAGGCGGCGCGACCCCAAAAGTCGAAGGCTTCTTTGACCTATGCAAAAAACGCGGCCTAACCGGCACCCAAGGGGTAATCATCCCAACCCGCAACATCCGCGACCTAGTGCTAAAAGACGAGGTAATAGAAGCTGTCCGGGACGGCCTCTTCCACATCTACCCCATAGCCCATGTAGACGAAGGCATAGAAATCCTAACCGGCGTACCCGCGGGAAGCGAACACACAAGCCAAGACGAACCCATCAGCAACAAGTCCTACCCCTTTGATACAGTTCATGGTAAGGCATATAGGCAACTGCGGGCTTATCATCGTAAGTCACTCAAAAACGACGGATAGGTCTTATTTTGACAACTTTGTCAACTGCGATATAACAGGGCGTAAACCCAGCAATTATGCGGCCTAGAGGCAATTGTTACAAACATATTACAAGGAGGCACCAATGAGCTACGACATATACACAGGACTACTAAAATCCTTTAAGCTACCCAGCACAAAATCAGAGCTACAAGCCCTTAGCGCAACAACTAAGCCCGTACTGTTTTCCGAAGACAGCAATCACCCACGCCTTGCCGAGTTAAAAGCCCTCTACCCAATAGAGTCCATAGCAGGCAGCGGTAACGATTTTTCAAAAGCAACAAACCTCTTAAGTTGGGTATCCGGCAATATTTATCACATGGCCAACTATAACGGGCAAGTACCAGCAAACGCCATAGACCTACTAAACCATTCCTTCGGCAAAAGCAGCGAATACGGTATCAACTGCGTTATGCTATCCATAATATTAACAGAATGCCTACTGTCAATTGGCCTAAAAGCACGAACAGTGTTTATAATGCCATGCTCGCCATATGACGGCGACAACCACGTTGTGACTCATGTCTATGTACGAGAACTTAGCAAATGGGTGATGCTTGACCCAACACTTAACGCATACCTAACAAACAGCAAAGGCGTAGCCCTAAGCCTACTAGAACTACGCCACCACCTAGCAAATCAAGAGCCGGTATTTTTCAATAAAGACGCAAAATACAACGACGATACATGGACAGACGAAGCCGCTAAGGAAAACATCGCGTACTTTGCCAAAAACCTATTCCACTTCAAGATGTGCGAAACCAGCACCTCAGGCGACTCTAACATATCAAACCGCTACATTAGCCTTGCGCCAAGCGGCTACAATCCAAAAGACACAATGATAACAAACGCCAACTACCGGATAAAAATATACGGCGACAGCCCCCAAATGCAAGGTATGCTGGAATGGGCAAAGAACGAAGAGTATCATTTTTGCACTACAGTAGAGTTTGAATAAATTGTCTAGCTGTCGTGGGGCAGTGATGTTGCAAGTTTGCTTATATAGATGCTTGATTGCCTCATAATTATTGAAGGATTATGGCGACTAAGAAACCGACTAAGAAACCTTATTATTCCAAGCTAACAAATAAATCATCACAAAACTTATTCCATTTAACTTTGTAGTCATCGGCACTGATTATTTCCATGTCAACGACACTATGTACCTTGCGTTTAACCGCCTCATCCACAAAGTGAAAGATTGTCTCATCGTATTCGTCAAGATACACGTAAACAGAGGTAAAGCCCAAGTCAAGGGCGGCTCTCATCCTGGTATGTCCGTCAAGTGATATGCTTATGCCGTCCTTTATGGCAATTGGGATAAAAACATCCTCTAAACCTTTGATCCAGGTCTTACAACTATGAAGCTTATCCTCGTTAATAAAAAACTGGCTTGGTTGTATTTTGCAGATATCGTAAAGATATGGTTCATTTAGCGTTCTTGCTATCAGCGACTTGCCATCCTTGTCCTTTATCGTACGAACAAAGCCCGAATAAAAAAGGAACTCTTCTATCGCTTGACATATATATTGCTCTGTATTCGAAAAGAGCGTTGCTTCCCTGCCTCTTATTTCAAAAAAATATCTATTTCGCCTGTCTTCAGTATAAAAGCAACAGGCACCACGATTCAATTCATCTGCACTGAAAATATCTAAATCACTTAGCCCTGCTCTGATAATTTTCATTATACACTCTCCATGCCACCGGCCTATCCATGTCCTGCGGCAAATTTCAGACCCCAGTCGGTTGTGACGCGATTAGGTAAATTTATATGCTTCAACAGCATACAGCTTTATTTCATTGGCAAACTCGCTGAAATAACTTTCATACTCAGCGAAAAAATCAAATGAAATTTCCTGAAATCCTTTAGAGTCACCTAAAGTAAGAATATCTTTAACGAACATGGGATTAGGATTGTTGCTCCAACAAAGAACCCAAGCCTTGTGCGGGTTAGTATATTGGTTACATATTTGAATACAATCCCCTGCTTCAGAAATTAGTGTGGTGGTGACCCTATTATCACCTATTGGCTTTGCGTTATTTACTTCCCACATATGACGAGCTGACGCTTGGCTCAACCCAAAAATAAAGTGACACCCCCGAATTATTTCAAAAGGTGCGCTATCTACTTCTTTATACTTTTGAGAATATCCGTAAGCACTAGTTGGAATGGATACGCTTTTAATTTGCCTACCGTTAATAAAACCACATTTTGCATAAAATTTTTCTGACCCGGTATCTTCTTCGGGAATAGTTACGACTTTTTCACATCCCAGCGCCCTTGCAACCTGAATGCCCTCACTGACCATTTTTCGACCAATGCCTTGTCCTTGATAGTCATCTTTAATTTGCATAACACAAAGGTAAAAAAATTTACCGCTTATGTCATGGTTTTCCACCCATTCAGCATGACCGACTACTTGACCATTAATTTCAGCAACTTGAACGTAGTAGCCCCGCTCTATACGTTTGCTTACCCACGGGGCGCATTCATCTGTATTTGCCCATGGGCCGGGTGTTCCCATATGAACAAATTGTATCCCTTCACAATCGTTTATGGTTGCCTCGCGAATCATTAGCTCTTGCACTATCTTCACGTCCTCCTCTTGCCGCCCAAGTTGTCTGCATATTAAAACGCTCTAACCAAATCTAACGGCAATTAACTGAACCTAACTGCAATTTTCGCTTTCCAGCCAAAACTCCATAACTCAGCAAAATGCCGAGTTTCACCCAAACTGCCAAAGCAATAGCCACCGTTTTTCAAGAAATCCGAACCAATTCTTTACAATCGAATGAAATCAAGGACTGGCGCGGCTTCTACGGCTTCCTGCGCCGACGATTTGCCGACTGACGCTTGTGAAAATGTGTTTGGGAATGTTTCAGCAAGCAAAGGCAAATTAAGGCATACGATTACTGTAACTTTGTACCCAGTATATTATTTATTTCTCTTATATCGCTTGCAATTTCCCGAAGCGCATTTGCAATTGGTTGGTCAAGCTGTTTTTGTGGTTGCATTATTATGGTTAAATCAACGCGATGCGTTTTGTTGCATATCTAGCCAACTCTTTTCCGATATGCACTGTAGTCTAAGTTTACATTGAAAGACTTATCATTTTCCTAAATTTCGTTAAATTCAAAAATTGAAGTTGAACCTACATAATCATTGTATACCTCACCGTTTGCACTGCGACCAAATAAAGTAATACAGAATTCATATGATTCCCCTGGCTTCAGGAAAGATATACTCCAACGGCAGTATCTTTAATTTGCACTTTTACGTTATGTGCAACTGCCGTGCCGTGGTTGTATATTTCTAAGCATAAGCTACTTTCGCCATTCATTAACTGCCGTTCAAAATGCCCATTAGGGTTTCTATGGCTTTATTCACTTTTCCATTTTCTATTGTACAAGCAACATAGAGAATTAAACTTTTATCAGCAGTAAAGATTTTATTTGGGCGAATAACACTCTCCGCTTTCAGCGTTCCGTTTACATAGTCTGCATCTTCAATTTGAATAGCATGGCTATCCTTTGTCGCAATACTGGTAATTTGGCAAAGTATAATATCATTGCCCATTAAGTCCGCAAGAACAAGGGCTGGTCGACGTTTTGTACCGCTTAGGTCTGAAAATGGAAAATTCAGTACAACAACATCACCTTTTACAAATCTGCCCATGCTTTATCCTCCTCTGGAGTGTCCCAGCTTTCTGCCAAAGACTTTTCAGAAAGAAGCATCGTTTCAGAGACATTACTCAAACGTCTATACTTCAAATACCCCAAAAAACCCATCAATTCCGAATAGCAATCTGTTGGTAAAGATTCAATTTCTCGAATAACCTGCTCTTTTAACATAATCAATCTCCTTTTTAATCTTGTCGCCCAAATTGTCGGCATACTAAAACACACCAACCGAATCTAACGGCAATCAACGGACTCTAACTGAAATTTTCTTTTCCCAACCAAATTTCATAACCCAGTAAAATAGCGGGTTACTGCAAAGCTATCACTCAAAGGCTATCGTTTTTCAAGAAATCCGAATATTCGTTCGAGATTTGAGCGAAATCAAGGAGTTGCGGGTACTTTTGGAATCGCCGTGACGACGATTTGCCGACTGGCGGTTGTGGAAAATTATTAAATCGTCTTCCCCCAAGGAAACCAAACATCCCCTGTTGTTGAAAAACAAAAATAGTCGGGGGTATATTTCCAACCTCGTACATCATGCTGAAAAATGCAAGCTGTCTTTATATTATCGTCAAGCACTTTACGATTCTCTTTCAAGTGCTTTTTTAGCGCATGAAAATTCCCTCCATTAAGAGAGTACGCTCTCACAATTAAAACTCTATCCGAGGGGTTAAGCCTTACATTTCCACAAATTGCAAGTTTAAGGTTGTCGTAATCACTTATAGGCAACAACTCATATCCGTACATTTCTTCGAGATTGATATTTTTGTGTTGCTCATTTTCTGTATTAACAAAAAGTCCAACATGAAAGGGTATTAACGGGTCAGCTTCTCTATTTTTTAAGCGATGGGCAATCATGCTTGCAAGGGCAACGCTACGAACATCGGGAACAAAGATACACGTTGGTTCAAATCCAGAAGCCTGAATTTTTCGCGTAAGTACGTCAGCATATTTTTCAACATCACGCCAATCAAGGACTCTCTCTCCAGCAGAAATGCGATTATTCTCCTCTTGCAATTCATTTTGCCGCTTCATAAGCTCTTGATTTTCCTTGGTCAGTCGTTTATTCATAACAGTGGTTACAAAGGCGCAAATTGCAGCAATACTTGTTGCTATGGCACTAATTGCAATGAATATCAAATACACTGAATTCCAATTCATATAATATCCCCTCCACTTCGTATTTCCCCAGTGCGCACACTATTCTGGTTGATGCAGACCTCGCGTCGCCCAAATTGTCGGCATAGCAGAACGCTCTAACCGAAGCTAACGGCAATCAACTGAACCTAACTGAAATTTTCGCTTTTTTATCAATCTTACAGAAGCCCGTAAAATAGCGGATTATAGGCAAACTGCCAAGACAATCCTTACCGTTTTTCAAGAAGTCCTAATCCCTTTAAGAAAATCCAGTGAAATCCAGGGGTTGTGGGTAGTTCTGGAATCGCTACGACGACGATTCACCGACTGACGGTTGCGGAAAGTGGCGTAAAATTACAATCGCTTCATGCGGATAATTTTTTGGCTGAATAACAACTCTATGTCGAATTGTTGAAGCACGTTTAATCCGACAACTCCAATCGAAAAGGATTCTTCGGGAAACTTGAGGGCATATGCACTAACCTCTTTAATTTCAATATCGCCTATTTTGATGACATCAAAAATAAATTGTGACACATATTCTACACCCGAAGCCGTCGTAATCTTTGCTTTTGTCTTGTCTAATGGCTCATATCCAAGTTCATAAAAAACTTCAGGCGAAATAGTTGTAATCGTTGCACCTGTATCAAATGTTAGAGACACCCATCTATAACTGTTTTCTGCCTTGCTCCATAATCGGACAGGAATATAAAGTCCGCCTCCAAACAAGTCCATTTTTACGGTCGTTTCTATCATAGCAATACACTGACCCCCTCTGGGATTTTACCTGCATAGAAAATATAAGTATCGCTTTTTTCATGCCTATATTTGCTCATTTCACGTAAAATTTTATCCCTACGCTCACTAAAAAGTGCAACTTCACCACCAGCGATGGAATTGTGTTCACCTTCGATGCAATTCACCAAAAAAACCCATTGCCCATCATAGTCA
>Ga0123355_10000735_pt1 | contig 44580 bp, 40 predicted proteins | sample TergutEmb28metaG_3_FD_89872 | JGI IMG/M metagenome (GOLD analysis project Ga0123355, IMG submission 89872) | Embiratermes neotenicus P1 segment gut microbial communities from Petit-Saut dam, French Guiana - Emb289 P1 | ecosystem: Host-associated > Arthropoda: Insects > Digestive system > Gut ...
TAATTCACTTATCACTGACTCATTCATAATCCCACTGCTCATGGCATTGCGTATCGGGTGAGAAAACACAATACTTCTCCCCTGCATAACAATAAATGCACGTGAACCATCATTGTATTTAAATCCGGTAAATGCATTTGTACCGCGAAAAAACAATGCCGAATATCCATAAAAAGCGCAATTCCTCTTCGGGAAAATATCTGTAAAAACTCTCATAGAAACGCATCTGCTCTCCGGCAATCAATGCATTAACAATAGTTGTAAAACGCGTCTGCCTATCCGCATCTGTCGGCTCTGCAATCAGCACGGTCGGCATAGATACAGGTTCATCAACCACAAAAACACTGACCCCATCTTGCAACAGAAATTCAACAATCATCTCTGCAATCCGCACAATTTGCGGGAAGTAAAGCCGATCAGAAAGCCATCTTACAGCAAGATCGTTGCCCAAAGTTCCCGGCATGCGACCCGCAAACTCGTGTGAAGTTAATTGGCGCACATAATGCTCAATTAAAGATAGTGAGCCAACCGCTAAACTTTCTTCTTCATATAAAGTACCTTGCGCAGTAGGCGGCGTCACAGACTCAACTTCGATTACTTCGTTTGCATCATCAGCAGCGCATCCGACAAATGCCATCAAAAGCACCAAACACACCAGTAAAATCCCTATTGTCTTTATCATTGGCCTCACTCCGCATATTAAGATTTAACAGAAGAAACAAGAATTTAAATTTGCGCTACAGTAGTTATAACGCCGAGATGTTTCTATATTGTAAACTTCACGAACCCTCATGTTTGTTCGGCACTAAGAACGTCCCAACTACCGTGAAAACCCTTTGTATCACAACATGCATGTCCTTTCCATGAAAAAACTACTCACGTTCAGCACACCAAAAACAAACTCCGTTACATAGTAGTTTGCTACGCTGCAAATTTTCGTAATAATACTGAGAACCCAAAGCTACATCATCGCAAAATCCCCCTCGAAAAACGCCGTTATCAACGAGTATATAAATTGGATAATATGAACATACATTCATTGCTACTATTTGATAAAAGCTAAATTTGCTTAAACCATTGAAGATTATATACCGACTACCAGTTAGTTCGAGCCTTTGTAGCACTACCGTATCATCATGCCCATCAAACAAATAGAATACGGCTTGCTCCCCTCTATAGGTGACTTCGACCCTCAGTTGTCCGGTATCTGTGCTGAATCGATGCCTCTGCAATGCGCCAGGGTATGTCGCTACCATAGTTGTCCACGTTTCAATTGTGTACGCTCTGGAAACGCCTGAAACCACTTCCATCTCACTTGTTTGACCACTTTGATTTGGCTGCATATGTTGATCATTAGTTCCATATCGTTTGATCTGCTCTTGGTTAGGTTTAAATTCTTGTGAAATTCCAGAATTTACATTATCACTGTAGATTATATCTCCGCTTGTTGCAACATTAGTTGTTATAACCAAGCCTATTACCAATAAAACTACAGTGCCAGCAACTATCACGCCAGTCTTTTTTTTCCACGTGAAGATGATTGAAAACATTTTACTTTTGATCATTTATCGACCACACCTTGTATAATATATTTAGGTTTTAAAGGAAAACCCATAACCCTTGAACTGTTCGCCATTTGAGTTTTGCACATAAGATCGCACTTCCTATTTGCTTTATTATTAGATATAAACCCATAAGTTCATTCATATATGGGGGGCAAAACTCTTTGCCACTTAAATGGAACTTATGAAATAACCATTTAAGTAGGCAAAGAGTTAAACAAAATAAAACTTTTGACTGCAAAAGATCATTTGCCAGCATATTGCCTCGAAAAGTAAATCTTAAGCATCTGTCATCCTAAGCTACCAATCTATCTTACCACCAACTCGGTCCTGAACCTGTGATGCTACCACGAAATTCTGACCAGGTAGAGAGTCTGTTTTCAATGGCAAAATGGTATATTCCTCCGAACAGGGATGTCCATAAAACAGATCCCTGAGATGCAAATCCAAAATCTACAGCAATAGAATCCCCTAGGCCTGGTGCTAAAAGTCCCTTTCTTGCATGTATTGTGGGATGCCCCGTAACATTCCAAGAAATTGTTGTTGACTCTCTTGCCCTTACAGGAGGAAGCGTTGCCGCTCTTGCAGTCTGTCCTCCAATAACAAACACTGAGAAGTGTATGCTAGGTACAACGCGTGCCTCAGTCTCTGCCGACTCTTCAAAAGGTATTCTCATAATTGTGCCAATATACACATCACCATCGTAAACTGCTACTGGTACAAAATATTCCTCTGGAAGCACAACTACATCCTCGTCTAAAACGTAGCCCTCTTCACTGTATGCAAAAGCAACTGCCGGAATCGAAAGTGCAATTAGCATTGCCAAAAAACACGAAAGAACTCTCTTTTTTCTTGAGTTATTCATTTTCATAAATCCCTTTCAAATTAATTTTATTACATATTTCAAAGTGAAGCAGTGGCAGGGTAAACCTCATCCATGATTCCATCCAAATTTCTATTATCGACTCTATCTTAACGGAACGCAATCATGCAAATATCGGAAAATATCTTCGCAAATCCTTGCATTAGACATCACCACTTCAAAACCTTTAATGATCATAAATCCACACTATTTTCAAATCATGTGGTCATCAACCCTACATCATAAGCATACCGATCCTCCCTCCAAAAAAATTTGACTCCATTTTTGCAAAAACGTTTTCACACCCGCATCGTACCAAACTCTGAAAAAAATGCAATATTTTTTGCACGATCCGTCGTTTTTCATGTCTAATCCGTAAAAGAATCGCCCCTTTTGCCCTCGACACCGTCTTTACCGTTCATAAAAGAACAACCGCCGTATCTTCGGATCGCTCCTTGGATACAGCGGTTATTTGCGATTATTTTTCCTTTTTCTTTCTCAAAGCGGCGGGAACTTTGGGCTGATGCCAGGCCCCGATACATCTGCGTCCCACACCTCTTAATGCAATTTTTTCAACAGATACAGCAACTTTCTTCATGATTGTCTTCTTCATAGCGAATCCTCCTTAATTTAGGGTCGTCACGATAAATCTGTGACTCTTATTGCTATGGACAATACATGACATCGGGCATTTTTTGCAATAGGTTTTGCATGATCCGTTGGAGAAAGTATACTATGAATACTCATGAGCAGTGGTTAATAGATTTTGGCATACGTTTGCGGCAAGAACGCGAAAAACAAGGCCTGACTCGCTTTGCATTAGCGAAGCTGGCCCATACTGAACAGGGGTATATCGTACAACTTGAGCGCGGTAGCCGCAGCCCAAGCTTGCGTACTTTTATCAATCTCTTATCAGCGCTCGGTGTGTCTGCCGATGCTTTAATACTGGGAACAGCAACAGCGCAGAAGACTGAGATGGAAGCGGCCTTAGGTGATTTCACAACTTTTCTATCAACACGAACAGTTGATGAAGTCAGAGCGCTCCTGCAGATCATCAGAGACATCTCTAAGTACAAAGACACGTCTAATCTAAGATAGGCTAAGCTCCCAAAAACTCACAACTCCGGAAAGCCCCACTGCCGCAACACCTCAAACACTCCCACCGCTACCGCATTAGACAAATTAAGACTCCGCACTTCACTGCGCATCGGAAAGCGCACACACTGATTCAAATTGCGCTCAAGCAGCGGTGCAGGAAGCCCCTTCGTCTCACTGCCGAAGAAAATATACGCATTGTCCGCATACCGCGGCTCAATATATATTCGAGGTGATCCGGTCTCAAAATAATAAAAATCATAATCTGATGTGTCAGGAGCGGCTGCATCCGCCCCGATTGCGCCATCAGAAACTTCATGAAAGAAAGACGCCAGATCTTCATAATAAGAAATATCTAAAAAATGCCAATAATCCAAGCCCGCCCGCTTGAGCTTCTTATCATCAATTGTAAAGCCCATCGGCCCGACCAAATGCAATTTCGCACCTGTTACAGAGCATGTTCTTGCCACATTTCCGGTATTCTGAGGTATCTGCGGCTCAACCATAACAATATTTAAAGTCATATGCACTTCCTTTTCCCAAACGAGACTACCACAATAACCAATCTTTGTCAAAAAACACTTGCATTTCCAGCCCCTTTTTGCTAAAATACTTTAGCTATGACGCACGATTTTCGATTTATTGCCCTGTGCCGCCTTGCGGTGGGCAGCAAAGATGACGAAATCGGAGGAAAGACTACCTAACAAGGCAGTCTTAAATAACTAAAAATTGGAGGAAATTATGTCAGTAGTCTCAATGAAACAACTTTTGGAAGCAGGTGTACACTTCGGACACCAAACAAGACGTTGGAACCCAAAAATGGCTCCATACATCTACATGGAGCGCAACGGAATCTATATCATAGACCTGCAAAAGACCGTCAGAAAACTAGAAGACGCATACAATTTCGTACGCTCAATCAGTGAACAAGGCGGTTCCGTATTATTCGTCGGCACAAAGAAACAAGCACAAGACGCCATCAGAGAAGAAGCCGAGCGCGTCGGCATGTTCTTTGTCAACGCGCGCTGGCTCGGCGGAATGCTCACCAACTTCAAAACCATGCGCATGAGAATTGAGCGCCTTGCCCAACTCCGCAAGATGCAAGATGACGGCACCTTTGACATTCTACCGAAGAAAGAAGTCATCAAACTCACCAATGAAATAAACAAACTTGAAAAATACCTCGGCGGCGTAAAAGATATGAAAAAACTGCCGGCCGCACTCTTCATTATCGACCCGCGCAAAGAGCGCAATGCCATAGCAGAAGCACGCAAGCTCGGTATCCCCATCGTTGCTATTGTTGACACCAACTGTGACCCTGACGAAATCGACTACATCATTCCGGGTAACGATGACGCAATACGCGCAATCAGGCTGATCGCCGCCGCAATGGCCAGTGCCGTTATGGAAGGCCGCCAAGGCGCAGACGCCACAATAGAAGAAGAAGCAACTCAAGAAGTACCTGAAACCGTCCCGGTCGTTGCCCCCCAAGAAGAAGCAGCAGCACCGGCAGCACAGTAATTGACTAGGAGGGGTATAATTATATGGCATTCACAGCTAATGATGTAAAGATCCTGCGCGAAACAACAGGCGTAGGTATGATGGATTGTAAAAAAGCACTATCCGAAACCGGCGGAGACATGGACAAAGCCATTGCCTATCTTCGTGAACACGGCTTGGCCGCAGCACAGAAAAAAGCAGGCAGAATCACCGCCGAAGGCATCGCATTTGCCGATGTATATGACGGTGTCGGCGTTGTCGTTGAAGTTAACTCCGAAACTGACTTTGTTGCAAAAAACGAAATGTTTACCAACTATGTCGCCGGCGTTGCTAAGGCTATCGCCATCAACAATCCGGCAGACGTAGACGCACTGATGACATGCAAATTCCCCGGGCTTGACGATAAAACCATTGCAGAGCAACAACAAGAGATGATTCTGGTCATCGGCGAGAATCTCTCCGTCCGCCGCTTCACGCGCTATGCGGACGGCCTGAGCATCCCCTATGTTCACGCAGGTGGCAAAATCGGCGTTATCGTCAACATGGAAGTATCCGGCACTTCCGATATGCACACACTGACAGAACTGGGCAAAGACATTGCGATGCAAATCGCAGCCATGCGCCCGCTTTACCTCAATGCAGAGCAAGTCGATGCAGGCGAACTCGAAAAAGAAAAAGAAATCCAGCTCAACAAAGCCATCGAGGAAAACAAAGCAAAGAACCTCCCGGACGACAAAGCACGTGCGATCGCCGAAAACATGGTCAAAGGCAGAATCAACAAATATTACGAAGAGATTTGCCTCATGAACCAACCCTATGTCAAAGAAAACAAACTGACCGTTGAAAAGCATGTCGAACAAGTAGCCAAAGCACTTGGCGGCAATATCACGGTCAAGGCTTTCACACGCTTTGAAAAAGGCGAAGGCATCGAAAAGCAAGAAGATAACTTTGCAGCAGAAGTTGCCAAAATGGCAGGCCAATAAGCAATTGTAGTCTAAACTTACAGGCGGTCACACGATGTGTCCGCCTGTAAATTTTGCCGCACATTCCCCTATTGACAAAACACAAAAAACAAACTATGCTTGTCAATAGAAAACATAATACACAGTTTGGCTAGGGGTGCTCCGGTGAACACAATCACCAAGGGCTGAGATGATACCCTTTAACCTGATCCGGATAATGCCGGCGAAGGGAAGTTTGACGAGACGTACCTTCCTTGCCAATCATTTTTAGGGAGGTTTTTATGTCCGCACTAAGCACACCCACCAAAATACCATACGCTAAGAAAATAGTAATCTGCTCCACCTGCATCGCCCTTGCCTTCTTGCTCAATCAAGTCTCGCTTTTCAGAATGCCCCAAGGCGGCTCCATCACCCCTGCCAGTATGCTATTTATCACACTGGCCGGATATTGGCTGGGCCCCATATATGGGATACTCGCAGGCATATCCAAAGGTCTGCTGGACACCATCACCGGCGCACACATCATTCACCCCATCCAATACCTGCTTGACTACATGCTGGCATTCGGCATGCTGGGCATATCAGGTTTTTTCAGAAAACAAAAATTCGGCCTACAGATCGGCTACGTCGCCGGTGTCTTAGGCCGCTTGCTTATGGTCTTCTTATCCGGACTGGTTTTTTTCTCCGACATCACAGGCATGGGACTTGTCCCCGCCATGATTTTTTCACTGACTTACAACATCACTTACATTGGCCCGGAAATGATTGTCACCTTAATCATCATCAGTCTACCATCAATGCGCCACGCCATCGACATGGTCACCAAGACCATCGTCCCCCCCAATGACTATATACTGATGCGCAGTAATAACAAAGGCTCCATCACACCCGGAGCAAGACTTGCAACCGGCACCATTATAGGCATTTTCGGCGGTTTAGCCTTTGTACTTGCATCATATATCGCCCGCTTAGAAGCACTGACCATCACCCACTTCACAACAGGATTTAATCTGTTCGTTGAAGTTACTGACCGCATCCCAAGAATGATAGAACGCAACACAACCCATATTGCCGGACTGCAAATCGTTGGCGTACTGTTCCTCGCTATAGGAGTCGCATTGATGTTCTCTACACTACTGCCGCAGAGCAGCGCCCTCAATAATGACGACACATAGTAGTGCGGTTAAGCCGCCTATAAAAGGTATTAACCCCAGGGCAGAGCCCTGGCCCCCGCACTTCGTGCGTGTTGCGCGGCAAAGACCGCTCGGTTTTAAACCTTGTGAAATCTGCGCTCGTTCGGTCATGACCGAGCCAACCTCGGTCGCGACGCGCTCTTCGCTTGATTATAAAGGCCAAATCTCACCGTCTGAGTCAATCATAAATCGGGCATTACCGGTCGTAATAAGCCATACCGGATCAATAATCCCCTCACTGAGAGAACCCACTACCCGATGCCTAAACCCGGCTCGAACCGCCAGAATCTCACGGCATTCAAAATCCGTCAACTCTTCATCTTTTACTGCCGCAAGAAATCTAAGCAGCGCAGAACTCACTTGTGGTAGAGCCACAGAATCTTCTACAGCTTCAATGCCGGCTACATACCTACCCCCTACAGACACAAGACTCTCCGCTTCAAATTCAAAGACGATAACACAATTAAAGATGCTCGCCCCTCTATATGCCGCATTGACATAGACACGCTCATTGCCTGTCTCAGGATCAACAAGCGAAACAATATCTGTCGTCTCTATCTCCATATTGCGCAAAAGCAAACGCACCGTTCTGATTGTAGTCCCATCAATAACGATTACACCATCTAAGAGGCGTATCTCAAAATCTCCGGCGCTATAAAACTCCGCAACACCCCTATACGGACTTTCATAAAGATAAATAACACCCTGATCAGTAATCGTTGTCTCCCCCAACAACGCATTGGCAATAGACCGTTCCACATCAACCATACGCGCCGTCCTCATAGACCGAAGAGCATCTGATGCGACGATATGTTCAGGATCAATCGTGATTCCGCCTGCATACAAAATCGCACTGACATTTTCAAGCGTCACTCTTTCAAGACGCGCATCCTCAGTCACATCAATAATAATGATGGCCAAGAACAATATGTTGATCAGCAATAGTGATACAATGACTATATTTCTGATCTTAGACCCACTCATCGCACACCACTCCTCACATTAAAACCACAACCTGACCCAAGCAGGATAAAGCACTTCAGAACCCGTATCAAAATAACTCAGTATAAACTCCCCATCCGATGCCGCAAGGGCTTGCCTTTGCGGCAAAAGAAGTTGCGTCCGTGTTCCGGTATATGAAAAATTGCGGAAATTTAGCTCCGCCTCAACAACCACACCCGAATCAAATGTCACACGTGCCGCATGCCGGTCATCAAACAGATAAACTCTTCCACCGGCAACATAATACCCGAAAGTCACGACATACACTCCCTCATCATATGCAATGGACTCAAACATCACTTCAGCATCACCGCATTTTTGTCCAATCGAATCCGCAACCAAACTGCGCGCTTGTTCGATCATCTCTCCCATATTGAGCGCTGATACGTGCTCCGGCAGCACATTATACGTCAATCGATAGATTGCGTGGCCATCAGGATAAATCCGAAAATTAAAATGTGCGCCGAGACTCATCAAATCCTCACCACTGAAAAAAGTCGTATGAGACTCATGTATATGACCAAAAACATTGAGCACCACCGTCAATATCTCCTGCTGACTTCCGGCCACCATACTCTGAATATCCGGATGATATGCATCTTGCGTAATGAGCAAATACGGCGCATTTTCAGAACCCCTGAGCTGTGTCTCAAAAGCAAACACGACTCCATTAGGGCTAAATATTTCTAAGTCTTGAGCCTTGCCCGCAGTAGATGCCGTATCTGCACCAAAATACAATCCGCTATCATAATCTTGAAAATATATACGGCTTCTTTCCTCACCAAAAGAAACAAAAACACGGCGCACCCTGACATCTTCAACCGTATCGGACATTCTTGCACCAAGCCACCCATCTAAAACAGAAAGCCTGATCGGAGTGACATACTCAAAGAAGACACTATGACTGGACAGTGCCTGTCGCCACTCACTCTGCGTGACCTGTGTATGTGCCGCCGCAGAACCCAGCGCCTCCCCTATAATGCCACTCGCCCGATCATACACAACATTTCTAAGCTCCGAATTATTGCGCACCCCAAATCGCGCCCCATCCGCATCAGTAACCACGATGCAAAGCGGACGCGCAGCCTCTGTTATCGCTGCACCTCTGAGCTCAACCTGACCGCCTCCTGTGCCTCTAATCAGCTCCAGCGTATTGCCGATCACCGGAAAAGCCGTAACAACACCATTAAAAAAACCGGCTTGCCACGCAAGAAACATACTGCTAATCGCTAAAAGCATGATCAAAACCATCTTGATTAATTCAATTGTCCTTCTGGATATACTCAGCTCTCAACACTCCATTCAATCGGAAGCTTTACAGTCACCGATGTCCCTGTTCCCGGCTTGCTCTCAATAGTGATATCTCCACCATGCCGCGACACGATCTCCTTGGCGATGGACAAACCGAGACCGGTCCCGCCGGACTCACGCGATCTGGCCTTATCCACACGATAAAAGCGATCAAAAACATGCAATAGATCTTCCGGAGGAATCCCCACTCCTGTATCTTCTATCTTCACCCACACACAACCATCCGACGTACCGCTGTAAATCGCAATAGTTCCGCCATCGGGCGTGTACTTAATCGCATTTGAGATAATATTCATAAGCACTTGCTCAATTTTCGCCCGATCCCCTTTAATATGCGGCAACTTCCATTCCAATTCGAGATTGAGCACATGCCCCCTCTTTCGGGCTTCAAGCGCAATTGCAGCATAAACATCACGTACAGCTTGATCAATTGAAAATTCCTCAGGCGCAATAACACTTGCGCCCGAATCATATCGGGATAGTTCTAAAAGATCTTGAACAATCTTAGTCATCCTATCGCTCTGATTAATAATAATCCGCAAGAACTCCTCTTCTGTCTCCGGCGGAATATCCTGATTATCTGAAATCGTCTCAGCATATGATCTGATATTGGTCAGCGGCGTACGCAACTCATGCGAAACATTAGCAACAAACTCCCGGCGCAAAGTCTCCACCCTTTGCAGCTCTTCAAGCATGGTCTCAATTTGAGCCGCCATATCATTAAAAGTCTTTGCTAAAATACCTACCTCATCAGCCGTTTCTACAGGGATTTTTTTCGAAAAATCACCATCAGCCATCGCCTCAGCCGCTTTGGTCATACCTTGAATCGGCGAAATCAGAGTCTTGGAAATAATTAAGCTAATAATAACCGCTATAGCAAAACCAATGAGCACAGCCCTGAGTATGATGGTAAAAATCTCAGCGTTGAGATTTTGCACAGTCTGCTTATTATCGATAATATATACAATAAAATTCGCCTGACCATCATGCGAAGCAATCGGAACCGCTACATCCATATAATCAGCTTGCGTGCGCACACGAAACGAATCTTCACCCAAGAGCGCCGTTAATATATTGGCAGTCACTTCAACTCTCGGACTGACAATAGGATTTGAACTGAGCAAAACCTCTCCGGTAACCCCATCGAGAATATAAAAATTCCTTGTAGTTCTATCAACACCCAGCTCACCCAAAAAGGCAAGCAACAATCCATTCATACGCTCGACCGCAACCGCTCTGTCCTCCTCACCCGCTGCAAGTCTCAAATCACCCACAAACTCCGGCTTGGAAAACACCGTCCTCATTTGCGTCTCAAACTGATCCGTATAAAAACCCTGCACACCTCGGATCAGAAAAACCAGCACTACCGTCATCAGCAGCGCAATAATCAAAATCATTATAATAACCAGCTTTACACGCAAGCTATTTGACAAATCCTAACCCTCTCTTAAACCTCAAAATAATACCCAACACCACGCTTGGTCATCACATGACACGGACTACCCGGATCTACCTCAACCTTTTCACGCAACCGCCGTACCGTCACATCCACCGCACGCAAATCCCCAAAATATTCAAACTGCCATACATCATGCAACAACTCCTCTCTGGAAAAAACCTTCCCCGGACTTGCCGCCAAGAAGCTAATCAGCTCAAACTCCCGCTGTGTCAACTGCGCATACTTCCCGCCGACACATACATCAAAACGCTCCTTATCAATAACCAGCCCCGGACGCTCAGAGGCAACAAGCTCCACCTCAGTCTCATCCACCTGCGTATCTGTCCGCCTTATGTTCGCATTCACCCGAGCTTTAAGCTCACGAAGAGAAAACGGCTTAGTAATATAATCATCCGCTCCCACATCAAGCCCAAAGACCTTATCGGTCTCCTCTTCCCGAGCCGTAAGCATGATTATAGGCGTCTTCCGATCATGCACACGAATCCTGCGGCAAACCTCAAAACCATCCAACTGCGGAAGCATCACATCAAGCAAAATCAAATCCGGCGTCTTCTTCGAAAACTCCGCAAGCGCCGCCTCCCCATCATATGCAACAACGATATCAAAGCCATCCTTTTTTAAATTAAAGCTCAGAATATCTACAATATTTTTTTCATCATCAACAATAAGCACTCTCTTCCCCATGAGCCCTCCCTATCCGATTTAAATAATAACTATTCAAAATACGCTAATTATAATGAACCATCGGCCCCTCAAGAAACCGCTTTGCCTTCATAACCCCTATAATAGACTTCGCATCAGGCAATTTATTATCCATGATCATATTCATCAGCACATCAATCTCAATCGCCTCTACACTCAGCAGCTCATTTTCATCAAGATGCATCTCACCATATTCTAAATCAAGCGCAAGATATAAATAAAGCGTCTCTCTGCAAAAACCGGGCGAAGGATACATCGCACCCAAATCCACATACGTACCGGCCGTACAACCTGTCTCCTCAGAAAGCTCTCTGACCGCACAATCAAAAGGATCCTCGCCATCATCCAACTTCCCCGCAGGAATCTCAAGCAACTCTTCCCCCATAGGATATCTATACTGCTTTACCATCAGCACTTTATTATCCTTGGTAATCGGCACAATCGCCACCCCACCCGGATGCTCAACAACCTCACGCTGAGCCTTATTTCCATTTTGAAGCGCGGCAATATCACGCCTTACATTTACAATTAACCCCTCATAAACCGTATTCGTTTCCACTTGCTTTTCAAAAAATTCCATATGACTTAAACACGCTCCCGAAACAAATCGCAAAAGACGCCCTGTGACCAAGGCGCCCATTATTGGAGCGGGTGATGGGAATCGAACCCACGCGGCCAGCTTGGAAGGCTGGAATTCTACCATTGAACTACACCCGCATATTGACATCGCGAACTACGAACCCGCATCTCGCCTTGACGGTATGTTAGCAGAAATCTACACAAAATGCAATAGTTAATTTTACTAAAATCAATTATCTCTGGTTAATAATGTTACAGTTCAGTGGGTATCTTAAAACTCGCAATGGTTACAGTCACTGAGCACACAATCTTTGCATATGATACAAATTTAGTATACGTAGACGTGCCTTGGCTGTAACCAACCTGTGTTTTCAGATACCCAATGAACTGTAACTTAATAATTTGCAGTTAACAGCCGTATCGATTGACTTTTTTATAGTTATGATGATATAGTGATTCGGTAATAAAAAATCAAAAAAATGTGGAGGCCATCTATGTCACCAACAATTCTCACCCACCCATTGATACAACACAAACTCACAATGCTGCGTGACATTGACACAGGAGTCAAAATATTTCGCGAAGTTGTCGGTGAAATCGCCATGCTCATGTGCTACGAAGCCATGCGGGACCTCTCCCTTGAAGACGTCAAAGTCACCACTCCCGTATCCATAGCTTCCAGCAAAGCCCTATCAGGTAAAAAACTGGCACTTGTACCTATCCTACGCGCAGGCCTCGGCATGGTTGACGGAATACTCAGCCTCGTCCCTTCTGCCAAAGTCGCCCACATCGGACTCTACCGCGACCCGGAAACACTCCTACCCGTCGAATACTACTGCAAAATGCCCCACGACATCTCAGAAAGAGCATGCTTCATCCTTGACCCCATGCTCGCAACCGGCGGAACCGCCGCCGCCGCCGCCCAATACCTCAAAGACGCAGGCGCACGCTCAATTAAACTCCTGACCATCCTATCAGCACCCCCCGGCGTAGAAAAAATGGAACAAGAACACCCGGACGTTGAAATCATAACCTGCGCAGTAGACCAATGCCTTAATGACCACGGCTACATTGTACCCGGCCTCGGAGACGCCGGAGACCGAATATTCGGAACAAAATAAGGGGGCTTTCGCCCCCTTTTTTATTTTACTGACTCTTTGCCACAATCAAGTTATATCGTTAACGTCCCTGTAGGCCTCTTAGATCAGCTTACTCCATCTTACTCTTGCTCAGCAAGATATTTCGCTTCCTCAATAACCTTTGCCTGAACAGGACCCGGAGCCTCCTCATAACGCTCAAATCGAATGGTGAAAGAACCCCTGCCCTGCGTCATAGAACGCAGATCTATAGCATAGCTGGACATCTCACCCATAGGCACCTCAGCCTCAACCACCTGCATACCCTCAGCATTGAGATTCATACCCATAGGACTACCACGCCGCTTAGACAGATCACTCATGATATCACCCATATACGTATCAGGAATAGTCACCGTCAAATACCCAATCGGCTCTAACATCACCGGATTAGCCTGCGGCACACCCTCTTTAAACGCCAACTGAGCAGCGAGCTTAAACGCAAGCTCATTGGAGTCTACTGAGTGATACGAACCATCAACCAGTGTCGCCTTAAGGAAGACCAGCGGATACCCGGCCAGAACACCCTTGGAAATACTTTCGCGCAAGCCCTTTTCAACAGCCGGGAAGAAGTTTCGCGGCACACTACCGCCGAAGATCTTCTCTTCAAACATCAAATCCTCAGTTTCACCGGGCTCAAACTCAATAACAACATCACCGAACTGCCCTGCGCCGCCGGATTGCTTCTTATGTCTGCCGCGCACAGAAACTTTCTTGCGAATCTTCTCACGATAAGGCACACGTGCCGGAGTCAAAACGACCTCAACACCAAACTTATCTTTTAATTTCGAACACAAAACATCAAGCTGGATATCTCCCGAACCGGATAATACAAGCTGCTTGGTCTCAGGATTATTGACAAATGTAAAGGTCAGATCTTCTTCCGCCAAACGATTGAGTCCGGTCGCAATCTTCTCTTCCTGCCCTTTTACTTTAGGCGCTATAGCCATAGAATAGCACGGCGGTGCAAATTCGATTCTCTTAGCAGTTATGGAACTCTTCGAATCACTCAGCGAATCACCGGTCTTGGTATCAGAAAGCTTCGAAATAGCGCCGATATCACCGCAAATGATCTCTTTGGTTTCAAGATTCTTCTTACCTTGCATCTTGGAGATATGCCCCATTTTCTCAACCGTTCCCGTGCGGGTATTCACCAGTTGCATATCCGATGTAATCTTACCGGACAGAACCTTAAACAAACTGAACTTACCATACTGGTCAGACAATGTCTTATAAACAATCGCACATGTCGTACCTTTGGGATCAATCGCCAGATCCGCCCCATCTTCGGTTTGATCCGCGCGATCACTCGGACATGGGAAAAGATTGACTATTTCATCAAGCATGACCAAGGTACCCAGCCCACTTGTAGCGCAACCGCAAAATACCGGTATCAAAGTCATGTCCTTTATGCCGGTCTTGAGTCCGCCGATCTTCTCTTCGTCTGTAAACTCCTGACCATCAAAGAACTTATCCATAAGCGCTTCGCTTGTTTCTGCAACAGACTCATTAACTGCATTGTACAGCTCTTCAAGCTCATCGCTCATACTTTCAGGAATCGGAATTTCCTTTTGCTTGCCGCCCTCAATTGCAAACGCTTTGCGGCTCACAATATCCACAACACCTGTGACCTTTCCGGACGCATCTTTAACAGGTGCAACCACCGGACAAATCGCAGTGCCGTACTTGTCACGAAGAGATGTCAAAACCGCATCATAATCGCCATTTTCTTCATCAATCTTCGAAATATAAATGGCCTTTGGCAGCTTATTTGCTGTAAGTGCCGACCAACCCTTTTCAAAGCCTACGCTGATTCCATCTTTGGCTGTGCACAACAAGATACCTGCATCAGCTACACGAAGCGCCTCAGCAGTCTCTCCGGCGAAATCAAAATAACCCGGAGTGTCGAAAATATTGATTTTACAGTTTTTGTACTCCGCAAAAGTGGTTGCAAGATAAATGGTGATCTGACGCTTAATTTCCTCGGAATCAGAATCGCCGACAGTGTTTCCATCAGAAACCTTGCCCAGCCTGTCCGTTCCCCCTGTCAGAAATAAAATACTCTCAACCAAACTGGTCTTACCGCTGCCCCCGTGTCCGAGAACTGCAATGTTACGAATACCCTCTGTGGTATACGGCATAATGTTGCCCCCTTGTCATTAATCAGATTTGTGAATTATATAATAAGAACGAATACTTTACAATAAGAATTTTTATTATTCAGCCATATAGCACTGTATCAGGGTGTTACAGCGCAGCAGACGGCCAAAAAGTGCGATCAGGCCAACCATCTTACTTCTTACACTTTACATACCCGCATACAATAAGCACCGCCGCAAGCATCGCCAACATGAACCAAATGAGATTCCCCGGTCTTGCGGACACGAACGCCCCCGACCAAAACATAAAAAACATGATCAGCACGCCAATTATCGCAGATGCCACAGAAACCATCGTTGCCACAAAAGCCGCTGATTTCAACAGCCGTCCCCCTGTAATTGCCTCTGCAAAAGGCCCAAGCCCCTCACGCGTCAACACAGCAGACATACGCCCCTGCTTGCCCGAATGAATATCAGAAATTGTATATGAATCTTTCGTCTGAATATACTCAATACCATCGAGCGCAACTCTGAACTTTTGCTCAATCATCAGTGGGGTGATATTAAAGTCACGTACAGCCAAAAACAGCTTAATTCTCCACTTCAACATGGAAATCAAAGCAGTTTGAACCGAATTTATCGGCATATAATCGACTGTAAACATGGCCACCAGTCTATTATCGACTGCGGTATATATTGCGCTCTTTATATTGGTATCATCCGGAACTCTGACCCCAAGCAGATTCATAAACGCCCCGGAGCCGGTCGCCACACGCTCTCCGCGAATCAGAGCGCTGATACCACCCTCATAACAAACAAAATCCTCTACCCGGCTCATGCTGGTCATACCCTGTGTCTTCATCACTTCTTCAAATAGACCATTAAGCCCGGAGCCCGATGCTGAAATAAGACTGGAGGTGTAACGTATCGCTTTTTCAGGCGGTGTTCCATCAAAAAGCTTCATACCGGAAAGCGACAATGTGCCTGTTGGGAAGATATCGTCGTCCGTTATACTCGCCCCATCCGTAAAGCAAATATCATCAGCACCACCCCAGCCCGCTATAGCCGCACCGGATCGGCGAACAGACTTCGCTACCGTGCTAAAAGGCACAGAAAACGTCAACAGCACTGAAAAAGGTGCCGCAGCAGCAAATGCCGCCGAAACCGAATGTAAAAAATGTCCATTCCCGCCCCGCACAATCAATGTGATCAGCGATAGCAGGAGCGATGCCGCCAAAAGTACAGGCGCAGCATAACGATAAACCAGTTCAGATATATCCGGATGCATCAGATTGTTATAAAACCCATCTGTTCTGTGATACACTTTTTTCAGCACCGATTTATCCAAATCCGCATTATATTCAGCCAGAACCCCATATGGCTCAGATGAGCCTGAGGCCGTTTTCAGCGTATCCGCAATCGCCCGTAAATTAAATTTTTCTCCAAAAGCCGCAAATGTGAGCGTCATGGCCGACACCGCACAGTAGGGCAAAATAACCGGAGCTGAGCTACGCATCGTATATACTGCCGTGATAAAGGAAAACACACAGGAGAACAAAATAAGCGTCTCTGCATTGGGTGCGCCACGAACCAAGCGGTCAAAACCACGAATAAGAATATCAACACAAAGCAACATCACAAGCAAAAGACAAATCAGCAAAAGACCCGTTGCCCCGGCTTGAGCGCGCCCAATGCCAAACGGCATGACATGACCTGCTTCAAAAGACCATGTGAGAATAACCATAACGATAGTAATCATTGCCGCAGGAATGCTGCGCATCGAAATCGAATTACACGCCCCGGCGAATTTACTATACGCCTCTTTCAGGTTCGGCTCCTCTTCCTCAATTTCGTCCTCAGAAAATTCATCAAACCCATACCGCTCCGGAGCGGACTCATCTTCTGTTGTATATACTTCGTGAGGCTGAGCATACCCTAGCTCTTTTTCTATTGCCTTTTCTACATCTCTGACAATCGTTTCCTGATCGGTCTCAGGCGCTCGATAATTTTCGAAGAACAATACCACATTGTCTTTCTCGCTATTTTTCTTTGGCGCAGCGCTTTGCCTTCTTATAAATGGCTTAGAAACGCTTTCTTCGACATCCGTAGCATATGCAACCGTCTGTACTGCCTCAGGTACATCCGTATGCACCTTTGTATTATCGAGTGTCTCATCTGCATCAACATCAGCAGTGCGTGTTTTCGGCGAGAAGAGTTTTACCGCTTCTTCCTCAATGCGTCTTTCCTGCATCACAGGCGCTTCCGGCTTCGCTGCAACTGCTACAGGCTTATCGGGTGTATTTTCTGAACTTACTTTCTGAAACAGCGGTTCAGAAACCGTATCTTCGGTCTCTTCCATGAGAATCCGTTCAGCCTTTTCATTGAGCAACTCTTTAGGTGTCTTTTTCTCTCCATTGATAAAGGCAGACCCTTTATACTCGGCCAAAATAGACTCCAGTGAAAAATCACCGATTGCATGTTCTTCAAATTCAAAATCTTTGTCATTCGCCATTTGCTCACCTCCCGGGCAATATCAAACTACAAATTACAAATTCCCAATCACAAATTTCTCTGTCTTACCGCTTCATACATGAGTACCGCCGCTGAGACAGATGCGTTTAATGATCCCATCTTACCGTACATTGGAATACATACATTGAAATCACAATTTTCACTAACCAAGCGACTGATGCCGGTGCCTTCCGAACCGATAACAATCGCAACCGAGCCTTTAAAGTTTGCCTGCCACATCGGAAGCTGTGAGTCCGCAGACGCTCCGAATATCCACACGCCCAGCTTCTTTAGCTCTGCAATCGTAGCCGTCATATTCGTCACTCTGGCAATAGGCAGATGATAGACCGCACCGCTTGAGGCCTTCGCAACAGTTGCACTCAAGCCTGCACTCCGGCGCTTGGTTATGACGACACCATGTGCACCCACAGCCTCACAAGTCCTGATAATTGCACCCAGATTGTGCGGATCGGATATCTCATCACACAGTATGATCATCAAATCTTCACCGGCTGCATTTGCACGATCAACAATGTCTTTTACCGTGACATAATTCGCCGCAGATGCCATTGCAATCACGCCTTGATGTGCATGCGTTGCGCTCATAAAGTCAAGCTTGCGCCGATCGGTATCAACCACGACAGCGCCCGCTTCTCGTGCAAGCGCAGCAATATGCCCCAGCGCCGCGTCCGTTTCACCTTTGGCAATAAATACCTTGTCAATGATGACACCTGCACGTAATGCCTCCAGCACTGCATTGCGTCCTTCTATACGCCCATCATCCTCAGCGGTCTGCGCTCCGCGCTCTGTAGTCTCTCTTTTTCCATACGGATCAAAGTGCCTAGCAGGAGGCTTCTTTCGAGGCTCATGTGATTTTCCTTTGTTTTTATCCACGCAAATTTCGTCCCCTAATTAAAATTTCCTGATCGGCAATGCCGCTTTTACAAGTAGCTCTTAAGCGTATCTACCATATCAAGCGCTTCCCATGTAAAGCCATCTCCGGTTCTGCCAAAATGACCGTATGAAGCGGTTTGACGATAAATAGGTCTGAGCAAATCAAGCTTTGATATGATCTTTGACGGACGTAAGTCAAAAACTTCCTTTACAATACCGGCAATCTTTTCATCTGAAACAACACCGGTACCCCTTGTGTCAATATGAATCGAAACAGGCTGTGCCACACCAATCGCATAAGCGAGCTCTATCTGACACGCCTTAGCAAGTCCCGCCGCAACAATATTCTTCGTCACATAACGCGCCATATAGGCTGCGCTTCTGTCCACTTTCGACGGATCCTTCCCTGAAAATGCACCACCGCCGTGACTTGCATAACCACCATAGGTGTCTACAATGATCTTACGCCCGGTTAAGCCCGAGTCACCTACCGGCCCACCGATAACAAACCGTCCGGTTGGATTGACATAGAATTTCGTATCTTTAGTGATTAAGTGCGCAGGTATCACAGGCTTTATGACACATTCTATCACCGCCTCACGCAACGCTTCTATACTAATATCAGGCTCATGTTGCGTTGAGACAACAATAGCAGGGACACCTATTGCATTTTTGTCCTTGTCATATTCCACGGTGACCTGACTCTTACCATCCGGTCTGATGAACTTGAGTTCACCATTTTTCCTGACCTCTGCCAACTTGTGCGTCAGCGCATGCGCCATAGAAATCGGTGCTGGCATCAGTTCCGGTGTTTCATCACAAGCAAATCCAAACATCATGCCTTGGTCACCTGCGCCGGTTTCATCCTTGTCATCTTCCGCATGATCCACACCTTGAGCTATATCTACACTCTGCTCATCAATTGTCGTCAAAACCGCCGATCCTTTATGATCAAAGCCCAGTTCCGGCCGTACATAGCCGATATCTTTAACAGTCTCACGTACAACTTGCGGTATATCTACATAACAGTTTGTTGTTATTTCACCCATCACCAGAACCATTCCGGTAGTCACTACTGTTTCACACGCCACACGTGCGTTTTTGTCTCCGGCTAAAATATGATCAAGCACTGCGTCTGAAATCTGATCGCAGACCTTGTCCGGATGCCCTTCCGTGACTGATTCTGATGTAAAAATTCTGTTTGACATTCATCTATACCCCCAAATTTGTATCGACAGCCATAATACAGCAAAACTGCATATCTGTCAAATAATGCGGGTGTGCATTATCGCATCTTTCTGCCTTATATATAAATTTAATGATAATTTAATTCACATTTCGCCAAAAAGATGATACAATGACTGCCACGCAATCACCATATAGGATTTAACACATAGCCTTAAACCATAAAAAGTATATGGAGGATAATAACATAGATAACATGCATCAATTATCACACACCATAACAGAAACCGAGGTAACCTCCGGCATTTCTCTGACATGCATCACTACTGACAAATTCAAAACAGGATGCCTCACCATAAACTTGGTATGTGAACTCAAACACGAAACCGCAGCCGCACTGGCGCTGCTCCCCAGAGTCCTCAGACGAGGCTCAACCGGACTACCTGACATGCAGGCCATCTCAGCAGCTCTTGACGACCTATATGGAGCCCGCATTGAGCCGCTCGTCAGAAAAAAAGGCGAAATGCACACCACCGGACTATTCGCAGACTTCCCGGATGATCGCTTTATTCCCGACAGTCAGAACATCCTCGAAGAAACCACCGACCTGCTCTGTGAAATGTTATTGTCACCGAATATGCAAGACAGCTGCTTTCTGGATGACTACGTAAACAGTGAAAAGGCAAACCTCATAGACGACATCAGAGCCGCAATCAATGACAAACGCGGTTATGCGATCGACCGAATGATTGAAGCAATGTGTGCACAAGAAGCTTATGGTGTCAACAGATTGGGCAGTGAGTCCGAAGCTGAGGCAATCACCAAGGAATCACTCACTGAGCTTTACCACAAGATCCTCTCCGAAGCCATGGTCAAAGTATTCTATTGCGGCTCTGCGAAGCCGGAAAGAGTCGCAACTGCGCTTCGCTCTGCCCTATCAAAAATTGGTGCGCGACCCAACGCCAAAATCCCCAAAACTGAAGTCCGTCTATACCCTGCCGATGGAACTTGCCGCAGGCTCACTGAGCGCAAGGATATCACCCAAGGCAAGCTCACTGTGGGCTTCCGTCTGGGCAAAGCGATGGAAAAACCGAATTACCCCGCATTGGTCGTCTTCAACTCACTATACGGCGGCAGCATCACGTCCAAACTATTTCTCAACGTAAGGGAAAAGCTATCCCTATGTTATTACGCAAGCTCCATGCTCGACAAACACAAAGGACTCATGGTCGTTGCCTCCGGTGTAGATTTTGACAAATTCGAAACTGCATTAGACGAGATCATGCACCAGCTCAAAGAAGTTAAAGAAGGCAATATCAGCCAATGGGAGCTTACATCAGCCAAGAGATACGTCATCACCTCCATCAAATCTGCTTTAGACAGAGTCGGCGGTCTTGAAGAACTCTATTTTGACAGCAAAATCTCCGCATACCCATACGATCCCATTGACATATGCGAGGACATTGACAAAGTCACTGTTGAGCAAATCGTTGATATCGCATCCGAGATAGAGGCAGAACTCATATATTTCTTAACCGGAGAAGCATAGAAAGAATGGTCATTAATATGAATATAAAAAAATACCCTCAACTCAATGAGCAAATATACACAACCAAACTCCCAAATGGGCTCAGCGCTTTCGTTGTACCCAAGCCGGACTTCCAAAAGCGCTATGCCTTTTTTGCCACCGACTACGGCGGCGCAGACAGACGCTTTAAATTAGGCGGAAAATGGATAGACACACCCGAAGGCGTCGCACACTTTCTGGAACACAAAATGTTTGACACAGAAGATGGAAATGCGCTCACCAACCTATCAGCAAATGGTGCTTCTCCCAACGCCTACACATCCACCGATATCACAGCCTATCACTTTGAGTGCATTGAAAAATTCAACGAAAATCTCAAAATCCTGCTCGAATTCGTCTCCGTACCTTACTTCACACCTGAGAGTGTAGAAAAAGAGCAAGGCATTATTGCACAAGAAATCCGCATGGTCGAAGACGACCCTGACTACTGTCTGTATTATGGACTCATGAGATCCCTGTTTAGTCATAATCCCATGCGCGACTCTATCGCAGGCACATTAGAGAGCATACCCAAGATTACAGCCGACACGCTGTACGACTGCCACAGAGCATTTTACAATCCATCGAATATGGCTCTATGTGTCGTTGGCGATGTCGCACCCGAAGAAATTTTTAAGATCGCTCAAGATGTACTCCCAACCCAAGCCGGAGAAATTCCCGAAAGAGACTATGGAGCACCTGAGCAGTGTGCACTCAACGCAAGAGGCTTCTCTAAAAGCATGGAAGTCAGTTTGCCCATATTCTTGGCAGGATGCAAAATCACACCCTCTGCCCGCGGAGCGGACAGCTTATGGCATGAGCTGGTTAACGCACTTGCGCTGGATTTACTCTTGGGTCACTCGTCTCCGCTTTACTTAAGACTCTATCGCGAAGGACATGTCAACAGCGACTTTGCCGCATCATTTGATTGTGCGGCAGGCGCAGCGTATGCCATGTTCGGCGGCGAAGCACGCAACCCTGAGTTCGTTTTTGAAGCAGTACTCAAGGAAATCGAAAGACTAGCTCAAGACGGCCCTGATGCTGAACTATTTCATCGGACAAAAAAGGCTGCACTGGGCGCTAATATACGGTCGTTTAACTCATTTGAATCCATTTGCAGCAATGTCGTAACCGGACATTTTAGAGGATATGATCCTTTTGACATACCGGATTTGGTCGCTAAAATTTCCCTTGATGACATCATCGCATTTTACCGCAACAATCTACTTGCAGAGCACATGACAACATCCATAATATCTCCATTGGAATAGGAGGGTTTTATTTGAATACAGCGTCTATATCATTCCCGCTTTTGGGCGAAAGATTTGTACTTAATCCTCCGGCATATTTCACAATTTTCGGTTTTCAAATATTCTACTACGGCCTGTTCATAACTGCCGGATTCGCTTTGGCTGCCCTGTATTTGATGAAGCGCAGCGAAGTGATCGGACTGACAAAGGACAACATACTGGACTTAGTCATACTTGCAGTACCCGCCGGACTTATTGGCGCACGTGTCTATTATGTTATATTCAACTTTGAACACTTTATCGGCCCGGGTAATTTCCGGAACATTTTCCTCGTAAGAGAAGGTGGACTTGCTGTATATGGCGGGATAATACTCTCAGGTGTCGCCTACCTCATATACAGCCGCATAAAAAAAATTCCCATAGGCAAATTACTTGATGCCGCAGGATTTGGTCTGTTCATCGGTCAGGCGGTTGGGCGTTGGGGTAACTTCTTTAATCGCGAAGCCTTTGGCAGCGAAACCGGCGCACCATGGAGGATGGGCTTCACTTTTGACACCACAACCTACATCCCATCTTTAGGGGAAACTTTTTTCGCTACTGAAACAAGATACTTCCATCCCACATTTCTTTATGAGATGCTTTGGAATTTGCTGGGCTTGCTGCTCATGCATATATTTTCCAAGAAATACAAATCAAAATACCCCGGACAGTATTTCTTATTCTATGTCGCATGGTATGGCTTTGGCCGCTTCATGATCGAAGGACTGCGCCTAGACAGTCTATTTATCCTCAGCACAGATATTCGTGTCTCGCAACTATTGGCTATTGCCTCTTGTCTTATCGCAGTAACGCTGCTCATAGTTCTCCACTTGCGCAAATATCAAGGTACGAAGCGCCGCATTACAGACGCACAGCAAGACACCCCGGATACAAGCAATAACTAAGAGTAAACAAGGGTTACCGATCAGTGATGAGGTCCATACCATTGCCTTAATACTCTGATCTGTTGTCCCTAAAAATAAGGAGGATTCTATTATGCCTAGCAATGATGATTTTAAGAAAAAAGCAAGAGATGCATTTAACACACTGGCCGACGTTTCGGTTGAGGCTTATAAACTGGCCGAAGAAAAGGCTAAAGTTCTGGCAAAAAAAGCCAAGCTCAATGCCGGAATCGCCAACGAAAGAGCGACCATCCGCAGACTCCATGTCGAAATTGGCGCGACATACTACAAGATGTTTAAAGATGCGCCCAATGAGGCACTAACGCAACAATGCAAAGACGTTACTGCGGCTTATGAGCGCATTGCATGCAAACAAAAAGAGCTCGAAGATTTAAGGAACTATGGTTCCGGCGGCGAAGCTGCACACCAGTGTCAGTGCGATGACCCGGAATGCAACGCTGATGAGACCGCAAAAGACGCATGTCACGGCGAACCCGGTTGCTGCGGCGATGCTGATTGCTGCAACGAAGACAAGGCGGACTAGTCGCATTTCCATAAGGACTCGATTCTCGTTAAGATCAAGAAATTTAAGATTATAGGGGCTGCCTCCAAGAGCTGCCCCTATAAACTATACCGTGTATTAAATAGCGCTCCATCGGAGCGTATTTATTCTATACAAGCTCATACTCGTCTTCTGTACCCACTCTGATCTTTTGAATAAAAACCTCTTGGGCAACGCTTGTATTTACCACGATGTTGGGTTGAGAATCTGCCAGCTCAGACAGGTTCGCCAGCCCCATCCCCCGACCTTCACCCTTGGTCGAAAAACCCGCTTGCTTGAGCTTAAAAATAGGTGGTGTCTCAGGGGGGCAATTATTTTGCACAACAAAAGTCACTCCATTACCCACTTGGTAACACCCGGCCAGAAGGATTCCGCCCCCCAGTTGTTTGAGCGCCTCAATCGCATTGTCATATATAATGCCCAGCATACGCACAAGCACTATAGAGTCTGCCGCAATTTCCTCAATCTCTCCATCCACTTCAAACTTGACATTGACACCCGAATTTGCAGCTTCAATGAGTTTTGCAGACAAAATGCCCTTTATTTCCTTTATTTTGATTTTGTTCATGCCCTCAATCGCAATACCATGTTTGAGCACATTTTCCGAAGCAGCCCTCAATTTGGTTTCATAAAAGTGTTTCAGCCCCGCCCAATCTTGCTCTTGGATAAAAATATCGAAAGTAAAGAGCAAGTTTTGATAATCGTGTCTGAACTTTCTGCTGGTCAGTTGCTGCCGCTCTAACTCACCCACATAGAACAACAGCCGTTCATGTTCCACTTCTCTATGTTGGAGTTCAAGCTCTGCACTCTTTTTGGCTACTACATACATCGCAACATAAAAGTACACATTCACAGCAATAACCCGGACAAAAATATACAAAATCAAAATCACAAAAATCATAGCCACAGGGTGTTGCTGAACGACCCAGTTAAAATGATAAAGCCCCCAGTATGCAGCGCCTGTAGTTAAAATCAGATGCATAACACCCCGGGGTGTAAGCTCAACCACCGGAATCGACATGGCCTTAAAATACAATCCCTGAGGCAAGACACAAATCAATGCAACCAGCGGAATGCGGTATAGGTATGCCACTCTAATCATCAAGTCATCATTGTTTAAATGGTCAACGAACGCATTGAGCAAGAGTATCGCAACCGTATTGGCCGAAAATACTATGCCCATCATAACCAACATCGGTATCCATTGTTGTTTTTGTTTTGATTCCCAGAAGTTATATAATTTGCGCAATCTCATTAATATAAACATTTTCATATTGCAGGCGTCTCCAACTATTGTAAAACACCGGGTACACATACTGCATCATTTGTACACCCTCTATATTTGAGTAGCATCAATCAGCAAGTCAGCAATTATTCTTATTTAATTGCATATTATATATACACATGGTTCACTTTGCAATGATAATGTTGACTTTTTTGGTATATTTTTTAGAATCTGTTCACTTTTCCACAAAAAACCTCCCAACGCAGCTGCATTAGCATACATTGGGAGGACTCTATATCATTATTTCAAAATGCGATACGCGCAATACGAAATAGATTTTTCGCAACGCCGCAAATGTTTTTAAGGCATAAACATAGGGCGTCATGATTGTCCGATGGAGTTATATACCTAGCGGAATCATAGGCATGAACAAATCCATATATTCGCCCAGCACTTCTTCGATCAGTTCATCTACAGTCACCGAACGCTCTGTGGGGGCTGTGATTACACCCGTTCTGGCAGACGTGTGCGCATACATATTGATCCAAACGGTGATATCTTCATCTACAGGAGTGATGATTATTGTAGTGTCCATCTCCACAGCCTCATCATCGGCGCGGCCTCTCAGTGTAAACTGTCCGGTAAATTCATTAAAGAAATCCGGATCGTAATATGCAAGCACATCTCTGAGCTCTTGTGCAGTAAGCTCAAGTCCGGCTGTATCTAAATCAAACGAATCCATTGCCATGATTTGATTGATCAAATCAACTATCGCTTCGGCATTGTCATCAAGTACGTCAATGATACCCTCTATCAATACCTGTGCCTGACGCTCGTCTATGTCAATAACAAACCAATCTCCATCCATCGTCAGCACATCCGGGTCGCTCAGCATCGTGTCAAGCATTGGATGTTCTAATATGGATTGAGCAAACACCTCACCCAAGTCCATTATTGTGTCCATAAACTCTTGGATTTGTTGCATATATTCACCAAAATCAAACAATCCCATTTCCGACAAGTCAATTTCTATAAAATCAATGCCTTCGAAGCGTGACAATATATCCCGTACAACCAGAGACATGATGTGCAATTCCCCATCTAACATGCCCATTTCACTCATAAGCTCCATGGCAAATTCAAAAAGATCATCAACAATATCAAGATATGATGCGATCCCAATGTAGATCACGTTTTCAACAATCACCATGTCTAAAAGGTAGACAAATCCACCGGTTTCCGATGGCAGTCCAATTTGGAAGATCATGTTCATTTGCTCATCCAATGATGCCGATACTTTGATTTGCATAGAATATTCTTCAAGCAAGTCGTAAAAGTCCGGAAGCGGCTCAAGTAACATTTCCGCTATGATGGCTTCTTTAACTAAGTCCATTATAAATTCAAATGTCATTGCAGGCGCTCCGTATACGCCGAATGTAATGGTGACCATTTCATCCATAGCTGCAATTTCATCAAGCCCTGATACAAACCGGCTGATACCCAAGACATTTTCAAAATGTGCCAGCGGCGTGCGTTCTTCTTCGATCTCTGTGATTTCTTCTGTACCATCTTCTTCCGGCTGTGTGTCTGCCACGTAATCTGTTGCCGTAACTACTTCTTGCGCAGGCGCAACATCGACCGGCGGAACATAAGTCTCAGTTTCATTGTCCGCACAGGCTGCCACTGCGACAACCAGCATCACCATGATGAGCATTGCCGCTAAAATCCTCTTTTGTAACTTCTTCATTTTCAATTCTTCACCCTCCAGGTTAGTTGTTGTCTCGGTATAATATCTCTAGGTCATTGGGAACTCGATTCCCATCAGCCTATCCCGAGTGCATGGAAAAAAGCCGCAGGGAGCATGACAATCCCTCACACGGCAATTTTTCCACATTTCAATTATGATTGTACTATACTTATGCTGTAAATACAAGCATTTGCATCTAGAAGGTGCTTTTTCTCCCTCAAACTACACTTTTTGCGCACAATTCAACCGGTGTAATTAATCAAGTTATAAACTACAGCACCCACTTATATTCACCATTGGACTCGATGCTATACGCATCAGCAAATGAGACTTTCCAAATCGGCTTTTGAATACCGGCTGTGCTGACCTGATTTTTTATAAGATACTGCCAATAACCACTGCGAGAAATGTCACCTTGAAGAATCACACCGACAGGTATATCATCTCTCATAACCACTTTCTCATACCGATCTTTTGACATTCTGAGTGTTACTTCATCACCATCAGATGCAATGAAACGTCCCACCGAAAGCGTAGGAATCCCAAAGAAACTCATCGTGCACTTCATCGGCGGAATAAAATCAGAATACGCCACTGCGCACCCGCACATATTCATCGCCGCCGTTTCACCCTGACTCATCGCATCCGGCCAAGTCCCGGAAATACCTGTCACATCACCGGCTGCATAAACACCCTCTGCACTTGTCGTCAGATACTTATCTACAACAACACCACGCTCAAGACTTATACCGCTTGACTCAAGCCATTTTACATTCGGCCTGATACTCGTCGCAATGATCAGCAAATCACACGGCAATTGCTCGCCATCGCTAAGCTCCACCGAACTGATTGCACCGCGAGCATCTGATAAAACCTCGCATATTTTTGCTTCCAGCTTAAATGATGCACCGGCTTGCTCAAATTGCTCTTGATATGCAGCCGCAGCCATTGAATCCAAATTAACAGACAGTATGTTTTTTGCCATTTCAACCACTACAGGCTTTTTACCCAGCGCCAACAGACCATATGCCGCATCCATCCCAACCAAACCTGCACCGAGTATGACTACATGCTCAGCCTTGACCGCTTTTTCTGCAATGGCACGCGCATCAGGCAGATCTCTAAGCCCAAATACGCCCAAAGTTCCACTGAGCCCTTTAATGTCCGGAAACGCACTTTGTGCACCTGTAGCAATAAGCAAGCGATCATATGATTCATATCCACCGCACTCAAGCACCACTTGCCTTCCTTTGGTGTCAATATGCGCAACGGTCACGTTTGAAAGCCATTTGATATTGTTGTCTTTGAAAAAATCATCCGTCACAAACGACAACGCCTGAAGACTTCGCTGACCGCTTATATAGTGGTGCAGCATACATCTGGAATATACCGCCTCATCTGTCGATATGATCACTATTTCATCATTTATGTGACGTTCCCTTATGGTTTTTGCCGCAGTGATTCCGGCAGCGCCGGCACCTATTATGACATGCTTCATGAATCATACCTCCTCTACATGAATTGCCTGATTGATACATTGCTTTACGCAACTGGGCTCTGATCCATGATCCTTGCAAAAATCACATTTGATTACCGTTGTCTTTGTTGCTCTGTCGGGCTTGAGCACACCAAACGGGCAGCTCATGACACACATAAAGCAACCGGCGCACTGCTTGGGATCATAATATACATGACCGGTCGCAGAATCTTTGGTCATCGCGCCGCTCATACACGATTTGATACAAGATGGATTGTCGCAGTGGCGGCAAAACAATGGCCGATACTGCTTATCCTTATCCAGCAAAATAACATTCCGGGCTTCCAACCTCGTATCCGTAAGAGAAAACGGCACTCCATCCGGCATATGCGCTTTCATACATGCAATAGCGCAATTTTTACATCCTTTGCATTTCTCAGTTTCAATCATTATTCGCTTCATAATAATGACCTCCTCACGCTAAATTGAGGTCTTTACGCTTTTGCATGATGATCTCTTCCATGAGCACTGCCGATTCGGCCGCATCACCATTAATCATAACGTGTCCACCCGTCAATTGTTTCATATCCTCGCACAGCACCTGCACCGCAATTGGACTTCCTGTAACAAATGGAGGTAAACCAAGATGCAAAGGCAATCCCAACGCAAGAGCAAATGCACCATCTGCCAGCGCTTGTTCTTCCAACCACTGAGGTGCAGATAAAACCAGAGGCAATTGCGGCAGGTCAACACCCAGAGCCTCGGCAATCTCCACTGCGATAAGTTCAAGCCTGCCTATCGCAAGACAAGGACCGAAATTGAGCACCGGTGGAATACCCAATGACTGACAAACCGCCTTAAGTGATGGTCCTGCAAGCTCAGCAGCTTCGGGTGTCATCAGTCCGCAGTTTTCTATACCTCCGGAGGAACAACCGGCAGTCAACACCAAGATATCTTTAGCAATAAGCTCCTTGGTCAACTCTACAGTCAGCACATCATGTCCGCCCGAAACTAAGTTCGAGCAACCTACTACAGCCGCAAGCCCTTTTATTTTCCCTGTAGCAATAAGCTCTATCAGTGGCTGCCATGTCTCACCAAGGAAAGATTTCAAGGTAACTTCGCTTAGTCCTGTCAGTGTATTATCATTTCCATGTTCAGGAAGCAAATTAAGTGGCACATCATTTCGCCGCACTTTATATGCTTCGATAATATCAGATATGATACTATTCGCATCAGATTCCCGCGACTCAAAGCCATATTGCATCGTCTGCGCATTGGCTTTCTTGGCAATCGTATCTAAGCAGATTTGCTTTATTTTCAGCGCATCACATATTGGCTCAATACCCGGAAGCGTACAGTTAAACTCCGTAAGTACCGCATCAATGGCACCGGTTGCAAGTATGGCCTCACTGGTAAAATTATTTCCTGCATGACCATCAAAGAGTCCTACCGCATGCGCTGCGCGCAATTGTAAGTCTTGTCCGACACAGGTACACCCAACCAGTTTAAAACCTTTTGCGCCCACAGCTTGCGCCTGCTTTACAATGTCATCATCTGTGAGACGATTTTGCAAATGTGCAAATAACGCATGTTGATGCCCGGTAATCATTATGTTGATGTAATCCGGATCAATGACTCTCATACCAACTGATGCGAAGCGTATCTCAGGCTCGCCTTGAATGATATCATTGAGCATATTGGTCATCATCAATCCATAAAGCCCTGTTGAAATACCTAAGCGCAAGCAATGGAGCAACATGTCTACAGGATCTGAGTTGAGATTTGTCGAACTCTTTACCGTTCCTGCAAAAACTTCTGATTTTGCTCCGCCCGGCAAAAGACCAAGTGCTTCCCATTTCTCATATCGCGGTGCATATGCAAGCTTCTTGGTCAGCTCCATCTTTTCAAAAACAGGCCTGTACAAATCAGCCAAAACCGCATCGGCGGCCTTCTCGGCTTTTTCATAAATGTCACTTCCGCTGACTTCCAGTTTTGCACAAAGCCGATCCAGTGCTTTAAGCCCCTTAAGTGCACCTTTTTCTTTAGCAATATCCTTTAAGGCTCTTGCCGCATTTTCAACTACATGGATATAGCAGCCTGATCCTGCTGCCACCGCACGCAAAAAATTCCGCGCAACCAGAGTATCTGCATCTGCTCCACAAATGCCTTTGGGTGAATCCGGCGTGATTCGGCAGGGGCCGTTAGCGCACAAACGACAGCAACAACCTTGTAAGCCAAATTCACATTTCACCTCCTGTGTTTCTACTCGGTGAAATGATGTCTCCATCGGAAGATCGGCAACAAACCGCTCCAATGGCTTGTCTGCGCTCAAGCAGGTTGTGCAGCTAAATCGCTGTGTCATATTCGCATCTCTCCTTCACATAATTAATATTTGGATTATTTTTGTCCAATTTCAAGTGATGTATATCCTTGCATTTTTCATGCCGATTTTCAGTATATTAATTCGGACTATATTTGTCAACATAATATCTCCTGTTCACAGAAATTTTATCATTCACACCATACGATTATGCACCGATTACAGCTGGTTCATATCACTACAATTCACGCAATCTGAATATTTTACAAAAAAATAATGCAATATTACCACAAGCGCACTTTTGTATTCTTTTGCGTTTTTTTGTAACATCTGACATTTTCTACATAATTATATTTACATTCCCATGTGCCTAATGATAGAATCACAACCACTTAACATAAGTAATTAAAACCTAAAAAGGAGATATATTCATGCTCGATCCGACCATTTATAAAGATTGGGAAATCGCAGAAGATGCGATGAAAACACTTCCCGATGTAGAACACTTCCGTGAGAAAATGGGACTGCTTCCCGATGAGATCATTCCCTACGGCAAGACACCAAAACTCGACTTCCTAAAAATCATGAACCGTCTAAAAGACAAACCCGACGGCAAATTCATCGAAGTCACAGCGATTAGCCCAACTCCACTCGGCGAAGGTAAGTCCACAACATCTCTCGGACTGATCCAAGGACTCGGCTACCTCGGCAAAAGCGTCGGCGGATGCCTGCGTCAACCCTCCGGCGGCCCAACATTTAATGTAAAAGGCACAGCAGCTGGCGGCGGTAACGCACTGCTCATCCCGATGACTGAGTTTTCACTCGGACTCACCGGTGACATCAATGACATCATGAATGCCCACAATCTTGCAATGGTCGCACTCAATGCACGCATGCAGCACGAGCGTAACTATGACGATGCAAAGCTTGCCGAAATCGGCCTTAAGCGTCTGGACATAGACCCTGAGCGTATTGAGCTGGGTTGGGTCATTGACTTCTGTGCACAAGGCCTGCGTCACATTCGCATCGGCATGGGCGGCGGCGAAAGAAACGGCTTTGAAGTAGACTCAAAGTTCGGCATCGCTGTAGGCAGTGAGCTGATGGCTATCCTTTCCGTTGCAACCGACCTTAAAGATCTGCGTGAGCGCATTGGCAAAATCATTGTCGCATACAACAAAAAAGGCGAGCCTGTCACAACCGCTGACCTCGAAGTGGACGGCGCTATGGCCGCTTGGATGCGCAACACCATCAATCCAACACTATGTTACACCGTTGAGCATCAGCCTTGCCTCATCCATGCAGGTCCATTTGCTAATATCGCAATCGGCCAATCATCTATCATCGGTGACCGTCTTGCACTTAAGCTCTTTGACTACCATGTCACAGAGTCAGGCTTCGCCGCTGATATCGGATTCGAAAAATTCTGGAATGTTAAGTGCCGTCTCTCAGGCCTTAAACCACATGTATCTGTTCTTGTCGCAACAGTCCGTGCGCTTAAAATGCACGGCGGCGGCCCAGCAGTTGTTCCCGGACGTCCACTTCCAACGGAATATACAGAGCAAAACCTCGAACTGCTTGAAAAAGGCACATGCAACCTCTTCCACCATGTTAACAATGTTAAAAAATCCGGCATCAACCCGGTCGTATGTATCAACAAATTCTACACCGACACACCCGAAGAAATTGCACTGGTCAAAAAACTTTGTGCAGAGCAAGGCGTACGTTGCGCACTCAGTGAACATTGGCAATATGGCGGCAAAGGTGCGGAAGAGCTCGCACAATTGGTTGTCGAAGCATGTGAAGAAGAAACCGAACTCAAATATCTGTATGATCTCTCCACACCACTGCGTGAGCGCGTAGAAAAGATCGCAAAAGAAGTTTACGGCGCAGATGGCGTTGACTGGGAACCACTTGCACTTGAAAAAGCAAAGCGTTTTGAGAGCGATCCACACTATGCTGATTTCTCCACCATGATGGTTAAGACACATCTTTCCTTGTCACATGATCCCACACTCAAGGGCGTTCCGACAGGTTGGAGACTGCCAATCAGAGACATCCTTGTCTACGGTGGCGCTAAATTTCTCTGCCCCATGGCAGGTGCGATTAGTATGATGCCTGGCACAAGCTCTAACCCTGCATTTAGACGCATCGATATTGACACCGACACAGGCGCAGTTTCCGGCCTATTCTAGGAGGAGCTATGCAACTAATAGACAGTAAATGTAAAGACTTTGTTGAAGTGCTCGCATCCAAGGCCGCTGTACCCGGCGGAGGCTCAGCCTCTGCCTTGGCGGGCGGTATTGGTATGGCACTCGGCACGATGGTAGGCAGCTTAACCGTCGGCAAGAAGAAATATGCCGATGTTGAAACTGAGATCATCGATGTGATGAAAAAAGCTGAGGCCATTCAAAACGAACTGCTGCATCTGGTTGATTTGGATGCCATCAATTTTGAGCCGCTTGCAAATGCCTATGGCATTCCTAAAGATGACCCCAATCGCGGTCAAATTATGGAAGATGCGCTGCGCACTGCATGTGCTGTGCCTCTGGATATCATGCGCTTGTCTGCCAAGGCCATTGAGCTTCAAAAGATCTTTGCTGACAAGGGCAGTGCACTTGCAGTGAGTGATGCCGGTGTTGGCGTGGTCATTTGTAAGGCAGCGCTTCAAGGTGCAAGTCTCAATGTTTTTATTAATGCACAAGCAATGACAGACAAAAACTATGCATCAAGTCTTGAAGCTGAGGCAGATGCCCTTCTGGGCAAGTATTGCGCAATGGCTGACGAGATTTTTGATTCCGTCGTAAAGAAGCTAAGATAGGAGTTATAAAATAAATGGCTGAACTATTAAAAGGCGCTGATGTAGTAAACTACCTCAACGACAAAATGAAAAGCGACATAGACGTCCTCAAAGGCAAGAATGTCACCCCAACACTGGCAATTCTCCGCGTTGGCGAAAGACCCGACGACCTTTCATATGAAAAAACCGCAGTGAAACGCTGTGAAACAGTCGGCGTTGCAACCAAGACCATCGCACTTCCAGCAGATGTAACTCAGGAAGTATACATGCAGAACCTCGAAATGCTCAACACCGACAACGATGTCCACGGCATATTGGCATTTCGTCCGCTGCCTGCGCATCTGGACGAAAGTGCGCTGATTGCGGCAATGAATCCTGCAAAAGATATCGATGGCATTACCGGCGACACATGGGAAAACGTAGTGACCGGCGGCGGTAAAGGCTTTGCACCTTGCACAGCTCAAGCTTGTCTGGAAATCCTTGATTACTACAAGGTTGATGTCAAAGGCAAGAATGTCTGCGTTATCGGACACAGCCTCGTAGTCGGCAGACCGGTAAGCTTTATGTTGCTCGGCAGAGATGCTACAGTCTCTACTTGTCATGTCTTTACAAAAGACACTACCTATTTCTCTAAAAATGCTGACATCGTGATTATCGCAGTCGGCTTGGGCGAATTCTTCGATGAAAAATATTTCAGCCCGGGTCAGATCGTCATTGACGTAGGCATAAACTGGAGCAATGAAAAGAACAAACTTGTTGGGGATGTTAAGTTTGACGAAGTTGAGCAAGTCGTTGCGAACATAACTCCTGTTCCCGGTGGTGTCGGAACTGTAACCACATCTGTCTTGGTTTCACACGTAGTCGAAGCTGCAAAAAAACTGAATAAATAAGGGAGATTAAGTGGTATGATTATTATTGCTGAAAAATTAAACGGTTCTATCCCCTCTTGCGCTAAGGCAATCGCCGCACGTGACGAGGCGTACATCAAAGATATGGCTAAAAAGCAAGCTGATGCCGGTGCGGACTACATTGATGTCCACGCAGCGGTCAATGATGGTGAATATGAAGTGCTCAAATGGATGATCGATTTAGTCCAGAGTGTAACTGATTGCCCTATAGCCATAGACTCTCCTGATGTGGATATGATTCTCAAGGCCATGCCGCTTTGTAACAGGCCGGGCATGTTCAATTCTGTGTCTCTTGAAGGCGGCAAGATTGACGTGGCTTTCCCTATTCTGGCTAAACCTGAGAATAAAAAATGGGCAATTATGGTATTGCTCAATGGCGAAACCACCATTCCCAAGACTGCCGGTGAGCGCATCGTAGTTTTTGATACAATTATGGCCAAAGCGAAGCAATATGGCATCGACGATAGCCGCATCCACATTGATCCGCTCATCGAAATGCTGTGCACAACCGATGATGGCGAAGGCATTTCCATGGTCTTAGAAGTCATAGCGCACATCAAGAAGACGCATCCGAAGGTTCATATCTCAGGGGCGATTTCGAATATTTCTTTCAATCTCCCGGTACGCAAGCTGGTCAACCAAGCCTTTGCCGCACTTGCAATAAGCGCAGGCATGACCAGTGCTGTTATGGATCCGCTCAGCCATGATCTGCGCGGCGTAATTTACGCTGCTGAGGCCATGTGCGGTCTGGATGATTTCTGTGCAGAGTACACTTCGGCATATCGCGAAGGCATTTTCGGCGCGAAGAAGTAGTGCATTTTATCGTGCAACGCTTCATCGCCCGGCACAATTGATTTACCAATATATTTTTATATTATTTATTTTATAGGAGGAATATCCAATGTCCAAAATCCAAGAAATCGCTCAAGTAGTAGAAGGCGGCAAAGTTAAGCTCATCGAAGGTCTCGTACAAGAAGCGCTTGACGCAGGCGAAGACGCAAATGCGATCCTCAATGACGGCATGGTCGCAGCCATGGGTATTGTCGGTGCGAAATTCCAAGCTAATGAAATTTTCGTTCCTGAAATGCTCGTCGCAGCAAAAACCATGAAAAAAGGCGTAGAGATCCTTCGTCCGCACCTCGCCGGCAACAGTGTTGGCAAAAACGGCAAGTACATCATCGGTACAGTCGCAGGCGACTTGCATGACATCGGCAAGAACCTTGTTGCATTGATGATCGAATCTGCCGGCTTCGAAATCCTTGATCTCGGTGTTGACGTACCGGCTGAAAAATTCGTTGAAGCCATCAAAGCCAACCCGGATTGTAAAGTTGTCGGCGCATCTGCACTTTTGACAACAACAATGGATTCTCTTAAGAACACCGTAAAAGTCATGATCGATGCAGGCTGCAAGAGCCAAGTCAAGATCATGGTTGGCGGCGCTCCGATTACTCAAGAGTTCGCTGATGAAATCGGCGCAGATGCTTACACCCAAGATGCAGGTTCCGCTGCTGTTAAGGCCGTTGAACTCGCCCAGTAAGCTACGTCTATAACATTTGTTTAATAAACACCATGGACACGATCCGGCTTTCCGGTTCGTGTCCATGGTGTTGTTTATAGTAGTGTAACGTACTATACAATTACATCATTGGATCAATAAAAAGGCAAAGCGGAAGACTCAATTGTTGTATACTTCATTTTAATCCGAAATATTTATCTGGTTATATCCGCAAAAATGTTTACTTGCACATTCTTTTATGGTATACTTCCCATGAAATGTTGGACACTCTGCTTATGCAGAAACGCTTGCCTATGAAATAGAGGTGATTTTGATGATTTTAAGACCAAAGTATATTGAAAAGATAATGCCATATGTGGATACACCATTTGTAAAAGTGCTCTCTGGCGTTCGTCGCTCAGGTAAATCAACTATTCTGAAGATGATTATAGAGGAAGTAAAGAAACGAGGGGTAGCATCTGAACACATTCTCGCTTATAATTTCGATTCCATGCAACACGAAGATATTAAGACTGCAAAAATGCTTTATGAGCATGTAAAAAGCCGACTCGCTCCAAGGGGCAAGACTTATCTGCTTTTGGATGAGATTCAAGAAGTTAGGTCATGGGAAAAAGCTGTCAATTCGTTCATGACGGATTTCGATGTAGATATTTATGTTACAGGTTCAAATTCCCATATGCTATCTTCTGAAATATCGACATACTTGACAGGTAGGTATGTGTCATTTAAAGTGTTTCCGTTATCTTTTGCAGAATATTTAGAGTTTAGAAACAGCTATATCGCACACTTGCAAGATAATGATAGACACGCTATTGCCGACTTAAGTGAAAACGCTACTCCCATGTATACTCGCCAAAGGGAAGAATTTGCACGATATCTTCGTTTTGGCGGCTTCCCTGCAATCCATCTGCAAGAGTATACACAAGATGATGCTTATTCTATTGTAAAGGACATTTACAACTCCACAATCTTCACGGACATTGTAAAACGCAACCAAATCCGTAAGGTTGACCAGTTGGAGCGCATTGTTAGATTTGTCTTTGATAATGTGGGTAGAACGTTCTCAGCTGCTTCCATCGCAAAATATTTGAAAAACGAGCAAAGGAAAATTGACAATGAAACAGTTTATGACTATTTGAACAAGCTGGAAAGTGCCTTTATCTTGCATCGCTGCTCTCGCTACGACATCCAAGGCAAGGAGATCTTGAAAACGCAAGAGAAATTCTATTTGGCAGATGCAGCGTTTCGGTACAGTGTTCTTGGCTATACATCAGACAGCGTAGCTGCTATGCTTGAAAATGTCGTTTATCTTGAATTACTCAGGCGCGGATATGATGTTTGCATTGGCAAGATTGGCAATGCAGAGATTGATTTTGTAGCCACAAAGCAGGAAAATAGGCTATATATCCAAATATCAGAACGCATAGAGCGTGAGGAAACCGAAGAAAGAGAATATGGTCGCCTACTTGGCATTGCAGACAATTACCCCAAGTATGTTTTACGGACAGATGAATTTGCTGGCGGTAACTACAAAGGGATAAAAACGATGCACATTGCGGATTTTCTGTTGAGTTTGGAGTATTAATCTAAAGGAGTATATTTCAAATTGTTGTCCGATCCTAACAGGCTTATGATTATTGATATGCTATCCTGTGGGGAGCTTTGCGCTTGTGTGATTTTGGAAAAGTTTAACATTGAGGAGAATTGTTGCAAATGAACGAGAAAAATAAATGCTGCGCTGACCCGTCTGTAACCGACATCGTAAAAGAGTATTATGGGAAAACATTAAAAAGCAATGAAGATTTGCTATCTGGTGCGTGTTGTGCTCTGGATAGGCCGCCTGTGGAAATCCGAAAAATACTACCTTTGATAGAGGATGAAATACTGACCAAGTTCTATGGTTGCGGTTCGCCGTTGCCGCCTTTGCTTGATGGAATGACCGTCCTTGACTTGGGTTGCGGAACAGGCAGGGATGTATATATCGCGTCTAAGCTGGTTGGCGAATCGGGGTGCGCGATAGGTGTTGATATGACCACCGAGCAGATAGAAGTTGCAAAGAAATATCAAGACATACAGCGTGAGCGTTTTGGATTTAAAACCTCGAATGTAAAACTGTATCAAGGGTATATCGAGGACTTAAAAACGCTCGGCATAGAAGATAATAGCGTTGATGTCGTTATCTCTAACTGCGTCATAAATCTATCACCCGATAAAGAGCAAGTGTTCAAAGAAATATACCGTGTGCTCAAGCCGGGGGGTGAGTTATTCTTTGCCGATGTTTTTTCGGATAGACGTATACCTGAAGCATTCGCAAATGATCCTGTTTTGCGTGGGGAGTGTTTGGGCGGCACATTGTATGTCGAGGATTTCCGCAGAATTATGGAAAAATGCGGGTGGGCTGATTTCCGATATACAAGTACACGCATACTCGATACAGACAACGAGGAAATCAAAAACAAGTTAGGGTTTGCGACATTCACATCACGGACGGTACGCGCTTTCAAGCTGAACGATTTAGAGGATATTTGCGAGGACTACGGACAAGTTGCTGTTTATTGCGGCGGCATACCGAACCATCCTCATTTCTTTGAGCTTGACGACCATCACCGATTTATCACGGGTAAGCCTATGCTCGTTTGTGGGAACACGGCTTCAATGCTTTCAAATACACGATACGACAAAGCGTTTAAGGTTTTTGGTGATCGTTCTGTTCATCATGGGGCTTTTGGTGCGTGCGGTACAGAAAGCGGCCATAAAGAAATGCCGATTAGTGGCGGGTGTTGTTAAAAATGCGATGTGAAAATGTGAAAGCGTGCGCCTGTCCGAAAACGACTAGTGAAAACAATGGGAAATGCTGTGCCTGCGTGATAAAGCACAAGGAAACAGACAGTTTGCCGTTTTGTCTGTTCCTTGATAACGGCGGCGATAAAAGCGTAGCAAACTATTACCGCAAGCTAGGCAGTGTGGACATGAGTCCAAAACGCCCATCTTTTGGCAGAATTTCCGCCATACTTCGTTAAATTTCCTTGCCATAAAGCAATTATGCCTGCTGAAATTCGCCTCGTCTGACGAAAATTTCGCTCAAAATCCGTGCATTTCAACTCATTGATTCTTCCCTCCATCGGCTTTGATACAGATATGCTCATGACTCATGGGAATCCCAGAATCATTTATCTTGCATTTGCAAAAACTGTCCATTTTGCTGCTGTGATCGTTGCTGCATCAATCCTGCGCAAAAATCGTGCCGCACTATCCGTAAAACAAATCGCCCCACTCTTTCCCTGTATCTTAATAAGCATTTATATTACGATTTTGTTTTTCAACCTTTTCCCTGACTTTGGTGATGATATCTCATTGACACTTGCGATTGCACTGATGGGGCTTCTGTATATCAACGGCATTATCATTTTCAATACCCAGTCGATCAAAAACGCAGTTGTCGCTGTTGAAGAACAGAAATTGGCAACTCATCATTATGAAATGCAACAACAGTATTATCACAATGTCATTCAAGACAGAGAACAGACGCGTGCGCTCTGGCATGATTTAAAAAAGCATGTTGTCGCGATTGAAGCATTACTTGAATCAAAGGAAAACACATATGCTATGAGCGAGTACGAACAAATCCGTCAAGCATTTGATGATCTGGGCAATATCGTTGATACAGAAAATGCAGCGCTCAACGCCATTTTGCATTATAATATAAAGCAAGCACAGGCGCATAATATTCTCGTTGCGCTTGATGCTTACGTTCCTCCGGAGATTTTTGTTTCCGCAGTGGATTTGAGTGTTATAATAGGGAACACTTTTGATAATGCTATAGAAGAGTGCGTTTTGCTTGATGAGTCTGAGCGAAAAATAAATGTGACAATTTTGCAGAAAAATCATATGATTTTCTACGAAATTATTAATCCGTGTTTGCCCACTCCGCGCAAAAAGAAAGGTCGTTTTCGTGGGTATGGGCTAGAAAATGTAAAACGATGTGCAGAGAAATATGATGGCTCTGTTGTGTATGGGTTCACCGGCAAGCAGTATAGTGTCTCTATTCGTTTGAGCAGTTAATCTTGTAGATTTAACTCCCTCAGTCAGCTATGCTGACAGCTCCCTCGGGGAGGGAGCCAAGTTTGATAAGCCATTTATTGTCCTCAGTCAGCTATGCTGACAGCTCCCTCGGGGAGGGAGCCAAGTTTGAAAAGCCATTTATTGTCCTCAGTCAGCTACGCTGACAGCTCCCTCGGGGAGGGAGCCAAGTTTGAACAGCCATTTATTGTCCTCAGTCAGCTACGCTGACAGCTCCCCCGCGAAGGCGCTAAGTGCAATCCCCACTGCAATGACAGCAGCAACCCCCTCCAAACACATCCGGAAGGGGCTGCTGCTTAAGCTGGCGGGAGTCGATGGGAGTTCGACTCCCGTCAGCTTAACATATTATCATTATTTACTACTCACAACTTCTATCTTACCATCAATGGCACGAAGTATCACCTCGTCTCCATCGCCAAACTCGCCTTCAAGCATTTTCTCTGCGACAGAATCTTCAACCGTGCTCTGGATCACTCGGCGCAAGGGTCTTGCACCATACGCAGGATCAAATCCCTTTTCTGCGAGATGTGAAACCGCTGATTCTTCAATCATCATTTTGATATCCAGTTTCTCCATTCTGGCCTTAACCAAATCAAGCATCTTTGAGCTGATTTCTTTGATATTATCCTCTGTGAGCTTGTGAAACACAATCGTCTCATCAATGCGGTTTATAAACTCCGGCTTAAATACACGCTTGACCTCATCCATCACTGCTTGCCGGATATTTTCATGTTCCGTCTTGTCCGCATCATCTCCACCGGATTCAAAACCAAGTTTGGTTCGCTTTTCGGTAATATTGCGGGCGCCGACATTCGAGGTCATTACGATGATTGTATTTTTAAAGTCTACACGCCGTCCCTGTGAATCGGTCAATATCCCATCTTCCAGAACTTGGAGCAAAATATTAAATACATCCTCATGCGCCTTTTCAATCTCATCAAACAGTAAGACACAATACGGCTTGCGGCGCACTTTTTCAGTCAGATTGCCACCTTCATCATATCCAACATACCCGGGAGGTGAACCGATCATCTTCGATGTGGTATGTTTTTCCATATACTCTGACATATCCACTCTAATCATTGCATCTTCATCACCGAACATGGCCTCGGCCAGCGCCTTACACAGTTCCGTCTTACCGACCCCTGTCGGACCGAGGAACAGAAATGAACCAATCGGACGCTTCGGATCTTTCAGCCCCACTCTGCCGCGTCTGAGCGCTCTTGCGACCGCTGATACCGCCTCATCTTGTCCCACCACCCTTTTGTGGAGATGTTCTTCCATCTTAAGCAGCTTCTCACCCTCGTCTTGAGTGATGCTCCTGACCGGTATTCCGGTCCATTCAGAGACTACATATGCTATATCCTCAGCGACAACACATTTTGTATCGCCTTTTTTGATGTTTTCCCAATTGAGTTTCGCAACTTCGATCTCCTCATCAAGTACCTTTTCACGATCACGAACGTGCGCCGCAGCTTCAAAGTCCTGACTTTGGATCGCCGACTGTTTTTCTTTTTGCAAGGCGTCTTTTTTATTTTCCAAATCCTTGAGGTAGTCTGGTCTTTTGAGTTTGTCAAGTCTGACACGAGACGCTGCTTCATCGATCAGATCAATGGCTTTGTCCGGCAGGTATCTATCATTAATATATCTGCTCGACATAGTCACCGCAGCTTCTACGGCCTCCGGCATAATTTTCAGTTTGTGATGCGCTTCATACTTATCGAGCAAGCCCATCATAATTTGAATGGATTCTTCCTGTGTCGGCTCGTTGACCATCACAGACTGGAAGCGTCTTTCCAGCGCAGCGTCCTTTTCCACATGTTTGCGATACTCATTGAGTGTCGTTGCCCCAATAATTTGGAGCTCCCCTCTGCCGAGCATGGGTTTTATGATATTCGCCGCATCAATTGCACCCTCTGCCGCTCCTGCACCGATGATGGTATGCAGCTCATCAATAAATAAGATGACATCCCCTGCTTTTTGGACTTCCTCAATTGCAGTCTTTATGCGCTCTTCAAAGTCTCCTCGATATTTCGTGCCTGCGAGCATTCCGCTTAAATCAAGCGTTAAGACACGTTTGTTTAGCAATGTCTCAGGAACATCATTTGCAATGATTTTTTGTGCAAGTCCTTCTGCTATGGCCGTCTTACCGACTCCGGGTTCACCGATAAGCACCGGGTTATTTTTTGTCCGTCTGGAGAGGATTTGTATTACTCTTTGTATTTCATTTTCTCTGCCGATCACGGGATCAAGCCGGTCATTTGCCGCAGCTTCTGTCAAGTCACGGCTAAAGGCTTCGAGTGTTTTTTCCTCTTGCTTATTATTTGGCCCTGAGTTTACCGGAGCCTTAGGTCTGAGCGCATCACGCCCGACAATATTAATGACATCCGTATATATTCTATTGAGGTCAACTCCGGTCAGGCGTATCAGTCTTGCACCTGCGCTTTCATATTCACGTAGCATCCCTATAAGCAGGTGTTCGGTTTCCACGTAGTTATGACCCAATCTACCGGCTTCCATTGCCGCAAGCTCCAAAATGCGCTTTGCTCGCGGTGATAGGTCGGAAGGTTGCGACCTGCCTGAAGTTCCTGCGCCTATATGCTTTGCGATCAGGTCAAATATCAGCTTGTCTTCAAGTCCTGCGCCCCGCAGAACCTTCGCAGCTACTCCGCTGCCTTCACGTGAGAGTCCGTATAAAATATGTTCACTACCAACATAATTGTGTCCCAATTCAGCCGCCAAAGCATGAGCAAATTCTAATGCACTCTTGGCACGCTGTGTAAATCTATCATCAAATCTCATAAAGTTTTACCTCCGAATATCCGCTTGCTGAAGTTTATCAAAATTAATTTTCCGACTCCAGCGCCTTTATTTCATCACGTAATTGCGCCGCTCTTTCAAATTCCTCACGCTCCGCTGCCTCATGCATCTGTACATAAAGTTCACGCCGCTTCCGCATCAGCTCATCAACCTCAGAATGGTTGGTATCGGGCGCACAATCTGCACCGCCGCATGAACATCCGCAGGATTGACTATCTGTTTGTGCACTGAGACTTGGCTTGGCTGTGATCTGATAGGGCATTCCAAATCCCATAACCGACATCATCGTCGGCATCTGACTATTCCACCCATTCATTGCCGGCTGTGATCCGCCAAACAATGTATTTCCAAAATTAAACATTTGTCCTAAATCATATCCTGATTTTGCCGCACAATGCGCACATAAGCTTGTCTCTGTTACACATCCATTGACATTTGAAGTATATTGAAAATTCACTTCATTTCTTCCACACATTTGACATTTCATTATTATATTTCCTCCTTGAATAAACAATTACACTGCATTGATTAACATTTGCTTTAATATACTGGCTCTCAGAACATCGCGATCTTCCTGTCTTATCGGGCGCAATGCGTTATTACTTATGGCCGATAACATGATACGCACCTGAACTTCATTGACTACACCGCTCTGCCGAAGATTAGCCATAAGCGCTGATGCTGTGTTTGCATCTACACGATCACCAATGGTGTTGACCGTGTGCATGATCAGTCTTTCTGCGCCCATGGCCACACGCGTTATCCTGATATATCCTCCACCGCCTCGTCTGCTCTCGACAATATATCCATGCTCCGGTGAAAACCGAGTCGATATCACATAGTTGATTTGACTGGGTACACATTTAAACCTGCTAGCAAGCTCTGAACGTTGCAACTCCGCAGTTCCACCCATCTCTTGGAGCATTTGGTCGATAAATAACGCAATGGTATCACTAACTCCCATAATCGCCTCCGTTTGACTTTGACCTTCTTTGACCTTTCTCATTATAGTCGTTTTCAGCCATTCTCACAAGCCCCGCTTTGACCTTTCCTGACCTTACAAGTCCTAAATATCCTTTTTTAACTTATGTTTTCTTCCAAATTCGCAATATTACGCCAATTTTCTTTGACTTCCTATGTTTTAAAACAATTATTTTCCACCAAAGTCAGGCAGAAAAAGATGCCGCAAGAAAAGACTAGTGTAGTGTATCACTGATAATTAGTATATGATTGCGTTTTATTTTTTCGTCTTGCAAGGCGAAAAAGCGCAGGAATGCCATTGGCCTTTCAAGTTTTTTCAACGCAGCAAGCCGGAAAA
>Ga0123355_10000736_pt1 | contig 44571 bp, 32 predicted proteins | sample TergutEmb28metaG_3_FD_89872 | JGI IMG/M metagenome (GOLD analysis project Ga0123355, IMG submission 89872) | Embiratermes neotenicus P1 segment gut microbial communities from Petit-Saut dam, French Guiana - Emb289 P1 | ecosystem: Host-associated > Arthropoda: Insects > Digestive system > Gut ...
ACAGAGTTTATGGAGCAACGCGGCCCCGGCCACACAGTAGGCTCCAAAAATATTTATCAAAAAGGCTTTGCGGATTATAAGCGTGATATAGCCGATGCAATAGAAGCCCTAGACTACCAAAACGACAAAGAAGCAGTATCAAAACGCGAACAGCTAAACGCCATGAACATCTGTTGCGATGCGATAATAATATTAGGCAAACGTTACGCCGCCTACGCCCGCAAGCTTGCGGAAGAAGAAAGAGACGAAACCCGCCGCAATGAGTTATTACAAATAGCCGCAAACTGCGACGTAGTGCCCGAAAACAAACCCCAAACCTACTGGCAAGCCATCCAAATGTACTGGTTCGTACACCTGGGCGTAACCATGGAGATTAACCCATGGGATGCCTTTAGCCCCGGCCGCCTAGACCAGCATCTCAACCCATTTTACGAGACCGATTGCGCCGCCGGTATCCTGGATAGCCACAAAGCCCGTGAGCTTTTGGAATGCCTATGGGTGAAATTTAATAACCAGCCAGCCCCGCCAAAGGTAGGCATAACCCTAAAAGAAAGCAGTACCTATACAGATTTCGCCAATATAAACACCGGCGGCATATCTGAATACGGCAATGATGGCGTAAACGATGTAAGCTACCTAATCCTAGACTGCATGGATGAAATGCGCCTACTGCAACCAAGCTCTAACGTGCAAATAAGCCGCAAAACCCCACGCGCATTCCTAAAACGCGCCTGCGAAATTTCCCGTAAAGGCTGGGGGCAACCGGCCTTTTACAATACCGAAGCGATAATACAAGAACTGCTAAACGCCGGTAAAACCATGGCCGATGCAAGGCAAGGCGGTGCCAGTGGGTGTGTGGAAACAGGTGCCTTTGGCAATGAAGCCTATATCCTAACGGGGTATTTTAACCTGCCAAAAATCCTGGAAATTACACTAAATAACGGCTATGACCCAATGCGCAATGCGCAGCTAGGCCCGGAAACCGGAAACGTACACGACTTCAAAAGCTATGACGAACTACTAGCCGCGTATAAAGCGCAGATAGAATACTTCGTAGATGTCAAAACCGAAGGCTCTAATATAATAGAAGCCATCTACGCAAAGTACCTGCCCGTGCCATTTTTATCAATAATAATCAACGACTGCATATCAAAAGGTCAAGACTACAACGCCGGTGGTGCCAGATACAATACAAGCTATCTACAAGGCGTGGGGATAGGCACGGTTACAGACTCCCTTTCTACAATAAAGCACGCGATTTTTGATGGAAAGTTATTCCCCATGAGCCGCTTAACCGCGGCCTTAGTATCCGATTTCGAAGGCCATGACGATGTGCACGCCATAATAACCAACATAATCCCTAAATATGGCAATGATGACGATAATGCCGATGCCATAATGCAAGAAATCTTCGGGCATTATCACAAAACCGTAACCGGGCGGCCCAATACCCGGGGTGGGCATTATAGGGTAAACATGCTACCCACCACCTGCCATATCTATTTTGGCGAGGTAACGGGTGCGCTACCCTGCGGGCGCAAGGCCGGGAAGCCTGTATCCGAAGGCATTTCACCGTCTGGTGGCGCGGATATTAACGGCCCTACCGCCGCGCTTAAATCTGCCGCTAAAATTGACCATCTTATTACCGGCGGCACGCTTTTAAACCAAAAATTTACCCCAGGCTTGATAGCCGGTGACCAAGGGCTTGAAATCATGGCAAGCGTTGTAACCGCATATTTTAATATGGATGGGCATCATATCCAGTTTAATGTAATAGAGCGTGACACGCTAATAAAAGCCCAGCAAAACCCCGCCGAATACCGGGATTTAATTGTAAGGGTGGCCGGGTATAGCGATTATTTTGGTAATCTAAGCAAGGCGTTGCAGGATGAGATAATAGGGCGGACAGAGCACTCGTGATTTATCTGTCGAGGCAGGAATGGGGCCGGAGAGTTATCACACAGCCTGGAAGGATATAAATGTTGACCATATAAATGCCGTTTTCCGAAATAAATCAAAATAAAAACCACCCCTGTCGATTAAGTGCTTTAAGCGGTAGGGGTGGTTGTTTTATAAAATTGTTTTATTGCGGTAAAGTCGTTTTTATCGTGGTACCCCAGAGGGGAACTGCGTTGAAGCGTTCGCAGTTCCGCTTGGTTTAGAGTAGTCCGTTATCTGCATCTTTCGTTAAAAGCGGCTTCGCCGCTTTTACAATAATCTAAACCACTCGTTTATACCAATGAACTCAATATCCTCAAACTCTGGGGTACCGACAGTTGTAGATACCTCTACGCTAAACATAGACTCAAATTTATGCCTGGTACTGAACAAAAACCACGGGTCTACATCATAATAAAAATCTTCGTATTCGCTATCTTCGAAAGCATCCCAGAAAGCGTCCAAGGCGGCCCAATCCATTACATAGCTATACCAGTAGTTCGAATATTCAAACCAAAGGCGGAAGGTTTCACCATCTGTTGAAAAGAAACCAGATAGCTCGCCCTCGGAACCCCAGATGGGATGAGCGTCTACATATGAAAGCGTAAATGCGCCATTTGCTGTATCCCATTCAGATTTTAATGTGACAGTTTCGTGTCCGCCATCAAAGCTTAGCGTAATTATGTTGGTATACACGCCGTATTCGTAAGCAATCTCCCATGTTGCATAAAATGAGTGATAACCGCGGAAATCATACCAGTTTACATCCACATGCCACACATCAAGGGCCGATGCCCCCAAATCAAGCAAAATGTTAAACCACACCCGCTGATATGCCATGAGGTCAACATCCAGCTCTACATACAGCAGGCGGTTATCTTCGCCGATGTAAAATGCCAGGTTTATGTTGCCGTCTATATCGTTTTGTATATATTGCAGTTCATAGCGCGCTTCGTTAACCAATTCTTCTACAATGTTAATTCCATAGATAGCTGACGCAAGGAAATTGTTAAACTGTAGTTGGATAGCAGGGTCGTTCTCAAAAACATCTAGCCATTCGTCTAATAATTCAAACAGGGTTTCCATAGATAGTGCGTATTCTACCCGCATAACTGGGGTGCCGTTACCGGATGGTGTGGGTACTTCGTTAACCACTTGTTCGGCGGCAAGCAGGGTTCTTACCAGTGCGGCTACATATTCGCCTGTATCCATAGGCTCTTGCCATAATTGCTCTAGAAAGCTGTATACGAAGTTTTCTATCATTGCCAGTTCATCATCTGTAAGCTCTAGTAAATCGTTTAGCGATTCTAAATCGGCTATGAATGTGTTTAGGTCTATCCCGTAGAAGTCATCGCCTAGTAGTGATGTGTTTATGGCTATCCTATCGCGGTTTAAGTAGGCTATGAAGTCTATGCGTTCACCATTTTCTACGATATCACCATATAGGGCGTACTCATTGTTTTCGGCATCCACTAAGAGTTGCAAGTAAACATCTGTTTCTGTTGAACCCCAGCGGCCCGTTTCATAACCAGAGATATCTAGCGTGATACTGCCGCTGTTAAGGCTGTTTAGTGCCATGCCAAATGCCTGGAATGGCGTTGTGGCAATCCTCTCTGAAATTTCGTTGCCTAAGTTTCTTGTGGCCCTGTTTACTGCCAGCGATGGGGCTATAGATGCGTATAGGGTGTAGGTTCCCATCGTCACTGCTACTACAATAAGTAATGCTACAAATACCTTCATGATTCTTTTAATGCCTTTGTTAAACATTTTTTTCCTCCCTTTTGTGTGAAATTTTTATAACTATATCAGCTTTTGCACGATATATCAACGCAAAAATATGCATCCCCCGGCATTCCAAAGATTAAAATGCTTTATATGATATAATCAGCTATGCAAACATTAGGATGGTGATTATATGAAGTATGCAAAACAACTAATATTGGCAACCACTGTTCTTATAATATGGCTGGCTGTATCAGCCTGTGGCAACAGACCCGTATACGAACCTGCCATATTAGAACCCACACCCTATGAATCAGCCATAGATTCCCCATCCCAATATCTACCCCGTTTCCAGCCAACCTATGTATGGCTTGATATTGACGGCCAGCAAGAAAAAATAAGTGCGTACTTCGATAATGATAACCGCCAGCTATTCTATTCCCTGGAGGGTTTGGCGCACATGCTAAACAAGCACAATATCTCGTTTTTTAACTATGAAGATTATGCTCATGATTTTACAATTACCCATTGTTCCGGCGGTGTAATATACGCCAGGAATTGGGATTTCTCCCCTTATGTAGATTTTGAAATGATTTCATCCGGCCACAATAATACCCTCTATATATTCACAGATACCCCATATATAAGCGATGCCGGGCGGTTGGCACTTGTTGATTTTCTTTATAGCCACTACCCGCATATCTTTACTAAGGTCAATTGGGCGGGCGGTACTGGTGTTGGGGAATACTTTGGCGAGGGTATAGGCTATGCCTATGCATTCGATTTTTGGCCCATTTATGTTGGTGATGATGTGCCTTGGGTTACTATACGATTTGGGGTTATCGGCAGTGGTTCGTTGCATATAATATATGCGTTTTATAACGGCGAATATTTTAGAACCAACCTTGGCCCCGGGGTTTTGTGGAACTTGTTTCGTGATAGTAATGATATGTTAGTTTACTTCTCGCATTCATATGATGATTACAAGCATATTGTATATGTTGATGGTGAAATGCATCTTGTTCCTGTATCCATTGCCCATCCGCTTCGACCTTCTCGTATGTTGCCGGAGTTGGCGGATGAAGTGGCCGATGTTTTATCTTTCTTAAGCGAGGGTGTAAATTGCGACTATTAAACTTAGGTTTTTTGGCCCATGTAGACGCGGGCAAAACCACAACTGTAGAGCAAATGCTTTACCATGCCGGGGCAGTAAGGGCCTTGGGCAGTGTGGATAAAGGTAGCACTCAAACTGATTTCCTGCCCATAGAGCGCCAGCGCGGTATATCCGTGGCTTCGGCTTCTATTATTATGGAGTGGGATAATTTGCGTGTGAATATTATAGACACCCCCGGCCATATGGATTTTACCGGCGAGGTAGAGCGTGCGCTTTCGGTGTTGGACGCGGCGGTGCTGGTGGTTTCGGCGGCAGAGGGGATACAATCCCAGACAGAGCGGTTTTGGAAGGCTTTAAGGGAGATGGGGATTCCTACGATTGTGTTTTTGAATAAGATTGACAGGCCGGGTTGCCAGCCTGGTGAGGTGCTTGCGTCGCTTCATGCCAAGCTTAGCACTAAAATAATCCCTATAACGGGCTATCGTAATACTGAGAGCACAGGCGCATCGCCGTTAGCCACCCAAGATAGCAACGAAACCGCCATACTGTTAAAGGACAGCATATGGGTGGAAAACTGCCCGCTTTCAGAGGACAGCATATTGGAGCTATGCGAAAATGATGACGAACTGGCCGCACAGTTCCTAGACGGACATGCCCCGGATGCGGAAGCCGCTTTAGTCCGGCAAACTGCCGCTTCAAAGGCGTTTCCGTTGGTTCACGGTGCGGCCATTAGCGGGGTTGGTATACCACAGCTTACCGCCGCTATAAAAAAATACCTGCCCAGCATGCCGCTAGTTCCAGCCGGTGACCCAACCGGGGTTGTGTACAAAATAGAGCATGACAAGACCTTGGGTAAAGTCGCGCATGTGCGGTTATATTCCGGTAATTTAAAAAACCGCGATACCGTAGCACTGTATCGCGGCGAAACGCCTGTGCATGAAAAAATAACCCAAATACGAAAGGTATCGGGGGCAAAGCGTGAGGATACGGGCCAAATAAGCGGTAATGAAATAGCCGCTATATGTGGGCTAACCAGTGCAAAAATCGGGGATATTGTGGGGCAATTATCCAACCGCCGCACTACCCGTATATCCACGCCGCTTTTTACCGTGCAGGTTAGTGGCCCGGCGGGCAAGGAAAGCCAGCTACTGCAAGCCATCTCGGAACTGTCGGACGAGGACCCGCTTATGGATTATGCCTGGCATAAACACGAGCGCGAGCTTGTGATTAGCATAATGGGAAAAATCCAGTTGGAGATTCTTACATATTTACTGCAAGAACGCTACGGTTTGGCCGTGGTGTTTTCTGCGCCTTCTGTTATATACAAGGAAACCCCGTGCGTTAGGGGCGTGGGGTTGGAGCGTTATACTATGCCTAAGCCATGTTGGGCTGTGGTAGAGTTGCAGGTTGACCCGCTGCCACTTGGTAGCGGATACCAATATGAATCTGTTATTGATGGGCATACGTTGCAGTACCGCTATCAAAATCACGTGGCCACCGCTACCGCCGAAGCACTAAAGCAGGGGAGGCTGGGCTGGGAAGTTACGGACTTGAAGGTCACGCTTATTGGCGGGGAGAATCATAAGTTTCATACCCACCCGCTTGATTTTTTCCTGGCCACGCCAATAGCTGTTATGAAAGCCCTGGAAAACGCCGGGCCGGAGTTGTTGGAGCCGCTGGTTAAGCTTAGGCTAACCGCAGATGAAGCCCTGCGTGGTAGGCTTATTGGCGATATTGTTGAAATGCGCGGGGAGTTTGATACCCCGGTTATTGCCGGTGGTAAGGTGGAAATGGAGGCTATAGTGCCTGTTGCGGCTTCTATGGACTACCCGGTGCAGTTTGCTTCGCTTACTTCCGGTAAGGGGATTATTGGTATCGACTTTTGCGGGTATAAAAAATGCCCACAAGAGCTGGGGGCGGTGGGTAAACGCCGGGGGGTTGACCCGCTTGATAGAGATAAGTGGATACTTTATAAGCGTGGGGCGTTGGGGTAGGATTGTATAAATGCTGGGATGTTGACCCGCTTAACCGAGATATGCGAATACATCATACGCGAGAAAGGCTTAGGTATGATTCATTATACGCATAGCTATCCCTATACATTGTTTCCGGTGCTATATCAATTTCACCATCACGCCAAGTTAAAACGCCATGCTCAACTTTGGCATCCATAAAAACTCTTTCGTCTGCCAATGGTTTAAAGGCTGGGTATTGTAAAAGTCTTGTTCCATCGTATAGTCGCTTTTCCCCAGTGGTAAACGTTAGCAACATCATCATATCGCCTAAAGGCTTGAAGTTTTGTATCTCTATATCTTCTGCATCATTATTTGCATAGGCTATGCCATTTACAATGTACATAATATTCTCCATATTCTCTCTTTTTGCCAGTATACTGTGATTGTTTAACTTAAACCACCTGATACCGCCTAAACACCCACCCAGCAAAAAACATAGCCAACACACCCACAGCTAAGTTAAAAACCGGCTCAAAAACAAATGGAGGAAAGAACACTCCAAAAACCTCATAAGGCACATTAGCAAACACAGACCTTGTAGGGTTAACCATGGCAGGCAATATCTGAACCACAAGCCTAACTATATTACCAAGCCATATACTTGGAAGCGGGATAATAAACGCAAGTGCCACCATAATCCAAACAGAAGCAATAATCATCACGCCAAAGGATGACTTTAATTTAGATGACAAAAACAACAATACCGCTCCAAAAAACATGCCCCGTAAAGCGGCATTAACAAAATAAATAGCCGTTACCTGCCGCATATTAAAATTATAAGGCGTAACATGCCAATATAGTTGGAAAACCGCCGCGCCACCATCCCGCCCAAAAACGGCCATGCAAACAATAAAACCGCTAAGTAACAGCACAATCGTAAGCCCCACGCAAAAGCTTGCCGCAGCAATAAGCTTAGCCCGTATTAGCTTGCTTTTCCCATATTTGGACGCAAGAATAAGCTGGGCAACACCCGTGCGGTGCTCTGTGGCGAAAATGGGGGCTATGCCCACCGCCAGGGCAAAAAATAATATTACCGTTACTATAGACAGCCGTGTGAAGAAATTATAGTACCCGCCGTAATATTCAAATACCCAAGGCGTTGGGATGCTGTCGTACTGCGCCATTATCCAATCCACGGCTTGGTAGGGCATATGGTTTTGGCTTACCAGCCACTCGGCACCCCTTAGCACGCTTATGCGGTTAAGCTCGTAAAAATCTGTTATTCCTTCAGCTTCTGGCAAATCCCACATGCCCCTGGTATTTTGGGTTATCCAAAAAATATCTGCATACGGGCCTTGCAGTGGGTCTCTGTTAGAAATGTCATAGTGGGCGGCAGAAATTAGGGCTTCATCTATAATGCGGCCTGATATGGCCCTTGCATAGCTGCGCGAACGGGTCATTAGCTCCCACGGGGTGTAGTTGGCGGTAAAGCCCGGCGTTAGTAGCATCACCTGGGCAAAACAGGTTAGCATTAGAGCCAACACAACCGCTATAACCGTGCCTTTTCTGGCAAACATTTTTTTGTATTCGTATCCTATCAGTTCAAATAAACTACGCATTTTACTATCCTCCAAGATTATTAAGAAACCTGGTGCTTTTTAAACCCCATGTATGCAAATGGAATGGCAATAATCGTTAGCACAACATACACAATTGCCCTCATATTAAACACATCCAATACCAGCGCACCAAACTGATATGAAATAAAACTTCCAAAGCGCGGTATCGTAGCGCGGTACGGCAGAAGCAATAAAATCAGATTATATAGCCCCGTTGTTCCGGTTGGCACAAGAAACAGTGGAATAAATACAGTAGGCACAATAACCAACAGTACAGCAAAAGGGCTTTTTAGCCTAGATGATAAAAGTAGCGTAAACCCAACCATCGCAAGCATAACCAGATAGATAACACCAAGGTTTATAAGGGTTGCCTGTAAAAAACTAAACGGGTACACAATGATGGGGTTAGAAATTTGAATAGGTAAATCCCACCCATATATGCCATGGGCCAACAGTGGTATGCCTAATGCAACGGCCACATTAATCGTAAACATACATATTGCAAATATAAACGCGGATAAAATTTAGAGGTTATAAGCTTTGACTTGCCATACTTACTGGCCAAGATAACGGAATCAGTTCCGGCTTGATATTCTCCAGCAAAAACAGGCGCGACCATAAAGCATACCATCAGTATCGCAAAAATAAGTAATTCCAAGCTATTTACAATAACCTCCCAACCGCCAAAGTACCCAAACTTAAAAGGTGTTTCAACAGCACTATTCATGTTGCGCCAAAAGTCTTGTTGCTGTACTGTGAAATTATAGCTAGGGTCGTGCAGTAGCGTTTCTAGCCGGTTGGCCCGTGTTTGGTAAAATTGCGGGCCATTTTGCATGTCCAGTTCAAGCAAAGTACTAAGTGGTGGGAACTCGCTAGGTCTGGCATAGTTTCTTGCAATCATGATTAGAATTGTGCGCCGCGGCATCTCGAAATCCCAAGCGGCATCGCCTATTAGAAACCTTTCGTTTCCATCGAAGCCTATATTATCTTGGTTTTCGAAAAGCCGCTGATACTCTGTTATTAGTTCGGCAATGTATTCGTCTGTCAAAAACCCGGCTAGGCTTTGTTGCTGGCTTCTGTTGTACGCTATCCCTGCAAGCCCGCTTATACTGCCTTGTTGGCTGTATATACGAAACTGTATCACCGGTAATAAAAATAATAACCCAACCAGTAATAAACTTGTAGCTATACATATTAATGACGATTTTCTGCGTACGATTTTGAATAGCTCGTATCTTATCAGCATATTATTACCCTCCGTCAACCTGGTCGTTTTGGCCAAAATGATACATATATAAATCGTCTAGGTTTTCTTGGGCTACGACTGCGCCTTCGCATGGGGGTGCGTCTGCCAGTAGCCTTAGTAGGGTTTGTGTACCTTGTTCACGGGTGTTTACCATGGGGTATTTTTGCGATAATACCGCCGCTTGGCTGGGTGATACCAGGCATTCGAAAACCTTGCCGCGTATGCTTTTTAGGATTTCTTCTACGCTTCCGTTTTCTATTATCTGGCCGTTTTTCATTATTAGTACGGCACTGGCTATGCTTTCTATGTCCGATACTATGTGCGTGGATAGCAGTACTATCCTGTCTGCGCCTAGCTGGGATATTAGGTTGCGGAGTTTTATACGTTCTTTTGGGTCTAGCCCTGCGGTGGGTTCGTCTAGTATTAGGATTTTTGGGTTGTTTAGTAGGGATTGGGCTATGCCTAGCCGCTGTTTCATGCCGCCAGAGAAGGTTTTTATTTTCTTCTTTGCCATGTCCAAAAGTGATACCACTTCCAGAAGTTCTGCGCTTTTTTCTTTTGCCTGGTGCTTTGTTAGCCCTTTTAGGCTAGCCATGTAGCATAGGAAATCTATTGCGGTAAATTCGGGATAGTAACCGAAGTACTGTGGTAAATACCCCAGTGCATCACGGTAGTCCTCGCTGTTTACGTCTATGCCGTTAAATTTTACTTCGCCGCCGGTGGGGGTTAGTAGGCCGCACATCATTCTCATTAGTGTTGTCTTGCCTGCGCCGTTGGCACCCAGTAGGCCGTATACGCCCTGGCGTAAGTTTAGGGAAACCCGGTCTACGGCAATTTTATTTTTATACTGCTTTGTTAAGCGGTCAATGACAAGTTCCATTGGTTATCCTCCATATTTTTTATTAATTTGAATACTTCTGCGCATGTCCATGTAAGGAAAATTGCAAAGGCCCATGGTAGCCAGCTTTCGCTTGCAAAGCTTATATGAAACGGGCCGAATATTACGATGCTTGCAACACTTATAACACATGCCACCCCGCCGCAGATATAAAGCCTCTCCCGCCCTCTAAACCGGTTGATGGCAAAAAGGGATAGTGCACAGGCCAGCAGGTATGGGGTGAACATATGCACTACAAGCGTGGGCATGTTCATTCCGCTTGCTTGCGAAAGCAGTAAGGTAATGGCGGTAAGCGTTGTGGCGTTAACGCCACCTATTATCCCTAGGCGGGCCAGGGTTATGTCTGCTAGGCTGTGTTTACAGCTCATCTCAAGCTCTGCCATGTTGAAGGACATGCTTTTTGCTATTTCTGTTATACCCATTAGGGCGAAAAACGGTAGGAAAGAGGATACAACCCATAGCCACATATGCTGGTGGTCTTGATGGTGAAGCATAAAAATTACTGCCACTACTATTAGGAAGGAAATAGCCCATATTCGCTTTCTTATATAGCTTACTTGTGCTGTTATAAAGCTTGGGCGGCCGGTGCGGGGGTATTCGAATGCTTGTAGAAATTCTGCTTTTCTTGTTGGTGGCGGTGGGTTAAAGGCGGTACTCAGTTCTTTTTTTATGTTTTTCATGTGAAATCCTCCTCTCGCATGGTTGTTTTTAGCTTGGATAATGCGCTGTTTATTTTTCTGCGGATTGCGAAGCGTGATAGCCCTGTGAAGCTTGCTATTTCGCCTATGGATAGGTCGTTTGCGTATCTTAGTAGTAATATTTCTTGGGTTTCTGGGGGTAGGGTTTTTAGGGAGGCTTTTAGTGCTATGGATGTTTCTGATGCTTGGGTGGCTGTGGTTGGGTCAGGTAGCTGGGTTGGGATTTGGTGGGTTTCTTTTTTTCTATAGGAGTCTATGCATAGGTTTCTGGCTATTGTGTATAGGTAGGCCAGTGGCTTTCCCCGGCTTACATAGCGGTTGTTGTTGAAGAAGCGCAGGAATGTTTCTTGGGTTATGTCTTCTGCTTGATGTTGGTTTTTTACTTTGAAGTAGCAGTATTTGTATACTTTGTCGTATTGCTCTTGCAGGGATAGCGGCATGGGTTGGACTCCTTTCTTGTGTTTATATATTGTTTAACGGATTACCGGGGTGAAATGTGCGGTGGTAATACAAAAGCCCGCCATTGCGAGCACAACGAAGCAATCCAGAAGCCTTTTTTCCTGGATTGCTTCGTCACTTCGTTCCTCGCAATGACGGGCTTTTGCATATCTTCGCTTACATGGGAGTATAGTGGGGGGTTAGTATTTTAAGTACCCTGTGTGGTAGGTCACGACTCCGCTTAGGTCGTATTCTTTGATTTTTTCTAGGGATTTGTCTGCTAACTCCATGTCATGGGTGTGGATTGGGTTAGAGCCTGCTAGAACGCCGTCTTTGATATTGGCGGCATCGCCGCATACTATTATGCGGCTTTCTTTGAAGTATACTGCTATATGCCCTGGGGTGTGGCCGGGTACGTGTACTATTTCTATGCCGCCGCATATGGGTAGTATTTGGCCGTGTTTTACTTGTTGGGTTACTGGGATTGGGGCGTTTTCGTAGGTGGTTTTCCAGTTGTTTATGCTTGCGCGGTGTTCTTCTGGTATGGTGTCGTATTGCTTTAGCCGGGCGGCTAACTTTATTGGTAGTTTGCGGCCGTCTATATAGGGGGCTTCTTCTTCGTGGGCTACTACTTTTGCTGTTGGAACTTGCTTTAATAGGTCGGTTACGCTACCTATGTGGTCCCAGTCTTGGTGGGTTATTATTATGTGGGTTAGGTCTTTTGCGTTGTGGCCTGCTTTTTTTATTGCCTCTGATATTGCATCGGCTTGGCCTGGTAGGCCCGCGTCTATTAGTACTAGGTGGGTATCGTCCCAGGCTAGTACTAGGTTTAGGTTGCCCATTCCTTCGCGGGTTATGGGTAGTAGGGTTATGTTTTTTGACAGGGTCATGGTTGCCTCCGTTTTGGTGATTTTAGTTTATTTTTTTATGAGTTTTTGCATGTAGATACCGCTGTTTATGGGGCTTTAACGGGTTTTGATGATACCGACAAAAGCGGTCATACATCACGGTATTAGCATCCCGTCTGTTACGCTTACCTTCTGAAAATGAACAGATACTCATGTGCCAGCAACAAAAAATTGTATTTCACACTATTCGTTTTCCAAAACCCTGTAGCTTTGCAGTTATGTTGCTCTTTAATTATGATTTCCTTTAGCGTGAAACCGGCTTCTTCAAAAACCTTCATCACATCAAAACTCATTGGAATAACACAACCCTTTTGGCGAGTATCGCCCATAAGAATAGCACAAAACTTTCCTTTTTTAAGCACCCTATAACTTTCTGATGCTACTGGCTTCATCTGCGCCAAAAAATCCTTAACTTTGTAATGTGATAAATCACCGTCAATATTTTCGCTGTATTTAATAATATTTGCATACGGCGGATGGGTACATATAAAATCAACACTGTCATTAGGAATAAAGTGCATATTACGAGCATCACCATGTTTAATATAAACTTGCCCGCCATTATCCCATTCAAATGCCGTTTTCTCACGGCAACGCTCAAGGGCTTGTGGGTTTATATCTACGCCAATAATATTTCGGTTCAACAGCCTGGCCTCAACAAGCGTTGTGCCGCCACCTGCGAACTGGTCAAGCACCAAATCACCCTCACCAGAGTACCGCAATAACAGGTTTCTCGGTATGTAAGGCGACCAGTTTCCTCTATATTTTGCATCGTGGGTAGCCCAATTGCCACGCTTTGGAAAACTCCACACAGTATTCATTTCTAACTCAAAGTTATCTGGCTCCCACTTCTTTATTTTTGTACTCATTCGCTTAAATCCATAAATTGTGCGAGGAAAAGCTTTCTTGCATAAAAGGCCCTGCTTATACTACCATGCCCAGTACCTTTTGTGCGTGGTTGTACAAACACACCCATTTTTCCTGTTAGTTTCGTAAAGCCACGTTCGGGATCGTTTAGGCATTGCTGTACCAGCTCATAGTCGGCTTTTACAGCATTATATAAATCGCCGTCCAAGTCCATTGATGTAACGGAGTGAATAAAAGTAGGCATATCATAGCTTGCCCCAACGGTTCTGGCCACAATCACAGCCTTTTTTAATTTAGCAAGCAGATGGCTTTCTTCAAAACTGGTGCGCTTTACGTTGTACTCATCTATCATGGTTATTGCCATTGTTTCTTTGAAAGTGAGCATGCCGTTTTTCAAGCGCTTTAATGGTACACTCTTTAATTCCCAAGAGCCAAAATTAGGGCTTTGCGAAGAATTTATAGGAATGCCCAGGTATCGTTCGCAAACGTGACCCGCCCAGCCCTTATTTACTTTTCCATTTGCCGAAAGCACGGTAACCTCATATGTCTTGGCTAATGCATGCAAATCTTGGCCTTCAAGTTTCTTCAATTTTTCTATGGCTTCGTCACGGTGCATATTGAACCTCCCGATTCTTTGGCTATCCGTTAGCAATAAGCAGTTCCCTAACCTTGCCACGTTTCGCTCCGTTAGAGTTTATTGATCGGCTTGCTTGTATCCTTGAAATTTCGTATGTTGCATATAGGATGTCGAAAAAATTATCTTGTTCATCTACATTCTTGGGGTCAGAGTTACTGGCAACGATGTGTGCGCCTTTGTCATTCATACTATTAATAAATGAAGCAAGCTCTGCCTGTGCGGTATCGCAAAAGCCGTCTTGGGCGTATGCCGTAAAGCTTGCGGTTGTAGATAGTGGGCGATATGGTGGGTCAAAATATGCAAATGTTTTATCATCAATAAAATCAGCGGCCAATTTGTAGTCACCGCATATTATTGTAACGCCTTGTAATTTTTGCGAAACTGCTCGTATGTTGCTTTCGTCAAATATACATGGGTTTTTGTAACTGCCCTGTGGAACGTTAAAACCGCCTTTGGAGTTAACCCTGTATAGGCCATTAAAGCATGTGCGGTTTAGAAAAATAAATAATGCCGCAAGTTCTATTGACGTATCGCTGTGTTTTTTTACACTGTTAAACAGTTCTCTTTTTCCATAATAAATCTCTTTGCGGGCATCTGCATCTTGCGGCAGATACTCTTTTTCGTACTTTGATAACACATGGCACAACTCATCTACAGAGTTCCTAATGGTTATGTATGTGTGGATTAACTCCTTGTTGATGTCACTTATATAAACCTCGTCAAGTGTGAAATTATTCAGTACGTCAAAAAGAACAGCACCGCCACCGATAAATGGTTCTGCATACTTATTTATACCCCTGCCCAACTTGGCGGGGTATTTTTCTCTTATTTCACTTAATATCTGCCCTTTGCCGCCAGCCCATTTTACAAATGGTTTAGCGGCATCACCTAATAACTTTCTGCTCATGTAGTAAGTGCCTCCATTTAGCTATCTTGCATTTCCACTGCTTGAGCGCATACATTTACCCCTTACTAAATACTGCGATTTACATAATTATATCAATAGGAAGGTGCAAACTCAACGAAAGCGTTTTCGCGTTATTTGCTTTGATGGAAGCTAACGGGTAGAGTTTCAACATAGACAATGGTAAAATGCCCTAGAAAGCATGAACGAGAGGAGAACGATTAGCCTGTGAAAAGAATCAAGAAAATTATCTTGCTGGCATCTATGGCACTAATTTTAGCACTATCCTTAGGGGCGGCCATGGCAAGCGAAAGCGATACAAATGTTATAGTCAACGGCATGCCACTAGAGTTCCCAGGCCAAGGCCCAATAGTTTCAAGCGGCCATACCCTAATCCCAGCCCGTGCCGTATTCGAAGCCCTTGGCTACAATATTATGTGGGAAGAAAGCGCACAAAGAGTAATAGCATACGGTTATGCCCAAATTATCATAATAGATATAGGGGGCAATTACTTCATAGTAAACGGCGCAAGTCACCCGCTAGAGCACCCCGCACAGCTTATCGGCAACCGGGCACTAATGCCAATGTACTCTATCTTGCCACGGTTAGGCTTTACAGTGTCACATGATATTAATGGCATATTTACGGTTTCAGATAGCGGCATAAGGCCAGGCATGCCCTTTACATTCGCCGCTGGAAGGTCCGCAAGCTTCGCAATAGACCCAAGCGGCAACTTACATGGCTGGGGCCACCACAGTATGCTTCCAACCCCAGACATAACAGAAAACCACCCTTACCCAACACCGCTAATGGAAAATGTAATAGCCGTCTACGCCAACGCCCAAGGCGACCATGCCGCCGCAATAACCGCGGACGGCGGGCTATGGCTATGGGGCAGAAATAACGCAGGCCAAATAGGTGACGGAACACGAACCACCTATTCTGGATATCACGAAGATTTTTTGAACTATATAGCCGGAGATTTCTACGGCACAGATGTAGAATTTGACGAAAGCTGGCTAAACCAAGTACAAGAGGACAACGACCGCCATACGCCAGTAAGAGTAATGGACAACGTAGCATCTGTAGCCCTAGGAACATGGCACAGCATGGCCATCAAAACAGACGGCAGTTTATGGGTATGGGGCGGTCACGACTTCCATTATCACAACGCAAGAAGCACAAGCCCTGTGCATGTGATGGATGACGTAATCGCCGTTTCCGCTGGCTTATTTCACACATTGGCCCTACGGTCAAACGGTGAGCTATGGGTATGGGGCATAAATTTCGCAGGTGTAATCACCCAAGAAACAGCAAGAAATAATTTCGAGCATATCCCCCCAATGAAAGTAATGGAAGATATCATCACCATTTCCGCTGCAACCTTCCATTCCATGGCCATAACATCAAGCGGCGAACTTTGGGGCTGGGGCGAAAACAACTGGGGGCAACTTGGCGATAACACCTGGCAACACCGCCATTTTCCCATTCATATTATGGATAATGTTGTTTCGGTAGCAACTTACGCATACGGCACCATGGTAATCACAAAAGACGGCAGGCTTTTGGAATGGGGAGAACAATTAGCATCTAATTATGACGAAGAAAGAGACGGCCACTTACTGGCACCGCGCCTTATAATGGAAAGTGCTTTGGCGGTAGATATGAGCTACACCCACAGCATGGCAATCCAAAAAGATGGAAGCCTTTGGGCATGGGGCGGAAACAACGTCTCGGGCCAGATTGGTGATGGCACAATATCTGATATAATATATGTAAACGGCAGGTGGGAATGGAGCCCAGACAACCGCCGCCCATATCCTGTAATGGTTATGAACGAAGTTCTAAGATAGGAGACACAAATGACAGAAACATCAAACATCCGCAACATAGCAATAATAGCCCATGTAGACCATGGCAAGACAACGTTAGTAGACCAGTTCCTATGGCAAAGCGGCGCATTCAGGCAAAACCAATCCATATCCGACAGGATAATGGACTCCGGCGACCTAGAGCGTGAACGGGGCATAACAATCCTGGCCAAAAACACCTCTGTAGCGTACAACGGCACAAAAATAAACATAATAGACACCCCCGGCCATGCCGATTTTGGCGGCGAGGTAGAGCGTGTACTAAAAATGGTAGACGGCGTTGTGCTGGTGGTAGATGCCTTCGAAGGCCCAATGCCCCAAACAAAATTTGTACTAAAAAACGCCCTAGACCTAGACCTACCGGTGGTATGCTGCATAAATAAATCTGACCGCCCAGACGCACGCCCAGAAGAAGTGGTAGACGAGGTACTGGAGCTTTTTCTGGAATTAGACGCATCAGAATCCCAGCTAGATTCGCCATTCATCTACGCATCAGCAAAAAAAGGCTGGTCAAGCGAAACCCCGCAAGACACCGGCCAAAAAATGGCCCCGCTTTTTGACATAATTATAAGCCATATCCCGGCCCCAAAAGGCGACCAGGCGGCCAACACCCAAGTCCTAATTTCCAATATAGACTACAACAGCTATATAGGCCGCATTGGGGTAGGCAAGGTAGAAAACGGCACGGTAAAAGTGGGCGACGAAGTAGTAATAGTAAACAGCCACGAGCCGGATATGAAAAAAGCCGTACGAATTTCCAAGCTATATGAGTTCGAAGGGCTAGACAGCGTAGAAGTAAATTCCGCCTGTGTGGGAAGCATAATCTCCATCTCCGGCATACCGGAAATAAAAATAGGCGATACCCTCTGCGGCCCGGAAAACCCGGTGGCCATACCCTTTAGCAAAATTTCCGAACCTACGATAGCCATGTTTTTCATGGTAAACGACAGCCCATTTGCTGGGCAAGACGGGAAATTCCTAACCTCCCGCCAGGTGCGTGAGCGGTTATTAAAGGAGCTTAATAACGATGTAAGCCTGCGTGTAGAAGAAACAGAGACTACAGAGAAATTTAAAGTATCCGGCCGTGGTGAGCTTCACCTATCCATTCTAATAGAAACCATGCGCCGAGAAGGCTACGAGTTCCAGGTATCAAAACCCTCTGTGCTATACAAAGAGATCGACGATAAGCGTCACGAGCCAATGGAAATAGTAGCACTAGACATCCCGGACGAATTTACAGGCGTAGTAATCCAAAAGCTAAGCACCCGAAAGGGCGAAATGCGCCAGATGGCCACCGGCCAAACCGGCTACACCCGCATACAATTCAGCATCCCATCCCGTGGGCTAATTGGCTATAGGTCAGAATTTCTAACCGATACCAAAGGCAACGGCATTATGAACACACTTTTCGATGGTTACGCGCCCTATAAAGGCGAAATCCCCAACCGTCCGCAAGGCTCACTAATATCCTTCGAAACCGGGGAGGCCGTGGCCTACGGTATGTACAACGCCCAAGAACGTGGCGCACTTTTCGTAAGCCCGGGTGCTAAGGTATACACCGGCATGGTAATTGGCCGCAACGCCCGTAGCGGCGATATGGAAGTTAATATATGTAAGCAAAAGAAGGCCGTAAACTTCCGTGCCGCCGGTTCAGACGAAGCTCTGCGGCTGGTTCCGCCGCATATTATGAGCCTGGAGCAATGCCTGGAGTTTATAACTGATGACGAGCTGGTGGAAGTAACACCGCTAAACCTACGCCTTCGCAAAAAACTACTAAACGCCACAGACCGCGCCCGCGCCGCTAAGAATCAAGGAGTTTAAGTAACAAATGTGCTGTAAAAAGGTAGCGAAACCGCTTTTAATTCTGCAAGAAAGCGCCAGCCGAGAAAAGCCCCCTTCTTTAGAAGGGGGTGGCCCGAAGGGCCGGGGGTTGAAATAGACTTTCGAAACCTGCAACCCCCGCCGCCTATGGCGGCACCCCCTTCCAAGGAAGGGGGCTAAAGGCCCGGCTATGATACACTGTAATTTCGGTTTAAATGCTAATGAAAAAGGCTTGTCACAGCCGCGACTATGGCAAGCTGTCGGTTTTGATGATATTGGTAAACCTTTTCCGGTTTTGATACCGTGGACAAAAGCGCTCACTACAAACGAAAAGAGAATAATATATGAACAAAGTCCAAGGAAACACCGAAGGCATCCGCCGCAGTTTCATCGCGCGGCTGGAAGCCATATACGAAGCGGAGATAGACCGCGACCTATTTTGCACACCAGAAATACAAGAAGCCCTAGCCTTCTTCACCCAGGCCACAGGCCGCGAAGCCATGGTGTATCTGGACCGTGCCGGGCGGGTACTAACGGTAGTAGCAGGCGAACAAGACCGCGTATCCCTCCCGGCCCTAAGAAAACGCCGTTCCGAAAGCCGTTTAAGCGGAATACGTTGTATCCACACGCACCCAGGCGGCAACCCATACCTATCATCTGTAGATATCCAATCCCTAAAAGCCCTGCGCCTAGACGCAATGGCCGCCATTGGCGTAGTAGATGGCAGGCCCACAGCCATGCAGGTAGGCATATTAGACGAAGGCCCTTCCGATGACAACCTATCCGTGGCCCTACACGGCCCATTTAGAGTAACCGCCATCCCAGACGATGCCCTATGGGAAGCCATAACCCACGCCGATATCAAAATACGCCCTGTAAGCTCCAAAAAAGCGGAAGCCGAAATAGCCCGCGCCATATTAGTAGGTATAGACGGTAAAAAAGGCGGCGAAGCCGCTTTTGATGGTAGACTACAGTCCAGTTTCCCAGTCTACAAAAACGCGGCTGCGCCGTCTTTAACCGACCCGGCAACCGGCACATCACCAGTACATGAAGCCCTGGACGAGCTTCTACAGCTTTCCAACACCGCTGGGTTTATAACGGTAGGCAGTATGCTACAACCCAGAAGCAAGCCAGATAACAGCTACTATATAGGCCACGGCAAGCTACAAGAGCTAATCCTATTAATCCAAAAGCTACAAGCAGACGCGGTAATCTTCGATGACGAGCTAACCCCGGCACAAATCCGCAATATCCAAAAAGAGCTAGGCAAAAAAATAGAAATAATAGACCGCACGGCCCTAATCCTAGATATCTTCTCTAGCCGCGCCTCTACCCACGAGGGCCGCTTGCAGGTAGAGCTGGCCCAAACCAAATACCTGCTACCACGCATGACAGGCTACTGGACGCATATGGGCCGCATGGGCGGCGGCGGGCGCGGCGGCAGTGGCGCACGCCGTGGTGAAGGCGAAACCCAGCTAGAGGTAGACAGGCGGCTACTGCGCAACCGCGTAACAGAGCTGGAAAAGGAAATAGACAAAATAAAATCCCGAAGAAGCGTACAACGCCTAGGCCGCGAACGTTCCCAAATCCCGGTTGTGGCCCTGGTGGGCTATACAAACGCTGGCAAATCTACACTAATGAACCACCTATCTGGAAGCGACGTACTGGCAGAAAATAAGCTATTCGCCACCCTAGACCCCATTTCCAGGCGCGTAAACTACGGCAGTGGCGAGTTTCTGCTAATAGACACCGTAGGTTTCATAAAAAAACTTCCACACGACCTAGTAAACGCCTTCCGCGCCACACTTGAAGAAGCCCGTTTCGCAGACCTATTACTGCATGTAGTAGATGCCTCCTCAGAAGACCGTGCCCAGCAGATGGAAGTTGTTTACGAGGTGCTAAACCAACTAGATACCGGCGATAAACCCATCCTAACGGTATACAATAAATGCGACATTACAACAGAAACCACCCCGGATACATGGTCGGCCAGCATCACACACGACCTAAATGAACCGCCCACAGGAAGCGAAAGCATAGCCATCTCCGCAAAAACCGGCATGGGCATACAAAAATTAAAAGACGCGATATCGCATAAGTTCTCCGCGACACGCAAGGAAATCTCGGTTATTCTACCCCTAGACTCCGGTGCACTAATATCCCGCATATACGAAACCGGCCAAGTAATAGCCTGCCACTATAAAGAAGACGGCATACACCTAAGCGCCATAGTTCCCCAAGAGGACGCAGCCCGCCTACAGGCCGCCGCAACAATGGCATAAGTCTAGCAAGAAGATAAAAATAACGTTAAAGCCCCGTCATCCCGGGAAAGCTTGGGATGACGGGGCTATTATATTGGTTTGCTACAAATTAAAATTTAAGCTACTTACGCATAAACGATTTGCGTATCTTGTTAAACCGTATCTTTCCATCATTAGCAATCTTGTCGGGTAATCCGCCAGCAACACAGCCTGCATATGCGAACTTACCCCTGCGTATTTTAATGAAATAAACAACAACACCCGCAATAAATATGAACATTACACCACTTGTAGTGTAAACCAGCGTACCCCTTCCACCGGCCAGCGGTAACTCGAAGTCTCTTTCTGGGAAGTTACCCAACAGCCAGCTAGTGGGCCTAGTACAATACTCCGTACCTGCATCGGCACAAGTACATGGCACATTTATGAAATGTGGTGTAGGGAATGCGCCATCGGTTATTATTTGTGGGGTACCAATAACACCGCCTGTGACCGTAAGCCGCCATTGGCCACCCGGGATTCCAAAGCCGGTTGGTGCCACGGTTTCCACCAACTGGTATACATAAAGCGGGTTCATTCTAAATGATACCGGGTTGTTTGCGTTATTAGAGCTTGTCATGTTAATAACGCTTGTGTTAGGTATAGGAACCCATGGGCCATTGGGCGCTATTGTTGAGTTAATGACAAAACGCGTAGCATCGGTAATACTTGCCGCAGGCGCACGGAACACCATAAACTGGGCACCCTGCAACAGCGGAACCGGAGATGGGAACGTTGAAGCATATATCGCTTCGGTGGTTTTAAGGAAATCAAATTGTGCATAGCGGACGTTTGGCAACATTAATACAGCGTTTCTAGGTGCAAAGCCGCTGTCTGTTGGTGTTGGTGCTTCATTAATATGCCTGTCATCGTTACCAACTTGGTATGGCGCAACACCATAATAACCATGTTGGTACGGGGCCACTCCGTAATGGCCATGACTGCCATCAAGCGGTAGCGATAAGCCTGTAACGGGTATACCCATGGTGAAGTTTGGCATATTTGTGTTAGACCTTACCGGGGTTTGCACCACGCCTTGGTCTATTGGAATAGTCCAGTACCCTTGGGGTAGTGTAAACACTACGTTTGGCCTGTTTGGACGCGTAGGTGGCGAAACTTCCCTCATTTTATATATACCGTCAAACGTAAGGTTAAATCTTACCTCGCCAACAGGGGGCAAGCTGGAGCTCGTTGCTGTTGCTACGTTATCCCATATCCATTCAAGCTCAACAGTACACCATTCTCCGCGGCGGTATAAATGGAACACCGCACCGGCAAGTCGTACATTACCAACCTCGTCAACCTTGGTAAAGATAAGGGGCACATCGTGGTTTACGAAGTTAATGTCGTAGTTGTTGAGGGGGTGGAAGCTCCCTTGAAGCGGCGATGCTGGTGATGTTTGCGCCCAGCGCATATTCGGCAATGTTATAAACGGGTCGTAAGGTGCCAAAACGTTTACTGGTGGCCTTGCCAATGTGTTTGCACTGTTGCCGGAGAACACAGTGGCCGGTTGCAAAGTGATGTTTTGGAACAAGTTCGACGCAACGCCCGGAGGGTTAGTCGGTGCCGGAGTAAGCGGGTTTGGGTGATTGTCGTGGTGCTGGGTAAAGATACCGCCACCATTGCGGGCCGCCGCATTGTTTGTGATATTGAGGTTGGTAGCCAAAACTATCGGCGGGTCAGCAGCAGGGTTTGCCGGGCGCATACGCATTTGTCCGAAGCTTGTTGCATTGGCCCATGCAAGGAATACACCCGCACCGTCACGAACAGCATCATTGCCGGTTATATACTTGGCACCCTCATCTCGAATGTTGAATGTCGCGCCAACACCTACCCATACACCACCACCGTATACCGCGCTGTTGCCGGCATCGCCCAGTGGGGAGCGTGGGCCACCTATTGTACCACTGTAAAAATTAACTACACCAGGTGACGCTATATGGATACCGCCGCCGTAGCCGTGGGTTCCTTGAGCGTTTGGTGGTGCACCGGTTGCGTGGTTGCTGTGGATATATCCGCCCCTAATATTAAGGGTACCACCTTCAACCAATATGCCTCCGCCAATCCTACCGGCAGAGTTATTTCTTATTTCCGCATCACCGGAGAGATTAAATGTACCAGCGGCCAACCTTACGCCTGCGCCGTTTGCGATTATAGGATTTTGACCTATCCCGCCTGTGCCGCGTGGTGTTGAATGATCGCGTATTACGCCGCCCGACATGTTAAAAACGGATGCCGTGCCACCTACATGCACACCGCCACCGCCCATACCGGCATTGACATAGTTATGTGCAATAACGCCACCGGACATGTAAACAATTGAGCCACCGGCAACATTTATACCACCGCCGCCGGTACCGGCACCATTATTGGTTATCTCGGCGTTACCGCCTAAATTTAGCCTGCTTTCGCCTAGCAATTGAATGCCGCCGCCACTGTTGGTATTAATGGTATCGTTAAAGCTTACGCGGGCATTGCCGCCCATATTTATTACACCGCCGCGCGCAAATATGCCCGCTCCGGTACCGCTAAACATAGTGGAAGGAACATTTAAAGATTGTACGAAATAGTTTCTATCTAGGGCACTGGTACCGCCTATTATGCCACCGGCCATGTTAAATACCGGACGCGCCCCACCAGCAACGGACAAGTGTACGCCCGCGCCCCCGTTTATACCGCCGGAAGCGGCACTTGTATTGCGGGAAATTTGGCCCCCTGCCATGGTAAATGTTGACGGGTGCAGAGTTGCACTATACCCACCTACAACCAGTACACCTCCGCCGCCGCCTGCACTGCCGTCCGAAGAATCCCCGGTTATGGTATATGCGCTGTTGCCCCTAATATGGGTACCAGCATACATATTTATCCGTGCGCCGTCTCTGGCCATAACACCGCCGCCTCTGTCAGCATGGTTGTCTTCAATAATACCAGTGTAAAGCCTCAAGAGAGACGGAACAAACTCATCACCCGTGCCCGAACCAGCCGTTACAAACACGCCTCCGCCGCCAAGCCTGTCGGATTCGAGCACATCGCGGCCTATATCGGACATGGACGTATTATTCATTATCCGGCCTGTACCAGGGGTTTCGGCATTATAATCCTGCATATCAAACCGTGCGCCGCCGCCTACCCACACGCCACCGCCGCTTACTATCGCTGTATTGCCCTGCGCTCTATTCGTCTGGTGGCCAACAATGCCGCCGGTCATGACAAAAGTGGAGTTTAACCCGCTAACATGCACACCGCCACCGTCTAAAGCACGGCTATTAGAAATAGCACTGCCAATATGCATCGTAAGCCCCGCGCCGCCGTCAACTTGCACGCCGCCACGGTTTCCGGGCCGGGTAATACCACCATAAAACGCGTTACCGTCAAGGATTAAAGTACCCGAACCAACGCCGCCTAGGGTGAAATTACCCGCAGTCGTGGTTACGATAAAGTGCCTGCCCAGGTTTTCGGTGGGTGTTGCGTTCCACGGTGGCGTACTAGGTGTATTGGGGAAGCCCGCTACTGGCATAAGCAGGTTAATCGTAGCACCCGGGGCCGCTTCTACGGAAACACTGCGCGGCACGCGAATGCGATGCGTATTTGCAGGGTCCGTGGTTGGCATGGTGATGGGTACTGTTGTTATAGTGTTCTCGTCGCCGTCGTCGGTTATTATTAGGTTAAAGGTTCTAACACCGCCTGCTTCTACAATTTCCTCCACACCCGTTGTGCCTCTTGGGTGTATTACTATCCTGTCTGGTGGGTTGGTTATGGCATTGATTGCGTTGTTAAGCCGCCACCAGTCGGGAACTCCAGTTCTTATCGTTATTATTATCAAGATATCTGGATTTGGATTTCTTTCGGGGAAGGCCGTCAAGTACTGCTGGATGTTAACCTCGCCTATAGGTATAGCCCCTCCGTCGCTTACAACTACGTTACCGTTTATCCAGCCCCCGACAACATTCCTGTCGGCAGCCCTTACCATAATAAGCTGATACGGCCCATCATACACAGAGGTACGCGGCGATGACGGCAAGCCATATGTTAACACCGCCGTACAGTCGTAACTGATGTTATTACCCGCCCTGTCAATGGTCCTAACAAAAATCGGGAAGTAACCGGCGTTACCTAAAAAGATGTTAACGCGTGCGTTGTCACCCTCCGCCGGTATGTTAACCGGAGAGGGTATGGATGTGCCAAAGCCATAGGTGGGGTGCGTAGCCATTACCAAATAACTGCCGGGGAAGGTGTTCTCTGGCAAGAATACTTCAAAGAAACCTCCGCGAGTTGGTGTTATGGCGGCACTTTGCGTTGTAGCTATAATATTGTTGCTTTCTCTGCAAATAACATGGACTGTTGCACCGTTTATATAGTTCAAATCTTCCGGCGTTGTAAGCATGGATTCATTCATTACAAAAACGTATATGCGCGCAAGGGGGTTCCTTGTCAATTCGATGTAGATGGTTTCTGTATCTCCGGGTTGTAATTCGGAAAGCACTTCTCGTTCTGTACTCCAACCAGGTGCCCTAGCTTCTGCTTCCTCCCCGTCTATAAACCTTACGGGGTTGAAAATGCCGGAGTTTATTGGGTTCATAACCTGCGGCCTGGCCTGTAAAGTGTCAATACCCACATCTGCAAGCACATCCAACGATGAATAGGTGATTGGAATGCGGACATCCCATTCATACCCTTCAATATAGACATGATACTCCACCACAGCAACTCTTCTTGTGGTTTCGTATTCAATTGGCACGGTTATGCGTAGCGGGTCTTGATGGTCGGCTTCACTTTCGTCATCGTCATCGGACCACTCTATAATATCTCCCAAAGGAATCCATTCCGATGGCCTAAAGGAACGCGTAATATTACCGCCATTGCCTGTAATATCGCCATCAACAACCCCATAACCACTGCCTGTAGCAGGTGATAAGATTTCCCTATTCATATAAGGAACGACTCTAATCTCTGTATATTCTGTGATGTTGTAAAGCCACCAATGGACACTGGAGCTTTGGTGGGCGGCACCGGTTCCGGTTGATGTGTTAATCTCGGCGCGGTCGAGGGGGGCGCGGGCAATTGACACGTTTTGCATGGCCGTAGTAGTTGCGGTAACAGCACCAAATACGCCGGCACCAGAAATAATAAGCGGTTCCCTGCCGCTACTGTGTGACATTCCATCCGGGTTGCGAAGCTCAACCGTGAACCTTGCAGTGCCATTGGTGGCCACGGTACCGCTGGCAAACGGGTTTGCCGCCACAGCACCGGCAATACGCCCGCCGTGTGGTATGGCAAGATATAAATCACCTTCATCAAGCTCTTCGTCCACGTGCTCGAACACACGCACAATTCTCATAGGCATATCGGGTAGGTCTATATCCCTCATGCCAATCCGCACAATGAGTGGGTTTGCCGCTGTTGGATAATGGTTGTACGGGTTTTCGATGGCACTGTGTATCAGTGTCAATGTTTCCGTGGTAAAACCATTTGCTTGGCCTGTTAATATATCATGCCAATAAGACCCGCTAATATTAAAGTGCGCGTAAATGGGGAGGTCACTATGGCGTGGAGCCGCCTGCGAACGCCCCACAGGAATGGGCAGGATATATGGTATACCAAGTGGGGCACCCATTATATTGGGGGTGAAAGGACCCGTTGGGCGAGAAACTGAGTTTATTGTAGAACGGCTACTTGTTGCCACTGGATACCTGCCGGTGGGGATACGGGGCTGGATGTCATCATTTTCGCTTATATATGCGCTATCGTCATGCAAGGCCAACACCAAATGCTCGATTGGTGCCCTATCCATCGGTACTAGAACAAGTACGCGACCGTCGCCCACAGCACTTACCTGGTCTATTGTGATACAAGTGTATGCGTTATGGTAGCCCAAGGCCGATATACGTATTTGGCCGCCACCCTCATTGCGTGCGCCTGGAAAAAGGTAATTTCCGCTTGGATAAGCATAGCTAGTAGAATGGTTATAATCGTTTGAATAATTGTAATTACCCACATAATGATAATGGCCGGGTTGGCTATAGTCATTTGAATAGTTATTGTAGTATGAATAGTTATAATCACTTGAATATCCAATGTCGTATACATAAATATCATCGCCAATATAACTATTGCCAACAGAGTAGCTACGAAAACCTACGATACCATTGTCAGCAGAGTAGTTATAACCACCAGAGTAATCGTAGCCGCTAAAATAGCTTAACTCACCTGCGTAATCATAGCCGCCAAAATAACTTATCTCACCTGCGTAGTCATAACTGCCAAAATAGCTTACCTCACCAGAATAATTATAATCGTAAAAATAGCTTAACTCATCTAGGTAATCATAGCCGTAAAAATAGCTTAACTCACCAGAATATTCATGCTCGTGTGAATATTCATGTTCTTGTGAATGGTCATGTACGTGTGAATGATCATGTGCGTGGCCGCCATTGCTTCCATTAGGTATACAAGGTCCGGGGCCGCCAAGTGCTAGGCAGTTTGGCCCGCATCCCAACCCCTGCCAACGCTCAGCTTCACTGGCAGACAGATTAAGCATGCCTGCGTAAAAGGTGAAGGGAGGGTTGGTTATGGGGTAATCGGGGTTGAGGCCCTGCATACGTGACCAGGTTACCACTTCAATCTCGCCATTACCATTATCCCAAATTGGCCCATCTATGCCTACAATGATAAGGCCGTCAAACAGCTCATTCCCATTAAAGGCCACCACGCCGCGTGGGCTTATAAGGCCGATAGACATCCTTTGGTTTTGGCCGCGTATTATGTTGTCTAGCATTGTATTTCCGTAAGGCCGGTAAGGATGAGCTACATGGGTACCTGGCCTAGATGCGTACTGGTTAAAAGTCCTAATTCTGTCATGCAATCTACGGTCTAAAAAGGTGAAATAGTCGTCATATGTTTCTGGTGGGGGTGTCCAGCCGTAGCCGTGTACAAGCCAAAAGTGAGCCGTTTGAGGGCTTGGGCCTATGGTAGTATGGTCTGCGCCCGGCTCTATTAGTTGGAAGAAGGCCCGTGGCTCTTCTCCATTGGTTTGCCATGCCAAAAACGGATAGGTTTCCCATGTTTCTTCAACGGGTACATCAGGATCAAAATGGTCTAGCCAGCCGCGGATACGCCAGTCGTCGCCACGAAAGGCCGCAAGGCCGCCGGATGTTAGTATAGACGTGGGTACGCCCTGCACAGTGGGCGCAATAAAACCGGCTGTAGGGTGCCCGTTATGGATGGACGTGTCGAAAAATACGTCTCGGTAAATCATTCTTCGCTGTAAAGCCGCTAAAGTTAGGTTTCTTGTCTGGGAAGCACCTGAGAACCCAGCTCCTCCACCGCCGGTGCCTCTGAAAATGGGATGCCCGGTGACATTGCTTGCGTTGAACACCCTGTTTAACGTAACCGTACCAACAATATTACGCCTAAAGCCCAAAATACCGTGCCCGGCAGGTGATGCGGCTGGCGGGCCGCTTGCCACGCCTATATTTGTACTGTGTACAAGGCCAACATTGTATACGTCTTGGATAAGCGTAGTACCTCTGCGGCGTATACTGCCCACGACACCGCCAACGCCGTGCATATGCCCCCGAACAGCCCCTGCGTTATAGCTTAAAGTAATCTGGTTACGGGTACCGCGCTGGATGTTGCCAACTATACCGCCAGCACCCGCTGTATTTGTATTATTAATGCCATTAGCACCTCTGCCGCCTGAACCAGTGGAGAAGCCCCCACCTGTGTTGAGGGTGTCGCCAGAACCTGTATGTTCGTGAACAGCCGTTACAGAAGCATCGTTACCTGCCCTTATAATCTGTAAGTCGTTGCGGCTCGAACGGCCTACAATGCCGCCGCCGGATATAAGGCCACCCCTGGTGCTAGCTCCCGTACCTCTATTGTTAACTCTTACATTCCCTGTGTTTACTACGTCTGATATAGTGGTTCGTATACTGTTGCTGTGGCCTAGTATGCCGCCGCCTACCACCCAGCTTCTTACATCACCGGTGTTTACGGCGTATCTTATCGTCAGCCCTTGTGCCCCAACCCTATGCCCTGTGGAGCCTACTATACCACCGGTGCGGCCGGTACCGTAGACTATCCCTGTGTTTGATACGTTGGTAAGTGTCGCAACACGGTTTGCCCTTGTTCCACGGAAGGTTATACGGCCCACAATGCCGCCCGCACCGTGATGTGCGGTAGTGCCGCCTGTTCCGTACCTTACAGACGTAATGTCACCGGTGTTGTGGCTGTTAGTAATTGTTAGCCGGTTCTCGCTTATACCAACAAAACCACCAATTCTCATACGGCCACCGCCGCGGGCAGATTGTGCATCGTTAATTATGTTTGCATAGTTTCTGCCGTTTGTAATTGTAACGAAACCGGTAGCGCTTCCAATGAAGCCGCCGATTGCGTTGTTTCTAACAAGATGAGCATTAGAAGTTGTACTAAGGGTTGTGGATAGCCTAACAATACCACGGTTTGTAGAATCCGTGATGGTGATACTGTTGCGAGAGTTGCCAATAAAGCCACCAACAAACCGCTCTGTGTGTACGGCTATAATTTCGCCATAGTTTGTAACGCGGGTAAGGGTAGTTGTAGTGCCGCCCCTACTAGCGGTGCTACCGGCAATACCACCGGACCCACCCCTTCCGTGTACGCGAACAGTTCCATGGTTTGAACTATCTGTAACGTGAAGGGATGTATTTGCGTAGCCCACAAAACCACCCGATGATGCTACACGAGAGCGGTCACCGGCGGCAGTGGTTGTGCTGGTAATCCTTACATCGCCGTGGTTTTGGCTGTGCACAAAGTCGATTGTACCTGGGCCAACTGCACGGCCTACAAAGCCACCTAAACGGCCCAATGTCGGCAACTCAACATTACCGTGGTTTTGCGAGCGATAAAATTCAGCACTGCCGGAATGCATAGAGCCTACAAAGCCACCGGCACCAATATTGGTGGTACCATCGCCACTAACAGCCCCGTAGTTACGGGAGAAGTAGAATTCGATATTGCCTCTGGAAATGCCAATAAAGCCGCCACGATGGGTGGCTGATGTCACGCCAAAACGGTTTTCGGAATGTGAAATTGTGACGGACTGCGCATCCCCGATAAACCCGCCATGCGATAGGGTGGGCTGGACAGCGGTACCCGCAGTTGTAGTATGAAGCCTATATATCGTAGAGGCATTGGCCCCAATTGTTGTGCTTGTAAGCCGCCCAATTACGCCGCCGATATGCAAAAATACCCTGCTGTTACCGGTATTAAGCATTGGCTGGAAGTGGACGCGGTTTGTAAAATCACCCGTTGTACCTATGTGTACATTACCCGCCGCCAAGCCAACAAGCCCACCGGCTGTGTGAATATTTCTGTTTGCCCCGGTACCGCTTTGCGAAGTATTAAGATGAACCTGCAAGCGGACATTTACATTTGTGATGTTTAGTATAGAGCCGGAATCTGTGGCACCAACCAACCCGCCAACCATCTTGTTGTTGGTGTCTCTGGAACCGGAGAAAGTTATCGCGGCGTTTGTTTCTCCGGGAGTTTGGCCGTGTATGGTGATGTTGTTCATTTCTACCGTACTCTGTGACGCTATACGGCCAGCAACAAGGCCAATGTTGCCCGGCACGATGTTCCAAGTGGCAAGGTTTACGGAGTCTACATAGTTGACATTAAGAAAGGTCAAGTCCTTTATAACCGCCCCATGCCCCAAAACACGAATAAGCCCGAAGTCGTTATGACCTGGGGTATCCGGTGTTTCTGTAGCAGTTCTTGGAGTCAAAGTCAAGTTGGCGATTGTGGCGTTACTGTCATAACCACGAAGTATGCCAGTAAAAGGTTCTCCACCAACAAAACCACGGCCGTGAAATGGGCCTCCGTTAGCGGCGGAATCTTGGCCTGTCATGTTAATGGTGCCGACAATGACAAACTCGTCATTATTAGAGGTTTGCACGTCGCGAATCGGCTGGCCTCGCAAGAACGCGTTAAGCTCCGCCTCCGTTTCGATGTAGTGTGTAACGCCGGATGACATAGGAAGTATACCCCTCGCTTGTGAGAGCATCATCACGTCATTTAACCATGCTTCTTCATGATGGCTTAGCGGTGCCGGGTTTGTATCCGTATAGTCATATGTAGTCGTATACGCCAAGACTCCAACCGTCACCATCACACAGAAAAATAGAAACGCCAGTGCAAACCTCTTATGTGTACGAAACATGTCGCCCAATCTGCTTATTTTTTTATTATTCTTTATGCCGTTCATTATACCCACTCCTAACTATATATCGGCTAGTTTCCTAATGTAATGCCTATATTCATGCACCTATAAATGTTGACTTCTGTACCTTAATAGTCCCGCACCATGTTGGTAGGGAAATCAATGTTTGTAATATGTGCTTTGTGTTATTTATGTAGGGGCTGTACAATAGCGCACTCTTCCATAGCACATTAAAATAATCTTGACGCTTTAAGCGTAGACAATGTGATTGTAAATGCCAATACACTATTTCTTTCCTAAATGCTTGCGTATTAACGATAGGAGTCCACTTTATACGAGGATGATAATGGGTGCAACAGACGTTGCATGACATGGCCGTTTAGATGTATAAGATGGCCAAATATGTGCTTATGTTTCCATTTGGCAAAATAATGCATCTTTGCGTTGAAACATTAGATATGGTAAAAGAATGAAACTCCAGGACCATGTGGGCCTCCGCGGTTATGGCATAAGCCTCACAAGCCTATTTTAAAAAAGCATCTACAAAGACACGCACGCCAACTACCTCCCCCGCATATGATAGACCGCAAGGGAGGTGTTTTTGTGTTTTTCGGGCTCTTACACATGCTACAGGGCTTTTTTTTGTTGCAATACCTGTCTGGCGGCAACTCCTTCCCAATGCCGCTATCGGTAGAAGATGAACAAAAGTATTTAAACGAATACGCACAAGGCCACGACGAGGCCAAGAATATACTAATAGAGCGCAACCTGCGTCTGGTAGCCCACGTGGCCAAAAAATACAGCAACCACAGCAAGGATAGCGAGGACTTAATTTCTGTAGGTACAATTGGGCTTATTAAGGCTATTGCATCGTACAAGCCTGATAAGGGTACGCGGCTGGCTACTTATGCGGCGCGGTGTATAGATAATGAAATCCTAATGCACATAAGAGCAACAAAAAAATACAGCGGCGATATCTACCTGCAAGACGTAGTAGGAGTAGACCGCGAAGGCAACGAAGTACGAATAGAAGACAAAATAGCAGATGACTCCGACCCAATAGACGATCAAGTAAACCTAAAAATACAAATGACACGCCTGTACGAAGTAATCAGGCGGGTACTACACGGTAGGGAAAAAACCGTTATCGAACTAAGATATGGCCTAACAGAAGCCGACGAAATGACCCAGCGCGAGATTGCATCCATGCTGGATATCTCACGGAGTTACGTTTCTAGGATAGAAAAAAAAGCGCTAGGCAAGCTAGGCACAGAAATGGGAGAGTATGCCGAAGCGTAAAACAAAAAATGCCCGTATGCCGATTATATCGGCACCGGGCATTTTTACACTGCAATTATGCCAGTAAACCAGCTAAAACAATCTCAATATTCTCAACAGGCACATACACCCTGCCATTATAATTAACCACGCCATTCACAGAAACAGCAACAATAATCACGTTTCCATCAGCCGCAGTTACTATAACAGCTTGGTTTGGCCCATCCCATTCAACACTAACACCAATGGCATCCGCTACGTAGCGCAAGCGAATAAACTCTACGCCATCTATATACCTAAGCGGACTTTCTTCTACTGCTACATATGCCTCAAGGTCGGCTGGGTCAACGTCATTAATAATAGCCAGCACGGTTTCTAGTGCATCCATACCGGGGAAGTTGGCAACTTGCGGGATAACGCCAAACTCCTCTATAGAGCGGCCATATTGGTCTGTTGTGTAGCCTAGGTCTATCCTAAACAGCACGCCTGTGTTTGGTAGTGCTACGTGTGTGTAAATTACGCCGGTAACCCTGGATGTTGGCTCGCCTACAACCGTTGCAAAGCCGGTGTTGGCGGAAATCATTGCGGCCATTACAGAGGCAGAGGCAGAAAACTCGTCTACCAACAGCCAAATATCGCCATTAAAAGGAATCGAGTATTCGGACGGAGAATACACGGCATTCCACACAGCTACATAGTCCAAAATGGCCAAGTCTGCTGGGTTAAACTGGGTCATGTTCTGGCCTTGTACAAATTCTGCCGCTGGGAACACCCCATAAAGGTTGGCCATTGCTAAAGACATTGGATTTTCGAAAAGGTCGGCAGTACGTTCATCGGCAACAAAAAATTCTGGGTATGTGAAGGATATACTCTCGCCAATTAGCATGCTAACAACCAGAGATGGGAAATGGCCTGCCATGCCGCCGCCGTTGCTGCGGATGTCTATTATTAGATGCTCGAAGTCTTGCACTTCTTCGTAGAAGGGGAACAGCACTTCGCTATCCATAATCATGTTGTTCATAAAGCTTTCAATATGGATATAGGCTATCCTGCCGGGCTCTATGATAGTGGTGGTAATGTTGTCTTCGTTCATGGTTCCTACTTGCTCTAGCAGGTCTACATCAAAGTCAAATTGGCTTGGGTCTAGGTTGTAGAACCATAGTACGGACGGTGTATTAAATACGTCATAATGAAACTGCGCAAATTGTAGGTTAGATGCTAAAAACCACTCCACATCTACGCCCATTTCTTCCAATTCTTGAATTGTATATTCTAAATAAGGGTCTTCATGGTGCAAAGAGTAGGCTACGGCAAAAAATGTATGCTCTGCCAATGCCATGTCTTGGGGCATAAAATGTCCGAAACCACCGGTGTCAAACACAAATAAAAACAGTACCGAAAGCATGTAGTCTGCGGCAATCTCCAGTGCGTCTGTAGGCGCATCGGCCCATCTTTCTGCGTCTACCAGAAAAGCTGTGAAGGATGGTATCGGTATCATGTCGTATATTATGTGGCGCAGGGTGGACAGATATTCTTCCATAGTAATGCCAAAAAGCCTGCCAAACATATGCCTTGTGGGTGCGGTTGCTAGCATGTAGCTGGCAAAATAATCGAAGTCGTATAGCGCAATTTCCCTTGCTTCTTCGGTTAAGGTTGCAAAGCGTGTTACCTCTGGAAATATGCTGGATACTAGCTCGAAAAGCTCTGCCATTGGGTCATTAACTGCGGCGGCTTGCTCTTGGTAATTTGCCTCGTCTACTTGGTAGTAGGCGGCTTCTTGCTGGTTGCCGTATGTATCATCGGCTAATACTACCAGCGGCTGGGCCATGAACGTAATTGCCATTAATATGGCAAGTGCGAGGCCGGTTGCTTTTTTTAGGTTTAACATAAATTGCTCCTTTTTTCTTTTATTTTAACACACTTTGTGATGTGTTGCCTACTCTATTATTTGGTACATTTGTGGGGCTTCTTCTTTGCGGGTGGTTTCTTTTACTGCCAGTACTTCTAGCTTGGTGGTTTTGTCGCCAAATTTTATTTCTATTGTATCGCCCATACTTACCTCTAAAGAGGCTTTGGCCTGCCGCCCGTTTACTGTTACACGGCCTGCGTCGCATGCTTCGTTGGCTACTGTGCGGCGTTTTATTATTCGGCTTACTTTTAGGTATTTGTCCAGTCTCATACTATTGCTCCTTTTAAGCATCTTGCGGGTCCAAATCGCTCCATTGCAATGTGGGGAATGCCTGCTTCTTCGAATTCCTCGCCGTAAGCGGTAAAGCCTAGCTTTTCGTAGAAGCCTCGCGCGTGGGTTTGGGCGTGGAGTGATTGCCTTTGTTTTTCGCCGCCCATTGTGTAGCAGGCATCTATTAATGCTTGCATTACGCCTAGGCCCAGGTCTTGCCCGCGATGGGATTTTAGTACGGCTACCCTTCCTATTATAAAGTCGTCGCCGGAAACCATTATGCGGCCTGTGGCTACGGGGGTGTCGCTTTCATATGCCACTATGTGAATACAGCTACCGTCTGTACCGTCATATTCTTCGGCTTCACTTACGTTTTGCTCTTTTACGAATACTTCCTGGCGTATGGCGTAGGCATCTTCTAAGCCTTTGTCACCAAAAAACCATTTTAGCGTTAGCATTTGATTTGCTCCTTAATTGCACTTATTATGCGTGCGCTGGCTTGTCCGTCACCAAAGGGGTTTGGGGCGTTGGCCATTTTTTGGTATAGGGCTTTATCGGTTAATAGCTTGGCGGCGTGGTTATATATCGTGTCCTCGTTTGTGCCTGCCAGGGCCAGGGTACCGGCGGTTAGCCCTTCTGGGCGCTCTGTTACTTCGCGCAGTACCAGTACCGGTAAGTCGAAGGCCGGGGCTTCTTCTTGCAGGCCGCCGGAGTCTGTTAGTAACATGTGTGAGCGTTTCATCATATTTATCATGTCGAATGGGCCTATTGCCGGGGTTAGCAGTATGCGCTCGTGGTTTGATAGTAACCGGTGGGCTGGCTCTTGTACGGCTTTGTTAGGGTGTACGGGCCATACCAGCATTGTGTCGGCGAAGTAGTCTACCAGCCTGCGCACGGCGCGGCATATGTTTTCTAGCGGCTGGCCTAGGTTTTCCTGGCGGTGGGAGGTCATGAGTATGATACGCTTGTCTGTGGGCAAGCTGTTTAGCGGCTCGCATTTATAGCGGTAATTGTCGGCTACTACATATTTTAGAAAGTCCACGGCTGTATTGCCGGTTACGTATATGGCCTTGTCTGGTACATTTTCTTTTAGCAGGTTTTCACGGGATTGCTGGGTTGGGGCAAAGTATAAATCTGCTACTGCTGTTACCAGCTTGCGGTTTACTTCCTCTGGGTAGGGGCGGTATTTGTCGTATGTTCTAAGCCCGGCCTCTACATGGCCTACAGATATCTTTGCGAAGAAGGCCGCAAGGCTTGACGCAAAGGTTGTTATTGTATCGCCGTGCACCAGCAAAATATCCGGGGCAACTTCTTTTAGTATGGGGGCTAGGCCCGCCAGTACCCGGCTTGTTACATCCGCCAGGCTTTGACCTTCTGTCATGATGTTTAGGTCGTAGTCTGGCTTTATGTTAAAGGGGGTTAGCATCTGGTCTAGTAGCTCCCGGTGCTGGGCGGTTACGCATACATATGACTCTATTTCCGGTTCGTCTTGCATGGCCAGCACCAGGGGTACCATCTTGGTAGCCTCTGGCCGGGTTCCGAAAACTGATAAAATTTTTATTTTTTCTGCTCTTTCGTTTGGCATATTACCGCTCCTTTTAGAAGTTTTCAGATGTTTTTATGGTTTTGATGATACCGACAAAAGCGGTAAGGTAATAAAAAACCCGCCAATCAACAAGCGTTGAATTAGCGGGTTTATGCGAGCCGATATCCGGACTCGAACCGGAAACCTGCTGATTACAAATCAGCTGCTCTGCCAATTGAGCTATATCGGCGTAAAACGCTATAGCAATCTTGGGAAGGGTTTAAGCTACGCTACATCTTTTACAGACTTTAAGCGTGTTGTCGCCGTCCTTCTTTTCCCACAACATTTTAACGCCACTGCGGCTACATGATGGGCATGTTCCACGCCATCCAGCGGTAAGGCGGGCTAATTTTCCACGTTTAAGTTTGGGCATCGTGATGTTCCTTTCTAATAGGTGTTTCGACTTGTTTCACAATCGCCAGGGCATTATACGGCTTGATTAGTGGGGTGTCAACGGGTAATTTAAAATTTCTTGGCTTTACAAGTATATTTCAATTGGTTTCTGCGCTTGTAAAACGGTATATTATATTGTAATATCAGTAATAAACACGGCATTCGTGCGCATTTTTTACTAATGAGGAGTAGATTATGAAGGAAGCAAAAAGAAATAGCAACGTGGTTAGCCTTATAGTCCTATTTATGGCATTTACGCTTATTGGCATTGTGCTGAGTTATTTCTACATTATTTTTCAAGTAAATTCTCTTAGCATATGGGCCAATGTTATTGCAAACTTTGTTATAGGGCTGGTGCTGGCCGCGTTGGTTTGGGTTATTAAGCGGTTTATGAAAATAACAAATGACATAATGTCGCTTGTTGTGGTTATTTTAAGCCTGGTTATAGTTTTGTATGTAATGTGGCAGATGTGGTTTGTGATAGTTGCCCAAATAGTGTTCCTTCACCGCGAAATCACAATGTTTTCCGATGTTGGGCAGATAATTACCAGTACCCGCGAAAGCATTTTTGGTGAAAGCTACCGGACTTTTATAGAATCCTTGCGTTTTATGAACGAGCGCGGCACTTGGAGCCTAGCCCTTGGCGATGGTACAGCAAACCAAGTTACCGGCATAATGCTTTCGGCGGTTTGGGTCGCCGAAACGGTGCTTATTATAGCGTTCCCGATTATTATTGCTCATACCTCTGTGGGGCTGTATTTGGCCGAGCGTGGCGCGTGGGTAAAGGAAAAACTTATGAACTACGGGTTTTCTGCCTTCGATGACGAAGAGCTGGATATGATTGCATCCGGTGACATAGACGTAATACTGCAAAAGCCGCTGGAAGCCCAAGGCGAGGCGATGAACGCAATAGCCGTGTGTTACCACCGGGGCGACCCAACAGAGTTTATAGCCATTTACAAAGCCGGGTGGGATGGCGACGGCACCCTTTCTAAGGGCCGCCATATCATGACCGTAGAGCTTGGGATTGATAAAATCGACGCACTGGACGCAGGGCTACAGGCGATACATTACCCCGCACCTAAAGCTCAAACCGAAAAAAATGATGAACCTACTAACAATGTAAATGAAGAAGCCGAAGCTTCCGATAATGTAGCTGAAGCCGAAAAAGAAGAAACCGTAACGCCGGTTATAGACGAATAGCATCATGCAAGACATATAGGCGTTTCAATTTGAAATGGGCTGAAGCAAGCCGTAAAATGCGATGCTTCTACGCATTTTGCGGCGCAGTCTGAAGCCCAATTTCAAACGAAATCGCTATAGAGGGCCGCAAGCCTTCTATGATACATATTTATTTGGTAGGAGAATGAGAGTGAACCGTACATGAAAATTAGGGCTATTGCGCTATTTATAGCCGCCATGCTTATTATGGCGATACCCGTATATGCAAATAACGTGCAACTTACGCCGCCCCAGCTAACCATTCGCTTTGCGCCAAGCCCCGGTTACTTCCCTGATGGGGTTAGTGGTATACGCACGGGTATTTTGGGGTTTAGAATAGATGAGTTTCCCACGCCGGTTCCACCGGAGGGATATACCTTTATTGGATGGTTTTCTGATGGGGTGTTATTAGACACGCCGGTTGCGGCGGTTAGAAGCACTACTATTTTGGCGGGATACGCGCCTGTAAGCGACTCTAACACGGCCCCAAGTTTTGCGATAATGTATAATCCCGGGGAAGGTCAACTGCCCGAGGGCGTGTTGCCTATCCAGTCACTTACATACGGCAGTGCGCTTGTAGGCTTTCCTGTACCAACGCTTGCAGGTTACTATTTTTCCGGATGGCAGTTAAACGGTGATATTATAAACGCGCCATATATTGTGCGAAACGATATGGCACTGGAGGCACTTTGGACAGACGTGCCCATGCCGCGTGCATCAAGGCCGGTTGCCATACCGGATAACCAGTTTGTTGTTGTGTTTCACCCCTTCCCAGGAGCGTTTGACGGTGACGAAAACGGTATGCGCTTTAGCCGTAATACCATAGCATCAAATGATTTGCCCGCAGAGCCTTCACGGCAAGGCTATATATTTAATGGCTGGCGTATGCCAAATGGAGCACAGCCAAGCAGTGGATTCACCATACAAAGCGATACAGTACTAATGGCAATATGGGAAGCTGACCCAGAGGCTGAAAATAACGGAAACGGAGCCGAAATGAGTTCGCGCCCGCCGATAGATACAATTATAAACCCACCTACAAACCCAATTGCTATAAGCCTAATGATATTTGGTGCGGTGGGTATGCTGGCAATTGCTTCTTTTGGGATATATGTGTTAAAAATACGGCATGCCGCCGCAGAAGGTAGATACCACGCATATATTACGCGCTGTGTACGTGAGGTGCGTATTGTAATAAGAAGCCGTGCTAATAAAAATTAAATAACATATGTAAAAGCGGCGAAGCCGCTTTTTTCATATCCCTAAACTTCCACCAAACAACTACATAAAGCATCCCCCGCCACATAACAAAAACAAGATACCTTTGGAGGTATTTCAAACTGGGCCACCCAGCTTTCATAACAGCCCACACATACGTCTATCATATGGGTTTCGCCGTCATAGGGCGAGTGGTATCCCCATGTCTTGGTTATTGCTACATGGTCTTCGAAATAGCCGTAAGCGTCTTTGCTTATATTGCGCCCGCAGATATTGCATGTTACATCCGAAAGCACCGGCTTCACTACTGTTTGTTCCAAAAATATGCGCATTTCATTTCCCCCTTAAATGCTTCAGACCATAATAGTAATATCCCTTAATATCGCAATCATATTCCCGGGTATTAATGCCTGTAGGAAATCGCGAAGCGAATTTCCACATGCATCCATTGTTGGACAACTCTAATATATTTTGACATTCAATAAAATATTACTGTTATGGGTTGCGAAACTCATATGATATTTTTCGCTAAAAGCGGCTTTGCCGCTTCTTTACCGGATAGGAAACTACTTGACGGTTTTGTCGCGAGTTCATTTTGATATTAGTCTCGCCACCCCATAGGGGAACTGCGTTGAAGCGTTCGCAGTTCCGCTTGGTTTAGGACAGTTCGCTGTCTTGCATCTTTCGTTAAAAGCGGCTTTGCCGCTTTTTTATTCCCCCCATCCAAACAAAGAAAATTCTATGCGCAAATTAACCATTTCGTCATCCAAAAATTCCATTCGCGTATTGCGAATAAAGGCCGCTGTGTTGGCTATACTGCTTACAAAGTATTCGGTTTTATTAGCCTGCCCAGCGAATGTCGCAATTACTCTTATTTCTATAAAGCTTCTGCTATCGTGGTTTGCCGGTTCTGATGATATAAACTGCGTGGTTTCTAAGCTGTAATCGCGGGCTAGGCTTTGTATTTCGGCCATGGTTATGGCAAAGTACTCGTATGGCAAAACACGAGCCGCCGGTTGTGCGGCTTGCATAGGATAATCCTGTAACTGCATTTGGTAGGTGGCATAAACCTGCTGTTGCCGGTTTATTATGCCCCTAGCGTCTCGCCATGATGCGGCGGCGGGTTGTAACCAAATAATAATTACAATAATAAAAAGGCCCATATTCACTAAAATGAAGGGCCTTATTATATTTGCCGGGCTTAAATTAAGTTTTGTAACACGGCCTTTTTTATCCATCCTACTTCACCGCCCTATACAGTTGCTATCCCATTAAGTAGCCAGCCGTTTTCTAATAACCAGCCGGTAACCGACGAGCCTTGCACTAAGTCATATACCGCTTCATTACCGCCTGTTGACAGTACTACCGTAACCACCACCAGCCCAAGCCAAACAACACCCAGGCCAAGTAAAGAACCAACAACAAACCCACCCAGCCGGTTAATAGTAGATACCACCGGCAGTTTATCCACAATGTGAAGTACGTGCCCGACTAGCTTCAAAAGGAGGAGAACAATAACAAACACAACCAACAAAGAAATCACGTTTATTACAATATTGGCCAAAAAGCCCGCAATAAAATCCTCCAATGTACCCACCCGTAGTACATCGCGCACGGCTGGGGTGTTATTGTCATAAAGCAGTTCCCTTAGTGGGCCGGGTACCGGTAGGGCTTCAATTGTGGTTCTTTCTTGCAGTGCTATGCCAATGCCCGGGGAGGGCGCGTGCTCTCTAAATGCCGCCTCCAGGTATGTGGACTCTGCAATGCGTTCGCGTATGCCATCGTAAACGAAAGTCTCCCTTAGCACCCTGGATACAAACGGGTGAAGGCGTACCGCTAAAAACAATGCCAAAAAAAACGATACCAGCCGGTAAACCGTATGTACCAGCCCTTTGTGATAGCCTAACATGGCGAAGATGGTTAGTACAACCAGCATGCCTATATCAAGTGCATTCATATTTCACCTAGCTTTCGTGAAATTGCTTTTTTACAGACTATGAAAATAATCTGATATCTATCGTTAAAAGCGGCTACGCCGCTTTTTTACATATTAACATAAAGTACGTTTCTGGCACAGGTGCGAGTTTAAATTACATTTTAGCACGCAAACTCTGAGAAGGGTCAGCTCAGAGTTGCGTGCTTTTTTGAAATTTAAACTCGCACTTGGTGCTGTATTCTTATAAGGACATATTTAATCATGTCACAAAAAACGTGATAGTTACGCCGTTTGTGGCACATACGGATTTTCACGGACAGAGGTTAAAATCGCCCATCACGAAAGGAGCGTGTCCTTATGAGAAAGAAAAGCACCAACAGAGCAAACAATATAATCCTATTTGCCAAACGCCAAAATCAGCAAACTAATTTTTGCACCCACAGCCAAAACAACAGCCGACCCCATACCCAACCCATAAGTCAAAATCACGACCAACCCAACAAATCAACCCACAAAAAACCGTGGGGAAAATACACCAAACTCCACCAAACATTTCTGCAAACCTACCACCCCAATTTTTATAACAGGCTTATGGCATTAGACAAATTAGACGAGTGGCTACAAACCATAGACGAGATAGCAACCCACCGTTTTGAACTCGGTAAAAGTGTTGGTTACTCGCAAGCTGAAATAGAAAATACCTTATTCAAGGAAGTTATTTACAACCTCCGATAGTGTGAATAATTCCATATGTGCCACAGACTGCCGTAACCAAAATCACAAAAACAGGAGGACAAAATGAAAAATAACAATACCCAAAACCACATCAAAATCACGGCTTTATACGAACGCTTATCAATCGGTGATGAGCGAAACCGTCAAAATGGCGAGGACAGCAATTCAATACAAAGTCAAAAAATCCAATTGGAGCAATACGCCAAGCAACACAATTTTACGAACATTCGCCATTATACAGATGATGACGAAAGCGGAAGATTTTTTGATAGAACAGGCTACACCCGAATGATGGAAGATGTGGAAAACGGCAAAATCGGCATAGTGATAATGAAAGACCTCACTCGCTGGGGACGTGACCACATTCAAGTAGGGATTGCAATGGAAACATTTAGAGTCAATGGGGTTAGGTTTATAGCCGTCAACAACTCCATTGACAGCATAAACCCCGAAAGTTTGGAGTTTGCCCCATTTATTAACATAATGTCAGAGTGGTACGCCAAAGACGCATCGAAGAAAATACGTTCGGTTTTCAAGGCAAAAGGTATGTCGGGTAAACGCATAGGCTCAATGCCGCCCTACGGCTACACAAAATGCCCCGACACGAAAGACCTTTTAATAATTGACGAGCCAGCCGCCGAAGTAGTAAAGCGCATATATGCCTACTGCATGGAGGGGCTTAGCCCTTATCAAATCTGCAAAATATTAACTTCTGAAAAAGTGCCAATCCCTGCTTACTACCAAGCGTTACAGGGTTACGGCTTATGGAAAAACCGTGAAGTTAAAGACCCCTACGCATGGAACAGCGGAACGATATGCGGTATCCTTGAAAAGCAAGAATATTGCGGTAACACCGTAAATTTCAAAACCCGAAAACATCTAAAAGACAAAAAATCGCACTACGTTGACCCAAGCCAATGGTCGATTTTTGAAAACACCCATGCCCCAATAATTGACCGTGAAACATACAACAACGTCCAACGCATACGAGCCAACAACAAACGCCGCCGCCCAAATGGTTATGGTTATGTCCACCCACTAAGCGGATTACTATTTTGCAAAGATTGTTAGGGTAAACTCTACATTCACCGCATATACAACGGCAAGGACAAGCCAACCGCAGTATGTGGAAATTATGCAAGAGGGTCAGACGAAATTGTCCGCAATAATAAAATAATATGCCAATCTGGACACCGCATTGAAGCTGCCAATGTAATAGAACTCATACGAGATACGCTAAAAGGCGTTACCAACTTTGCTAAATCGGACAAAGAAGCCTTTACAAAAATGGTTAAAGAGGTTTTAGCTTCCCAACAAACAGATGAAGTCAAAAAGCAGAGAAAGCGGTTAGTGGCTTGCAAGAAACGTCATGCCGATTTAGACAAACTGCTAAACAAAATCTACGAAGATTTTGCCCTTGGAAATTTGCCCGAAAAGCGTTATGAATCTTTACTCAACACCTACGGACAAGAGCAAGGCAATCTCGAAACAGAAATGTTTGAATTGCAATCCACCGTTGAAAAATATGAGAGCGGAAGTAGTAAGGCAAACAATTTCATAAAATTAGTGGAACGCTACACCGATTTTACCGAACTTACCCAAACCATGCTACATGAACTTATCGAAAAAATTGTGGTGTATGAGCGTGACCGCAAAGGTGCTATTGATTCTCCGCAGACGGTAGAAATTCATCTAAATTATATCGGCGAATTTATGCCGCCTGTTGTTGAGCAAAAAGCACTCACCCCCGAAGAGCAAGCCGAACAAGAAGCTGTTGCAAAACGGCGTGAGCGCTTCCGTAGAGCGTATGAGCAACGCAAAGAAAGTGGCGCACAGCAGAAATATTATGAGCGTACCAAGTACAAAAAACGTGCGGAACGCAAAGCCACCAAAGAAACTCTGTTTGCTGAAACATACACACTTGGCACGGACATACTTGCCCAAGTAGCCAGTAAGTAAAGCCACAACCACCAAACATCTACCGCTTATACTCTGCCAAGTATAGGCGGTTTTTGTTGCCATTTCAAAAACAGAAAGGACAATGCCTATGCAAAAAGAAGCTACAAAAAGCACCGCCGACAGCAACACCTTTTCAAAAAAGATGGGGAAAGCAACATACGATGTCCATATCTTTTTCAGCAAAACAAGCAAAGAGAGTTTCAACGACAAGCTGTTACGGCTTATCAAAAATGACATTGCCAACGGCGCAAAACGAACATGACCGTTTCCAAGATTATATCACAGGGGAGCGGTTTTACTATGCAAAAAAAATTTAAAATCCCGAAAGGAGAAAATTTATTATGGCTAAATCAAGAATTGAAAAAATTGCAAGCTATGACGAGCAAATTGCCAAGTTACAAGAAAAACGCACCGCCGAACTTGAAAAACAAAAGACCGAGGAAAAAGGCGAACGAGAAAAACGCCAGCGTAAGCGTGGTGAGATTCTCGAAGAGCTGATACCCGAAACGGTAGACCTCACAATTGAGCAGTTTACCGCACTCTTAAACAAAACCACCGCTAACCCCTTTGGGCGTGACAAATTGGCTGAAATCATCAAAGAGAGCGAAGCCAAACCGAAACCCCAAGCCACGCCTGTACCAACGCCACCCACGAATGAAAAGCCCACCCCACAACCGCCGTCAACACAATCACCACCGAGCAACAAGCCAGCACTGCAACATTCACAATCCCCATCACACGAAAAACCAAACCAGCCCACAAACACAAATGACCGCAAAAATTAAGCCTGTGCAATTCCGAAGTGCGGATTTTGCCATAGGCAAAATCCAAAACCCTAATCGCACCGCCGCCCAACTGCTTCCGCTATATCAGCGGAAGCAGTATGCCCTGTTTACGCCATTGGCGAAACGGTCATAATCGACGGCTTTACG